>Ga0307516_10005222_pt1 | contig 15640 bp, 13 predicted proteins | sample 19_EM_MG_FD_203310 | JGI IMG/M metagenome (GOLD analysis project Ga0307516, IMG submission 203310) | Populus trichocarpa ectomycorrhiza microbial communities from riparian zone in the Pacific Northwest, United States - 19_EM | ecosystem: Host-associated > Plants > Roots > Unclassified | place...
CGGACGTGCCGCGTGATTTCCGAGGCCCAACGATGCCTTCGCTCGCTGAGCGAGTCGCAATTTCTAACGTTGTCGACGCGAGTACGATTGGCGCCGCAGTCCGCGACCTTCAAGCCCACCCCGACGACTGGAGCGATCGCGGAAGCCGCGACGAGGTCCTGCAAGAATTGAAACTACTGTGGCACGTGCTCGTGAAGTATGGCCGGCCCGCTCAACCGAGCGCTACGCACTAACGCGCGCGGCCGAGGCGGTGCCAACAGTACGGACCCGCGGCTACCGCGAAGGCGGCGAATGCTACTTGAAGCCAGAACGGCCACTCGAGTCGGATGGCTCCGTTGACACCAAAAGCGTAGGCGTTGATCGAGACATCGGAGGCCATGATCGCGCCACTCAGAAGCAGCCCTGCCCGCGGGCGCACCACGAGCAAAAATGCTGCGAGCGGATCGAGGAGCGTCAGCGACGTCCAATACAAATTGAAGGCCAACGGTTGCAGCGGGAGCGGCAAGAGACCGGCGCGCAACGTGTTTTCTACATGACTACACGTCCCGACGCTAAACGCGCCGATCATGATCAAGCGAAGCGTCTCGGCGGCCCGCCATTGGGGCTCGCGTCGAGATAGCGCACGCGCCGAGACGAGCACCGCGACAAAAACGCCCATCGCCGTCAGCAGGAAATAGGTCCGAGAGAATGTCGCGCCCAAAGCTCACCTGCATACGGTCGATCCCCCGTAAAAGTCCACTCGGTCGCGCACGCCGTGACCTCGCCGAGCCCTATGCTAAATAGGCGTCATGCCGAACGCCGTCAGATTGGCTGTCGACGCTTACGTACGCGCCTGGAACGAGCGCGACCCCGCCGCGCGTGCGGCCCTGATCGAACGCTGCTTCGCCGCCGACGGTCGCTTCGTCACGCGCAGCCGCGAGATTCGCGGCCGCCAAGCGCTCGCCGATTACATGACCAGCTTCCTGGCAGATCCGCAAATCGTGCGCGTGCGCTTGAGTAGCGCGCTCGACGCGAGTGGCACCACGTTCCGCTTTCGCGGCGTGGTCGAGCGCCGCGACGGCACGAAGCCCCCCGAAGCCTTCGACGCCGGCGAGATCGACGCCGATGGCCGCATCTCGTTGCTACTCACGTTCGTCGGACCGCTCGCCGACGCCGACGACCCGGGCTCGACTACCTAGGCCGCGCTCAATCGAATTCGCAGATGAAGGCGTGGGGCTCGCCGCACACGGCGTCGGCGAATTTATCGCCGGCGTTGAGCATCAGGCAACCTTGGCTTTGGTTGGTGTCGTCGGGCTGACCGGGGGCGAAGGCGGCGGTGTCGACGGGCGTGCCGTTGGGCCAGATGAATTGGTTCTCGACAGCGCTGTCACTCGCGTCGAGCCAGGCGGCCACGCCCACATTTTTGCCCACGAACACCCGCTCGGCGTCGGTTTCGAGCGCCGCCAGGTGCCCGCCGTCTTGGCTGCAGCGCACGCGGGCGGCATCCGCTGCGAGCGCGCCGGTGTGCAAGCGGTAGGCGTGATGGTCGAGCGAGTACACGAACGCGGGCGAGCGTTCGCACACGAAGCCGAGCTTTGCCGCACATGCTGCGGAGCTCCAAGCGCTAGTCTTGGGCTCGGCGTCGAACGCCACGCAGCGCAGCGCCGGATCGCTCGGTTCGCCTGCGGCAAAAGCGGTGAATTTAGTGCCTTCGCCGCTCACCCAATTGTCGCCGGTGTTGGTCGTGAGCAGGCCGAGCCAGTAGCGGCCGCTCAGCATGAGCTTGGCAATGACGTCGTTGCTTTCGGCGTCGGAGGTCACCGTCCACAGGTCGCCGCCTTCGCTTTGGCAGGTCGCGCGCGCCTGCTGCTCGGTGGTGCTGTCCGCGTGCAGGGTGTAGCAGTGGGCGTTGGCGGGGCGAAAAAACGAGTCTTTGGTGGCGCCGCACAGCATGCAGCCGTTGGTGCAGCCGTCGGTGTTGCTCATGTTGGCGTCGTCGCACTCTTCGACGCCGGTGCGGACACGGCCGTCGCCGCACGTCGCCCAACTGCAGCTGCTCAGGCACGAATCGGTTTCGGACTTGTTGCCGTCGTCGCAAGCTTCGTCGCGGTCGAGCGTGCCGTCGCCGCACTTTGGTGTGGGCGCGGACGCCACGAGCATGCAGCTGCTGCTGCAGGCGTCGCCGGGCGTGCCGTTTTTGGCAGTGCCGTCGTCGCACTGCTCGACGAATTCCCTCACGTAGCCGTCGCCGCAGCCCGCGTCGAAGCAGCGTTCGACGCAGGCGTCGTTGTTCAGCGAATTGCCGTCGTCGCATTGCTCTCCGCCTTCTTTGCGACCGTTGCCGCACACCGCCGGCTCGATGTGGCAGGTGTCGCTGCAGCCGTCGCCCGAGATGCGATTGCCGTCGTCGCAGGCTTCTTCGCGGCCGATGAAGCCGTCGCCGCAAGCGCCGTTTTCGAGCGCGCTCCAATTCAGGCAGGCCGGCCCGAGCGCGATCGCGCCGAGCAAAATCAGGCTCAGGCGTGTGCGAAGGGGAGCGCGGAGCCTCACCCGCCGACCGTATCCCCGCTTCCAGCGCGGGCCAAGGCCCACGGGCGCCGCCCGCGAGAGCTTAGCCGTCCGCTGTCGCCAAGGCGTTGCGAAAGAAACTTGAGCTTTGCGCCAGCTGTTCGACGTAGTCGCGCACGTCTTCGCGCGCCTGACGGCCCAGCTTCGCGAACGGAATGACGTGCTGGGTCGGCACATAGCGAAAGGTGAAGTTGATGCGCCGCGTTCGGAAGCTTTCGATTTCGGGAGGCAGCGTGATTTTGGCGCGCTTGTCGACGCGCTGCACGCGATGAAACACGCGGTCTTTGAAGAAGCTGCCGCCGAAGACTTGCAGGCTGTTGTCGTCGAGCCATTGCGTCACGAGCGGCGCCTCGCGTTCACCGATGCGGCTGGACTGCACGAATTGAAACAGCGCTCGCTCGCCGATGGACAGCGATGCCACCGGGCCCGGCTCGAAGTCGCGGTGCTCGCCGACGCGCGCGGTGTCGACCCATTTTTCGCCCTCGCGGCGCGCGCCGTAAAAGTTGACCAGGCACGTGTTCAACTTGTAGCCGTCGGGAATATCTTTGCGCGGGAACAGTTTGGCTATGCGGCGCTCTGTCTCGGCCACGACCCGCGACAGCACTTCCGGAAACGGCTCGGCGGCCACACACCTGTCGGCCGTGCCGCGCGGCGGCCGGTAGTAGTCGAGGCAGGCGAACTGCCAGTTGCCCAGCCAGTACACGGGCCGGAGCAGCGTGCGTTGCTGCTCACCCGCCGGAGGCGCGCGCCGCGTGGAATAGCGCTGTTCCCAGATCGGCCGGAGCGTCCGCAGCCACGCGAGCAGCTGCTCGCGGTCACGGGCCTTCAAAAACCCAGGGAAGTAATGATGTCCCCGCGGATCGTGAAATTCTCTGACAGTCGGCGCGGCGGGGGCGCGGTGTGGAGGAGGCGCGGCCAAAGGTGAAAATGCGCTTACACGAGCGTGGCCGGAGCGTGAAGGGGGCTATACTGCTCCGATGCGTTTTCTGGAGCGGATCGGCCGCGCACTTCTGATCCTGACCGTGTTCGGCATTGCCTCGTACTTCTCGATGCAGTCCGGGACCGGCGGCTTGTGGCGGGGGCTCGAATCCGCGCACGCCGTGACGGCGCCCGGCCAGCCGAAGACGCCCTACGACCTGACGCAGCTCTTGGCCGTCAACGAAACGCTGAACACGATTCGCACCAAGTACGTCGATCCCAGCCGCGTCAAGCCGCGGCAGATGTTCTTGTCGGCGCTGAACGAGATTCAGCGCGAGGTCGCGCAAGTGATCGTGCGCCACGACGACAAGGCGAAGGTCGTCAAAGTGCAGGTCGATAGCGAGACGGCCGAGTTCCGGGTCGACGACGTGCAGGGTCCGTGGGACGTGGCGGCGCGGCTACGTCAAGTGTTTGCGTTTCTGCAGACCAACCTCAAAGACACCGAGGTCGATTTGCGCGAGGTCGAGTACGCGGCCTGTAACGGCATGCTGCGCACGCTCGATCCGCACAGCGTGTTTTTGAGCCCCGAAGCTTACCGCGAGATGAACTTGTCGACGTCCGGCCATTTCGGCGGGCTCGGCATCGTGATCTCGATCCGCGATCAAGCCCTGACCGTGATGCGACCGATGCCCGGTACTCCGGCCGGGCGCGCCGGCTTGAAGCGCCTCGACCGCATTACCAAGATCAACAACGAGTCGAGCCTGAACATGCCGCTCGATGACGCGGTGGGCCGCCTGCGCGGCAAGCCGGGCTCCAAAGTCACGGTCTGGATCCACCGCGACGGCACCGATGGCTGGAGCGGCTCGCGGCCGTTCGAGCTGACCCGCGAGGAGATTCAGGTCAAATCGGTCGACTACCGCGCGCTCGGCGGCGGGGTTGGCTACATTCGCTTGAAGCAGTTTCAGGCTTCGTCTTCCGACGAGCTCGACGAGGCTTTGGCCGAGCTCGGCAAAAAAGAGAAGATCAAGGGCCTGGTTCTGGATCTGCGTGGCAATCCGGGAGGATTGCTGGAGCAAGCCGCCAAGATTGCCGACCGCTTCCTCGAAGACGGCGTGATCGTCTCGACGGTCGGCACCGCGGAGGGCCGCGAAGAGAAGCGCGCCACGCGCCACGGCACCGAGCCGAATTACCCGATCGCGGTCTTGGTCAACGGCTCGAGCGCGAGCGCCAGCGAGATCGTGGCCGGCGCGCTCAAGAATTTGGACCGTGCCGTGATCGTCGGCCAAACGACATTCGGCAAGGGCTCCGTGCAGCTGGTGTTTCCGAACGTCACGCCCGAGCACGCCGCACTCAAATTGACGATCGCGCAGTACCTCACGCCCGGCGACATTTCGATTCAAGGCGTGGGCGTCGCGCCCGATGTCGAGCTCGACCCGATGACGGCCGACACACTCGAGATGGACCTGTACCGCTCCGAGCACGGCCTGCGCGAGCGCGACCTGACGAAGAGCCTGACCGGCGCCGCCAAGCACCCGACCGAAGCCTCGTTCTTCCGCATGCGCTACAACTTGCCCGAGAGCGAGCGCGCCAAAATCCGTGAGCGCGGCGGCGACATCGAAGACGAGTTCGAGCTCGACACGCCGATCAAGATTGCCCGCGATTTGGCCGGAAAAATGGCACAGGGCAAGCGTCAGGATCAGCTGCGCGCCGTCAAACCGGTGCTCGAGAAGCTGCAGTCGACCGAAGTCGACGCCATCGCCGCCGACCTGAAGCGCATCGACATCGATTGGGCGGCGCCGCCCAAAGATTTGCCGAACGCGCCCAAGCCGAGCGACTTCGAGGTCACGACCAAGACCGATCGCCCCGGCGACACCGTGACGTCAGGCGACAGCATGAACCTCAAGGTGTCGGTCAAGAACAAGGGCAGCGCGCCCGTGTACCAGCTGCGCGCCATCACCAAGAGCGACGGCCCCTACTTCGACGAGAAGGAGCTGGTGTTCGGCAAAGTGATGCCGGGCGAAACCAAGACGGCCACGGTGCCGCTCGGTTTCTGCGACATCGACGGCCACAAAGCCGGTTCCACCGAGCCGTTGCCGCTCGACGCCAAGCGCGTGTGCAAGGTTCCGCTCGACGCCGACACGCGCTCCGACGTCGTCAAAGTGCGCTTCTTCGCCGAAGGCTCCGAGCCGCCGCAAGAGGCGGAAATTCGCACCACCATCACCGCGCAGCCGCAGCCGACCTTCGCGTACACCTATCAAATTGCCGACAATCGCCCGGGCAACGGCGACGGGCAGATCGCGCGCGGCGAAGGCGCGACCGTGTACATGACGGTCAAGAACGTCGGCAAGGGCAAGTCGTTCGAGACGCAAGCCAACCTGCGTAACCTCACCGGCGACGGCCTGCTCTTGCACGCCGGTCGCTTCGACGTCTCCAACATGAAGCCCGGCGATTCGCGCACCGTGGCCTTCACGTTCGACGTGCTCGACGAGCTACAAGAAAACTTCGTCAACTTCGAGCTCAGCGTCACCGATCGCGATCTGCGCGTCGGCTCCAGCGAAAAGGTCAAGCTGCCGCTGACCAAGAGCCCGCTGTCGCTGGTCAAAACGCAGGGCAAGGTGGCGCTGCAAAGTGTTGCCGGCGTGCGCGGCCAACCGCTCGGGGCATCGCCCGTGGTGGCCGAGCTCGACAAGGGTACGGTCGTCGAAGCGCTCGCCACGTTCGGCCCCTACACCAAGGTAAACCTCGGCGACGACCGCTTCGGTTTCGTCGAAACCAAAGCGCTCAAAGACGGCGCAGCCGGAGCCGTGAAGGTGACGCTCAAGCCGCTCTTGTCGCACTCGCCGCCGCAGCTCGACGTCACGCCCGCCAAGCTGTCGGTCAAAGACGCCAAGGTGCACATCGAAGGGCAGGCCACCGACTCCGACAAGGTGCTCGACGCTTTCATCTTCGTCGGCGCGCGCAAGGTCTTCTACCAGTCGAATCGCAAGGCCGACGACCAGACCAAGCTCAAGTTTTCGCTCGACGCCGACCTGCAGCCTGGCATCAACATCATCACGGTCGTGGCCCGCGAAAGCGAAGACACCACGAGCCGCTACACGATGATCGTTCGCCGCGACGGGGCGAATGGGGAGGCGCTCAAGACCACGCGCGGCGAAGCCATGGGCGACGACCTTGGCTTGGATAGCGATGAGTGAGCTGTTGGCACGCCTGCCGATTTCGCATTCTGGCTTCGTTTTGGCTGCGCTCCGGTGCTCACATACTTAAGTACGTTCCGCTCCGGTGCTCGCCAAAGCCTCGCCAGAATGCGAACTTGGCAGGCGGGGGTTTGGTAGGCCGGGTTTCGTTCCATCGCGCTGCCGCCCAGCTGGGCGGCTGGGCTAGGCCTCCACGCAAGAACAGCGGCGTGCGTGGCGTCGGAGCGCTCAGGGTCGTTGCAGGGATTTTTCGTCGAGCTCGGTGATGGTGCCTTGGGGGCGGAAGTCGCTGTAGCGGGCCCAGCTGGGGCGGACGCGCACGTAGGTGATGTTCGGCCAGCGTTCGCGTTCGGGGCCGTCGGGGAAGGCTGCGAAGTAGGCTTGCTTCAGGCGTGCGAGCTCTTCGCCCGTCGGCTCGTCTGCCACGCCTTCGAGCTGCACGGTTTGTTCTTCGTCCCAGCCCACCACCAGCGCGACGCGCGGATTTTGCCGGAGGTTTTGCGCCTTGCGCGTCGTGCTCAGTGTATCAAACACGATTTCGAGCTGGTCGGTAACGGCAATGCCGACGACCGCCGCCTGCGGCGCGCCGTCTGCCGCGGCGCTGGCCTGCACCGCGTAGCGATGCCGTCGAAGAAACGCCAGGAGCTCTGCCCGATCCATGCGCGGTTTGTAGCACCGGACTAGCGGTTGACAGCTGCCCGCGGCGTGACACCATCCGGGCCCTCATGTCGCAGGCTGAATACCCGAACGTTACCGCAGTCGCCAAAGCCAACGTCTACTTCGACGGCAAGGTCGTGAGCCATACGATCAAGCTCGAAGGCGGCGCGAAAAAGACGCTTGGCTTGATCTACGCGGGTGAGTTTCATTTCGGCACCGACGCGCCCGAGCGCATGGACATCATTGCCGGCGGCTGCGAAGTGCGGCTCGATGGTGAAAGCGCCTGGCAGGCCTACGCGGGTGGCAGCTTTTTCAAGGTGCCTGGCAAGTCCGGCTTCGACATCAAGGTCGCTTCGGGCATCTGCGAATACGTCTGCTCGTTCGAATAGTCGGCGCCCGCGCGGAGCATTTTCGGCCTCTCCGGACACTACCTGAAGAGATGCACGCGAAGCTTTGTCCGACGCTGGCCGGATTTGTTACGGCGTTGGCCATTTCGGTTCAAGGCTGCTCGACGGATTCGGGCGGCGGCTCGCCGAGCGGTGCGGGCAATAACGGCGTAAATCCCGCTGGCGGGAGCGTCGCGCAGCCCGCGGGCGGCGCTGCTGCGGGCGGCAGCGCCGCGACCCAAGGCGGCTCTGGCTCAGTCCAAGCCGGCAGCAGCGGCACGCAGCCCGGAGGAGGGCAGGTAGGCGCGGGTGGGACCATGAGCGTCACGGCAGGCGCGACGAGCAGCGCCGGCAGCAGCGCAGCTGGCTCGAGCGCAACGGCGGGCACGAGCAGCGGCGGTTCGGCGCCGACGGGCCCGGCTATCGGCGCGGCGCAGTTCGCCGCAGGCGATCTCGATGCGGCCAGCGACGGCGGCACGCTCACTTTCCAAAACATCGGCAAGGTCGGCGCTTACCCCAGCCGCCGAGCTCCTGGCTCGGCCGCCTGTGACGTCAAGAATACCGCCGACTGCTGCCTGACCAGCTATCAAGAGACCACCGACAAGCTCACGCCTTGGAACGAGGACCTGATCGTGACGTTGCGCGGGCCGATTCAGGTCAAGCAATTCGTCGTGTATCAGCCCGCTACTATGAACGATGCCGAGTGGGACGTGGTCACGGCCTGGGATGCGGCCAGTGCGGCACAAGCCTTCGGCATCTCGTTCAATGGCAACGGCACGCCGAACGCGAAATTCGCCGGTACCGTCGGCAGCGAATGCATCACCGACGTGATGACGGCGACGCCTTTCGGCTGTTCAGCCATGAGCTCGCCGCTGTGTGATTCTGGCGCCGGGCTGCCGAAAAATCTCGGTTGGGCAGGCTCCAAGCTGTTCGTGCTGACGGCGCGCATGCCCATGATGGGCGGCGCCAAGCTCGACGCCGCAACGGCCTGCGGCCAGGGCACGACCAACAATTGGTACAACGCGCCGTGGATTGGCATCAGCTTGGGAGAGCTGGTGCGTGAGAACAAGTTCGGGCCCTGCAACTGCTACTCGTCGCCCGCGAACCCCAACGACGGCAACGGCTGCGGCCAGTTCAACGCGTTCGAGGTCGTCAACGACAACAACGCGTACCAAAACTTCGACGTCTTCAGCACCAACTTCTTCGGCTACGGCGGCTACGTGGGCGAAGGCCCGTGCGGCAAGAGCTGCAACCTCACCAGCGTCGGCTCAGCCGATCTGATTGATAAAAGTACTAGCCAAGCGGCGACCAAAGGCGGCGTCACGGTGGCTGGCGGCGCGGCCGCCCACGTCGCTTTTCGCCGCCCCGAAGACGGCTACCGCTACGTGCTCGTGCTGTTCGACGTGAGCACGCGCCAGGTGCAAATGGCCATAATTCACCCGAGCAAGGTACCGGCGAGCGCCGCCGGCCTGTTGCCCACGCTGCCTCGCACGCTGCCGCGCGCCACCATCGACTCACTACTCGCCCTGCGGCTGCCCGGCTAAAGCACGAGAAAGTCGCTAGGGAGCCGGCGAGCCGAGCGGGAAATTTGTTTTTTGGGCGCGGCCCGAAAAAGCGAATCCTCCTGTCTCCTAGCCTCTCTGTTTGCTCGAGTCCGCCGTGGCCGTATGCTGCCGTTTGCACATGAAGTTCGACGCGCCTTATTGCCTGACCCATCAGGACGGCAAAACCCATTACGCCAGCGGTGAGATTCGAAGGCAGCACTTGCTTGCCGAGGTGCCGAGGCGCGGGCGCTGGCCGGTGTTCAGCATGGTGCCGTTCTCGCAGCTGCGCGAGCGCGGCTTCGACGTGCACGATCGCGGCGAGCCGATCTTGTCGCTGGTCACCAGCGACTACCGCGAGATCGCGCTAGCCGACGTGCTGCCGGCCGGGCCAGAGCCAGAGGTGCGCACGCTCGGCGCGCCGACGTTCGAGATGGACGACACCGAATTCGAGACCAACGTCGCGCGCCTGATCAAAGACGAGATCTGCCGCGGCGAAGGTTCGAATTTTCTGCTTTCGCGGAAGGCACGCATCAGCATCGCCAACTTCGACTGGAAGGTGGCCAACGCCATCTTCCAGCGTCTGGCCAAGAGCGAGTTCGGCGCCTACATGACGTTCTGTTTTCACGACGGCGAAAGCTTCTTCGTGGGTTCGTCGCCCGAGCGCCACGTGACGATTCGCAAGGGCGTCGTGCAAATGAACCCTATCTCCGGCACTTTGCCCAAGAGCCTGCTCAAGCAGCGCGCCGACCTGATCGAGTTCTTGTCCGATCCCAAGGAAATCAACGAGCTGTTCCAGGTGGTCGACGAAGAGCTGAAAATGATGTCCCGCATCTGCAGCTCTGGCGGCGACGTGCACGGCCCCTACCTGAAAGAGATGAGCACGCTCATCCACACCGAATACTTGCTGCAGGGCTACACCGACGGCGACTACATGGACGCCTTCCGCGACTCCATGTTCGCCGCCACCATGATTGGCAGCCCGCTCGAAAACGCTGCGCGCGTCATCAAGAAGTACGAGCGCGAGTCGCGCCGCTACTACTCGAGCGCGCTGCTCATCACCGGCCTCGACGAGTCAGGTCAGGAATTTCTCGATAGCGCCATCACCATTCGCACCATGGAAGTGTCGGCGCGCGGTGAGGCTACGATTCAGAGCGGCGCCAGCATCGTGCGTGATTCCGTGCCGGAGCGCGAGTGCCACGAGGTGAAGACCAAGGCCGCGGGCCTGCTTCGCGCGATCGACAACGCCGAGCCCACCAAGCCGACTTTGTCGCAATATCGCGACCAAAAGGTCGATCAGATTCTGGAGTCACGTAACAAATACTTGTCGCGCTTCTGGATGGAGAAGCAACACCACTCTTACGTCGACGCGCGTCTCGAGGGTAAGCCCATTCTGATCATCGACAACGAAGACGAGTTCACGCACATGCTGAAGCACGTGCTCACTCACCTGGGCATGCGCGCCAAAGTCGTCGATTTTCGCGCAGCCGCGCCGCTGGTTGCCGCGAGCGAGCTTGTGCTGGTCGGCCCAGGTCCTGGCGATCCGACGGATATGAACGACGCCAAAATGAAGGTCGTGCACGGCATCGTGCAAGACTTGCTCGCTCGTCGGGCGAAGTTCATGGCGGTTTGCCTGGGCCACCAGGTGCTGTGTCACCGGCTCGGCATGCGCGTCGAACCGACCGATCCGCCGCTGCAAGGCGTGCAAAAGTCGATCGATATCTTCGGGCGCCGCGAGCCGGTCGGCTTCTACAATACCTTCTTCGCGCGCCGCCCGGACGTAGCGCCAGTTGGGGTCGAGATTGCCAGCGAGCCCGACGGACGCGTGACCGCGCTGCGCTCGCAGAACTTCTGCAGCTTCCAATTTCACGTCGAATCGGTGCTGACCACCAACTCGGTTCCACTGCTGCGCGACGCGCTGCTCTGGCTGCTCACAGGTCAACACGGCACCATGCCACCGCCCGGCGGGAGCTCGATTCCGCCCGCGCGCTGAGCGTCACTCAGGAGAGTCGCGGCGGTCGCCCGCTGGCTAGCCCAGCGCGCTGAGCAAGACTTTCAGCTTCCAGCCGGTTTCTTGCAGCTCGCTGTCGCTGTCGGAGCCGCTGACGATGCCGGCGCCGACGTAGAGATGCGCTTGCTTGCCGGCGATGACACCGGAGCGAAGCGCGACGGCGAAGTCGGCGTTGTCGTGCGAGTCGATCCAGCCGATGGGGCCGGCGTACCAGCCGCGCTCGTCGGCTTCATGCTCGGCGATGAAGCGCAGCGCGGGCGCAGTCGGGTAGCCGCCGACGGCGGGGGTCGGGTGGATGCGAGACAGCAGCGACAACGCGCGCTCGGGTGCGCGCAAGCTGGCGCTGATCGGTGTCTTCAAGTGCAAGATGTGACGCGCGCGGTGCGCGAACGGACGCTCGGGCAGCGGATCCAGCTCGGCGATGGGCCTGAGCCGCTCGACCAAATCTTGCACGACGGGCGCATGCTCGGCCAGCAGCTTGGCGTCACTCAGCAGGCGTTCGGCCGCGCCCGCGTCGCTGGCCGGCAGCGAGCCAGCCACCGCTTCGGTCTCGATGCGTTGACCCGACTTGGCGAGCAGGCGCTCTGGCGGAGATCCGATGAAGGTCGCGCCGTTCACACGGAAGGCGAAGCGCGGCGCATGCGGGGCGCCCTCGCGCAGTCGTGACAGCACGCGCGCCGCCGAAAGCTCGCGCGCGAAACGCACCAAAACATGGCGTGCCAGCACGACTTTTTCGAATGAGCCCGCCAAGATGGCGCGCTTGACGTCTGCGATCTGCTCGCGCCATTCCTCGGCGCTCGGCTCCGCCAGCTCGTACGGCCCGGGCGCGACCTCGAGCTCCGGTTTCTCGCCGGCCGCGGCTAGCGCGACCAGCTGTGCGGCCTCGTCCAGAAAGCGCGAGCGCTCCGCGGCCGAACCGAGCTCTTGCGGAGCTGCGGCGAGCGTTAGCCACGCGCGATCTTCGCGGCGCGTGTAAGTGAGGCGAGGCAGCACGAGCTGGCCGTCGCCGAAACCGTCCCACGGCGCTCGGCTCGAGCGACCATCTTGAAACGCAAATCCGCCGACGACGCGCGGCTCGGGCGCGTCTGCCGCGGCCGACGGATGCGGCTCGAGCGAGCTCCACAACTCTTGCAGTTGGCGATCGACGTTTTCGAAGCGCGCGGGACCGTGACCGGTCAGCCGTTTGGCGACACCAATGCCGACGAACTCCTGATCACGCCCGCCCGACCAGTACCAAGCATCGGCGTGCGGCGCGACGCCCAGCAGCGACTCGGCTTGCAGCAGCGGCGCCGGTACGCTCAGCCATTGCAAGGCCGTCGAGCTGGCTGCGGCTTCGGACAGGCCCCTCTCCAACAAGTGAAGCGTCTGGCGGGCGGACTCTAGCTGCGTCATCAGGATGAAGCGGCCGGTCCGCTTTCACGAATTATTGAAACTTTAGAGGTATCTGTCAAGGCGAGGGCCGGAAGTGGATCTTCGGTCTTAACTCCTTGAATTAGTTGATGAAATCGCTTTAGGGCGCGTCCGGGCCGCGGTTGAATAAGGTCTGCAACTGGCAGGCGCCCAAGGCGGCGTTGTAGATGCGAAATTCGGCGTAGGTGCCTTGATAGGCGTGGTCCTTCATCCACTGCGACTCGCCGATGAAGTCGTTCAAGTCTTTGATGTTGGAGAGCTTGAGCGCCGTCGGCGATTGGATCAGCAGCTTGCCGTCGAGAAATAATGCGACTTCGACGCCGCTGCGCAGGGTGAGCGCGACCATAGCGGGCCGGTCGTCCATCTTTTCGGGCGTTCCTAAGCTCTGCGTCGCAAAGCCGGGCGCTGCGATCTCCGCACCAAGCCCCGAGCCATTGGTGAAGCCGGTGGCCGACATGACGGCGAGGTAGCTTTTGCCGGAGGCACCCTGACCCTCGCCAATGTCGCTGCTGCCAAAATCGAAGATGCGCTCGTACCCGGAGCCGCCGCTCCTCCACGTCGTCCACGCAATGATGGTGACGTCGGTGAGTGAGGAGATGAGGCCGTTCGGGAGGTTGGCGTATTCGTCTGGCGCGGGGGGATTGATGTGCTCGCCCGGGAGCGTGAGCACGCCGCTGCCGTCGAGCGTGGCGCCGTTCATCAGCATGCCGTCGGCGCCGCCGACCGAGTCGACGACGGTCGCACCCGTGCCGTCGAAGCTGTAGCGGTGGATCAGGCTGCCGGGCGGAGGTTCTTCGACGTCGACGCAAGCCGCGTCGCCGCCGGCACCCGCGCCGCCGGGCGTGAGTGGCGCGTCACCGGCAGTCGTGCCGCCGTCAGTCACGCTGCCGGCAAGGCCGCCGGTGCTTCCGGCGCTACCGGCGCTGCCGCCGAGGCCGCCTGGATCGGAGCCGGCAGTCGAGGGAGCGGCTCCGGTGCCAGCGGCGGGAACGACGGCCGGACTCCCGGCGACCACCGGCTCGAGCTCACCGATGATCAGATCGCCCTTGGCGCCGCAGTAAGTGAGCAGCAAAGGCAGCGCCAAAGTGGGGATGGCAGCAGCGCGCATCGGACAGGGCGATCCTAGCAGGGAGGCGTTTGTACCGCCAACGCCGCTACCGTCGCTCGAACGAAGCGAGGGTCTCGATGTGCTCGGTGTAGGGGAACAGGTCGTAAGCTTCCAGGCTGACCAGACGAAACGCGCTCAAGAGCTCGGCGGCGTCGCGCTCGAACGAGTCGATGTCGCACGACACGTAGCTGAAGCGCGCTGGCGGTGTGCTGACGAGCGCGCGCCGTAGCTCGAGGTCGAGGCCTTTGCGCGGTGGGTCGGCGATCACTAGATCACTCTGCGCGACCAGCGCCGCGTGGCTGCCGGCAGCGCCCGCGTGCACTTTGACTTTTAACCTGGCGGCTTCGGGCAGCGCGGCGACACCGAGCCGCAGGCCTTCGAGCGAGCCCTCGCCCAGCTCATTCAAGTCGAGCGCGGTTACAGACGTTGCCAGACCGAGCCCGATTGCGCCGACCCCGGCGTAAAATTCCGTCACGCGATCGCCGGGGCGCGCCTGCTCGCGGACGCGAGCCGCCAGCTGCATCGCCAGCTCGAGGTTGCTTTGACCGAAGGCGCCCGGCGGATAGAAGACGCGCGCTTCGCCCGAGTGATCGATCACATTGGCCTCGCCGTGCAAATGCTGAAAGTGGGGACCGAGGATGGCGTTGGTGCGCTCGGGGTTGCCGTTCCACCACAAGCCGTGCAGGTCTTCGGCAAGTGTGATTTTCAAGTCATCGAAAAGTGCGCTCAGCTCGCGGGGAGAGCCGCCGTTGGTGACGAGCGTGACCTGAGCGCGCTCGGTTTCGCGCTCGATCACGAGCTGCAAATAGCGGGCAACGCCGGCGTGCGCAGCGTCCGAATAGGTGGGAATGCGATGGCGCGCCAGGCTGTGGCGCACTTTGACGGCCACGCGATTGATGACAGGGTGGTGCACGAGGCAGTGCGGAATGTGCACCGCGCGATGCGTACCGAGCTCGAAGATGCCGAGCTTGGGGGCGTCGGCACGGCCGCGAATGGCCAGCCGCGCGCGCCAGCGAAAGGCCGTGGGCGCGCTCGAGCGGACGACCGGTGCAGCGATGCCGACCCGCGCGGCTAGCGCTTGCAGCCGCCCGAGTGGCTCCGGCGGGGGCCCGGGCGTCGCGAGCCGCGGGCAGCCAGGGCAGCTCGGCTGGTGGGGGCAAGTGAGGGCGGTCATCTGGGTCGAAAAGTAAGCGCTACGCGACGGGCCTGCTAACAAGAAGCTCGGGTCGTGTCTAAGCCTGCCTCGTCTTCGCCGCATCCCGCACTGTCGTTCGTGCTGGCGCTCGGCATTTCAGGGCTAGTTTCGGCGGCAGTCGTGAAGTCGCTGCTCGGGACGGGGCGCTCGCGTCCGGCGCCCGCTGGCTCGGCGACGGGCAAGCGGCCCTTGCCAGCGGCAGCGCCGAGCGCTTCGGCGAGCGTGCCCCAGCCAGCCCCGCGGCCCCCGCTGCTCGACGAGTCGCCGGACAATATCGCGGCGCAGCGCGAGGTGCTGTTCAAAAACCTGCAGAGCCAGCTGGGGCTCGCCGACGACGCGCTGGCCAAGACGCGGGCCATCTTCGAGGGCTCGCGTTGGATGGGGCAGGGCAATCCGAAAATCACCAAACATCCGATGTCGCGTGCCGAGTGTCAGGCGATTCGCGAGCAGCATGCGTTTCACGAGCCGGACGCGCGCTGCGGCGCGCCGAACATGGTCACGGTGTTCGATCCCGGCGTGGGCGAGACGCGCGAAACCGCCAAGCTGTGCATCGATCAATACGAGTATCCGAACATCGCCTGCGACTACCCGGTGACCTGGGTGAAGTCGGACCAGGCAGAGAACCTGTGCAAGGCGCAGGGCAAGCGCTTGTGCGACGCGCACGAGTGGGAAG
>Ga0307516_10005223_pt1 | contig 15634 bp, 18 predicted proteins | sample 19_EM_MG_FD_203310 | JGI IMG/M metagenome (GOLD analysis project Ga0307516, IMG submission 203310) | Populus trichocarpa ectomycorrhiza microbial communities from riparian zone in the Pacific Northwest, United States - 19_EM | ecosystem: Host-associated > Plants > Roots > Unclassified | place...
TGCGGAACTCTTTGGGCTTCTTGGCACTCGGGCTTAGAGACATGAGTTTAACTTCACACAATTGGATTCTGAATCAATACCTTAATAAAGATTTTCATCGCGAAATACAACTCGCTACAGAGTACTACTCCAACCACATATCTACAGTGGCAGCATTAGAGTCGCCCGCCTGCCCAAAAACCTGGGTTGTTATTTCCGATACCCTCAACTCCAAAATCTCCAAACCTTGTGTCACCGTCCAATTCGGTTCCATACATCGTTCGTTTCATTGGCGGCACTTCTGTCCCAAAGCCTTTCGTGCTCGGACCAGTTTCTCCCGCCTTTGCAATTGCGACGTTCTTGGTCGCTGAGTTGGTCTCGGGGGCTAATGTATGAGGATCGAGAAATCCGCCACCCGAACTTGATCCAAGCTTGCGAGATCCCAAACGCGAGGGACGAATAAGAGGGGGGAGACCAAATGGCTGGAAAGTATCTGACCGCTCCGCTTCGTGCAGATTCGAAGATGCGATTTGTTGAATGCCTGCTGGTGATGGAGACTGGGGAGGTTCAGGATATGGAAAACTGGGCATGAACAAGTGATTCGAAGGCATTGAGGACATGGGAAGATATGAGAAGGTAAATGGTTGTTGGTTTTCGGAGGCATTGATCGTGCTGGTGGGAAATCGCGAAAGATTCGAGCCAGAGTCAAATGGCGGAGAAGGCGGGGGAAAGAAGTCAGGCAGGTGATCACTTGCAGGAGGTTTTGTGTATTCTTCCAACGCTTGGTCAGACATGCTTGAGACACCATGGTCGAAGGGTTGGGGCATTGAGGAGTCATTCTCCATTCGCTCTTCATGGTCCCCCCTCTGGGATGAAGGTGATTTAGATTCCATCCCATCGAATTCATGAGATAATTTCGGCCGCTTCCTTGTCGGGTTCAATTCATCGCGTGCCCTCTGATCTTCCTCACTGGCACTACTTGTCACTGGATCGCGATGCTGCTTCCCCAGCAATGTCGGGACCGTACCCATGACCGCCCCGGTGAGCACACCCGAAGACTCCATGATGTTCAACTCAGTAGTGGGGGGAATAATAGTAAGGGTAGCTTGATTTGAGGATAGAGTTTCCCTCAATTGTTTAATTTCCGTTTCCAAAGCCGCCGAGGAAGCTGCCTGGGTGCGCAGGTCTTGGACCAGTGCCGTAAGCGTTTCGATCTTTTGCCTCAAGTCTCCAATCTCGTTGGCTTGGGCTGCGAGTGCTCCTACATCAGTTCTGAGAGTGTTGATCAGTTCCAACCCCGACTTGAGTGACGTCATTTGTTCGTGTAATGGTCGTATCTTGAGAACAATAAGCGAGCCTCAAAAGTTGAGAGAACATGCAATCTTACGGCATCGGCAACGTGCTTGTCAACAGTAGCGAGTGATACCAAGGACGAATTCGGGGCTGGGACTTCGGCTTGGACTTGAGGGGAGATTTCGCGGATAGGTATGTCAGCTGGGGGACCACCTATCTCTGAATGAACAGCCTTCAGATTTATGATACGATAAGATGAACCTTGTGTCAGTCCCACTTCCTCTTCTGATTCTACGGGATATTAAAGCTTTGACAAAATAAGTACCAGGCCTGACGTACCTTCTGGTATAGTCGCTTCCGTTAACTGGATAGCCTGACTATTCTTCCCCCGTTTGTTCCTCGATACGGTGATCGATTTTGTGACGGCGCGTGGGCCAGCTCCGCCTGCAGCCCTGGGTCTCCCGACCCCTAATCTTGTTTGTTCGTTGGCCTTTCTGGAGCGGGTTGCTCGTGGGGTAAGATTTGGCTCGGAATCGGCATTAGTTTCCTTCTCCTTGACCTCGAGATCGCCTTCTTCGCTCGAGTCGTGAATAACAAGCGAACTAAGACGGTTCGGACCAACCCGACTAGATCGTCGGGTTGAGATTGATCGGCGGGTATGCACGCTTTTAGAGACGGGTTTCCTGCAAAGGGATATAAGATGCAAGAAGTGTTATGAATGGGGAACTAACTGCGTTTCGAGCAGAAGGTCGATGAGGGCTTCGGATTTGAGGTTTGCTTTCACACCATAGTCCTAGGGGCTTGATGGGTTTCAGGGCCGTGGAAACCGCGACCGATGCCACGAACCTTGCATAGTCTTTGGAGGTCGGCGCGCTTCATGCTTTCGAGCGCTTTCCTGTCAGGTAGAGGAGCCATGGTCGATGCTGCAAGAGAAGAGGCAATGGTTTCGGCCGGTTCAAATGCAACAATTGCAAACAACGCGACATCACGTGAGCAACGCACCCCGAGTTATTTTGGCTTCACCTGAGTTACTTAGTCGGCTGTCAATACATTCAATTCCATTCCATTCCACACCATGTCCCCCTGGAGCCTCGAGGAAGTCGCAAAGCACAGTTCAGTACAGTATGTCCATTTCACCATCTCAATTTATGAATATCAGACACTCGACAGCTCTTGCTGGGTTATCATCAATGCCCGTGTCTACGATGTAACGGACTTCCTAAACGTTCGTGGTCTCTACACTTCCAGGGACTCAACCCTTCTCAGTTCCTGCAGAATCATCCTGGCGGATCGACCATAATTTTAAAATACGCTGGGGGGGATGCCACTCGTGCATATGAACCCATTCACCCTCGAGATGCTCTCGAGAAGAATCTCCTCCCCTCCAATTACCTCGGTCCTTTGAGGCCAGAAGATGCTTTAATCCTGGCCCGGGCTCAGAAAAGGAGACGGACGACAAAGGATGAGCTTAGGGTCGAGGCGGCTCTTCGACGGAGACCGCCTCTGAATCGGATTCTTAGCTTGGCTGATATGGAGGTTAGTTCTTGCTGGCTTATCTCTGGTCTCCTAACATCACCCTACTAGGTTGTCGCAAGACAGATTCTATCTCATAAAGCGTTAGCTTACTACTCGTCCGCTGCAGATGACAAAATATGTACTCTATTATCTTTCCCGTCTTGGCCTCCAGCTGACGAATACCGGTGTAGCTATGGATGAGAATGCACGGGCATTCGCCAGGTTCTTTTTTCACCCTCGAGTAATGCGTCCAGTTTTGCATTGCGACCCTTCTACGACCATCTTAGGATACAAATCCTCCATTCCCGTGTTTATCTGTGGAGCTGCCCTTGCTAAACTGGGCCATCCAGAAGGTGGTCCAAGTTTTTCCGTCTAGCTGGCAGAGCTGAACGAGCCTTGTCTAGGGGAGACCAATCTTACCCGCGGTGCGGCGCAGGGTTCGATCATACAGATGGTCTCTTCAAATGCATCTTTTTCTTACGAGGACATCATGACCGCTGCTGCTCCGTCTCAACCTTTATTCTTCCAGCTTTATAAGAATGCCGACGACGCAGTCGCAGAGAAACGCATCAGGAGTGTCGAGCAGCTTGGATACAAGTCGATCTGCTTGACCGTTGATGCCCTTGTCCCAGGAAAGCGAGAGGATGATATCAAGAGTCCTTGGATCCTTGAAGAGCTGGAGTCAGGTAAAAGTGAAGTGCACGTAGATGGTGTAGAAGCAACGGGAGGTCTGGGCCTCGGGACAGCCGGTGCGCTCATTGCAAATGACGATTGTGATATGACCTGGGCAAAGGTGCGATGACTTGAAAAACATTTGGTATTCATACTTTTGCACTTCTTTCAGACCATTCCATGGCTGAGAAGTGTTACAAAACTGCCAATAGTCATCAAAGGTAAGGAAACGATGTTGTGCCCATGTTGGTGCTTCTGACTTTTCTTCAGGCATTCAGACTGTTGAGGTTGCTCATCCTTCTGTTTCATTTGATCTCCGATGGTCACAAAGCATCATCTAGGACGCGGTGTTAGCCGCCGAAGCTGGAGTAGAAGGAATTCTCATCTCAAATCATGGGGGTGAATATCTCAGCACATTTTCAGAAGCTTGTTTTACTGATTTATGACCAGGGCGGCAGTTGGACTAGTATGTGTCACTGATTACTGCCTTTCTGTAGCTCAGAATTGTCTAGCACCTTCCCACCTCTTGAAATCCTACATAGGCTTCGTCGCCAAAGACCGGATGTGTTTGAGAAATTAGAAGGTAATCTTTAGCTGCTTGCTGGATTTCTCAATATTCCGTCTCACGATGCAAAGTCTACATCGACGGTAAGTCAATTCCACCGGTGACAGACTCGGTGGTGCTCATATGGAAACCAGGTGGGATACGGCGGGGGACAGGTACCTTCATCCAGTCTGTCCGCGAAGAGCGGAATGTTGACTTTCACTGTAGATGTAGTGAAGGCTATTTGTTTAGGTGCCAGGGCTGTCGGTCTGGGGCGTCCTTTTCTTTATGCACAGAGTGTATGGTGTTTTTTTTTGATGAGCGCCTCACCATGTCCACGAACTAACATATCCACCAGGCATATGGGACTGCTGGAGTCACGAAGATTATTCAAATTTTAGAGCAAGAGATTGTCACTGCAATGAGACTTGTTGGTGCGTCATCCGTGGGTGACCTCAATCCGGCAATGGTAATTTTTTCTGGTTGTAATTGGTCGCGGCTGATAGTAAAGTACCACAGGTAGAACGCGTAGACTGGCAGCCAGTATTGCGGTCAAAGCTTTGAGGTTGAAATGAGAATGGTGAGGCATTAAAGTTCAAATTGGAGCTCTGAGATCAAGCCTCGGAGATAGGTGATGGTTACTGGACGGACTATGCCCGTTGACGGGTTCCATTCTTGTCGCTCTATGAAAGCCCATTTCCATCTCTCAAATACATAGATCATGATAAGGAGATGCTGAATCTTACGATGGTTGCCACATACCAAATACCGGACCAGCTCTTTGTCAGAAGGCAGAACATATTTCCATTCTTGTGACAGAGAGTCATGACAGATTGCGCAGAAGATGCGGTAGGAGTCGAGGGCGTATGGTCCTGTGCCTGGAAGGTGCGAGATAGGGGTGGCCGGGTATCTGCGACGTTTGACGGGGGAGGGCAACCTTGGCTGCGACAGGCGGAGGTCGGGAAGAGCTGGCGGGTCATGCAGGTAGGCCCTTGACATGTTGATTAGGCGGCGAGAGCGGATGTTCTGGGTGCCGAGAGATTGTATTATCGATAACAGTTCAGCCTGGTCGGCTGGATATTCTGGGATTACCGCATGGACGCGTGATTTCCATGCAGGCACACCTTGAGACAAGGCCCAGGGGTCTGGCCATCTGTCTAATATTTTCCAAAAAACGGGAATGGCCAACTTTCCTGATGTCTTGTTGAGGAGAGTGACCGCGACGAGCAACTTCCATGGGTCGTGGGCGAGGCGTTCTGGGAGAGCGACATAAGCGACCGGACGAGTCAATTCTATGGCATGGATACCTTGGATGAGGACTGGTTTCAGGACCGCAAGCTGCTTATACAGAGAAAGGAAAGCACGGAGATAGTACCGGAAGAGAGGATCCGAATACATATTGTCACGAACACGTGACGTGACGGTTCATTCCTCTCTCCTCGATGGCTTTCTGTCGCAGATGTGGTGACATTGTCGCCGGTGTCCGCTGTCAGTGTGGCGGCACTGCTGTAGGTCTGTCCATTGCCCCTCTCGACGCCCTCACCACTTGACGCCCATTCCAGCTCCCGTTGTTCCCTGGAAACTCGACGAGAGAGGTCAGGACAGATGGTCCAAGACCTACGTCCAAAGACCTAAATCTGTCTCGCCCACGAGACCTTCTGTTGTTAGCCCACCACCCCCGCCATTCGCCTCTAACAACCGATTCCCTCGCCCCATCTCATCCGACCCTCCGTCCTCAACCCTCCGCAATAGTCACCCTTCTTCCGTCCCCGCACAATTCAAACAACCCTCATCTCCCCTCAAATTATCAGCCACTCTCCCCGTCTCAGCATCCGATATACTTCCCTCACTTGACCCAACCGATAACGCTCTTTCTAAGGTCTACGGTTCAGTCCTCCAGCGACCAGAAACACTAGAAACACACTCGTGCGCCTTTTGCTCTTCCCCCTTTCCTCCAGATGCCACCATATACCCAGACCCAGCAGCTCCGAATTCGTTCCAATACCTCTGTCGCCCCTGCTTTGAACATAATGGAGGATCAAAGGGAATTTGTCCTGCATGCTCGCGTCTCGTGCTCACTTTGAAATCTGAAGGGGGTTTTATCCATGCCTCGGGTAGCTACTGGCATAAACGCTGTTTCAACTGCGCAACATGTCACAAGAACATCGGAGATTCACCCATGGTCGATCTTTTTGGTCGGCCGTCATGCCCTGAGTGTTTCGACAGCTCTCTCAAACGCGACCCCATCACACCTAAGAAGGTTCCATCATCTAATACCGCTCCCAGCATAGACATATCAAGAAACTCTTCTACGCCGCGGTCAGCTTCCAAAGCACAAAGGACCGACGAAGGCAGCCCCGCCGTCGTCGAAGAGCTCCAACGGCGTCTCGGTATTGCCAACCATCATGAGACAAGCCCTGTTTTGGGAGAACTCGGACAGAAGGGTCGAGACTCCCGGTCTCAGTCCTCCGTCTCGGAAGGACACCATACATGGTCTTCTCCGAATCGGCGCCGTCCAATTGACCAGAGTCCAGTTCCCAGTCGACGAGAAAGTTATAGAATGGACTCCCGTTCGTCTCCTCTTACGACCGCGTACAGAAACTCTAATCAAGTGAGTTCCCCGACGATGGGAAGTCCTGCGCCTACTCAGGATGCTATAGAAGAAATGAAACAACGATTCACGAGGGGTTCTTCGCAGTCGCCACGTCCAAAGACCCCCGTAAGAAATCCTCCCGTCATTCGTGGCACCCCACCCCTGCGTCTGTCTCGCTCGTCGACATCCTTGCATGCTAGCCCAAAGACTTTTGTCCCCCAGTCCTCTAGTGGATCTATTTCTCCGTATAGTCCGCTTCTTCCCTCAACACCGGATCTAATGTCTGACTTGTCTGACTCGTTGACGCAGTCATCGTTCTCTGATTCTCCTCCGAAGAAGGACGGTTATGTTAGAGATCTCTTTGGTCTCTCCAAAATCGATGGTATACACAGTAATGACTCGCCCTACATTAAAGGGGACTACGATGACGACGAAGTTGCCATTGCGGAAGAAACTCCCAGCCAAATGGTCACATCCACACGCTCATCCCCGCGCAACCCCACCACACAGGTTTCCACCTCCTCAAAGGTCGCGACATCTCGTCTTTCAAGCTGGCAGCAGCCTTCCACACGGCCTGTAGACTTATCTCTTCCCAGCTCTTGTGCACGCTGTAAAGAAAACCTGTTCTCTATCTCTCAAGGAGGGAAGTTTGTTACCGTCCCCCCAAATGCTGCCGAAGCGTCGCCAATGACTTACCATGTTCAGTGCTTCACGTGCGTGGTATGCAGGGGACGGTTTAAAGAAGCTGCCTCTGGTCAGGCAGTATTCGTCAAGGCCAATGGAGGCGCATGCCATATCGAAGTGCGTCCCCTCCTATACCGTTGACTAACTGTCTACTAAGGAAGACTTAGTGTGCACCCGTCGAGAAGATTACGGTCAAGACGACACCCAGTTTAGGGCTGTCACCCGTTCTTCGTCCCTCAGTCCCTTCCCTACCGACCTCGCCTACCTCACCCCCGAAACCGTCTCCCCGGTCGTCTTACAAATCCTCTAGCCGATTGGATCGACCCTCCCACGCTGCGGCCCCTCTTACCTCAACGGGATACCGTCGTTTCGGTAGCACAGCATCGTGCCCAGGGTGCAAGAAAGCAGTTTCGCCAATGGAACATGGGGTGGTGCCCGGCCCTCAGGGGACACGCTGGCATGCATTATGTCTGGTCTGTGGGGGTAAAAGGGAAGTTTCTAATCCATGGGGATTATGGAAAGGTAGGGAAGAGAAAGGAAAGGCTGAGATAGGCTGTGGTAAGAAATTGGATAGTGCTGCCAAGAGTACTAAGGACGGTAACGTATGGTGTCGGGAGTGTTTGGTGAGCTATCATCAATTGTCGACCAAAGTCTCAATACTCAGTTGCTTGACTACAGCTATCGCTCAGTGTGGAAGGTTCACTGCAATTGGATGATCATACGACGACACAAGTTCCATTGCAGTTGACTGGCACTACTACACTGGCCCGTCATTTCACTGGGCTTGGTGCACACGGTGAGCCGGCGCTCCTCAAGCAACTAACGGGCGGTGGGTTAAGCCCTACCCGAAGTATCAGTCCAACCAAGCAACTTGGAGGTGGCGGCCGCTTGAGGATACGCCCTAAGAGTGTCATTGGCATGAGGGGTGTGGATGAAGGGCGAGGAATGTTCCTTGTACGGCAATTGACTGGTGCAGGTGGTTAATCTGGGATTTGGTCGCAATCATACCATGGCCGGTGTTTGTTACTTTCGGACTTTTGATAATCATGTTTGTACTTTTGGTCCTTATGTGGTTACTTAACTGTGTATCTTTTTTGGCAGATGGGATGGTACTGTAGTGAATGGATACAGCGTCGAACAAGCGTTCAGCGTCGTTGCCAAGGTCCTGCATCAAATGATCAAGGACTGGAAACCATTATATTTTTCGCAGCTCCAGCCTGCAACCATCTTCTTACCTGTCCCCGGTCTTGCTGTATCTTCTCGGGTTCCCTTCCCTGGCGGATTTGGAGTACAGCTGTAGCGGCGGTTCTCATAGTTCAGCAAGAATCATGAAAAATGCAGAGACTTGAAGATGAGCAAGTGGTGCGTTATGCATAGATCGAACCCACTTCATATTGCTGACGTGCCTCTTTAAGATCGACTATATCCTTGGTTGTATTCCCTTTTTCTGTATTGGTGTCATGGCGTTTGGTTCGTTCACTGCACTCGTGGTATCAAGGCGTCTGCAGTTGTATGAACCCTTTTATTGTTATCATGCCTGCCACCGTTGACAACCACTTTTAGTTCTGAAATCTATCTCTATCTATCCTCCTTTTTCGCTTTTTTCGGGGTCATCTTGACTGTTGGACAAGTCTTGGCGCATGGCGTCACTGGAATACTTGACCCTGGATTCGTTCATGGCCTACAGATTGCACGAGGATTGAGCTTTGGGCTTTCAATTGGTCTGAATTATCTTTTCTTTTGGCATCTCGCAGAGCAATATCCGTCATCGCAATCTTCTTCCACTCGCCCCCGCTGTACCGACGGGAAATTTCTGGGTCTCGTGCTGAAGTGGAGCCTTCTAGCGCTCATCCTGATAATTCTGGTCTTGCAGGTTGCCTGGCGCATCACATTCCTCGGGGTGCGGTTTCGACGACTTTACATCTCCGAAGCGACTATCGAGATCATAGTATCGTCCTTGTTGCTTTTGAAGCTTGTCCTCAATGCATCCTTAAATCGCGGGTGGCAACACATACGTTTATATATCACACCTTCTCTCGCGTTGTGTATTAGCACTGGTCTTGCTATCGGGAATCTCATTGACGGTAGGTCGTGTAATTATGTTTCCGCTTCAGATTCTTTACAGACGATCATATAGAGCTGTTTTCTGAGACAACTCTCGGTCGATTGCTTCGTGCCGTGGAGTTATACATACTCATCGTCCAGAGTTTGATCACTTCCTTCTCCTCTGTCTCTGTACACAGTAGTCCCTGCAGAGGTGGTCCAGGTCCTCCGCTCGGAGATTATGCGACAAGACTAGCAAACGCGTCACAGCCGGCCCTTCTGACTGGCGGAGACACCTCTAATGTCATTTTTGGACAGTCAACTTCGAGATTCAATCATAAAATCAAGTGGCCTTCCCGCGTTCCAAATGTCTCATGGATAATTCCTGCCGTCGCAACGCCCATGCCCGCAACACGAGCATCGAGCGAGGATGTAGAGGATGGCCTAGCCTCCGATACTTCGCATATCCATGATCGAATCCCGAATTCTACGAGCATGAATGTCGCGTCTGTGCGTTTAAGCGGGGGCGACTCCGCTCTGTATGGACCAACCGGCGCCACAGAACGCCACAGATTTGGCCGTTCTCGCGGGAGATCCCCCACGGAAGAGCTCGAGAGCGAGAATGAGAAGATAGGGTTGAAAATAAGAGTCTTCCCTCCAAGATCGGCGGGAACAACTGGCGGACTCAATTCTGCCGGTCGAACATCTCTTCCATCCCAACACTCGAGGCCCCGTTCAGACAACTATCCCGATGGCCGCAGACATGACTCAGGATCCAGCCTCAGTCACTTTTCGCTGAGTACATTTCCAGATCCTCCAAGGATGATGGAAAAGATCCCCCAGAGCCGACCCCTTTCTGTTCAGATGACTACATTTCGTCAATCAGACAGTGACTTCTCATCACTTCCCGTCCCTACGAGCAGGATGAGGACAACTCACATGGTACTTGGGTCAGCAGGGACGCAATACGATGTGACGTCTTTCATAGGAGGTTCCTCATCACTTCCCATCCGCACGAGCAGGGTAAGGACAGCTCACAAGGTACTTGGGTCAGCGGGGACGCAATATGATGTGACGTCTTTCATAGGAGGTTAGTTCTTTCATGATGATGATTATTATTATAGCTGAAGCATACATCCTGTCACAGGATTTATCCTGACCCCGAGGAAGGACCCTTGTTCAAGCATACTAACAGGGACCAGCGATGTTGGGGAAGAGGAATAGAGTGCCGACTCCACACTATAATACTTTGTAATGCGATACTTGTGTCACGTCATCGTTGCTGCCCACCACGATGTCCAAGTTTCCGGATTACTATCAGCTGCTTGGCGTCCCTCCCACTGCTACCCCCGATGAAATCCGACAGGCATACAAGAGAGAATCACTCAAGACGCACCCAGACAGGCTGTCCAATGCCAGTGCCGCTGAAAAGCAGCATGCTACAGAACGGTTTCAGGTGCGATTCCAACTGTCGCTTTGTTGGGCTACAGCAAACTCGATGAAATAGGAAGTAGCAGATGCATACTACGTCCTGTCAGATCAACGGAGGCGAGCCGAATATGACGCACTGTACAGGTCAAAGCCATCGTCAGATCGCACCTATGAACCCAATTCATCCTCGAACTTCTTCTCCCAATTCGCTGGATTCTTCGGAGGTGGCGGTGGGACGGCAGAAGGGGAACGACCAGATGCCGAAGGGGTATTCGCGGATGTCTTTGACGAGGTATGTCATCTGTATCGCCTCGGAGTCAATGAAAGATATTTATTCCCTAATGAGAAGTTGCTTCGCCCAGAAGTAGAGCGTCATGCGCCCTGGTGGAGTTATCTTGGTGCTGTATGCGGAGGTGGGGTAGGCTTGATTGTCGCAAACCTGCCTGGTTTAATGATCGGTGCTTTCGCCGGAAACCGCCTGGGAGCGGTAAGAGATGCCAAAGGCAAGAGTGTCGCCGCGGTCTTCAGTGAACTTGGGGGTGAGCAAAAGGCGGAGGTGAGTCTGCTACATGTTATAGCCATTACTGCTATCTAACAGGTGTGTTCCATGAGATATTGCGCGCTTTAGCGTTGAAAGTGATCGGGTCGGCTTTATGAAGTCGGTGCCATGGACCTCTTTCCGACTGCAGGCATGAAGTCAATTCATTTGGAATAATCATCCAACGCAGAGCAGCTTTTTCACGTTTCGCGTGCCGGACTCTTCAGAATGGCGGTACTAGTCTGTATGAGATGTTATAATAAGACTGAATGGTATATGGTGTAGGTCAGGTCTGCCAGCTACTCATATACCCATGATGGATGGTAAATACTATATCAAGGAATGAACATGTGGTGGTCTAAGAGGTTCGGTGAGTGTGGCAAGGATGTGATACACTTATCTCAGTCGTCAGTCATCCTCGTCCTCGTAGTTAACCAATCCAGGCCGTGCCACCAGCTCATTCCCGAAAGGATCGCCATCCGTCATCGTTCGATGCAACTCGTCCGCTTTCTTTTGTCTCTTGTTCTCGGCCTTCTTTTCTTCGTCCGCCATTTTTGCGAGATATGCTTGACTGCCAACAACTTTTTCCGGGTTCTTACAAAGCTTGAGACGGCGGTCAACCTCCCTAACAGCTTCAATGTCGGGCGAGTGGCCGTGCAAAGTAATCAGCAGTTTTATCTTTTCGGCGAGGCTGAGTAGATTGTTGAGAGAAAGCGAGGATGACTCCGATGAGGTTTTCGTCGTCAACCACTGCTGAGCGAGATTAGGCGCTACAAGTGAGAAGGCGGCCAAGGCAATCTGGGAGGGAGTATAGATCAGTTCGGCGTCCGTTAGGCGAGAGGCCCTAATGTGGCCGAGGGCAGCTTCATATAGCGGCTTAGTATCCGTTGGACAATCCGGGAGATTCTGCCGTGCCCATCGGTCAGCCCCTGAAGTTGGGTAGAATAACTGTGGACAACATACATGAACATCAAGACAGATCCCCCACAAAGCTCGATGAGAATGCCAGATGGCAAATTCAAATCCCAAACTTTGGGCCACAAGAAACTCCAGGTCGAGAACATCGGAAGGAGCAGTCTTGGGAATGTGTGCTGTATATGCCTCAAGGGATATTGGATTATTTGTCGTCTTTGTTGCAAGAAACAGTGCGGTTAACCTGGTGAAAAGATGAGGAGTTCGACAGGTGTAAGCGAGGGGATAACGCGCATGACATTCTTTGGATGCCAATCCATGACGGTGTTCTTCAAGTAGAAACGTTTCAAGTAACTGATCGCGGTTGCTTCGACTTCCTCGGGAAATCGAAAGAGACCACAAAGCTGTACGATTTTCGTGATGTAAAGCTTCACGAGGAGGAGCTCTTCATCCTCTGTCAAAAAAGACACGACGGACGAGGAGCCTAGCTGGACAGTGGTAAGTTATGAGCAAGATGATACAAACATCGTTTCCGGACACCTTTTCGGCTTCCAAAGTGAGACGAATGGCACCGACAGCAGTGGCATTCAGAGCAGCGCGCACACTTGCAAGATGTTCGGGTGAATGTCTCCAGTGGAGAAATTGAGTGCTTGCTTCATATATCGGGGTGTCTGTGACCATTTGAATACTGGCACGTGATACATCCTCTCTCGATGGACGACGAAATCATCGCGTCGCTTCCCATACACTATTCAAATCGACATTCACCAAACATCCACATCCACCAATTTCCATTGTTGACTCGGCCTCTCCAAGCACCCCCGTCCGCGTTGGCAAGCGGGAAGCGCGTCACGGCTCGTATCAAACCACAAGTCCGAAGATTAGAAATCCACGTTCCGGCTGACTCGAGGCCGGAAGTTTGGAACATTGAGCGGACGAAAGAGCTTGGAGCTGCTCAAGCAGAAGACGATCGCGAGAGAAACCAGGGATTCAAGGGCAAAGATGACGAGGGTAACGAACCCAGGCTGAGTGAAGTTCGTCTGCGAAGTGAAGAAATTCCCCAAAAGGGCATGTACATGTTGGGCGTCGTTCGCGCGGGTTCGTCTCGTCTCCACATCCAGCACAGAATCTAATCCCCTTGCCCAAAGGCCAGCTCCATCTCCATCCAACCAGTCAGGCCCATCAGCTCCGCCCTAGTCTGACCTACCTCGACGTACAATCGCGCAAACAAAAACGCTCGCGGGGAGGCGACGACTCGGAATCTGATGATGGTCCCCCGCCAGACCCCGATGAACCAGTGCCTGTGCCAGTAACAAAAAAAGAGAAAAAACCAGCTGGGGAAATGCGAGAGGTGCAGCTCACTGCCGCCCGGAAGCTTGATGACAAAGGGGCGGGTCAGGTGCAAGGTGCAATTTCAGTGGTTAGGAGGGAAATGTTGCAAGCGATTCGAGTGGAAGAGGACGAAGGTTGGGAAGACCTGCGATACTGTGATATAATGGTATGCATCTGTTCCTTTTCTTTAAGGCCTGACCTCTTAGAACGTGTCTATCCCAGACTGCTGAATCTGAAGAGGGTTTTGAAGGAGTTTTCTCGCAAAGCGATGACGTCTTGGAATGTAAAACAGATATGACAACTTTTCTCTCACAAGGTGTCCATCGTATTTCATGATAATACGAGATCACGTGGGTGTACGGTGCTGAAATTTCTCATCCTTCACATTCAGGATGCAAGACTACAGCGACACAGAATCAGAATCCGAACTTCCAATAAATACCACCACCGAGGAATGCACACATTTCTCGTCGCATCCTTGCCAGGATGATCCCCTACTGGCGTTGCAAAAGATCAAGCGATTCGATCTTTTAGCCATTCAGAGAGCCAGTCCAGCTCTCCTTCCGGTAGATGTCCGTCTGACTCTTTGCAGGACACCAGCCTTCACAACGAGATCCTCCAAGCATCCACCTCTATCATCCTGTTCCTCGACGTCAGTTGCGCTTTACCTCTGAAGCCAAATGATAGAGACAGGGCTCTGTCTTATTTTCCTCACCTCGGTGCGTCAGGGCGTCACTACAGCAGCATTGCTACGAAGCTGATATCTATTGTTTTCAAAGTGGACCCTACTTTCCTAACCATACTCTTCGATCACCGGAGGGTCTCGAAAAGTATAGCTGCACGAACCATTAACAACACCGCCCTCACACCGACCGTCGTGTGTTGGGTCGATGTCCTTTTGGCGAAATTGAGCATGCTCGCCATGACCATTGCCTCCGGATTTGCCCCAAACATCTTGGACCACTGGTTTAAATATATGCGCACCCAACGAGAACAAGATTGTGTGCGGGCTGCCACACAGTTGCCAGGTGTGATTGAACATCGCTTATTTTTGTAAACCATACAGACAGTTGCCATGAGACCAGTGGCAGTCTATTCCCAGCGTAATTGCCTCCCCAACACAGTCCCGCGCTGCTATGCGTCTTGCCTTGAGGCTTTTATTTGCCGTTCATATCATGAGGCCCCAGCTACTGAACAGTCAATCCTTGCATGACCCCAAGTCTCTGGCATGCAATACCGTTACGATCTTCTTGGCTGATAGCTCCTCAGGTTTCAACCAGAACTTATCATGAATGTGACGCTTTCTTGGGCTAATCACCTAACGAAGAGTTTTCTCACCATCCCACCGGCATCGGAATATGATGGCGAGGAGCGGGCCAACTCAGCCATGATACTTTCTCTCTATTCGGTAATTAGTGCCTACCACTGTCGTGCCTCCGCTAAAGTTTATTGTTATAGGCGAGTCATATCTCACGGGAAAGGATCCAGACGGACGTCCCTCCGTCCCCAATGAGAATACAAGGCCTCGGTCAATTGTTATACTTAGTGCAGTTCATTTTGACCGGGGGGGTTCGCGACTCCGATCATTCAATACCGCCTTACCAACATCTCGATATGGCACAAGCCATTTTGATCAGGTGGGGACAACTAGTTCCATGGTGTTGGAGAACCTGGAATGACCAAAGGACTGCAAATATCGAGCGCATTGCTGATTTGGCGAGTCTGAATATTTGCTCCGACCCCTCATTTTTTGATACGAGAAATAGACTCTCCTGTGGCTATATCACTTGAACTCACCCTTCTGCATCTCGGAGTGCTTGCAACCTTTCAGGGTTCGATTTGATCTTCTATTAACATCGACCAACGAAGTCTACTTTAGCGCTGCCATTGTGGTAATCGTTGCGGATCGTCCAAACATGTGATATTGCTGATTTTTCCAAAACCTATTTAGCAAGCATTGCATCGGGCAACGTTCCATCTAAACAATCCATGTTATGAAGGGGCATCATCATGGCTCGCCACCGTACTACGCAAATTATGCGGAGCATCTATTCGGATCATCACATCAAATTTACGGTCTTGTGATTCTCCAATTACG
>Ga0307516_10005224_pt1 | contig 15634 bp, 7 predicted proteins | sample 19_EM_MG_FD_203310 | JGI IMG/M metagenome (GOLD analysis project Ga0307516, IMG submission 203310) | Populus trichocarpa ectomycorrhiza microbial communities from riparian zone in the Pacific Northwest, United States - 19_EM | ecosystem: Host-associated > Plants > Roots > Unclassified | place...
GTGCAGCAAGGTGCGGCCGCCTACCTGGCGCGGCAGTACCGCACCATTGCCATCGTGGGCGTGGTGCTGACGGTGCTGGTCGCCGTGGCGCTGGACCTCACCACCGCCGCGGGCTTCGTGCTCGGGGCCGTGCTGTCGGGGGCCTGCGGCTTCATCGGCATGAACGTCTCGGTGCGGGCCAACGTGCGCACCGCGCAGGCCGCCACGGGCGGCATCGCGCCGGCCTTTGACGTGGCCTTCCGGGGCGGCGCGATCACCGGCATGCTGGTGGTGGGGCTGGGCCTGCTGGGCGTGACCTTGTTCTACTGGTTCCTGGGCGCCGACAAGGCCGTCACCCTGAACCCGCTGATCGGGTTCGCCTTCGGCTCCTCGCTGATTTCCATCTTCGCGCGGCTGGGCGGCGGCATCTTCACCAAGGGCGCCGACGTCGGTGCCGACCTGGTGGGCAAGGTCGAAGCCGGCATTCCGGAAGATGACCCGCGCAACCCCGCCGTAATTGCCGACAACGTGGGTGACAACGTGGGCGACTGCGCCGGCATGGCGGCCGACCTGTTCGAAACCTACGCGGTGACGCTGATCGCCACCATGGTGCTGGGCAGCCTGCTGGTGGCCGGCGGTCCGCAAGGCGTGCTGTACCCGCTGGCGCTGGGCGCCGTGTCCATCATCGCCTCCATCATCGGCTGCTTGTTCGTCAAGGCGAGCCCGGGCATGAAGAACGTCATGCCGGCCTTGTACAAGGGCTTGATCGTGGCGGGCGTGCTGAGCCTGGTCGCGTTCTACTTCGTGACGACCATGGTCTTCGGCGCGGGGGTCACCATCGGCAGCACCGCCGTGAGCAGCATGCAGCTCTTCGGCGCCACCGCCGTGGGCCTGGCGCTCACCGCCGCACTGGTGTGGATCACCGAGTACTACACCGGCACCAACTACAAGCCGGTGCAGCACGTGGCGCAGGCCTCCACCACCGGGCATGCCACCAACATCATCGCCGGCATCGGCGTGAGCATGAAGTCCACCGCCTGGCCGGTGATCTTCGTTTGCATTGCCATCCTTTCGGCCTACGCGCTGGCCGGCTTGTACGGCGTGGCCGTGGCCGCCACCGCCATGCTCAGCATGGCCGGCATCGTGGTGGCGCTCGACGCCTACGGCCCCATCACCGACAACGCCGGCGGCATTGCCGAGATGGCCGAGCTGCCCAAGAGCGTGCGCGACGTGACCGACCCGCTGGATGCCGTGGGCAACACCACCAAGGCCGTGACCAAGGGGTATGCCATCGGCTCGGCCGGCCTGGCCGCGCTGGTGCTCTTTGCGGACTACACCCACAAGCTGGAGGCCAGTGGTCACAGCGTCAAGTTTGACCTGAGCGACCCGAAAGTGATCGTGGGGCTGTTCATCGGCGGGATGATCCCCTACCTCTTTGGCGCCATGGCGATGGAGGCCGTGGGCCGCGCCGCCGCCAGCGTGGTGGAGGAAGTGCGCCGCCAGTTCCGTGAAATCAAGGGCATCATGGAAGGCACCGCCAAGCCTGAATACGGCAAGGCCGTGGACATGCTCACCAGCGCGGCCATCAAGGAAATGATGATTCCCTCGCTGCTGCCGGTGGTGGTGCCCGTGCTGGTGGGCTTCCTGCTGGGCCCGCAGGCGCTGGGCGGCCTGCTGATGGGCACCATCGTGACGGGCCTCTTCGTGGCCATCTCCATGTGCACCGGCGGCGGCGCCTGGGACAACGCGAAGAAGTACATCGAAGACGGCCACCACGGCGGCAAGGGCAGCGACGCGCACAAGGCCGCCGTGACCGGCGACACCGTGGGCGACCCCTACAAAGACACGGCTGGCCCGGCGGTGAACCCGCTCATCAAGATCATCAACATCGTGGCCTTGCTGATCGTGCCGCTGCTGCCGGGTGCCGGCGCCAAGCATGCAGACGCGGTGCCCAAGACGGCCCTGGTGGCCACGGTCAGCGCGGCCGAGGCTGTGCCCGTCGTCAAGCCGGAGCTCGCCACACCCGCCGCCGTGCGCCCCGTGCACCCGTAAGGCCGGCCACGCCACGTGCTTCGGACAAAGCCCGCCTTGTGCGGGCTTTGTCGTTTTCATCCCAATCTTCGTCCCTACCGAACGGCGGCCGATTGCTGCGTAGTCGGCGGGGGCCCGTCGGGCTCCGGCACCTCTGCCGGCGATTCGCCCGTCAGCGCACGCAGGAAGGCCAGCAGGTCTTCGCGCTCCGACGCGCTCAGCACCACCGCACGGTTCGCCACCTCGCCGCGATACTGCAGTTCCAGGTCCACCGCCTCGGCCAGCGTGGCCACGCTGCCGTTGTGCATGTAGGGCGCGGTCAAGGCCACGTTGCGCAGGCTGGGCGTCTTGAAGCTGGCCACGTCGGCCGGATCGAGCGTGAACGCAAAGCGCCCGGCTTCGGAGATGTCCGGATCGGACAGCACCTTGTCACTGAACATCTGGCCTTCGCGGTGCAGTTCCGCCAGACGGAACCGCAGGTTCGACAGCTTGGGCGCCAGTTGCTGCGCTCCCGGGGCAAAGGCATGGAAACGGTGGTCCGTGAGCAGGGGGCGCTGAGCCTCCACCACATGGCAGCGCGTGCACTGGGCCTGCTGGTCGAAGACCGTCCAGCCACGGCGGGCGGAGGGCGACAAGGCATCGGCCTGGCCGGCCAGGAAGCGGTCGAAGGCATTGGGGCCCGACACCAAGGTGCGTTCGTAGGCGGCCAGGGCCCGCGCCACGTCGTCCACGCGGACCTTGCGCAGCGACAGGCCGTAGGCCGACTCGAAGGCCGCCACGTAGCGCGGGTCGGCACGCAGTTTCTCCAGCAGTTCCCCGTTGTCGACCAGGCCATGTTCGGCGCTGTTGAGCAGCGGATCCAGCGCCTGCTGCTCCAGGCCGGCGCGCCGGCCGTCCCAGAACATGCTGCGCTGCTGGGCCACGTCCAGCAGGCTGGGCGTGTTGCGCACGCCGGTGCGCTTGTGCACGCCCTTGGCATGCGCGCGACCGTCCGAAAACACCAGCCCCGGCTGGTGACAACTTGCACACGAGACCCACTTGTCGCCGCTGAGCTTGGGATCGAAGAACAGCATGCGGCCGAGTTCGATGGCCGCAGCTTCGTCGCGGGCCGGCGCCACGCCTTCGCCCCGCACGTCGCCATGCGGCGCCACGGTGGCCACGAACGCCAGCAGCGCAGCCACGCAAGTGGCCAGCCAATGTGAGGAGATCGACTTCATAGGGGTTCCAGGCTCTTGTGGCAGGGTCGGCATGACCCTGCGCGAGGCCGCGGCAAATTTTGGGCAGCGCCACCATGCCCAAAACCGCGGCGAGTCAGGCGCTTGGTGCCTGTGTACACAATCCCGGAGCCTGGAATAAGAAGCCCCCGCCCCTACGCAACCATCAGACGCGCATCGGGGGCGGGGTTTACGCGATTTACTTTCTGCAACGCAGCGGTATCCACACTTCAGCGTTTTTGTGGTGGCAGGTCCGTGCAGGTGCCATGCGCCACTTCGGCGGCCAGGCCGATCGACTCGCCCAGGGTCGGGTGCGGGTGGATGGTGCGGCCTATGTCCACCTCGTCGGCGCCCATCTCGATGGCCAGCGCCACCTCGCCGATGAAGTCGCCAGCATGCGTGCCGACGATGCCGCCGCCCACGATGCGGTGCGTTTCGGCGTCGAACAGCAGCTTGGTGAAGCCTTCGCTGCGGCCATTGGCCATGGCGCGACCCAGCGCCGACCAGGGGTACAGGCCTTTCTTCACCGCCACGCCACGGGCCTTGGCATCGTCTTCGGTCAGGCCGACCCAGGCGATCTCCGGGTCGGTATACGCCACGCTGGGGATCACGCGGGCATCGAAGGCGGCGCGGCTCAAGCTGGCATCGCCCAGCAGCTCGCCGGCGGCCACCTCGGCGGCCACGTGGCCCTCGTGCACGGCCTTGTGGGCCAGCATGGGCTGGCCGACGATGTCGCCCACCGCAAAGATGTGCGGCACGTTGGTCCGCATCTGGATGTCCACGGGGATGAAGCCCCGGTCGCTGACGGCCACGCCGGCCTTGTCGGCGCCGATCTTCTTGCCGTTGGGGCTGCGGCCCACGGCTTGCAGCACCATGTCGTACAACTGCGGCGCCGGGGCGCCCTCGCCTTCAAAGCCCACCAGAATGCCGTCGGCGGTGGCCTGGGCCGACACGGTCTTGGTCTTGAGCATCAAGTGGTCGAAGCGCGGCGCGTTCATCTTCTGCCACACGCGCACCAGGTCGCGGTCGGCGCCGGGCATCAGGCCGTCCAGCATCTCCACCACGTCCAGCCGCGCACCCAGCGTGGAGTAGACCGTGCCCATCTCCAGGCCGATGATGCCGCCGCCCACGATGAGCAGGCGCTTGGGGGTCTGGCGCAACTCCAGCGCGCCGGTGCTGTCGACCACGCGCGGGTCCACGGGCATGAACGGCAGGCGCATGGCCTGCGAGCCGGCCGCCACCACGCAGTGCTTGAAACGCACCGTCTGGTTCTTGCCGGTTTTCTCTTGGCCCGCGCCGGTGGTCTCTTCGACCTGCACGTGGTGCGGGTCGATGAAGCTGCCATAGCCGCGCACCACAGTCACCTTGCGCATCTTGGCCATCATGGCCACGCCGCCGGTGAGCTTGGACACCACCTGGTTCTTGTAGGCCAGCAGCTTGGTCAGGTCCACCTTGGGCGGTGTGAACTCGACCCCCATCTCGGCAAAGTGCCGGGTTTCGTCGATCACCGCGGCCACATGCAGCAAGGCCTTGCTGGGGATGCAGCCCACGTTCGGGCACACGCCACCCAGAGCGGCATAACGCTCCACCAGGACCACCTTCAGGCCCAGGTCGGCCGCGCGGAAGGCCGCAGAGTAACCACCGGGGCCCGAGCCGAGCACGAGCAGGTCGCATTCCAGGTCGGCCCCGCCGGCGTAGGACGCCGCGGGCAGTGCGGCCGGCGCGGGCGCGGCGCTCGCAGCCGGCGCCTGCGGCACAGCGGGAGGGGGAGCGGGTTGAGGAGTGGGCTGGGGTGCCGCGCTGCCTGCCTCAGCCTCCAGGCTCAGGATCACCGAGCCTTGATTGACCTTGTCGCCCAGCTTGACCTTGATCTCTTTCACGACCCCCGCCGCCGTGGCGGGAATCTCCATCGAGGCCTTGTCGCTCTCCACCGTGAGCAGGGACTGGTCGATCTTGATCGAGTCCCCCGGCTTGACCAGCACCTCGATGACGGACACATCCTTGAAGTCACCGATGTCCGGCACCTTGACGTCGACGATTGCCATCGCTGTCAACCTTTGAGTTGGATTAGAAAAGAAGGAACAGCCGCGCGGCACGCCGGCTTGGGCCACGGGCGTGCCACGGCGGCCAGGAGTGTCACAGCGCGATGCGGCGGAAGTCCGCCAGCAACTGGCCGAGGTAGGCGTTGAAGCGGGCCGCCGACGCGCCATCGATGACGCGATGGTCGTAGCTCAGCGACAAGGGCACGATGAGCCGTGGCGTGAACTGCTTGCCGTCCCACACTGGCTTCATCGCCGAGCGTGACACGCCCAGGATGGCCACTTCGGGCGCGTTGATGATGGGTGTGAAGTGCGTGCCGCCGATGCCGCCCAGCGACGAGATCGAGAAGCAGCCGCCCTGCATGTCGGCTGGCGAGAGCTTGCCGTCGCGGGCCTTGGTGGCCATGGCGGACGACTCGCGGGCGATGTCCAGCACGCCCTTCTTGTCGGCATCTTTCAGCACCGGCACCACCAGCCCATTGGGCGTGTCAGCGGCGAACCCGACGTTGAAGTACTGCTTGTAGACCAGGGTGTCGCCATCCAGCGAGGCATTGAAGTCGGGGAACTTCTTCAGCGCCGCGACCACCGCCTTGATGAGGAAGGCCAGCATGGTGACCTTGATGCCGGCTTTCTCGTGCTCCTTGTTCAGTTGCACGCGCAAGGCTTCCAGCTCGGTGATGTCGGCGTCTTCGTTGTTGGTGACGTGCGGGATGAGCACCCAGTTGCGATGCAGGTTGGCGCCGGAGAGCTTCTTGATGCGCGACAGCTCCTTGCGCTCCACCGCGCCGAACTTGGTGAAGTCCACCTGCGGCCAGGGCAGCAGCCCGGGAATGCCGGCGCCTGCGGCAGCCGGCGCCGGGGCCTTGGCGGTGGCCGCCTTGGTGCGGGTGTCGCCCGCCATCACGCGCTTGACGAAGGCCTGCACATCGTCCTGGGTGATGCGGCCCTTGGGGCCTGAGCCCGGCACTTCTCCCAGCGGCACGCCCAGCTCGCGCGCGAACTTGCGGATCGAGGGCGAGGCATGCGGCAAGGCCCCGCCAGCCGCGGCGGGTTCGTGCGGCGGCAACGCTGCGGTGGGCAGGCTGCGCGTGGGCTCCGGCGGCGCCTCGGCCGGCGTGGGCTTCGGGGCGGCGGGGCCCGGGGCCTGCGCCGCCGGCTCCGGGCGGGGCGCGGGCGCCAAAGCGGCAGGAGCCGGGGCAGAGGCCGCCGGCGCTGCCGCCGCGCCTTCGACCTCCAGCATCAGCAAGGCGCTGCCCTGGCTGATCTTGTCGCCCAGCTTGATCATCAATTCCTTCACGATGCCGGCAGCGCTGGAGGGAATCTCCATCGACGCCTTGTCCGACTCCACCGTGATCAGTGACTGCTCGGCCTTGATCCGGTCGCCCGGCTTGACCAGCAGCTCGATGACTTCGACATCCTTGAAATCGCCGATGTCCGGCACTTTGACTTCAACCATGGCCATTCTCTTTCCTTGTCTCCGAACCCATCGCCATCACGCGTAGAGGGGGTTGATCTTTTCGGTGTCGATGCCGTACTTCTTGATGGCCTCGGCCACCTGCGCCACCGGCACGGTGCCTTCTTCGGCCAGCGCCTTCAAGGCCGCGACCACGATGTAGTGCCGGTTGATCTCGAAGTGCTCGCGCAGCTTGTAGCGGAAGTCGCTGCGGCCAAAGCCGTCGGTGCCCAGCACCTTGAACGTGCGGCCACGGGGCAGGTAGGCACGGATCTGCTCGCAATAGCTCTTGATGTAGTCGGTGGACGCCACCACCGGCCCGGCATGCGGCGCCAGTTGCTGCGCCACGAACGGCACGCGCGGCGCGGCGGTGGGGTGCAGCAGGTTCTGGCGCTCGCACTCCTGGCCGTCGCGCGCCAGTTCGTTGAAGCTGGGGCAGCTCCACACGTTGGCGGCCACGCCCCATTCTTCTTCCAGCAAGGCCTTGGCCGCGATCGACTCGCGCAGGATGGTGCCGCTGCCAAGAAGGTTGACGCGCGGCGCGTCCTTCTTCTTGAGGGCGGCGCCCGGCTGCAGCAGGTACATGCCCTTGATGATCTGCGCCTCCGTGCCGGGCTGCAGGCCGGGCATGGGGTAGTTCTCGTTCAGCAGCGTGATGTAGTAATACACGTTGTCCTGCTGCTCGACCATGCGCTTCAAGCCATGGTGCATGATCACAGCCACCTCGTGCGCAAAGCTGGGGTCGTAGCTCACGCAGTTGGGGATGGTGCCGGCCAGCACGTGGCTGTGCCCGTCTTCATGCTGCAAGCCCTCGCCATTGAGCGTGGTGCGCCCGGAGGTGCCACCCAGCAGGAAGCCGCGCGCCTGCATGTCACCGGCTGCCCAGCACAAGTCGCCCACGCGCTGCAACCCGAACATCGAGTAGTACACGAAGAACGGCACCATGATGCGGTTGTTGGTGGAGTACGAGGTGGCCGCAGCGATCCAGCTGCACATGCCGCCGGCTTCGTTGATGCCTTCCTGCAGGATCTGGCCCGAGGTGTCTTCGCGGTAGTACATCACCTGGTCCTTGTCGACCGGCGTGTACTTCTGGCCTTCGGGGTTGTAGATGCCGATCTGCCGGAACAAACCTTCCATGCCGAAGGTGCGGGCCTCGTCCACCAGGATGGGCACGCAGCGCGGGCCCAACTCCTTGTCGCGCAGCAGCTGCGTGAGGAAGCGCACGTAGGCCTGCGTGGTGGAGATCTCGCGCCCTTCGGCGGTGGCCTCCAGCACGCTCTGGAAGGCGGCCAAGTCAGGCACCTTCAGTTGCTCTTCGGCGCGCACGCGGCGCTTGGGCAGGTAGCCGCCCAGCGCGCGGCGGCGCTCGTGCAGGTAGCGCATCTCCACCGTGTCGTCGGCGGGCCTGTAGAACGGGATCTCCTTGGCCAGCTGTTCGTCGCTGACGGGGATGTTGAAGCGGTCGCGCATGCCGCGGATGTCTTCGTCGGTGAGCTTCTTGGCCTGGTGCGCGGTGTTCTTGCCTTCCGCCGCCTTGCCCATGCCGAAGCCCTTGACGGTCTTGATCAGCAGCACCGTGGGCTGGTCCTTGTGGTTCACGGCGCGGTGGTAGGCCGCATAGACCTTCTGCGGGTCGTGGCCGCCGCGGTTGAGGCGCCAGATGTCGTCGTCGCTCATCTTGGCCACCATCTCCAGCAGCTTGGGGTGCCGGCCGAAGAAGTGCTTGCGCACGAAGGCGCCGTCGTTGGCCTTCATGGCCTGGTAGTCGCCGTCGACCACGTCCATCATCACCTTGCGCAGGATGCCTTCGTTGTCACGCCGCAGCAGCGGGTCCCAGTAGGCACCCCACAGCAGCTTGATGACGTTCCAGCCGGCACCGCGGAACTCGCCTTCCAGCTCCTGGATGATCTTGCCATTGCCGCGCACCGGGCCGTCCAGGCGCTGCAGGTTGCAGTTGATGACGAAGATCAGGTTGTCGAGCCTCTCGCGCGCCGCCAGGCCGATGGCCCCCAGCGACTCGGGCTCGTCCATCTCGCCGTCGCCGCAGAACACCCAGACCTTGCGGTTGGACGTGTCGGCAATGCCGCGGGCGTGCAGGTACTTCAGGAAGCGCGCCTGGTAGATGCCCATGATGGGCCCCAGGCCCATGGACACGGTGGGGAACTGCCAGAACTCGGGCATCAGCTTCGGGTGCGGGTAGCTCGACAAACCCTTGCCGTCGACCTCTTGCCGGAAGTTGAGCAACTGCTCCTCGGTGAGCCGCCCTTCCATGAAGGCGCGGGCGTAGATGCCCGGCGCGGAGTGGCCCTGGATGTACAGCAGGTCGCCGCCATGGCCTTCGTGCTCGGCATGCCAGAAGTGGTTGAAGCCGGCGCCCAGCATGGTGGCCAGCGAGGCGAACGAGGAGATGTGGCCGCCCAGGTCGCCGCCATCGGCCGGGTGCAGGCGGTTGGCCTTCACCACCATGGCCATGGCGTTCCAGCGCATGTAGGCGCGCAGGCGTTCCTCGATGTCGAGGTTGCCACCGCAGCGCTCTTCCTCTTCCGGATCGATGGTGTTGACGTAGCCGGTGGTGGCGGAGAACGGCATGTCGATGCCGCTCTGGCGCGCGTGTTCAAGCAGTTGTTCAAGCAGGAAGTGGCCGCGTTCACGCCCTTCGGACGAGATCACCGACGACAAGGCTTCGAGCCATTCGTGGGTTTCTTGCGAGTCGGGATCGTTGGCGGCCGCGGCCGGCAGGAAGCTGGGGATAGCAGACATGAGCGAGTCTCCAAAAGCAGCGCTGTGTGCGGCTCACGCACCCGCGCCTTGTGTCCAAGCTGGGCAGGGCCGCAGTCTCGCACAAGAATTTCAGATTTCAAATAGTGCGAGCATTTTTCGCAATGCGGCATTGCAGAGCGAGAAGGCACCCAGATCCCCGGGGACCGGAGGACCGCCGGTCCAAGCCCCGATGGGGCGCCGCGGCGGCCCACGGATAATTCAGGCATGCCCTCGCCGCTCGATCCCGTCATGACGGGAAGCCGCTACGCCCTTTGGCCGCGGCAGTTCCTCACCTGGTGGCGCCGCCTGTCGCCGGCGCGCCAGGACCGCATCGCCACCTTCGGCCCGTTGCTGTCGGTCATGCTGTTCCTGGCGGCCATCGTGGCTGCGTTCTGGTACCTGCGCACCGAGGAAATCGACCGCGAGCAGCAATCCATCCAGCGCGACACCGAGGTCGTGCAGCAGCAGATCCGGCTGCGCCTGATCGACAACCAGGAGCAGCTCGGCCGCCTGGCGCGCGAGGTGGCCACGCGCTCGATGGACGCCGACGACTTTGTCGGGCAAGGCCTGATCTTCCTGCGCGAGCGGGCCGAGATCCTGAGCCTCACCTGGCTGCAGGCGGACCAGAGCGTGCGCGCCCGCTATGTGTCCCCCGCCCTCATGAACGACACGGCCCGCTTCTCCAGCCGGCCCTTGGGCGACCTGAACCGCTTTGCCCCGCCCACCGAGGCCGAGGCCGCGTTCGCCGACGTGCGGGTGCTGCGCGTGCCGGTGTACTCGCGGCCGTTCCGCAACGGCAACGGCCCGTACGTGTTCCAGTCGCACGTGCCCATCATCGAGCGCGGCAGCTTCATGGGCGCCATCGTGGCCGAGTACGCGGTGGATTCGATGCTGCGCTACTTCGTGCCGGCCGAGGTGGCGCAGCGCCACGTGTTCACCTTGCTCGACCTGCACGAGCAGGTCCTCTCCAGCACGGTGAGCGGTGCACCCACCCCGGCGCCGCACCGCCGCGTGCTGCACTACTCGCTGCCGGTGGCCCCGGCCGGCGGCGGGCTCACCTTGCGCGGCTCCGGCCAACCCACCTCGTTCGGGCTCATCGGCAACACCTTGTTCTGGATGGTGGTGGCCTTGTCGGCACTGACGGTGTGGATGCTGATGGGCACCTGGCAGCACATGCGCCGGCGCCTGCAGATCCAGGGCGCGCTGATCCAGGAAACCAACTTCCGCCGCGCCATGGAAAACTCTATGCTCACTGGCATGCGCGCCATGGACCTGGAAGGCCGCATCACCTACGTGAACCCGGCCTTCTGCGCCATGACCGGCTTCTCCGAGAGTGAATTGATCGGCCGCCTGCCACCCTTCCCGCACTGGCCGCGCGACCGCATGGACGAGAACACGCGGCTGTTCCAGCAAGAGCTGCAAGGCCGCAGCCCGGCCGGCGGCATCGAGGTGCGGGTCATGCGCAAGGACGGCACGCAGTTCGACGCCCGCATGTACGTGTCGCCGCTCATCGACGGGCGCAGCCACCAGACCGGCTGGATGACCTCGATGACCAACATCACCGAGGCCAAGCGCATCCGCGACCAGCTCTCGGCCTCGCACGAGCGTTTCACCACCGTGCTGGAGGGGCTGGACGCGGCGGTGTCGGTGCTGTCGGTGCAGCAGGGCGAGCTGCTGTTCGCCAACCGCTCCTACCGGCTGTGGTTCGGCGCCGACGCGGCCGGCCACGCCTCATTGGCCGGCCACCGCGACGAACTCCCGCCCTTGCCTTACGGCGAGAACGACGACACGGTCGATGGCCTGAGCGGCCTGCCCGCCCAGGATCTGATGGAAGCCAGCGCCAATTCGGGCGAGGTGTACGTGGACACCTTGCAGAAGTGGTTCGACGTGCGGGCGCGCTACCTGCAATGGACCGATGGCCGGCTGGCGCAGATGCTCATTGCCACCGACATCACCGCCCGCAAACGCGCCGAAGAGCAGGCCGCGCACCAGGCCGAAAAAGCCCAGGTCACGAGCCGCCTGGTCACCATGGGCGAGATGGCCTCGTCCGTGGCCCACGAGCTCAACCAGCCGCTCACCGCCATCGTCAACTACTGCAACGGCATGCTGTCGCGCGTGCGCTCGGGCACCATCGGCGAACAGCCGCTGATCGAGGCCTTGGAGAAGACCGCGCGCCAGGCGCAGCGGGCCGGGCAGATCATCCACCGCATCCGCGCCTTCGTGAAGCGCAGCGAACCGCAGCGCCAGGAGGCCCGCGCGCTCGACATCGTGGAGGACGCGGTGGACTTGGCCGGCATCGAATTGCGGCGGCGCACCGTGACCATCCAGACCTACGTGGCCCAGCGCATGCCGCCGCTGATGGTGGACCCGATCCTCATCGAGCAGGTGCTGCTGAATCTGCTGAAGAACGCGGCAGAGGCCATCGACAACGCCCAATTGCCCGTGGCGCGCCGCAACATCGAACTGCGCGTGGTGCCCCGGCACGACCCCGAGCGCGGCGGCGTGATCGAGTTCGCCGTCACCGACACTGGACCCGGGCTGCAGGATGCAGTGATTGCCCGCTTGTATGAATCGTTCTTCTCCACCAAGGTCGACGGCCTGGGCATCGGATTGAGCCTTTGCCGCTCCATCATCGAGTCGCACCGTGGCCGGATTGGAGGGGAGAACATCTACAATGGCGACACTGTCGTGGGTTGCCGTTTCACCTTCACGTTGCCCGTGGAAACCACCATCGACCTCAGCAAGCACGCGGAAGTGTCATGAGCCTCATCCCCAAGAAAGGTACCGTCTACATCGTCGATGATGATGAAGCGGTGCGCGATTCCCTGCAATGGCTCCTGGAGGGCAAGGACTACCGCGTCAAGTGTTTCGACTCGGCTGAATCCTTCCTCTCCCGCTTCGACCCCCGCGAAGTGGCCTGCCTCATTGCCGACATCCGCATGGACGGCATGACCGGCCTGGAACTGCAAGACCGGCTCATCGAGCGCAAGTCGCCGCTGCCTATCGTCTTCATCACTGGCCATGGCGATGTCCCCATGGCCGTGACCACCATGAAGAAGGGCGCTGAAGACTTCATCGAGAAGCCCTTCAAGGAAGACGAGATCGTCACCCTGGTCGACCGCATGCTGGACCGCGCCCGCGTGGCGTTCTCCCAGCACCAGGAAGCCGCCAGCCGCGACGCCTTGCTGGCCCGCCTCACCACCCGCGAGGCGCAGGTGCTGGAGCGCATCGTGGCCGGCCGCCTGAACAAGCAGATTGCCGACGACCTGGGCATCAGCATCAAGACAGTGGAGGCGCACCGCGCCAACATCATGGAGAAGCTCAACGCCAACACAGTGGCCGATCTGCTGAAGATCGCGCTGGGCGCACAGTCCAAGGGCTGAACGCCTTCATCCGTCAAAGGCCGCTGCGAAGCGGCCTTTTGCTTTTGTCTTTCGTTTTTGTATTTCTGCACGCTGCAAAGCGGGCTTTTCAGGAGAACATCCCATGACTGCACAGCTCATCGACGGCAACGCCCTGGCCCAGCAGATCCGCACCGACGTGGCCCGGCGCGCCGCCGCGCTCACCGCCCGCGGCGTGCAGCCCGGGCTGGCGGTGCTGCTGGTCGGCGACGACCCGGCCTCTGCCATCTACGTGCGCCACAAGGTGAAGGACTGCCAGGCCAGCGGCCTGCATTCGGTGCTGGAGCAGCACCCTGCCACGGTGAGCCAGGCCTTCCTGCTCGAGCGCCTGCAGGCGTTGAACGCGGACCCGCGCATCCACGGCATCCTGGTGCAGTTGCCCCTGCCCCGGCACATCGACCCGCTCCGCGTCATCGACACCATTGCGCCGCATAAAGACGTGGACGGCTTCCACGTCGCCAGCGCCGGCGCGCTGATGGTGGGCCTGGCGGGCTTCAAGTCCTGCACGCCCTACGGCTGCATGAAGATGCTTGAACACATTGCCTGCGACCCGCGCGGCAAGCATGCCGTGGTCATCGGCCGCAGCAACAACGTCGGCAAACCCATGGCCATGCTGCTGCTGCAGGCCAGCGCCACGGTGACTGTGTGCCACAGCGCCACCGCGGACCTGGCCCACCATACCCGCCATGCCGACATCGTGGTGGCCGCCGTGGGCCGGCGCAACCTGCTGACGGCCGACATGGTCAAGCCCGGCGCCGTCATCATCGACGTGGGCATGAACCGTGACACAGCCGGCAAGCTGCAGGGCGACGTAGACTTCGACGGCGTTCGCGAAGTCGCCGGCTGGATCACGCCGGTCCCGGGCGGGGTCGGGCCGATGACGCGCGCCATGTTGCTGGTGAATACGCTGGAGGCCGCGGAACGCGCTGCCTCGGCGTGAGACAAAAGGCACACTGATGACGACGAACCCCTTGCTCCGCCTGGACGGCCTGCCCGCTTTTTCCGAGATTCAGCCCGAACACATTTCCCCGGCCATCGACGCCCTGCTGGCCGATGCCGAAGCCGCCCTGGAGCGTGCCGTCGGCCCGGAGGTTCCCGCTGACTACGATGCCATGTCGGCCGTGCTGGACGTGGCCACCGAACGCCTGGAACGCGCCTGGGGCTCCGTGGGCCACCTCAATGCCGTGGCCAACACGCCCGGGCTGCGCGCGGCCTACAACGAGAAGCTGGCCAAGGTGACCGACTTCCGCACCCGGCTGGGCTCGGACGAGCGTTTGTTCGCCAAGTACAAGGCCTTGCAAGCCGACGCGGCCGCCCTGTCGGCACCGCGCCGCAAGGCCTTGTCCAACGCGATCCGTGACTTCGTACTCGGTGGCGCCGAGTTGCAAGGTGCGGCCAAGGAGCGCTACGCGCAAATCCAGGAGCGCAGCGCCGAGCTGTCGCAGAAGTTCTCCGAACACGTGCTGGACGCCACCGACAGCTTCCATCTCGACGTGCCCGAGGCACAACTGGACGGCGTGCCCGCCGACGTGAAGCAGGCCGCCCGCGAAGCGGCGCAAGCGGCCGGCCAGGACGCCTGGCGCATCAGCTTGCATGCCCCCAGCTACCTGCCGGTGATGCAGTACGCCACCCACCGTCCATTGCGTGAAACGCTGTACCGGGCCTACGTCACCCGCGCCAGCGAACTGGGCGCCGCGGAGCGCGACAACAGCGCCCTGATGAGCGAACTGCTGGCCCTGCGCCAGGAAGAGGCCCGCCTGCTGGGCTACCCCTCGTTTGCCGATGTGTCTCTGGTGCCCAAGATGGCCCGCAACCCGGCCGAGGTGCTGGAGTTCCTGCGCGACCTGGCACAGCGCGCCAAGCCCTATGCGCAACGCGACCTGGCCGAACTGCGCGACTTCGCCGCCCGCAACCTGGCCCTGTCCGACCCGCAGCCCTGGGACCTGCCTTTCATCAGCGAAAAGCTCAAGGAAGCGCGCTACGCCTTCAGCGAGCTGGAGGTGAAGCAGTACTTCACCGAGCCGCGCGTGTTGGAAGGCTTGTTCAAGATCATCGAGACCTTGTTCGAAGTCAGCATCCGGCCGGACACGGCGCCGGTGTGGCATGACGACGTGCGCTTCTTCCGCATCGAGCGCGGCAGCCAGCTCGTGGCGCAGTTCTATCTGGACCCGTACGCCCGCCCCGGCAAGCGCCCCGGCGCCTGGATGGACGACGCACGCGGGCGCTGGAAACGGCCCGAAGGCAGCACGCAGACCCCCGTGGCGCAGCTGGTGTGCAACTACGCCGGCCCGGTGGGCGGCAAGCCCGCGCTGCTGACGCATGATGACGTCATCACCCTGTTCCACGAGTTCGGCCATGGCTTGCAGCACATGCTCACGCAGGTCAACGACCTGGGCGTGGCCGGCATCTCCGGCGTGGAGTGGGACGCGGTGGAACTGCCCAGCCAGTTCATGGAGAACTTCTGCTGGGAGTGGGAGGTGGTCAAGCGCCTGAGCGCCCATGTAGACACCGGCGAGCCTCTGCCACGCACGCTGTACGACAAGATGCTGGCAGCCAAGAACTACCAGAGCGGCATGCAGACCGTGCGGCAGATCGAGTTCTCGCTGTTCGACATGCGCATCCATGCCGAGCCCGGCAGCGAGACGCGCGTGCAGCAGGTGCTGGACGAGGTGCGCAGCGAGGTCGCGGTGGTCATCCCGCCGGCCTTCAACCGCTTCCAGCACGCGTTCTCGCACATCTTCGGCGGCGGCTATGCAG
>Ga0307516_10005225_pt1 | contig 15631 bp, 15 predicted proteins | sample 19_EM_MG_FD_203310 | JGI IMG/M metagenome (GOLD analysis project Ga0307516, IMG submission 203310) | Populus trichocarpa ectomycorrhiza microbial communities from riparian zone in the Pacific Northwest, United States - 19_EM | ecosystem: Host-associated > Plants > Roots > Unclassified | place...
GTAGCCAGGCGCGTAGCGCCTGGCTACAGCACCGCAGGCACGAAGCAGCCCGTTTGTCTCAGCCTTTATCGGGCATGGACACCGGCATCGCCCCCTCGTCATCGCGGATGCACGCCCGCACCCAGGCTGCGAACGTGCGCATGCCCTCCGTCTCGGGCCGCGACTTCAGGCGCGTGAGCCAGTAGCGGCCCAGCGTCACGCCGATGTCGAACGGCTGCACCAGCCGCTCGCTGCGCAACGCGTCGCCGAACAGCGCCGTGGGCAGCAGCGCCACGCCGGCGCCCTGGGCCGCGGCGTCGGCCATCGTGATCGACGAGTCGAAGATGGTTCCGCGCAGCAACGGCGGCGCCACGCGCGCGGCGGCGAACCAGCGCGCCCATTCGTCGGCGCGGTAGGAGCGCAGCAGTGTCTCGCGCGCGAGGTCCGCGGGCGTGCGCAGGCGGCGCGCGATCGCGGGCGCGCAGACCGGCGACAGCGGCGGGGCGATCAGCGGCTGCGCCTCGGTGCCGTGCCACGCGCCGTCGCCGAAGCGGATGGCCCAGTCCAGCCCTTCGGCGGCGAGGTCGACGCGGTTGTTGTTGGTGAGCAGCCGCAGGTCGACGGCCGGATGCGCACGCTGGAACGCCGGCAACCGCGGCAGCAGCCAGCCGACGGCGAACGTGCCGACCACGGCCACGGTCACCACCTGGCGGTGCAGGCCGCCTTCGAACTGCTCCAGCACGGCGTGCATGCGCTCGAAGCTGTCGCTGAGCAGCGGCAGCAGCGCCTGGCCCTCGTCGGTAAGCGCCAGGCCGCGCGGCAGGCGCCGGAACAGCGGCGTGCCCAGCCGCGTCTCCAGGTTTTTTACCTGCGCGCTGACGGCGTTCTGCGTGACGTGCAGTTCCAGCGCGGCGCGCGTGAAGCTGAGGTGGCGCGCCGAGGCCTCGAAGGCGCGCATGGCGTTGAGCGGCAGTTGCATGCCCCAGATTATCTGGGGTCTCGGCTCGGAAATGAGTGTTTGAGCGAAAGCGTGGCGCTGGCTATCGTGCGGCCTGTCGAATCAATTCATCGGGGAAACAAGACATGGACAGACGGCAATTCAGCAAGGCGGCCATCGTGGCGGCTGGAGCGTGGCCGGTCGCTCGGGCCTTCGGCTACGACGAATCGGCCCCAAGAATAGTGGGCCAGGCGGGGCGCAATCGCTGGCGTGAGATCGAGGTGTCCGTGGCCGGTCGGCTGGGCGTCGCCGTGCTCGACACGGGCACCGGCGAGCTGGTGGGCCATCGTCTCGACGAGCGCTTCGCCATGTGCAGCACGTTCAAGTTCATCGCCGTCGCGATGGTGCTGGCGCGTGTCGATGCCGGCCAGGAGCGGCTCGATCGGCGCATCGTCGTCACGCGGGCAGCGCTGCTCGACTGGTCGCCGGCCACCAGCAAGCGCGTCGGTGGCGCCGGCATGACCGTGGAGGAACTGTGCGCGGCGGCCATCACGATCAGCGACAACGCGGCGGCCAACCTGCTGCTGGCCGGCAGCGGCGGACCGGCCGCCGTGACGGCTTTCGCGCGCAGCATCGGCGACGAGGTGACGCGGCTGGATCGTACCGAGCCGACGCTCAATGAAGGCACGCCCGGTGACCCGCGCGACACCTCCACGCCGCGCGCGATGGCGCAGACGCTGCGCCGGGTGCTGCTCGGCGATGCATTGTCGGACGCCAGCCGGGGTCTGCTCCTGAAGTGGATGACGGCCGTCGAAACCGGCGTGAACCGCCTGCCCGCTGGCCTGCCGTCCGGCTGGCGGATCGCGCACAAGACCGGCACGGGCCGGCTGGGGACGACGAACGACATCGGCGTCGTGTGGCCTCCGCAAGGTGCGCCGCGGGTCGTGGTGGGCTACCTGACCGAATGCAAGGCGCCCGACGACGCGCGCGAGGCCGCGCTCGCGAGCGTGGCGCGCAGCGTCGCGGGCGGCGGGACCTTACGCGCCTCCTGAGCGCAACGTCGTCGCGGCGGACGCCGCGTCGGCGGGGGCCGGCGACCCGTGACCGACCGCGCTGACCTTCGCGCCGACGACCTCGTGCGTCGCGTCGTTCTCGACCCAGACCGTCGAGAGATCGGGCGTGATCGCCCCGTGCACCACGTACTTCGCACCGGCGGCCGGCACGAATTCGATGACGCCCTGCACGTGCATCGGATCCCAGAACAGGCGGCGCATCGTGTTGTTGTAGGACGCGAGGCCCTCGACCTCGAGGCGCACGGGCCGTCCCGCCGCAGCAAGATAGGTGAAGTCGTGGCCGATCTTCTTGATCGGCTGGTCGCCGAGATCGAGCACGCGACGGCCATTGACCTCGAGCACGCGGAAGGTGTCGACGCGGTCGGCGTTGACGTCGACGTGCGAATCGGTGACGGCGGCGTGGGGCAGGGAGGCGGTGTCGGACTCCGGCGCGAACGACTGGCAGCCGGCGAGGGCGGCGGCGGCGGTGATCGTGATCGTCAGGGCGGCAAGACGCATGTTGGCGGTCCTTGTGGGAGGAATTTCAGGTCAGGGCTGGGCGGCGGAGTCGGCGTCCGGGCGCACCTCGGCGCGCGCGAACCACGCGCCCGCGAGCGCGAGCATGGCGCCGAACGCGATCGGCCAGCTCCAGCTGTATCCCACGCCCCAGGCGGGCAGCGACAGGCCCAGGCCGGCGGCAGCGACGATGAACAGTGCGCGCCCGCGACCGGGGCGCAGCGCCAGCAGCAGCGCCCCGACGTACAGGCAGGCACTGGCCGCGGCGCTCAGGCAGGCGGCCACCTTGTACTGGTCGTCGCCGTGCGTGAGGGCGACGTACTTGTCGAGGTAGGTGGACGCGGCGAGCGCCTGGAAGATGATCAGGGCGACGATCGCGAAGCGAGGCGACAGCGCGTTGCGCGGGGCGTCCTCTTCGTCGGGTTCGCCGTTCTCGATGATGGCCAGCTCGCGGTACGGCGGGTGCAGGTCGTGCGGCGCGCGGTCGACGGCGTCCAGCGGGACGTCGTCCTCGCCGTCCGCGTCGTCACGACTCGGCGGCGAGCCCACCAGGCGCAGCGGCGGCCGGGGATCGGTCATTGCAGCGGCGAGTACGCCAGCCGGACGTAGATCGGCGCGAAGGCCTCGGCCTGCGTGACCTCGAGCAGGTGCTCGCGCGAGAGCTCCAGCATCGCGATGAACGTCACCACCATGACGGTGGGGCTCGTCACGGTGTCGAACAGCTCCTGGAACTCGACGTAGCGCACGCCCTGCAGGCGGCGCAGCATCTTGGTCATGTACTCGCGCACCGACAGCTGCTCGCGCGAGATGTGGTGATGCTGGTTCAGCTTGGCACGCTTGAGGATGTCGGCCCAGGCCTCGCGCAGGTCGGCCAGGCTCACGTCGGGGAACACGGTGACGTTGGACTGCTCCATCGTCACCTGCGCGCGCAGGAAGTCGCGGCCGATCACCGGCAGCGCGTCGAGCTGCGCGGCGGCCAGCTTCATCTGCTCGTACTCCAGCAGGCGTCGCACCAGCTCGGCCCGCGGATCCTCCGGCTCGGCGCCGTCGGCCGTCGGCTTGGGCGGCAGCAGCATGCGCGACTTGATCTCGATCAGCATCGCGGCCATCAGCAAGTACTCGCTGGCCAGTTCGAGGTTGTGCTTGCGGATCTGCTCGACGTAGTCGAGGTACTGGCGCGTGACCTGCGCCAGCGGAATGTCGAAGATGTTGAAGTTCTGGCGCCGGATCAGGTACAGCAGCAAGTCCAGCGGACCTTCGAAGGTCTCGAGAAAGACCTCCAGCGCGTCCGGCGGGATGTAGAGATCCGTCGGCATCCGGAACAGCGGCTCGCCGTAGAGGCGGGCCAGCGCGACGCCGTCGACCGGCGGCGCGCCGTCGGGGGCGTTGCGAAAGGCGGAGTGGCGCTCCTCGACGCCCGCGGAATGCGCGATCGCCGCCGCTTCCTGCGCCGTCATGGCGGCAGGAGGACTATCCGGCGGGGCACCTTGAGCGGCGCTGTCGCCGCTCAAGGGCGCCTCGGAACTCACTTGACGTGGGTCTGGTAGACGTAGGGTTGCTGGGCCACGGCCGCTTCCTTGTACTCGGACTGCAGCTCGCGGTCGACCTGCTTGTCCCACAGGAGCGCGCGGCCGGCGCGCTGCTCGGCCTCGAGCGTCGGCTTCTTGGCCTTCAGGTCGTCGATGAACGAGCTGACTTCCGACTTGTAGGGCTTCCAGAACAACGGCATGGTGGCTTCTTGGCGAGGGGCAACAGGGTGCGTGGATCCTGCGACTGCGCGCAGGATGACGTATCGGTGGCGTGTCATCCTGCGCGCAGTCGCAGGATCCAGCATTTTAGTTCAAACGCATGCCCGGCAACGCCCCGGCACCCGGCTCCAACAGGTACAGCCCGCCGTCGACCTTGCCGTCGGCATGGCTGGCCGCCAGCACCATGCCCTCGGACAACCCGAACTTCATCTTGCGCGGCGCCAGGTTGGCCACGACCACGGTCAGCTTGCCCACGAGCGTGGCCGGGTCGAAATGGGCCGAGATGCCGGAAAACACGTTGCGATGGCGGCCCTCGCCGACGTCCAGCGTCAGGCGCAGCAGCTTGTCGGAGCCGTCGACCTTCTCGGCATTGACGATCCGGGCGATGCGCAGGTCGACCTTGGCGAAGTCGTCGATCTTGATCTCCGGCGCAAGCGCCTCGCCCCCAGGCACGACGACCGGCGCCGCGGGTGCCTCGAACAAGGCGTCCAGCAACTTGGTGTCCACTCGCTGCATCAGGTGCGTGTAGGCACCGATCTTGTGGGCGCCGAGTGCCGACGAGACGTCGCCGAAGGTCAGGGCCGGCACCTGCAGGAAGTCTTCCACCTGCCTGGCCAGCGCGGGCAGCACCGGCTTGAGGTAGATGGTCAACAGGCGAAACGCCTCGATGCAGGTGCTGCAGACGTCCTGCAGCGCGGCGTCGGCGCCTTCCTTCTTGGCGAGGTCCCAGGGCTTGTGCTGGTCGACGTACTCGTTGACCTTGTCGGCCAGCGCCATGATGTCGCGCAGCGCCTTGCCGAATTCGCGTTCCTCGTACAGCTCGACGATGGCGTCCTTCTGGGCGCGCAGCGTCTCGAGCAGCGACGAGCCTTCGACGCCCAGGTCGCCCGACAGCGTGCCGCCGAAGCGCTTGGCCAGGAAGCCGGCGGCGCGGCTGGCGATGTTGATGTACTTGCCGACCAGGTCGGAGTTGACGCGGGCGACGAAGTCTTCCGGGTTGAACTCGATGTCCTCGACGTGCGAGTTCAGCTTGGCGGCGATGTAGTAGCGCAGCCACTCGGGGTGCAGGCCGAGGTCGAGGTACTTCAGCGGCGAGATGCCGGTGCCGCGGCTCTTGCTCATCTTGTCGCCGCCCAGCGTGATGAAGCCGTGCACGAACACGTGGTCCGGCGTCTTGCGGCCGGAGAAGTGCAGCATCGCCGGCCAGAACAGCGTATGGAAGTACGTGATGTCCTTGCCGATGAAGTGGACCTGCTGCACGGACTCGTCGGCGAAGAATGCGTCGTAGTCGATGCCGGCCTTGGAGAAGTAGTTCTTCAGCGAGGCGAGGTAGCCGATCGGGGCGTCCAGCCAGACGTAGAAGTACTTGCCCGGCGCGTCGGGGATCTCGATGCCGAAGTAGGGCGCGTCGCGGCTGATGTCCCAGTCACCCAGTCCGCCGGCGCCGGTCTCCTCATCCTTGGTGAACCACTCCTTGATCTTGTTGAGCACCTCGGGCTGCAGGCGGCCGGTGTCGGTCGTCCACTTCTGGAGGAAGTCGAGGCAGCGCGGATCGGACAGACGGAAGAAGTAGTGCTCGGACGAGCGCATCACCGGCGTCGCGCCGCTGAGCGCCGAGTACGGGTTCTTCAGCTCGGTCGGGTTGTAGACGGCGCCGCAGTTCTCGCACGAGTCGCCGTACTGGTCCTTGGTGCCGCACTTCGGGCATTCGCCCTTGATGAAGCGGTCCGGCAGGAACATGGACTTCACCGGATCGAAGAACTGGTCGATCGTCTTGACGTCGATCAGCTCGTTCTTGCGCAGCGCCAGGTAGATCTCCTTGGCCAGCGCGTGGTTCTCCTCGGAGTCGGTGGAACTCCAGTTGTCGAACGCGATGTGGAAGCCGTCGAGGTATTTGGCCCGGCCGGCGGCGATCTCGGCGACGAAGGCCTGCGGCGTCTTGCCCTGCTTCTCGGCCGCGATCATGATCGGCGCGCCGTGCGCGTCGTCGGCACCCACGAAGTGCACCTCGGCGCCGTTCATGCGCTGGAACCGCACCCAGATGTCGGCCTGGATGTACTCCATCATGTGCCCGATGTGGAAGGGCGCATTGGCGTAGGGCAGGGCGGTGGTGACGAAGAGTTTGCGGGTCATGGTGGGCAGTGGTCGCCAGCGTGAGGGCGTCGCACCCGGCCGGGAAGAGCATTCCTGGCCGTGGCGGAGCGAAGCTCTCGATTCTAAGGCGGCCGCGCAGTCCGGCAGTGTCGGGGGCCATCGCCCGGCAGCGCCGGATGCGGGGCCCATCTCCCGCGCCCGGACCGCGCCATAAGTCGCGCCGGCGGGGAGTTCCCAAGGCCAGCTCGGCGGTCGATGACGTAAAGTCTGAACGTTCGCTGACCTCGGTCGCCCATTCTTCGCAAGGATTTCCTTTGATGCAGCTCCGGAAACTCGCAGGCCTCCTGGCGACCGTGGGGACGCTCGCGCTCGCGCCGGCTGCCGGGTGGGCAACCGACATCGCGCATGCGGCGATTCCCTCGCCCATCACCGACAACCAGCTGCGCATCGGCTCGCACATCTTCAAGCTGCCGGCCGGCCAGTGGATGCTGGTGCAGGGCCAGACGTTCACCACGGGCAGCTCCGGCAACCGGGACGCCGAGATCTTCCGCGGCGTCGTCGTGCTGGTCGACAAGGGCCAGTTTCGCGTCGCGATCGACCTGTCGATGCCGGTGCAGGACGCGCCGGGCATGATGTCCTGGGGCGACGACAGCTGCGGCGCCGGCAGCGGCGCGCTGCACGCCACGCCGATGCAGAAGTTCGGCGGCGACCAGTGCCTGGCCGTCTTCGGCCACGCGGACCTGCTTCGCACCTTGCAGCACGCCAGCCCCTATGCGGCGCGCTGGATGCTCGACCAGCACGTCGTCGGCCTGGGCAGCGCCATCGAGATCGTCTACACGAGCCGCCAGGACGCCACGTTCGGCCGGATGCACGTGTTCTTCACCGCGCCGTACTTCGACAGCGACGAGGCGATGACCAAGTGGGCCGCGGCGCTGGAGGACGCGGTCAAGCGCGAATTCGCGAGCAAGGCGTTCTCGGCGACCCTGCCCGCGCTGCCCGTGCTGCCCGCCTCGATCCAGGCCAACGACTCGGCCTCCGGCATGGTGCGCCCGGGCGCGCAGGTGGAGGCCAACGCCGCCGCGGCACGCGACGCGTGGATGGCCTGCCTGCGCAAGGAGGCGGCCCGCCTGGACGACCGCAAGACGCCGGCCAACGAGGTCGGCTCCGCGATCTACTTCAACTGCCGCGAGCAGGAGTTGAAGGGGGTCACCGCCTCGATCGCACCGCAGCGGCTGGCCGTCATGTCCAGCTCCGAGATCAACGAGCTGTTCGAGGGCGCCCACCGCCAGGTCGTCGACTCGGGCGTCGCCACCAACCTCGTGCTGGAGCACCGCGCCAACCGCGCGCCCGACCGGTCCGACAAGCCGGCCAGGAAGTAGGGGCTGCTCAACCCGCGCGGCGGCGCTTCGCGACGACCAGTGCCGCGAGGCCCAGTCCGAACAGCGCCAGCGGCGCCGGTTCGGGCACCGGCAGGCTCGTCGCCGCGGGCGTCAGGTTGGCGGTGTCGTCCCAGCCGGTGACCAGCGTGTGCGACGCGTCCACCGTGCTGCCGTTGGCCGCCGGCGTCTGCAACAGCACGCGCAGCCAGATCGTCTCGCCCGGCGCCAACGGCACGTCGACGCTGAAGGTGCCGAGTCCCGCGGCATTGGTGCTGGTGTCCGAATAGGTCATCTGCGCGACGAGCGCATAGCCTTCGGCACTGAAGTCGTCGTTGAACAGCGTGTCGAAGTTCTGCTGGGCTCCGGTGCCCACGTCGATCGCGGCCGCTGTCAGCGTGAACGCCTCGATCGTGGCGAAGACACCGGTGTTGTTCAGGTACAGGCCCGTCTCGAGCTGGTTGTAGGTGAGCGTGCCGCCGAACGTGCGCGTGGTCGCGCCGGCGCCTGTGTAGGTGTAGCTCTGCACCGCGATCGAGTTCGTGTTGGTGCGCTTGCCGGCCAGGCTGGACGCGCTCGCGTGCAGCACCGGCGCGCCGATGGTGCCCGAGAGGCTCACGCTGCCCGAGGCGTTGCCGTAGCCGGCGAAGGTGGCGGTGGCCGCCGACGAGAACGCGCCGCCGCTGCCACCGTACTGGCTCATGACGATGTGCGACACGTCGTCGCAGGTGGACGTGGCGCCGCCGGTGCAATCGCGTGCCGTGATGAATTCGGCTGTGCCGGCGGTGATCTCCACGGCATGCGACGCGAACGGTGCGGCGAGGAGCAGGGCGAGCGTGGTGGGGGCGAACAGGCGATGCATGTGGCGGATTCCCGGGGTTGGTTGCTGGATCACCGGCAACTGTCGCGTATCCGCCGCGGATGACCATCCCCTGGTCGCGCTATCGATTACCCCGGCTGCGTGGCATCGCCTTGGCATTGCAGCCTCCGGTCCGAGCCTGGCGCCAGGCCTCAGAACCGCGCCTTCGCGTACAGCCGTTCCGCGCTCACGCGCACGCGCAAGCTCTTGGCGTCGGCCGGCCCGGCGATGCCGTGGTCGCGGCCACTGGCCTCGCGCTGCACGGGTTCGACCAGGGGTTCGCCGCGCCGGCCGGCCAGCACCGCCACCTGCGGCGCGGCGCTGTCGGCGGTGCGCTGCACCACCACGGCCACCTCGCCGCCGTGCAGGCGCACGAGGGTGCCGGGCGGATGGAGGCCGAACTCGGTGATCAGCGCCAGCGCGAACGGGTTGCCGCGCTCGTCCACCAGCAGGTCGCGCGCGGCGCGCGACGGCGGCAGGCTGTCGCGGCCGCTGCGGCCGGCCAGCTTGGCGGTGTAGACATCGACGGTGCGCAGCGCGTTGGCCATCTCGCCCACCTCGCTGACGCCGGCCGGATACCCGCCGCCCCCCGGCTTCTCGTGATGCTGGGCCACGGTCTGCAGCCACTCGGGGTCGGTGACGCCGCTGTCCTTCAGGATCGCCAGGCTGGTGGTCGGATGGGCCTGGAGCGCCTGGCGCTGCTTCGGATCGGGCAGGCGCGCCTGGTTCGACAGCCGTTCCTGGATATCGAGCATGCCCAGATTCATCGTGAAGGCGGCCTTGACCAGCGTCAGGCAGCGCTCGGGGGTCCAGCCCAGCCGCAGCGCGATGAGGTAGGCGGCGGCCGCGGCGTGCAGGCTGCGCACGACGCCGTAGCGCGTGTGCTCGGCGTGGTCGGGGCGCACGAGCAGGAAGATGGCCAGGTCGGGCGCACGTTCGGTGAGGGCGGCCATGTAGCGCGCGGTCTCGTCGAGCGCCGCGGGGGCGTCGGGCGACGGCATGCCGGAGAGCACGCCCGACAACATGTCGGCGCACTTGCGCCACAGCGAGGGCAGCAGCTCGGGCGGGGCGGCATAGATCTCGGCGCGCACGCCGCGCAGCTCGTCGACGTTGACACAGGCGCCGCGTTCCACCAACGCCTCGAGCTGGTGCTCGTCGCTGACGACCTGGTTCTTCGCCAGCAGCAGCTTGGCTGAAGCGTCGTGGATGCTGAACGGCAGCGGGCTGCCGAACTTGATTCGGTGCTGCACCTTGGCGAGCGGGCAGAGTTCCATCAGGTACTCCGGTGGTCAGTGGCGAAGCGCGTTCCGGGCGGTTCGACGCTCGGCGCCCGGTCGCGCGGGCTCAGGATAGTCCGGGTCTCGACGTCGTTATCGGTTCCGGCGCCCTCGCCTTGAGCGCGCGGCCACCCCGGGCTCAAGGCAGTCCCCGTGCCCGATGCGGCCAAGGGCGGCGCGGTAGACTGCCCGCACGTGCCCTCCGGCACCATTCGATTCTGCGCCCGGCCTGCCTTGCCTGCACGCGCCCGCGATTCCCACCCGACTTCTGGCGCCTGCCCGCGTCTCGCCCCATGTCCGTCTCCGAAGCCGCGCTGACCGCAGCGCTCGACACCGTCCTCGATCCCCACACCGGCCAGCCCTACACCGCCGGCCGCCAATTGAAGAACCTGCGCGTGGGTGCCGACGGCGCGGTGGCGTTCGACATCGAGCTGGGCTATCCCGCGCGCAGCCAGTTTCCCGTCGTGCGCGACGCGCTCGCCGCGGCTGCGAAATCGGTGTCCGGCGTCGGCGCGGTCGACGTGGGCGTGAGCAGCAAGATCGTCGCGCACCAGGTCCAGCGCGGCGTCGCGCTGCTGCCGGGCGTGGCCAACGTGATCGCGGTGTCGTCCGGCAAGGGTGGCGTCGGCAAGAGCACGACGGCCGTGAACCTCGCGCTCGCGCTCGCGGCCGAGGGCGCGCGCGTGGGCCTGCTCGATGCCGACATCTACGGCCCGAGCCTGCCGACGATGATGGGCATCGAGGGCCGGCCCGAGTCGGAGGACGGCAAGACCTTCCACGCCATGCAGAACCACGGCGTCAAGGTGATGTCGATCGGCTTCCTGGTCGATGCGGGGCAGGCGATGGTCTGGCGCGGCCCGATGGCCACGTCCGCGTTGGACACCTTGCTGCGCCAGACGATCTGGGGCGAGCTCGACTACCTCGTCATCGACATGCCTCCGGGCACCGGCGACATCCAGCTGACGCTCAGCCAGCGCGTGCCGCTGACCGGCTCGGTGATCGTGACCACGCCGCAGGACATCGCGCTCCTCGATGCGCGCAAGGGCGTCAACATGTTCGAGAAGGTGGGCGTGCCGATCCTGGGCATCGTCGAGAACATGGCCGTGCACGTGTGCACGAACTGCGGCCACGTGGAGCACATCTTCGGCGCGGACGGCGGCAGGAAGCTGGCCGCGCAATACAACGTGCCGTACCTGGGCGCGCTGCCGCTGACGCTGGCGATCCGCGAGCAGACGGACTCCGGCACGCCGACCGTGGTGGCCGATCCGGACGGCGAGATCGCCGGGCTCTACAAGGCCGTCGCGCGCCAGGTGGCGGTGGTGGTGGCTGGCAGGGCGAAGGACTTCAGCGCGAAGTTCCCGACGATCAACATCTCCAAGACGACGTAGGAACCTGGGTTCCGCGTCCGCTCAGATCGCCGATTCGATCGTCTTGCGCAGCTCCGCGGGCTCGGTCGGGCCGCGTTCCGGCGAGCCCACGGCCAGCGCCGTCAGCTCCACGTAGCGGATCAGGCCCAGCATCTTCTCGTTGCGCGGCGCGCGGCGGCCGATCGACTTGGCCAGCCTCACGACCTCGCCGCACAGCTCGCCGATCTCGGTGCGGCGGCCCAGCGCGAGATCGTCGGCCATGCTCGAGCGCGCACGCGGATCGATCTTGAGCATGCGGGCCGCGGCGATCTTGAAGACCGGCGTGGGCAGCCGCATCAGCCGCGGCAGCCAGCCGGTGGGCACCGGCGTGACCTTGACGGTGCGCTGGCGCGCGCTCGCGAGCACCGACAGCGCCTCCTCGATCAGCGCCGCGGTCGTGGCGCGCAGGTCGGGCTCCAGCAGTTCGTCGCGCAGCGGCAGGCCCGACAGCGCGTTGACGGGGTTGTTCAGGTTCAGCAGCAGCTTGCCCCACTGCACGGCGCGGATGTCCTTGTGCGTGGTCGCGGGCAGGCCGGCCTCGGCCAAGGTCGGCAACCAGGCCTTGGTGACATCGTCCTCCTCCAGCGCCAGCGCGCCGCCCGAGCCGCGCAGGAAGTTGCCGGGGCCGATCTCGGCCACGTTGAACGGCACCATCGCGGAGAGGAAGCGCAGCCGCGCGGCGACGGAGCGCGCCACCTCGGCGTTGTGCAGGCCGTTCTGCATGCACACGACCAGCGTGCCGATCGGCAACGCACGGGCGAGCGCCATCGACGCCTTCGGCGTGGCGCTGCTCTTCACGCACATCAGCACGAGCGAGATGCCCAGGCCGGACGGCACGTCCTCGTGCAGGCTCAGCATGTCGCTGGGCAGCGTGGCCGTCCTGCCGTCGGACTCGGTGATGGTGAGGCCGTTGGCGCGCAGCTGGTCGAGGACGCGCGGGCGCCCGACGAAATGCACGTCGTGGCCGGCGAGCGCCAGGCGCCCGCCGAGATAGCAGCCGATGGAGCCCGCACCCATGACGAGCACGCTGCCGATCGGCGAGACGTCGGTCAGGATGAGATCAGCCACGTCGCAAAGACGTGGCGGTCAGCCCCGTGGGTAGTGTTTCAAGCAACGGGATGCGCAAGGTCACGAATGAGAGTGGGGCCGGTGCGTCGTTCGATCTCTTGTGCCAGCGGCCGGCACAGGCCGGCGGCAAAGAGGGCTTCGCCGACGACGAACATCGGGCCGACCAGAAGGCCGACCAGGTCGTCGACGAAGGCCGGCTTGCGACCTTCGTAGTAGTGACCGATGAACTGGAGCACCCAGCCGGTGATGAAGGTGATGAAGCCGCAGGCGAGCCAGGCACCGGTGGTGCCGACCGCGAACGGATGCGCGGCCCAGATCAGCAGGCCGGTGGCGATCGTCGTGGCCAGGCCCAGCACCAGGTTGCCGCGCGTCAGGTACCAGGCGCTGGTGACGGCCCAGAGCACCCAGGCGGCGCTCAGGTGCAGCTGCGCCACGTCGAACTGGGCGCGCGCCATGAAGATGCCGATGGCGAACACGATGAGCGGAATGCCCAGGAAATGGGTGGCGATGTTGCGGCGATCGCGGTGGTAGGTCGCGTACTGCACCATCAGTTCGGTAGCCGGTCGGAAAGGACTGGGCATGTTCGTTTCTCCTGCTGAAGGGAGCCGTCCGGGTGCGCCGACGGGCGTCGCACCTGCTGGACAGCTCAGGCAATCGTAGTGGAGCACGCGCCATGCCGGCTGTCAAAACCAGGATACGCGAGCGCTACCGTCCCCGATTCTCGCCGATGCGCGGCCCGGCTCCATGGCCGGGTTCGCCCTAAACTCCGGTAAACGGCACGTGGCTCGAAGAATCAGGACAAATGCAAAACAAATCCCTGCTGGACTGGCACTCGATGTTCATGGGCGTGGCGCTGCTCGCGGCGGCCCGCTCCAAGGACGCCCGCAAGCGCAATGGCGCCTGCATCGCCAGCGCGGACTACAAGATCCTGGGCGTCGGCTACAACGGCCTGCCGCGCGGCTGCGACGACGCGGATCCGGCCTACTGGGGCGACGACGACGACGATCCGCTGCACTCGCGCCACAGCTACATCGTGCACGCCGAGGTCAACGCGATCCTCAACTGCGTGGTGCTGCCGCTGACGGACGGCACGATCTACGCCACCCAGTTCCCGTGTCCGCGCTGCGTGCAGTCCATCATCCAGGTGGGCATCAAGCGCGTGATCTACCTGGAGCAGAAGCCGCACCAGGTGGCGTCCATCGCCGCCGCCAACAAGATGCTGCGCGACGCCGGGATCGCGGTGCACTCGCTGGCTGAACTGGAGACCGAGTCGCCCACCTGGTCGGCGAAGCTGGAACAGTTCATCCGCGACAGCCGGCAGCCCGGCGCGGCCGAGTCTCCGCCCGGCGATATCTAGACGGCGCTCACCCGGCGTAGACGGCATCCCGGACGTCGACGGGAAAGCGGCCGAACAGGCCTTCGAGGCTCGTGTTCGTCAGCGCCACGACCGTCAGCCCGCGCGCCGCGTCGACGAACCAGGTGTGGCCGTAGACGCCGCCCCACTGCAGCGTGCCGGCGGACTGCGGCGAGCCGGCGGTGACCGGGTCGACCAGCACGGCGCCGCCGTAGCCGAAGCCCCAGCCCGGCCCTTGCGCCTGGGCCCGCGCATCCACGTGGGGCCGGCGCATGCGGTCGGCGGATGCGGCCGACAGGACGCCGGGGTGGCCGGTACGGATCACCTCCAGCGCCTTCAGCACGTCCGTGGCCGTGCCGGCCATGCCGCCGCCCGCGGACGCGTAGGCGGAGCGATCGTGGATGCGGTCCGGCGCGAACGCGAACTCCGTGCCGTCGTGCATCGCCGCGTGCCGCGGCGGCATCACGATCGGGCGCGGCCCGGCGTCCGCGTAGTGCGTCACGAGCCGGTCGGCGTCGGCGACGGCGAACCCGGTGTCGCGCATGTCCAGCGGATCGAGCACGAGCTCGCGCAGGGCCTGTGCGAGCGACAGCCCGGTCACGACCTCGATCACGGCGCCCAGCACGTCCATCGAGAGCGAGTAGATCCAGCGTTCGCCCGGAGCGGCCACCAACGGTGCGCTGGCGACGCGGCGCAGGTTTTCCTCCAGGCTCGTGAAGATGCCGTCGAGACCGCTCGACACGCCGCGCTCGCGATAGGCTTGCCCGTGTTCGGCGTTGCCGGGGTAGATCAGGCCGGCCGTGTGCGTGAGCAAGTGGTGCGCGGTGATCGCCGGCGTGCCGCCGCCGGCCTGCCGCGGCCGGAACTCGGGCAACCAGCGAGTGATCGGCGCGTCGAGATCGAGCCGGCCTGCCTCGACCAGACGCATGGCCGCCAGCGAGACGACGGGCTTGGTGACCGACGACAGCAGGAAGATCGCGTCGTCGCGCATCGCGCGACCGGACTCGCGATCTGCCCGACCGACCGCCCGCCGGTAGACGACGCGACCGGCCTGCGCGACGACCACGACGGTGCCGACGATGCGTCCCCCGGCGATCGTGCGTTCAAGGACGTCGTCGAGACGAGAGACCAGCCCTGCGCAGCGAGGGTGGGAAGAATCGAGAAGGTCGGGTTGGTTCATGCAGCGGACGATATCGCCGAACGCCGAGATGCAGTGGCGCAAAGTCCGCTCGTCTTTGTAGAATGAAAGTCGCCAAAACCGACGCCATGAACCACGAACTCTTCGGCCTGCTCGACGTCTTCATTGCCAGCGCGGAGGAGGGCGGCTTCGCCGCTGCCGCGGTCCGGCTGCACAAGACGCGGTCCGGAGTCGGCAAGGCGATCGCACGCCTCGAGCAGCGCCTGGGCGCCGTCCTGTTCCAGCGCAGCACGCGGCGCTTCGCCCTGACCGATCTCGGCAGCCTGTACCTCGAGCATGCGCTGCGCGTTCGCAGCGAGATGGATGCCGCCGGCGCCGCGCTCGACCAGGCGCTGCGCGTGCCGCGCGGCCGGGTGCGCGTGACCATGCCCGTCGTGTTCGGCCGCCGCCTGGTCGCGCCGCTGCTGTTCGCGCTGGGACGCCGGCACCCGCAGCTCGAGCTGGAGCTGTCGTTCACGGACCGCGTGGTCGACCTGGCGAACGAGGGCTTCGACCTCGGCGTGCGCGCCGGGCCGGTACCGGACAGCGCCGACCTCGTCGCCCGTCCGCTCGGCGTCCACGGCCTGCGCGTGGTGGGAGCGGCCGGCTACCTGCAGCGACGCGGCTCGCCCGCCAGCGTGGCCAAACTCGAGGAGCACGACACGATCACCTACGGCAGCCAGGGCCGCTTCCAGCCCTGGCGCCTCGTCGATCGCGACGGCCGCACCCACGTCGCGTCGCTGCGCCCGCGCTGGCGCATGGACGATCTCGAGGCGATGCGAGACGCG
>Ga0307516_10005226_pt1 | contig 15630 bp, 6 predicted proteins | sample 19_EM_MG_FD_203310 | JGI IMG/M metagenome (GOLD analysis project Ga0307516, IMG submission 203310) | Populus trichocarpa ectomycorrhiza microbial communities from riparian zone in the Pacific Northwest, United States - 19_EM | ecosystem: Host-associated > Plants > Roots > Unclassified | place...
ATTTTAGTTTGTATTAATTTTTTATTGATTATGTCCCACTTTAAGATTGATCATGATTCTACAACATATACTGAAAAGAAAATCAACATTCATAATATATATATATATAAATCAAGTACGAAATGGGAAACAATAAACAACGAAATTATTTTTCATGGTTTATGTGTTTTGCCTTATCTTGGTTCGTGTTAAATGTGCAATAAAAAAGACAACACTTGACTTCAGCTTCTTGTAGCTGGGTTCATCCACGTCATCTTATTGAAAAGCGACATCCATGCATCAATGTGGACGTGTTACAAGCTCAATTATTGATGGAGGACATGTGCTCTCCACTGAGTTCTCGCTAACCCAGTCCAGGGTGAGCAAAGAAATTAAAATATTGATTAAATTGAGAAAATTAAAAGTAAAAAAACTGATTAGATTTTTTAAAAATCAATCGGTTCGATTTAGTTTTGATTTTATAAACCTGAAACTTAAAAAACCAAACCAAACTGAACCCAAACCGAAAAAAACCGGAAAAAAACAGGCCAAACCGGAAAAAACCGAGCCAAACTGGAACTGGTTGGTTGAACCGGATTCGGTTTGAACCGGTTTTGGTTTTTAAAAAAAAACTGGTTTGATTACTTTTTTTTGATAAAAACCGAACCGAACCGAAAATGATCACCCCTAACCCAGTCACTCACTCCACTCGTTAACCCTGGGTATGGTCATAGACTCATATGCACGTATCATTGATTTATTTTTTAGGGTGTTTAAAAGTTTGGTAGAAATTATTTTTTAAAGTTTTTTTTTTTTATAAAAACATAAAATAATATTTTATTTTTAATATTATTACATCAAAAAAATTTAAAAATATAAAAACTTAATTTTAAACAAAACTAAATAAATTTTAGCTAACTTTCGTTTGAGGTGTGCTTCCAAACATGAGCTTAATAAACCCTGCTTCCAGGTACCACTTTACCAGACTACCAGGAATCTTCTTCAAGCCAATTTTCTTTTATAAATAAGATAAAAAAAAAAGGAAAAAAGAAAAAAAAATAGAGGTATCTTCTTTGATTAGTGTGGTAGCGATTGTGGTTCAAAGTACTTTTCACCTAAAAATACATTAAAATAAATTTTTTATTTATTTTTTTAAAATTATTTTTAACATCAGCACATTAAAACGATCTAAAAACATAAAAAAAATTTAATTTTAAGCAAAAAAAAAAATTAAAATTTAAAAGAATACAGTTTATACCATATTTCCCAACAAGACTTCCATCGACTCGGCTTAGTGTCTACTAATTAGGTGGCCAGCGCAACGCCGCGGGCTTAACATTTATTTACAAAAAAAATTGGATTCTGATGATGGTAGGACCCAACGCTATTTAGGTCCTGCTTATGCAATACCCAAGTTTGTTTTGGGCCCTGCACAGCCAATGACTCAAGGCTATTTTGACTTTTATAACATGCGGGGCTCAAGGATAGTTGGGTCTTGGCGAGCCCAAGAGCCACTTGTCCCCAACCCAACGCCGTTTAAGTGTCACGTGTGCGCTGGGGAGTGCCCATCCCATAGGCAGAGCCCAAGCCCCATGTATACGTTGGGGGTGTCCCCAACCCATAGACATAGCCCAAGTGCCATGTGTGCATAGGGGATGTGCCCAAGTGCCACTTAATATGAATTTATTAAGATTTAGGAGGTGTTTTATATGTTTTTCCCATTAAATAAGTTAAGAAAAACCTGCTTCCACAATACATGAAGTGTAAGAAACCTACAGACCTTAAGATTCAGATTTTAGGGCATGCTCATATCAACATACCGCCACTGTCATGAGCCTAGTGAGCATAAAAAAAAAAATTGATACGAGGGAGGGTTTCAAATTGTTTGTAATTAAAAATAAAAATAAAAATAAATTTGAAAAAAAAAAACATGAAGGTTTTTCATGTTCACCCTACTGCATAAACAGACACATTGTACTTTGCAATCCTCAGTGCAATTTCAATTGTTCATAAAGTGCTGAATAGTCACTGTAACTTTTTTTTTCATCTTTAGTCCATGTAATTTTTAGCTTCTTACATATTAGTCATAAAATCTTATTTTTCTCACGTTTCAATTCCTAAAATCTTATAGAGAAGAGAAAATCATCGGAAAAAAAATGAGAAAGAAAATCTTTGTTTGACAATAAAAAAAGAAGACTCATTTTAGGTTTGTAATAAAAAGGAAAGTTTGATGGAAGTGATTTAAATATTTAATTATATCAAAAAAAAAAAAACTAAATCTGTAAAGTTTGTTTTGATTTGATCGTGTGATTTTGAATATTGAGATTGATTTTAGGATGTTTTGGGATTGAAAATAGAATTATTAAGGCTTTTAAAATATCTTTTTACATGTTTGAGAAGAAAAAAACAAGTTAAAATTTGAGATTGAAGAATAAAATTAATCAAAACCTAATTTTCTAGCCATATTTGGTGGCTAAATTAGTTGCGGTGAATGACACACCGTCTCTGTATAGGCAAAGAACACGTCGTATATTGTTTATGAATTCAAACCTATTTAAGAGTGTGGTTGTGATTACTTTTTAAAATATTTTTTACTCGGAAATACATTAAAATGATATTTTTTTATTTTTAAAAAATTATTTTTGATATCAGCACATCAAAATAATATGAAAACACCAAAAAATTATTAATTTAAAGTAAATAAAAAATTAAAAAAAAATTAAATTTTTTTAAAAATATTTTAAAACACAAAAATAAACATTGCCAAAAAATATCAAGCAAATAATGCCCGTTTGAGTTTGAAAAAATTAACAAAAACACGCAAGCTTAGCCTTTTAAAGCCAATGATATTTGATTTTTTTAAAAGGATATACTCGCAGGTTTAACTTTCCAAACCCAATTATGTTCGTGGGCCTGAGCTTGATTCCTGGCTCTTCACCCTATTTTTGTTCATTTTTAATTTATTTGTTTTACAATTTTTCAATAAAAATATCTTTAAATAAAGTTAGTAATATAATATTTAAAAAAATAATATAAGATTAGAACTTTTTATATGATTATATTTAAATAATTATATATGAACCTCGTATAAATGTTTTTTTTTATAAAAAAACAATTGCTCATAAATATTCAATAAAAATAAAAATATATATTTTATTATTTAATTTTTTCATATAACTTTCTTAAATTAATTATCATTTTATTTTATTTTCATACAACAATGAAAATAAATCAAAACCTTTCATACCAATTGAAAATCCCGAATGATTACTGAAACAATATTGACAACTTTGAATAAACCAATTAGGGAGCTAAAATTCCACTTAAAAATAACAGTTTTTTTTTTATAGCATCAGAAGACAAGAATTAAAACCAAAGTAAAAACATTTCAATAACATAAGAGATGACGATTTCATCTGGATATAAGGTAATATTAACTTTTTTTTTAAAAAAAAAGATGAACTGTTTAAACCAATAATAAAATTATAAAACACAGCACAGACATTGGGCAATGCTTAACAGAATGACAACGGGAAGACCTCAAACGACGTCACAGCATCAAGAAAAGAATAAGCCCGTGACAGCGGCTTTCAATTTAGAATGTTAGATAGATTCACTAGATCTATCTGCTGTTCATAAAACTGTCGGCGCCAGGTTTCTGATGCCCATGTTCTCTCTGACAGAACATGAACAACCTGAGGTTTGGTTCTTGTCCAAAAGGCACTACCACTATACGTGTGCTTATATGTGCATGTTTTGTATGTGTACAAGGATTTGACTCTCTCCTTCAGCTCCCGCAATCCGCGCCAGCAAGAATCCGACCCAGTTCCAAAAGGGTCCTTGTTGTCGGTGATTTTGGTGCAAAAGGAGATGGTCTTAGTAATGATACTCAGGCATGTCATCATTATACAGTTTCCATTATACACACTACGTTTCTATTTTTTTAATGTTTTATTTGATCTGTGTCTTCTGTTGTGCGACGTGGTTTGGTTACTCTACTTGAGTGTTGATCATTCGACTTGATAGGTTGTTTTTGTCAATGTCAATGTGGTGTTACATGTTGGATGATGCCCATTTTATAAGAATGCATGATTTTTGTTTAGAATCTTCATGGCTCTGTATGGGGTATTCGATTTTGAGATTCTGAGCAAATTAGAAATCGTGTATATTTTGGACAATTTTGAGTGACTTTATGTGTGGGCGTACCATGTCTAATTGAATGATTCCCATTTCTTTTCTTTTTGGTGGAATGTATGAGCTCGTTTAGACAACAAAACTTTAATTTCTATTGCAACTAGTGAACATCATATTTCTTGAGCAAAGCTAATTTTCTGTTCGAGGAAAACTTGAACTTGTTATGAGCTTCAGGTTGTAGATTTTGATTTCAACGTGGGGTTTGGGTTAATATATTTCTTTCTGTTCTATTGGAATGCAAAGAAAATGAATGTTGTAAGAAATCAAAATGATGCTCTCGTCTTTGTGCACGTGAATGGTCTCAGCAAATTTTCGATAACAAATGAAAGTCAGTCATTTCAATTTTAATGGTTAAACAATTGTTGTTGTGAAAACTGAACAATTTTTTATTTCCTCTTTGTTTTCCTCCATTACCTGGCTATACGATCAGCCATCATGTTTTCTTTACCAAGTCTTGGTAAAGAGTTTCGAACCTGCCTATTGAGATGCAATAGACTGCATAATACCAAGCAGCCAATTATCTGCTTTTCAAGCAGAAATTTCAGATCTTTTTAAGAGTTTGTTTGGACTTTTTATGTCTTACTATGTATTTTAACCATGTGCAAAGTTATTGTAAAGTATAACTTCTCTTGATGTGGTATTATTTCTTGGCTTACAGGCTTTCAAAGAAGCTTGGGAGATGGCTTGTTCTTTCCGGGGTCGAACAAGGATTGTAATTCCAGCTGGTTATAATTTTCTGGTCCATCCGGTTGATTTCGGAGGGCCTTGTAAATCAAAGGTCACTCTTGATGTAAGCATAACAACTAACTGTTTTGTTGTGATTTGCATCATTTGTTCCTTCTATGTGAATATTGTTCCCCTATCAGTTACTGCATTGGAATTGTGATTTAATAGATCTCTGGTACGATTGTTGCTCCTGAAGACCCTGCTGCTTGGAAAGGTTTAAATCATCGCAAGTGGCTCTACTTCCATGGGGTAAAGCACCTTACAGTAGAAGGGGGTGGAACTGTCAATGGTAGGGGATGGTTATGGTGGGCTCAGTCTTGCAAGATCAACAAAACCAATGTATTTCTGTGACTCATAGCTAAATGTTTCTCATATTTTTTTTTATGCATTTTTTTTAACTATAGCTTCAATTGTTTGCAACAGCCATGCCGAAATGCTCCAACGGTTAGTGCTGCTTTATTCTTTGAGCAATGCAGTTAGTTCCATTAATTTACTTCTTGCTGTTGTACCTTTCATCCTATTTTTTCCTCAAAAATAATGTTTTCCTTTCACGTTTTAAACACTCTAATCTAGTATAGCAATCGTGCTGCAGGCCATTACTTTCCACAAGTGCAAGGATTTGAAAGTCGAGAATCTTAAGGTGGTCTGTGGTCAAAAGATGCACATAGCATTCACTAATTGTCTCAGGGTTATGACTTTCAATCTTATAGTGACATCACCTACTGTTAGCCCCAATACTGATGGAATCCACATCAGTGCATCCCATGGAGTAAAGATCAAGGATAGTGTTGTTAGAACAGGTTGGTAATTCTGGAAACTGGCACATAGTTTTATTATTAGCATCATGACGTAAATGTGTTTTCTCTTCCTTATGTGTTTGCTTCATAAGTTTGCAACTTTTTGATGCATGTAGACATTTCTTTATAAGTATAATTTGATAATGTTATTTGCAACTGCAAAACAAAGAGAGTATGTTAATAATTTTGCTTATGACATGCCATGCAGGAATCTTCATTTATGAACAGATATTTTTATTTCATTTGAGTTCATTTCAACAATTCTTTTAGTTGCTTTGATAGCTGCACTTGGAAGTCATGTGTCTTTTCATTTGGGCTAATGATAATAGTTTAATCAGGTTTGATTGAGAATGAAATAAAAATACCTGCTGCAACACTATTTAATGTCTGTTTCATTCTTTGATTGTCATTTGTGATGACCTCTCTGCTGTAATAATTTTTCAACATGTGTGATGACCTCTCTGTTGTAATATTTTTTCTACTCCTTATTAATATCAGCTTGTTAATGGATATGTTCCTTGTAGCTCGTTAAATGCACAAGTACATGATATTTCTGTGGTTAGGCTGAGCACAAGTGGTTAAGACTTCGCTTATGATGATACAAAAAGGTTCTGGGGTTCTAGTTTTACCCTTGAATAGCTTGTGAATTTTTAATTCTCATGGGCTACCATGCATGGGGCCACTTTTTGAAAAGACAAGGTGGGCCCTTGTCAACCCAGGGGCTGCTGGGGTGACTTGGCACCCCAGTTCCTAGCAGTGGAGTACCCTGCTGCCTGTGAAGGTAATAAACGAACTAAAAGGTGAGTTGTCTGTGATAGCAGACAGGCAGTTAGCCATCACCGAGAAAGGACCAAACCTTACATGCTCAGACCAGAAGTAAAATGTTCCATATATCCATTATATTTTCTCCATAAGAAGCTGCCCGTTAAAGTATAACACAGTATGTTTAATTGAAGATAGTTTGGAGAAAGAATCTCGAATTGGATTTTCTTGAAGCTCAACTTTTCTAACTCAGAAAAAGATGGTTAGCTAGATTACATCATCTTAAGTTGGGATTTTAGGGATGAAATTTTTTTTCTTTTCCCGAGGTTCACAAAAAAAATCGTGAGATATAGGACCAGAATGATATTGTTTGTGCAGAGGATTGATTTGGGAGATGTAGGCTATTGGGTTATGGAGGCCTAAACCTGATTTTTTAATGAATTTCCCAAGAAAACTATCGATGAACACAAGATATAGGTGGTCAATATCAGTTGCAGTCTTTTATACTGATGTGTTAGCCTGGATCGGAGCTTGCCATGAAAACATCACTTCATTATGTGCAAATTTAAATAGAGGATCATGTATATATTCTTATGATACACCCTATTCAATCAATCACAAGTTTCATACAGTGAACTTCAAATTCAGTTAATGGTCTATAAGAGCTTTCCATTGTATCAAAAAGTCACTTACCTTGGATTTGACCATAGATATATTGATTCGTTGATATTTGGTTCCTTTAAATAAATGGTGCTCAAATTTTTTAAAAACAAAGAAAAGAAAAGAAATGTATCTATTTTATTTTAGTTACTGATATGGTGGAACAGAACATGATGATCCCTTTTCCAATTCCATGTCTTTCAAATGAAGCTTGTGAACTTGTGGTATGCTGTTTCTGATATTTTCTCATTCTTAACAATTATAAAAAGCTTGAGGCTTCACACTTGCATTTTTATGCGTATTTTGAGTGGAAATCTTATCACGAGTTCCAATTTTGCATCTAGGAGATGATTGCATCTCTATAGTAAGCAACTCTTCACGAATCAAAATCAGAAACATTGCCTGTGGGCCAGGCCATGGTATAAGGTAATAACAAAGTCCAGCACTCTCTAGCAATGCAGTATCATGAACGTCTTAAGTTCTTAACCTTTTCTTGTTTGTATTCATTAGCATTGGGAGCTTGGGGAAATCAAACTCATCATCATTGGTGCGGGATGTAATGGTTGATGGAGCTTTCCTTTCCAACACTGATAACGGGGTGCGGATAAAAACATGGCAGGTAAAGTTCTATCTCTCTGCCACACACTTGAGCACACACAAATCTCTACGTGCATCTCTGAATAGATAGACAGATGTTTTAACTAGTGAATTCTTTGTAATTAATCGAATCCTGACCTCTTTGAACTTCACCAGGGAGGTGGTGGTAATGCCACAAATATCACATTCCAGAACATATTCATGGAAAACGTATCAAATCCAATTATAATAGATCAGTATTATTGTGATGCACACGTGCCATGTGCAAATCAGGTATGGTACTGACCTTTATCAGATTTTATAAGCAATGGGCCACACTTTTTATGAATCATATTGAACCTGTAAGTGCATATAGATTGGGCCAGCACCACACACTTATCACACGATGATCAAACATTCAACAATAAGGGTTACAGTGACATGTTCCCAGTCAGTAGCCTTAAGGAATGCGTCCTAGTTAATTGCCACTGAGACAGTTGTGTTGGATAGCTACCGCAGCATGATTCTTTTTGGCTAGTATATAACTTGAATGCATTTCTTGAATTGAAGAGATTATAGGACTTATTAATGCCGTGGAATGCAGACTTCAGCTGTTAAAGTGGAGAATATATCCTTTAGGCGCATCAAAGGAACTTCAGCAACTGAGGAAGCTATAAAATTTGCTTGCAGCGACGACTTACCCTGTAAAGGACTATACTTGGAAGATGTCCAACTTCTGTCACACACAGGGGGAACGACAAGGTCTTTTTGTTGGCAAGCTTATGGCTCAAGTCGGGGTCTAGTGCACCCTTCTCCTTGCTTCTCATGCAGCGAAGGCTTCATCAAGGAGAAAGTCCCATCCCACCTCCTTCAGTCTTTTTGAAAACAAACTGCACAATTTAAATGGATGTATAAAAAGCCAAACCAGAAGAGAATCATGGTCCATGTTTTTTAGGACACAATTCTCTGTGACAAGTTTAAGACATGGTAATAGAACAAGGGTAGAGAACCAGCTCGTGAGAAAGGGGAAAATTTGCCGTGAACTATAATCGTGTGTTGTTGTCGTGTATTCTATTTCAATAATCAATATGTACAGGTGTATTGCATATACACATGGATTGATTCAACAAGCACTGGCTAACTTTAATGAGCTTTATATTACTAATAATACAACAGATAACTATATCTAGTTGAGCCTAAAGTTATGTTTGATCATATTACTTCAATACTTCTCAGCAAGTTGAATGGGATAGGTCCTACATTCAACGAATGGGATAGGTACCATATCTAACTTGGATCATAGAAACGTAAACGGAGATGATAAGAGAGGTTAGGTTTATTTAGCACATTGATCCAATTATCAAAAGCAATAAATTGAACTCAGAGTTTCTTTTGAGCAACCACATGTTTCAAGTGAGCATGTAACACTGAATTAGCAGACAAATAAGTTCATGAAGTAGAGATTTGATCATTTTGAATTCGATAGTAGAATTAACAATAGCTTTATATTTGACATTTGTATAAGAGTGAGTAACAATGCGTTGTTTGCTAGATTTCAAATGATCAAGTTATGCCGAGTTGAATAGCATAATAACTAGTGGACTTTTGGTCATCAATACTATCAACCTAATTAAAATCACTAAACTTATTGAGTTAGAGATAGCTATAATGAGTCAAGTGCAATCTTAATAATAAAGTACCAACCATTGAATATCCATGAGAGAATGCATAGACTAACATACCTTGTTAACTGCAACACATATATTAGGTCAAGTGAACATTAGGTGTTAAAGAGCACCTCTAATCATCTAAATTGTGTAGGATTCGAAAAAGGAATGCTAATTGATTTGGACAAAGAAGAACCAACGACAATAGGAGTAGTAATTGGCATCATAATTTTTAAACCCGGCCCGGTCCAAGGCCTGAGTTCCGGGTTTTGACCAGGTCACCGGGTCGGCCGGATCAATCCCTATTTTTGGGTTAGCTCCTTCAAAGTCTGCACTTCTCTCTCTAGCCGAATTTTCTCTATTGTCTCTCTCTTCTTCTTTTTTTGACTAGTTGGCCTTTTTTATGTTTTAAAGCAATACTTTCCATTAATTATAATTTTGTCTCTCATTTATGCTTTCATATATTTTATTTTATTTTTCACGTAAATTATCCGGTTTGTTTCTGCTTAAATCTTTAGTCCTTATTGAACTCTGATTGAGATAAGATGTTTAACTAAGGTAGGAAAACATATCAATAGACTTCATGCAAAATTGCATCCCGATCCGATGATTGGATTGAGAGCTTTGCTTTCTAACGTAAAATTGGTCAGTTCATGACTTTTCATCAACAATCCAAATTTTCTTGTTCAATCTTCACATAAAATCATATCAATTATCCTTCTAACCCTTTAAGGTCATTTTATTATTTTGGAATATATTCATTTTAAAATTTTCACCTTTATTTATTTATCGAGCTTATTATCGTTTCAAAGTAACGTCACTGATTTTTAATCGGTGCTTGCACCTTCAGTCCTGTCATTTTCATTGTACTATCTTTTATTATAATTTATTCTTTATTACTTCACTTATTCCTTAAGAACATTTTATCATTTTCCTCATTATTTTAGCCATCAAAACGTGTTACCAGTTTCTCTGTCGTTATGAATTTTAAATCAAAATTCATTTTATGGAGGTCATCCCCTCTATTATATATCATTATTTATCTATTATTTCTTATCTCGGTTTCCATCACTCATCGAGATCTTACAACTTTCAATCTTATGTTTATATGGGAGTTTGTATATTCACATATTTAAATTATAAATTTTCAAGGTTTCACAAGATAAGTTAGGCATATGTGTGTGAGGCTTTGTCATTTCTAGGTTTTGTCTTAATTAGTTTTGGGCTTGAGTGGGTCATTTGGATTAAAGTTATATGTGGACTGGGGTATTTTGTGTTTCATGGGCTGTGTTTGCTAAATTTTAAGCTGATTTTGTTTTACGCTGCATTTTAAACTTTCACTTTTTAGGCTCTAAGCTTAGACTTTGTTTATACATAAAAAAAAAAAAAATAAGAACATATATATAAAGCTTTCATAGTAAAATTTTGCATAATGGCCAAGTTTCTTAAAAAAAGATATGTTTTTTCATTTTTGTATATTTTTATCCCTCCTTGTTTCTTCAGCATTTCCACGAAGAAAAAAGGCCAAAATATTTTGCATTGTTTTAATATTTTATACTTTCCTTTTTGTTTTAGCATTTTATTACATAAAAAATATACAAAAATATTTTGCATGTATATTTGAACTTTATAACAAGTTTACAAAGTTTATTAGGACTTGACCAAAATTAAAAGGCATGTTGGGTTGATATATCCAAATTTTTAAAATAATAAAACCATAAGCCTTTAAAAACAAAATGTTTGTCACCCAGACTCATAAAGAGCCATATTCTTGAACAATAAAAAAAAACACGGTTCGCGAATTTTTAAGAAAAAATATCAAAATTTTCAATTAAAAACATCAAAATAAAAAATATTCGTATTCATTAATACCAAAATTAAAAATACTCTCAGTATTTATTAACTAAGAGTTAAGAATATTAGCACCAGAATTAGAAATAATTTTGAACTCCAATTTCACTAACATCAAAGTCATAAATATCCTATATTGTCTTCATGTAATACTTGCCAACACCAGAGTTAGAAGTGTTTGTAGTTGAATATTCATTAACGCTAGAGTCAAGAATATTATAGGCAGACCATCAATAGCATAACACAATAGACTCTTAGCAATTTAAAACAAAACAAGCAATACAACTTATCTTGGGTAGAATGTTTTAGAGGTGATAATATCTTCTTTTTAGCGTTCTTGGTCTCGTACCATAGAATTTATGTTGATCGGTTAAGGTTCTCAGTGACCATAATATTAGATGGTGATTTTTTAAATGAGTCATTTCCTCTCTAAGAATAAGATGTCAGATATTTATTTTTTTTTATTATTATTTTTAATGGTTGTCGCGATGTCGGGTAGCAAAAATTATCGTTGTCTTGCTTAATAGATAGGTGTTGAAAACTATTTTTGTTGATAAATTCATGACTTAGTAATAAAAAGTGTAGTAAAATAAAAGATATTGATTCTAATGCATATCATAAAAGTTGTTTTAAGATCTTTAAACTTTTCACAATTTCTTTTGAACAAGTAAAGATTAAAACTTGAAGGACCAAAAGGTTTACCAATAGTTGTGAATTCATCACTATAATTCTTTCCATGTTGTAAGTAGGTTGTGATGTTTTTACCAAGTTTATAACATACTTCAATCAAGGTTAAGTGTATAGATTTACTGGGTATTATGGAAGGAGTGGTTAGTGTCGATGCTAGAATGGTTTAAATGACATGGATCTAGTCCAACCAATGATTAGAGACAATACCTTAGTGAAGAGGAAGGCAATCAGTTTGTTCATGAGTAGTTGATCTTGTTCCATGCACTAGTATATGCTAGGCTGATTGACTTTTATAGTGTTATTAGTAATGATGATTTTGGCTAGACACGAGTGGATACCATCTATGAATTTAAATAAGTCATAATCAATATATATAAAAAAATTATAATCTATTCTTTTATAGAGATATAATTATTATTTGTAAGTTTGAGAGAGATGGTGGTCAGCATGTTACCGGTTGCAGTTGTCATGAGTTGTTGGCATGGAGTCAACACCATTAGGGTTGCAAGAGGGTAGTGTCATCAAGGTAGGTTTTGTTGCTTGTGAAAGAGATTGATTTTCTGAAGTAGCATGAGTGAAGTCATTCAGGAGGCTCTAGTACCATAATACAACAAGAACAAGGAAGAGAAATGGAAGAAATTATCATGACCTATAATCGTGTATTGTTGATATGTATTCTATTTCAATAATCAATATGTACAAGTATATTATATGTATATGTGGATTGATACATCTAACCTAACTCCAATGAAATTTGTATGGTAGACCCTAAAATAATATATATATATATATAGTAACAATACTACAACAAATAACTGGGTCTAGAGCTATGTTTAATCTCTGCTTTAATAAATAGAAGGCTTATGAGTGGCCATGCCGCCACCTTGAAAGTTAAATTAACAAGTGAAATGACTGTATTCTGCATTTTCTCGAACCTTGTAAATACGTTCTTTGTAGTCATTCTTCTATCGGTACATAAAATTCATCATGAGATACATTTTCTGTAAATCAATAATAGAGCTACGAAGACAAGGTGGCTTCAAGTACCTGAGAATGAAAAGTAGTTTGCAATTTCACAGAAAAAATCAGCTTTCGCTACCTGTATTTTGTTTTCTATTTGTTGTGCAAACAAGCTAATTTGACAATTCATGTGACAGGCTGCATAAATGTAATGAATCATGGGGAAAAAAAATCCTATGATAATATTTTAGACCAGTGCCGCATCGATTCCTAAGCATTAACAAAATTGTTGATTAACCAGTATCATTGCCTATTTGCTAGAAACAAGTCAGTGTACTACAGATTTCTGCAAGAAAGCCAGAACAGATTACTGCATGTCATCAAGAGAATGATAGAATACAACGATAAAATACGGAATCAAAATTTCATTATGATATTCTTCCCAAGTTTTTTTTATTTATGTGATGGTTTCTTTGAGTCTTTGGTGTTGCAAATGATAGCATTTGTGTCACTGCTATAAAGAGGGAACATGCTAAAATACATCATGCAAGTTTAAGCTATCAGTAGTGCCAACATCTGGACACTCCAGAATCTCAATTTGCAGCCATGAACAGTTTACAGCAAGAAAAAAAAAATCCATTTACTTTCAGCTGAAACAACATTCAACGTTGAACAGCAGAAACCATGTGGAACATGCTGGAAGAACGAATAATCATATTTTTCTGTGCAGTTCTTCCAGAAGAACAAAAGACAAAAAAGAGAATTTAAAGCTATGATTACTACATAATCAAATTGATCAGGAAGCATCAGTTAATTGATTTCACCATGTCCCATAAATTGGATTTTAGACTAAAAGTTAACCTCTAGCACCAGCTAGCGAGAACCAGGCTCTGGGCAACCCTCAGCAAGAGGCAAGTCCAAATTTTCCACAGTTCTGAATGTTCTTGGGACCATCTTGTCAACATAAAGAGTTCCTTCCAAATGATCACACTCGTGCTGTAGGATACGAGCCTGCCAACCAGAGGCATCCACTTTGATAGGCTGGCCATCGCGACTCAAACCTATAACCTCAACATCAAGATGTCTCTCCACAATTGCTCTGAACCCATCAACACTGCAAAAATACCATAAGAAAAGAAAGAAAAAAAAGATTACCTACATTGCTCATCAATTTAAAACTTTTCGCTATCCATACAATTATCTTTCTCTGTCAATGAAACATCTAAAATAGAGAAATTAACAGTTTTTTTATCTGCTCATGGAAACCAATAACACCTGGATGGAATCTTGGTGGAAAAAAAAACCAGTGGTATTGAAATAAGTGCACCTTTAATCGATAATTATTCTACCTGTTACATAAGCATCTATAGACCATATTTTGGTAGCAGCTCATTGGCAATTTATTAGAAGTGTTTACTGGTTTGCAAAATGCAAAATATCGTGGCATTGTAACTGGGGGAACAAATTTGATCCATCTATTCACCAAAATGCTAGCAAACAGAAATCAACTTGGGGAGACCTCTCATATCAAGGCTCATGAACATTTCTTATTTAAATGTACAAGATCAACTTCAGCAGGATGAAATCTTCCAACGAGAAGAACATTACATCTGCCTTCTAACATTTAAACCTCCTCTTTTCTTTATTAAAAGAAGGGTACATTTGTAAGTGAGCAAGTGCTTCAAAATTCATAAATATAGCATGGATAACACTAGAGGTGCCCACCTCTCATGCATATCTCCATAACTTAGTTTTGATACCATTAGAGTGGAAGCATAAGAGGTGAATTTGGTGGCAGTCCTACACTCCATCATTTTGCATGGGTGACTGCTCTCGGGACCTGAACCTGCACCCTTAAGATTGAAAGCCTAAGACTTCTAGTTTTATGGCAGAACCAAGCAAAGACCCCTTCTCTCGTTTCTCTTCAATCTTGCTAATTCATCTCGTTCTCTAGAAATTTTTATGGTGCCTAAGCTGGCATATTGTGTTCTACATCTTGAAACTAACTTGAGCAGCCTGATTATACAGTGAGCCTCAACTTCTGTAATATTTGTCAAGATATAAATGCATGGAAACAGAAAGGAAAGGGAAAAGAAAAGCACGAACTTAAGCACTTACAAAACATATAGCTTTGTAAAGAATGAGGTTTCAACTTTGTGTGTATCAGAGTGTGTCACAGATACATATCCGAATGATCTGATTTCAGCATACAAACAAAACTAGGAGCCTAAAATGAGTGTGTGTGCATGAGTATTAACAGAATTGCCATGGTTCTTTCAGGTTCACACTCCATGGGTCTTAAAATCCACCATTTAATATAGAAAATTGAGGGTAAAAAGCCATCCCCATGCATGATTATATGAAGATAGTTAAGTGAATTTCCTAGCAATATACTCAAGCAGTAGGGGAACTGAGGAAGCGGAGAAGGTAGGACCAATTTCTTTGCTTGTTAACAAGGGATGAAATGTCAGCTTCTGGAAAATATTTTCCATAATTTTTTAATGAACTTCAGACAACGAAAGGTGCATGTGCATATTATTTACTTTGTGTTGTGCACATAAGAATAGGTACCATGGTAGAACATTTAGTTATAATGTAGCATTTTATTTGGAACATAAGTAAAAGGTCAAAAGTGAAAAACGAACTACGCAGCAGGAAACCAAATTTCATCATGGATCTTCCATCTTACCTCAGACACCCCTCAAAAAAGAATGCGGTCCTATTGCTCTTCTTCTTAAGCTTTGGGTTCACGATCACCTGCCCCAAAT
>Ga0307516_10005227_pt1 | contig 15627 bp, 12 predicted proteins | sample 19_EM_MG_FD_203310 | JGI IMG/M metagenome (GOLD analysis project Ga0307516, IMG submission 203310) | Populus trichocarpa ectomycorrhiza microbial communities from riparian zone in the Pacific Northwest, United States - 19_EM | ecosystem: Host-associated > Plants > Roots > Unclassified | place...
CCGCAAGGCCACGACCCGATACGCGCTCGCCCGCAAGGCCACGACCCGATACGCGCTCGCCCGCAAGGCCACGACCCGATACGCGCTCGCCCGCAAGGCCACGACCCGACGCGCCCCCACCCGCAAAGCCGCGACCCGACGCGCGCGGTGCCGCCGGATGCCGTTCGATGCGGTGGGTCATCTCGATGCGGTAGGTCATGCCGGGCCGCCGGCGGGTAGCACGACGACCGGTTCGGGCACCCGGTAGCCCGCGCCGACCACGGTCTCGATCAGCGGCGGGTCGCCCACCTTCTTGCGCAGGGTCATCACCGTGACCCGGACCGTCGTGGTGAAGGGGTCGGTGTTCGCGTCCCAGACGCGTTCGAGCAGTTCCTCGCTCGACACCACGCCGCCGCGGGCCTTGAGCAGCTCCTCGAGGACGCCGAACTCCTTGTTGGTCAGGTCGATCGGGGCGCCGCCCCGGGTCACGACCCGGCGGGCCTGGTCGAGGATCAGGTCGCCGACGGTCAGGACCGGCGGTGCGGCCGGGGTGGCGCGCCGGCCGAGGGCCTGGACCCGCGCGACCAGTTCCTCGAACGCGAACGGCTTGGGCAGGTAGTCGTCGGCGCCGAGCTGGAGGCCCTCGACCCGGTCGGCCACGGTGACGCTGGCCGTCAGCATCAGCACCCGGGTCAGCGCGCCGGAGGCGACCAGCGCCGCGCATATCTCGTCGCCGTGCATGCCGGGCAGGTCCCGGTCCAGCACGACGACGTCGTACCGCGTCACATACGCCATCTCGTGGCCGCTCAGGCCGTCGTATGCGACGTCGACCGCCATGCCCTTGCGCCGCAGCCCCCGGGCGATCGCGTCACAGAGGTTCCGCTCGTCTTCCACCACCAGCACGCGCACCCGGGGTCCTCCGCAGTCGAAAGTCAGCTCACCGCACAGCCTTGCCGCCGGCCCGTAAAGAGGCCGTGAATGCAGGCTACCGGGCGGTTACTACCGGGTCAGGGGCCAGATCGCGACAGTCGCGTCGATCCGGCGGCAGACGAGCACATCGGTCGTCGCCCGGCAGTCGCCGGAGACCGCGGTGGCCGTGCCGAGCACCCGTACGGCGAGCGTGGCCGGGTCGAGCAGCGCGTAGAAGACGACGTCGTCGCCGATACGCTGGCGCAGGCCCACCACGGTGCCGTCGGCCCGGGCCGACCCGGCGACCCGCCAGGCACCGAAGTCGCCGTGCACGAGGCCGGTGCGCGGCTCCACCACCGCGAGCGGGTACCGGCCCTCCAGCCCTTCGTCGCCGCTGACCAGCAGATATGACCCGGCCTCCGCGGCCATCGTCCAGCGGTCCGCGGCCCAGCGCACCCGGCCGGTGCCGGGATCGAGCGCCTGCACCCCGCCGCGGTAGCCGAAGACGCAGATGGCGTCGACGCAGTCCTGCACCCAGTGGCCGGAGAGCTCCACGGTGCTGTGCCAGCGCGGGCTCAGGCCGGCCAGGGTGTACGCGGTGATCCCGCCGAGCCCGCCGATCAGCACCAGGTCACCGCTGGGCCAGACGGTGATGCCGCGCCAGGACCAGCCGGGCCGTGCGGTCACGTCGCCCTGGTAGACCAGCGTGCCGGTCGCCGTGTCGCGGACCTCGATGTGCCCGGTCGTGGTGGCCGTGATGAGCCGGTGCGGGAAGCCGTCGGCGTATCCGGCCTCGGTGGTGAACCCCGGCAGCGGCTGCGTCAACGACCATCGGGTTCGCCCGGTGGCCAGGTCGAGGCCGTACCAGTGCAGGTCGCCGTACCGTGGGCTGTTCTCCCGCAGCAGCACCAGGCCGTCCGCCGGCGAGACGCTGAGCAGCCGGGCCGGGGCCCGCCAGAGGGCCCGGTCGGTGCCGGCCGCGAGGGCGACCGTCGCCTCGGCGCCGACGGTGTCGACCTGGTACGAGACCAGCACCGTCCCGGCCACGGAGGTGACCTGGAAGACCGCCCCGGTGACGGCGACCCTGGTCCGGGAGAGCAGCTCACCGGCCGGCAACGCGTACATGCTGACGATGTTGGTGTGGACGGCCGCCTCGCGCGGTTCGGGGCCGGCGCTGACGACGTAGAGGCGGGTCTGCTCGACGAACATGTTGTCGCCGAGGCGGGCGGGCACGATGACCGGGCCGACCGGGCCGGGCTCGGCCGCCGCGCCGCTCAGGCCGATCAGCAGGACGGCGGACAGCGCGGCCAGCGTGGTCCGGGAGGGCTGCGGCCGGTCGCGGGGCGCCTCGGCGTCGCTCGGCAACCGGCCGTGCTGTTCGCCGAGGTCGATCAGGACGTCGCCCACGCCGTCATTGTGCGCCCGCCGATCGATGATCGGGCGGGTCAGGCGTGGTAGGCCCAGACCTCGACGCCGGCCGCCGCCCGGCAGGCGAGCAGCCCCGGGACGGCCTGGCACTGCACCGTCAGGTCCGGCAGCCGGCCGAGCGGCTGGACCGCGGTGGCGCCCTGCCTCAACAGACCGAAGACGGTGCTGCGGTCGCTGTCCGGGCGGCCGAACACGTACGCGCGGCCGCCCTGGACCGGGAAGTTGTAGCGCCATTGGTCCAGATCGATCCGCGGCTCTCCGGTGGCGACGTCGGCGGTCCGCAGCGGCCTGGTCTGCCCCTGCACCTCCAGCACCGAGTCGGCGCCGAACGCGAACACGTCGGTGTCGGCGATCCGCCAGCGCTCGGCACCGGTACGCGGGTCCAGCACGATGAGCTCGTCGCTGTTCCTGACGCAGGTCAGCCCGGGACAGTAGGCGGAGTTGCCGGCCGGATCGGGCTGGTCCTGCCGCCAGAGCTCGTCGAGGGTGTCCAGGGCGTACGCGGTGACCAGCCCACCCGTGCCGAAGGAGCCGTAGTGCACCAGCACCGTGTCATCGACGACCTCGCCCTCCTCGGCGCGGGCACCGTCGAGCACGGGCACTGCCCGCTCGCGCAGCACCGCGCCGGTCGTCGGGGAGAGCAGCATCAGTTTGTCGGAGGTGAGCACCACGACGGTGGTCTCCGGGCCTTCCGACAAGGTGCTGAAGACCGAGCCCGGGAAGGATCGCGACCACCGCGGCGCGCCGGTGGCCAGGTCGAGGCCGCGCAGTTCGGTGCGCTGCGCCGGCTCGGTGTGCAGGGCGCCGCTGTTGGTGCCGTAGAGCTGGCCGGGGTCGCCGGACTCCGTGTCGTACTCGGTGCCGGGCCGGAAGATCTCCTCCTCGGCGAACGCGACCCGGTCGCTGGCCGGCTGCACGGCGACCGGTGAGGTCCACCGGACCGCCCCGGTGTGGGCGTCGAGCACGGTGACGCTGTGCCCGGACCGCACCATCGTGAAGTCGGCCGTCGTGTCGTACACGTAGAAGGGGTCCTCGCCCGTGCCCGCCGTGAAGCTCCAGAGCCGGCGGAGCGGCCGGGCCTGCCAGGCCGTGAGCACGCGCGGCTCGGCGTCCAGATCCATCAGGTAGAGGGTGCCGCCGACCAGCTGGAAGTCGGCGGCGGCGGGGACCGGCACCGCGCCGACGCGCTGCCAGAGCACCGAGGTGACCGGGGCAGCCCCGCCGAGCGCGAGCAGAAGGACGACCGCCAGGGCCGCCCCGGCCCGGCGGTAGTAGTAGGAGGGCGGCGCGGTCACTGCGGCGGGCGGAGCCTGCGTCTCGGGGCTCAGCTCGATCAGCGCCACGCTCAGTCCTTTCGCCGGTAGGCCCAGACCACCAGGTCGCCGGTCGACTCGCGGCAGACGAACCGGTCGGGCACGGATTGGCAGTCGCCGGTGCCGGCTGGCAGGTCGGCCAGCGGTTCCGGTCGCGCGCCGCCGGGTGCGGCGACGGCGACCATGGTACGACTTCCCGAGTCGACCAGCCGCGTCACCAGCAGGTGGTCCCCGCCGCCGGTGCCGGAAACCAGGCGCCAGCCGCGCAGGTCGACGAGGACCTGGCCGGTGGCCGGATCGATCAGGCCCGCCAGGTCGGTCTCGCCGGCCGGCGTGCCGAACGCGACGACCGTTGCGCCGCGCTGCTCGATGCTGCGCCAGCCGGGCCGGGACCAGAGCTGCACCCCGCCGTCCGGTTCGAGGGCGCGGACCCCGTCGGGCCCGGCGAGGCAGATCAGCGGCCCGCACGGGCTGACCCCGAACGCGTACCCGGCGGGCCGGGTCCAGCGGTGCCGCAGGGTCACCGGGTCGTAGGCGCTGACCATCCGGCCGGCGGGGGTCGGGTGGCGCAGCACCAGCAGGCCGCCCGCGACGGTCGGGTTGTCGGGGCCGTAGTCGGCGGGCGGCAGCTCGGCCTGGGTGAGCAGCAGGCCGGTGTCCAGGTCGTGCACGGCGGCGATCCGGCTGTCGTGCATGAGCAGCATCCGCGGCCCGCTTCCGGCCAGCCCCGGCACGCCCATCAGGACGGCCGTCGACGGGACCCGCACCTGCCAGCGGGTGGTGCCGCCGGCCGGATCGAGCGCGTCGACGGGACCCTGCACCCGGCGGCCGGAACCGGAACTGCGCACGCCGGAGACGGCGAGCAGAACCTCCGAGCCCGGGATGGTGACCACGTTGCCGGAGCGGCGCCACTGGGCGGCGCCGCTGGTCAGCGAGACGGCCGTGGTGCCCGGGTCGCCCAGGGTGCCGGTCCACGGCCGCATCAGCACCAGGTTGCCGCCGGTACGCAGCCGGTACGTCGGTGACGCGGAGCCGGTCTCCCAGTTCAGCCGCCCGTCGGCCAGGCGGTACGAGCTGAGCATCCCGTACGTCTGCACGAGCAGGTCGCCGTCGCCGGTCAGCGTGTACGGGTCGGCGGGGCCGAACGGCAGGCTCAGCACGGGCGACAACGCCGGGGGTGGCGGTGCCGCCGAGGCCGCCGACGACAGCAGCACGAGGGCCGCGAGGAGCACCGGGACGAACCACGCCGGCATGGTCGAGCGCACCGGCCGCACGTATTCGTCGGGCTCGCCCCGGGCCAGGCCGAGATCGATGATTACCGTGTTGCCGCCGAACGTCTCCGCCGCCATGCCCCAAAGGTAACGGACAGATAACGAAACGGCCCGTTCGCGCCCCTAACCTTGAGGTTGGTGCTGTGCGGCCGGGTCCTCAAGCCGCGAGACCCACTCCGTCACGTCCCGGGCGATGTCCTGCGCCGTGAGGCCCAGCGCGGACAGGATCTCGGCGCGGCTGCCGTGCGGGTGGAAGCCGGCCGGCACACCCAGGTCACGCAGCGGCACGTCGACGCCGGCGTCGCGCAGGGTGCTGGCAACGGCATCGCCGACACCGCCGGCCCGGATGCCGTCCTCCAGCGTCACGACGAGGCGGTGCCCACGGCTCAGGGCGGCGAGCTCGATCGGCACCGGGCGGACCCAGCGCGGGTCGACGACCGTGACGCCGTACCCCTGCTCGGCGACCCGCTCCGCGACCTCCATGCCCAGCTTGCCGAACGCGCCCACCGCGACCAGCAGGATGTCCTTGCGCTCGTCCTCGCGCAGCACGTCGACCGGGCCGACCCGGCGCAGCGCCGGCAGGTCGGCCGCGACCGAACCGGTCGGGAAGCGCACGATCGTCGGGCCGTCGTCGACGGCGACCGCCTCGCGCAGCTCCTCGCGCAGGGTGGCGGCGTCGCGCGGCGCGGCGATCCGCAGGCCCGGCACGGCGCCGAAGACGCTCAGGTCCCAGATGCCGTAGTGGCTCGGGCCGTCGGGGCCGGTGATGCCGGCCCGGTCCAACACGATCGTCACCGGCAGCCCGTGCATCGCCACATCCAGCAGGACCTGGTCGAACGCGCGGTTGAGGAACGTCGCGTAGACGGCGACGACCGGGTGCAGGCCGCCCATCGCGAGGCCGGCCGCCGAGGTGACGGCGTGCTGCTCGGCGATGCCGACGTCGTAGACCCGCTCGGGATACTTCTTCTGCAGGGTGGCGATGCCGGTCGGCTCGGCCATCGCGGCGGTGATGCCCACGATGTCGGGGCGCTCGTCGGCGATCGCGACGAGTTCCTCGGCGAAGACGTGGGTCCACTTCACCGACGGCTTCGCGGTCAGCACGCCGGTCTGCGGGTCGAAGGCGCCGGGGCCGTGCAGGCAGTCGGCCTCGTCCTCCTCGGCCGGCCGGTAGCCGTAGCCCTTGCGGGTCACCGCGTGCACGATGACCGGGGCGTTGAAGCCCTTGGCCCGGCGCAGGGCCGACTCCATGGCCTGCACGTCGTGCCCGTCGACCGGGCCGAGGTACTTGATGCCGAGGTCCTCGAACATCGGCTGCGGGCTGACCGCGTCCTTGATGCCCTTCTTGACCGCGTGCAGCACCTCGTACGCCGGCTTGCCGACCAGCGGCGTCGAGCCCAGGGCGTTCTTCACCAGGTCGAGCAACCGCTCGTAGCCGGGGTTGAGGCGCAGCGTGGCAAGGTGGTCGGCGAGCCCGCCGATGGTCGGCGCGTACGAGCGGCCGTTGTCGTTGACGATGATGACCAGGCGGTTTTTCGCCGAGGCGATGTTGTTGAGCGCCTCCCAGCACATGCCGCCGGTGAGCGCGCCGTCGCCGACCACGGCCACCACGTGCCGCTCCTCGCCGCGCAGCGTGAACGCCTTGGAGAGACCGTCGGCATATGACAGGGCGGTGGAGGCGTGCGAGTTTTCGATCAGGTCGTGCTCGCTCTCGGCCTGGCTCGGGTAGCCGGAGAGACCACCGCGTTGCTTCAGCCGGTCGAAGCCGTCCTGCCGGCCGGTCACCATCTTGTGCACGTACGCCTGGTGGCCGGTGTCGAACAGCACCCTGTCGCGCGGGGAGTCGAAGACCCGGTGCAGGGCGAGGGTGGTCTCCACGACGCCGAGGTTGGGGCCGAGGTGACCGCCGGTGCGGGAGACCTTCGCCACCAGGAAGTCGCGGATCTCCGCGGCGAGCAGGGTGAGCTGATCAGGGTCGAGGCGCTTGAGATCGCCGGGGGTTTTGATGCCCGGAAGGATGCCGGCCGTCGTCTGATCACTGCGCTCGCTCATGAGGAGTCAGTCTATCGGCGGAACGCTTCGGCGCATCTGGCGCGAACGGTCACAGAGACCTCCTCCACAAAACCTACACAACCGCGTGGGGGTGATTCAGATCACGATGAGGAGTAGGAAGAGATGATGACCATCGATGCGCCCGGCCCCGCGAGGCCACCAGACCGCAGCCATTTCCTCTACCTCTCCGTGCTGGTGGCGATGGCTCTCGGCATCGCCGTCGGCTTCGTCTTCCCGGAGGTCGGCAAGGACCTTCGCCCGCTGGGCACGGGCTTCGTCGCGCTGATCCAGATGATGATCGCGCCGGTGATCTTCTGCACCATCGTGCTGGGTGTCGGCTCGATCCGCCGGGCCGCGCAGGTCGGCAAGGTCGGCGGGCTGGCGCTGCTGTACTTCCTGACCATGTCGACGATCGCCCTGGCCATCGGCCTGGTGGTGGGCAACATCCTGCACCCGGGCGCCGGGCTGCACCTGAGCCAGGAACTCGCCGAGACCGGCGCCGCCCAGGTCAGCGGCGAGGCGGAGTCCGGCGTCGACTTCGTGCTCGGCATCATCCCGCCGTCGCTGCTGAACGCCATCGCCACCCGGGAGATCCTGCAGACGCTGCTGGTCGCGCTGCTGGTCGGGTTCGCGGTGCAGTCGCTGGGCGAGCGCGGCGAGCCGATCATCCGGGCCGTCTCGGTCTTCCAGCGCCTGGTCTTCAAGATCCTGGCGATGGTGATGTGGCTCGCCCCGATCGGCGCGTTCGGGGCCATGGCGGCCGTGGTCGGCGCCACCGGTCTGGACGCGCTCAAGAGCCTCGCCGGCATCATGATCGGCTTCTACCTGACCTGCGTGATCTTCGTCTTCGTCATCCTCGGGCTGCTGCTCCGGCTGGTGGCGCACATGTCGATCTTCAAGCTGCTGCGCTACCTGGCCCGCGAGTTCCTGCTGATCCTGTCCACCTCGTCGTCGGAGTCGGCGCTGCCCCGGCTGATCGCGAAGATGGGGCACCTGGGCGTGAGCCGCCCGGTGGTCGGCATCGTGGTGCCGACCGGCTACTCCTTCAACCTGGACGGCACGGCGATCTACCTGACCATGGCCTCGCTGTTCATCGCCGACGCGATGGACAACCCGCTGTCGGTCGGCGAGCAGATCTCCCTGCTGCTGTTCATGATCCTGGCCTCCAAGGGCGCGGCCGGCGTCACCGGCGCGGGCCTGGCCACGCTGGCGGGCGGCCTGCAGAGCCACCGCCCGGACCTGGTGCCCGGGGTGGGGCTTATCGTCGGCATCGACCGGCTGATGTCCGAGGCGCGGGCCCTGACCAACTTCGCCGGCAACGCGGTCGCCACCGTGCTGGTCGGCACCTGGACCCGGGAGATCGACCAGGAGCAGGCCAAGGCGGTGCTCTCCGGCGTGGCGCCGTTCGACGAGGGCACCTACGACGACGATCCGCACGGCTCCCACGAGGCCGGGGCAACCGACCCGGAGGAGCCGGAACCGGCCCGCGAGCGCCCCTAACCGGCCTCGGGCTGGTACCCGGGCACGAAGAGGGCGACACACTCGATGTGCTGGGTCATCGGGAAGCAGTCGAACGCCCGCAGCTCGGCCAGCCGGTAGCCCTCGGCGGTGAAGGTCTGCACGTCCCGGGCCAGCGCGGCCGGGTCGCAGGCCACATAGGCCACCGCGCGCGGCCGGGCCGTGGTGATCGCCCGGACCACCTTCGTGCCCGCGCCCGTGCGCGGCGGGTCCAGCACCACCAGATCCACCGGGCCGGTCACCCGGCGCCGGCCCAGGGCCACGTCCACCCGGGCCGCCACCACCTCGACGCCGTTGAGGTCCGCCAGGTTGGTGCGGGCCGCGGTCACGCCCACCGGCGCGGACTCGATGACCGTCGTCCGGGCCCGGGTGCGCTCGGCGAGCGCCGCGGCGAAGAGGCCGGCGCCGCCGTACAGGTCCCAGGAGGTCTCCCCCTCGGCCGGCTGGAGCAGCTCCAGCACCGCGCCCACCAGGGTGTCCGCGGCCGCGGGGTGGACCTGCCAGAAGCCGTCCGGGGGCACCTGCCACTTCCGGCCGATGGCCAGCTCGCTCACTTCGGCCGGCCCCTCGTCACCGGGCGCCGGGGTGCCGACCTCGGCCGGGCCGTTGCCGCCGGGCACGAGGCCGCCGGGCGGAGCAGCGTCGGCGGTCGCGAGCAGCGGGGTGGCGGCCGGGCGGGCCCGGACGCTGAGGTCGCCGCCGGTCGAGGCGACCACCTCCACCGCGGCCGCGTCCGGCCACAGCCGGGCGGTCACGTCGAGCTTCTGCAGCTCCGGGTGGGCGATCAGGCAGCGGTCGACCGGTACGACCTCGTGCGAGCGGTGCTTCAGCAGCCCGGGCCGGCCGACGGCGTCCACCGCGTACCGCACGCGTGACCGCCAGCCCAGCGGGCCGCCCGGCAGCGGCTGGACCCGGACGTCCAGTTCGGCGATCCGCTCGGGGCTCAACCCGCCCATCCGGCCGAGCAGCGACCGCACCACGTCGGCCTTCCACTCCAGCTGCGCGGCCGGCGTGACGTGCTGCAGGTCGCAGCCGCCGCAGCCGCCGGGGTGCGCGAACGCGCACGGCGGGGTCACCCGCTCCGGCGCGGCCTCGTGGATCTCCACGGCGTCCGCCCGCAGGTACCCCTTGTGCAGCTCGGTCACCTCGGCGGTGACCCGCTCCCCCGGCAGCGCGTGCCGCACGAAGACCACCTGCCCGTGCGGGCCGCCGATCCGGGCCACGCAGTGCCCGCCGTGCGCGGGAGCACCGACCGTGACCTCGATCCGGTCGCCCTCGAACAGTTCGTCGTCGCTCACTTTTGCTCTTCCGGGGGGTCGGTGGGGGGTGTGGCGGCCACGACGACCGGCACACCGTTGCTGGGACGGGTGCGCGGGCCGCGGGCCGGCGCCCGGCTCAGGCCGCGGTCCAGCCGGTCGAGATCGCGGTCCTGGCTGGACTGCAACTGCCACGGCACGCTGGTCACCATCACCCCGGGCTCGAACAGCAGCCGGGTCTTGATCCGCAACGCGCTCTGGTTGTGCAGCAGGTTCTCCCACCAGCGGCCGACCACGTACTCGGGGATGAAGACGGTGACCACGTCCCGCGGCGAACCGCGCCGCACGCTCTTGACGAAGTCGATGATCGGCCGGGTGATCTCCCGGTACGGCGAGTCCACCACGGTCAGCGAGACCGGGATCTGCCGGCGTTCCCACTCGGCCTGGATGGTACGGGTGTCCTTGTCGTCCACGTTGACCGTGACCGCCGTCAGCGTGTCCGGCCGGGTCGCCTGGGCGTAGGCGACCGCCCGCAGGGTCGGCTTGTGCACCTTGCTGACCAGCACCACCGCGTGGTTGCGCGAGGGCAGCACCGGGCGCTCCTCGCTCGGCTCCAGCTCCTGCGCGACCCGCACGTAGTGCTTGCGGATGCCCAGCATGCCCGCGTAGATGACCAGCATGGCGACGATCGCGATCCAGGCGCCGAGCAGGAACTTGGTGATCAGCACGACGATCAGCACCGCGCCGGTCAGCGCCATGCCGAAGGTGTTGATCGCCCGGGACCGGACCATCCGGCGCCGGGCGCCGGGATCCCGCTGGGTGCGCAGCAGCCTGTTCCAGTGCCGGATCATGCCCGCCTGCGACAGCGTGAACGACACGAAGACGCCGACGATGTAGAGCTGGATCAGGCGGGTGACCTCGGCCTCGAACGCCACGATCAGCACCATCGCGGCGACCGCCAGGAAGATGATGCCGTTGCTGAACGCCAGCCGGTCGCCGCGGGTGTGCAGCTGCCGGGGCAGGTAGCGGTCCTGGGCCAGGATCGAGCCGAGCACCGGGAAGCCGTTGAAGGCGGTGTTCGCGGCCAGGAAGAGGATCAGCGCGGTGACCGCGCCGACCACGTAGAGCAGGAACGAGCCGTTGCCGAAGACCGTCTCGCCGAGCTGGGCGGTGACCGTCTTCTGCACGTAGTTGGCCGGACCGCCGACGATCTGCGCCAGCGGGTCCTCGACGTACTGCAGGTGGGTGGCCCGGGCCAGGGCGATGATGCCCACCAGCATGATGATCGCGATGCCGCCCAGCAGCATCAGCGTGGTGGCGGCGTTCCGGCTCTTCGGCGGCTTGAACGCCGGCACGCCGTTGGAGATGGCCTCGACCCCGGTCAGCGCGGCGCAGCCCGAGGAGAAGGTCCGCAACAGCAGGAAGACGAAGGCGAAGCTGGTCAGATGGTGGGTCTCGGCGTCGATGACGACGTCCGCGCTGGGCGCGCGCAGGTCCTGGCCGAGGATGTAGACCCGGACCAGGCCGGTGGCGATCATCCCGAGCATAACCACGATGAACAGGTACGTGGGGATGGCGAACGCGGTGCCGGACTCGCGCAGGCCACGCAGGTTGAGCGCGGTGAGCACGGCGATCGCGGCGATGGCGATACCGATCTTGTGCTCGGCCACGAACGGCACCACGGAGCCCAGGTTCGCCACGCCGGCGCTGACCGACACCGCCACGGTGAGGATGTAGTCGACCAGCAGCGCGCTGGCCACCGCCACCCCGAAGCGGGGGCCGAGGTTGACCGTCGCGACCTCGTAGTCACCGCCCCCGGACGGGTACGCGTGCACGTTCTGCCGGTAGCTGGCCACCACCGTGATCATCACGACCGCGACCGCCAGCGTGATCCACGGCGAGTACATGAACGCGCCGGCCCCCGCGATGGAGAGCGTCAGCAGAATCTCGTCGGGCGCGTACGCGACGCTGGACAGCGCGTCCGAGGCGAAGACGGGCAGGGCGATCCGCTTCGGCAGCAGGGTGTGCTGCAGCCGATCGGAGCGGAAGGGCCGGCCGAGCAGGAGCCGCTTCGCTAAGGACGTCGAACTTGCCACAAGCGCCAAGGGTACGGCGGTGCACGCCACGCCGTCGGCCGCCCCGGCCAACGGCGGCCGCCGCCGCATGGCACGCTCTGCCTAGGTACGCATCCAGCGGAAGGCGCAAAACCTTGCACGTGGTGATCATGGGCTGTGGCCGGCTCGGCTCGACGCTGGCGAACAAGCTCGACGCGCGCGGCCATGCGGTCGCGGTGATCGACCAGAACGCCGACGCCTTTCGCCGGCTGGGCGCCGATTTCGGCGGCATCACGGTGACCGGGATCGGCTTCGACCGGGACGTGCTGATCTCGGCCGGCATCGAGCGCGCCGACGCGTTCGCGGCGGTGTCCAGCGGCGACAACTCCAACATCATCTCGGCCCGGCTGGCCCGGGAGACCTTCGGCGTGTCGCGGGTCGTCGCCCGCATCTACGACGCCAAGCGGGCCCAGGTCTACGAGCGGCTCGGCATCCCGACCGTGGCCACGATCCGCTGGGCCGCCGACCGGATGGTCCGCCACCTGGTGCCGGAGGGCACGGTCGAGGTGTTCCGCGACCCCACCAGCTCGGTGTCGATCGTCGAGGCGCCGCTGCACCGCGACTGGGTGGGCCAGACGCTCACCTCGCTGGAGGACGCCACCGGCGCCCGGGTGGCATACCTGATGCGCTTCGGCATCGGCTCGCTGGCCACGCCGTCCACCGTGCTGCAGGACGGTGACCAGGTCTTCATGCTGGTCACCGACGACATCGTCGAGGACGTGCTCGCGAGCGCCGCGGGCTCCGGGCTGAGGGGTCACTGATCATGCGGATCGCCATCGCGGGTGCCGGCAACGTGGGGCGCTCAATCGCCAGTGAGCTGATCGGCAACGGACACCAGGTGATGCTCATCGAGCGCCAGCCGCGCCAACTGCGCCCGGAGCGGGTGCCGGAGGCCGAGTGGGTGCTGGCCGACGCGTGCGAGCTCAGCAGCCTGGAGGAGGCCGACGTGGCGAGCTGCGACGTGGTCGTGGCCGCCACCGGCGACGACAAGGCCAACCTGGTCTGCTCACTGCTGGCCAAGACGGAGTTCGCGGTCGGCCGGGTGGTGGCCCGGGTCAACCGGGCCGAGAACGAGTGGCTGTTCACCGAGCAGTGGGGCGTCGACGTCGCGGTCAGCAAGCCGCGGCTGATGGCCGCGCTGGTCGAGGAGGCGGTCACCGTCGGCGACCTGGTCCGGCTCATGACCTTCCGGCAGGGCGAGGCCAACCTGGTGGAGATCACCCTGCCGGCCACCGCACCGTACGTCGGCGAGCCGGTCCGCTCGGTGCCGATGCCGCACGACTCCGCCCTGGTAGCGATCCTGCGCGGCAAGCGCGTGCTGGTGCCGACACCGGACGACTCGCTGGAGGCCGGCGACGAGCTGATCTTCGTCTGCACCTCGGAGGTCGAGGACGCGGTCCGCGCGGTCGTGCTCGGCACCCGGGCGGTCTAAAACCCATTTCCGGTACGGCGTAGCGGGTCGACAACCGCAGCACCCACCGCGATGGCGCACGGAGCGACCTTCGCCGTCGGTCACCGAAGTGCCGCGACGCCGGGCGGAGCGCGAGGCCAGCTCCACAGCACACCCCACCCGCCCTGCCGGCGCACCGGCAGGGCGGTGACTCGGCACGGTGGTCGGTCCGTGGACGCGGGGAGATGGTGCTGCGTTGGGTAACGGTGTGTCGCCGTACCGGATCAGGGGTTTGCATCGATCCGGCAGGGTCCCGACGACCACCGCCTCCGATTGATCGGGGACGTTTCCGAGACGGAAAGTTCTATTAAGTCGCCTTTATCCGACACACGATCGGCCGCTTTAACAGATCTTGAGGGATTTTGGCGCGCCGGTGGGCCGCCCGCCAACAAGATCTGCACGCGGCGCCTCGCCTGAGCGGCTGTCGGTGGCCGAAACCTGGAAATAATCCCCAATTTGGGGGTTTAGTGTCCTCTTCGGGCTTCGCGTCAGGTACCACGATCGGGGCGTTCGCGAGGGCACGCGATCACTCAGGCGAGGTATTGCGCCTCGACAAGGCTTCTCGCCCAGCCGGCGGCTTGCCGCCCGACCGCGCTCATCGATCCGGGCGCTTGACAAGAGGCCGCCCGCCAATGCGGCGACGTTCTAGCGACCCTCGGCCGCTAGTTCGCCGTGCCGGCTTGACCCGCTTCGGCCGTGGCCGCTTCCGCTTCCGCTTCCGCTTCCGCTTCCGCTTCCGCTTCCGCTTCCGCTTCCGCTTCCGCTTCGAGATGTTGGGCCGAGGTCACGCGGTGCACGGCCCAGGCGGTGAAGGCGAAGGTCGCGGCGTAGATCGGCCAGCTGATCACGATCCGGACCACGCCGATCGCGTTCGCCTCGTCCGCCAGGTAGAGCCAGCCCTGCACGCCCGCGCGGATGAACAGCGACGCCGCCCAGACCAGGGTCAGCCACTGGAAGGTGCGGAAGAGGCGGGAGTTGCCGAACCAGTCGTGCTTGCCGCCGTTGGCGAGCACGCCCCAGACGTACCCGATGATCGGCCGGCGGACCGCGACCGACGCGATCAGCACGACCACCTGGCCCAGGGTCAGCAGGATGCCCGGCAGGTAGAAATTCTTGGCGTCGCCGGTGCGCCAGGCCAGGAAGGCGCCGATCGCGACGCCGAAGAGACCGTTGACGGCGTGCCGGACCGGCTGCTTGCGGGTCAGCCGGTAGACGCCGATCGCCACGGCCGAGCCGACGCTGCCGCCGATCGCCCAGTACAGCGCGGTCTTCTTGCCCAGATCCAGCCCGGCCTCGCCGAGCAGCACGTTGAGCACCACGAACGCGAGTACCGGCACGCTGGACTCGATGAGCCCGCGGACCCCGCCGAGCTGCTCGGAGATCTGCTCGCTCATCGACGGGAAGGGCTCGTCCTCCTCCGCCGGCTTCTTGACCGTGGGCGGGTCGAGCTCGTCGACGAACTCGCCGATGAGCTCCTCGACGACTTCCTCGGCGACTCGCTCCTCCACTGTCTCGTGCGCGGCGTGACGGGGCTCGCTGCCGGGTGTCACCGGGGCGCCTCCAGCTCGTAGAACGGGTTGTAGATGACCTTGCGGTCGTCACGCAGGGCGATCCGGCCGCGGGCGGTGAGCTGACGGCCCGGTTCGATGCCGACGATGGAACGGCGGCCCAGGAAGACGAGCGTGACCACGTCGCTGCCGTCATAGAGGTCGGCCTCGAGAGTCGGCAGGTTGGTGCGGGGAGTGTACGCCACCGTGCGCAGTCGGCCCGACACCGAGACGAGCTGGCCGCGGCGGCAGTCGCCGGCCGGCATCGCGCCGCATTTGGCGCTGTCGCGCTGCAGCTCCTGCGCGTCCAGCTCGGCTTCCGAGGCGGTCAGCCGCTCGAAGAACCGGCGCAGCCCGGTGGTGCGCTCATCGGTCGACATGACCTCGGTGCCACCCTCTCCTCGGCGAACCGTGGAAACACGCCGGCGTGGACGCCGGCCGACGACACACAGTGTGGGCAGGTGCCGTCCTTCCACGGTACGCCGGAAGCGGCCCCGGTGACGTACCTCACCGGGGCCCGTTTCGATCAATGCGCGTGGCGGCCGTTGGGGCCGGGGAACTGCCCGTTGGTGGCCACGTCCGGCGGCGTCGGGTCCTCACCCTCGCCGGCGTGCTGCTCGGCGTGCTCGGCCATCTCGCGCGGCAGCCGCAGCGGCAGCGCCTCGCGGACCGGCCGGGCCTCCTCGTCGCGGACCACGACCAGGCCGCGCAGGCACTCGCCGAGCACGCCCTCCTGGCCCGGGTCGGCGGCGGCCAGGCCCTGGAACAGCGCGCGGACCATCCAGCGCGGGCC
>Ga0307516_10005228_pt1 | contig 15626 bp, 20 predicted proteins | sample 19_EM_MG_FD_203310 | JGI IMG/M metagenome (GOLD analysis project Ga0307516, IMG submission 203310) | Populus trichocarpa ectomycorrhiza microbial communities from riparian zone in the Pacific Northwest, United States - 19_EM | ecosystem: Host-associated > Plants > Roots > Unclassified | place...
CGCCTCCCACCGCCGCGACGTAATTTGGCTGCGAAGGATGCGTGACCGCAAAGTAGTTGGTCAGAGCTATCCCACGCTCGGCGAGCCATTTCAGATTCGCTGTCAGCCAGGCACTGTGTCAGCGATACGAACGGACGCCACGGTGAGGGTGGGGGGCGACGAACGGTCTCCCGCAGCTTTGGCGTAATTCGTGTTCTCGAGCCATACGGTGATGAATCGATCGAAAGCCCTGCCGGCGACGGCGCTGGTGGGTGAAAGTGACGGGATCTCGGCGGCAGCTGCAGGAGACACTGCCCAGAGAAGAGCTGCAGCGATGGAAGACAGTAAGCACAGCATGTTCGATAGACTTCTCCCTACTTCCCCACTATGCCCGGCAGTGAATGTTAAAGAGACAACCGACGGGTTCCCCTCGAGGTGTGTAGAACCCCACCGGGGGTGAGGAGGACTGGGACGTTAATAAGCGTTGGCGGCGTTGGCGGCGTGGGCGGTGCGTACTCACCTCGCCCAGCCCGACCTTCCTCTCCGTCGCCGACTGAGACATAAGGCTGATGGCAAATCGTGCGCGTGCCGGGCCTTCCCGCATGAATATTGGCGATCAACGGCGCTAACCAGCACACCTCTTCAGCCGCGCAGAATCCACACACGCAAAACCGTGTGTATGTAGGTGTCCATTGGTAACTAACTCCTGTCGTAACCAGTACATATGAGGTGTCTATCGGCAGCTCCTGTCCAACGTGGTTGGATTGGTTGGCTCGCATGGAAAAGGCTTATTTCTCGTTCTGGGCAAAGCGAAAGCTTGTTTCCACCGTCCATCTGCCTGGATGAGAAGGGCTGGACGGCGCTGCATCCTTGGATGCAGCCAGCACAGGTGGTGTTTCGAGTTCCGCATGCCTGGCATCCCACGTCGTTACATATCTCCGTGGCGGGGAGCTCTGGCCATGCGGCCGGAAGGGAACACTGTGAATAGGCAAATACAGCCATCCGGAATGATACGCTCGATCCAGCCTCCACGAGACGTGTACAGATGCGATCTCAGCCCTCATGGAAGCAGACGGGTCTGTTGTTGGATTATGTAAGATTCAACCAGCCGGCGATCCACAAACCTTGTAGCGATCCTTCTCGCCAGACTCAGGAACCCGAGCATCTCACGGTTTTTTCGTTGGTGGAGCAAACACGATACGTCCCCCCCACCTTAGGAGAAGGTAATTGACATCTGCTCACACTCGTCGGGCTTGCTGATTCTGCGGACGAATGGTCTTGCTTTACGACCGGTTTCGATCCTGCGGAATAGGTATCCGTGGCCAGGCGGATTGTTCCTTCAGTTCTTCAAACAAACACGTCCCAGCTGGCATTGACTCCTCAGTTCCGTCACGGCGCACAAACAGCACAAGCTCTCCTTGTCGCCATGTATCTACCGTCCGGGCTCTCCTTTTTACCGCTTGTCCGCCCAATCACCATCGAGCCCGAATCGTCCAGAAATCCCACAAGTCCAGGATACCTTTCAGCGGAGCCTCCCTGCCATCCTTCTACATATCCCCCAGCTCCCGCAGAACATCCTCCTCAGCGGACATCACTGCACCGGGGGAGGGCAAGGGGAGTTGAGTTCATGGACAACCGCTTTAGCGCCACGGTCTCCATAGGACAGGACAGAGACGTCAGCAGTCGGAGGCACAGAGGATCCTTCAAACTTGGCAGGACATCCATATCTAGGGCTTCTGAATGGCCGCATTTCCTCACGGGTAGAGATCATTGATCCGGTATCTAGTTATCTATTTGCATATCTATTGCATACCCCCATGTTGGCCTGCGAAATGCTAAAAGGCCCTGTCCGGCTCGCCCGCATTTCGCCAACTGAAAGTTCCCAAAGATTGCTTTTAGCGCCAAGCCCCCCCCCCCCCCACCCTCTCAACATTTACGCGACGCCATAATCGCCAGCCTCCTTTGTTGAGGAGCTATGTAGTTATGTACGAATATTACGATACAGCAAACGAGCAGAGAATGGGTTTAAGCGGGAATCATTTGTCCGTATGTAACTAAACAGCGGTAGAAATATCACGAGCTGTTCCTCAACTCTGCTATGCCTCGTGGGTCGAAGGTGATCAGTTCGATACACCAATCGCGTAATTTGAAGAAGGTTTACGGCATACGAAGAAAATAGAAGATAAGAGATCGTCAACATGTTGCTTCCCAGTCAACTTCGAGGTATGGTATGGTGTTCTATCGCATAGCGTATTCCCGTGTTGAGCGACAAGAGCAGCGACCGCAAGGAGCCTTGCTGGGCTGAGGAATGGGGTAGTGGAGTCGGACATCATATATAGCTGTGAATCGTGATGGAGTTGATTCAGGGGTCAGGCCTCGTGGAGTATACTCGCTGATAGATGTAAGTACATAAGTACATAGTAGCTTCTCCGTATTTCAGTAGCCACCATACAAAATTGAACTGACGGTAATAATACGCTGGACGTTTGGCTCGGCCCACCTGGGGGAAATACGACAAAGTTTGAACTGCGCCACATCGTATTTTTTTTTTGCACATTTCACTGAGCCACGACCAAAAGAATAGGCTATCTGGCATTCCCACGTTGTCTGGTCCCTTTCCTAACCCCAGAAAATTGGTTGTAATTGCAAACTCTTGTTGCTCAATATGGAGTTCCTTTTTTGCGCTGGATTTTTCTGTGTTCTGAAGAAAAAACTCCGTCTATTACCTCTGTATTGACTGGCTCTCGCTATGTGGAAGAACTCCTATCCTCCAAAAATCATCGCCACATTTCTCGCTCTTCGAGACTGGTGTATCGAACACGAATACCTCCAACCGACGCGGTATGTGCCACTGGAAGAGCAGCTTGCGATATTTCTCAAAATCGTCGGCGAAAACACGCCCAACCGCAGTTATGGCACAAGAACGATTTCAACAAAGTTCTCGACGCGATGGCAGAGCTTTACACTGCAATTGTCAAGCAGCCAGGCGCCAGCCAGCCTGCTCCTCTGGGGTGAGGACCCGCGAAGTAGTCAAATAGAGGTGGCGTATCTCCGTCGTGTCGCGGTGTCTCTGTATTCGTATGATATGGTTCTCCTGACACACCCGTTTTCACCTTGGCTGGAAGTAGACTAATAGCGAAGGGAGTGTAAGCAAGTAGATAGTGCTGCCGAACAGTTTGTTGAGATGTCTGGGCGCCAAATTATAGGCGCCAAGATATATCTACTATCTCGGGTAGCGTAACCGATGGTGGGCGAGCCGAACAGGGCCTAAACGTGTCCAAAAATCTTTCCCTGCACCCAACCACGGAATTTCCCGCAACACATTCCCTCACGCAGCTGCAAGTAGATGTATGTAGATAAGCGTCCACTCCGTACATATCCACACTCGAAAACTCGAGGTTGGTCATGGGAGCGCATTGAAGACTAATACTAAAGACGTAGGAGAAATATACGGACGAAAGAAAGTGGTGGGGACACGGGATTGTATAGTGAGTGGGGTAGTTACTTGATATGGGAGTAAACCAGCTTGACGCCTCCTGATGGGTTGGTAAAGGTGACTAACCCCTTTCCAGCCATTAACACCTCCCATTATACCGCCTTCCTTCCGCTCCATTAACCCCTCAACATGTTGTGTACTATATCTACACGGCGAAGCACTTTCAGACAACCACTATATTCCTGGTCATGTAAGTCATGTGTGGCAAGATCACTAGTTTGTTCGTAAAAAAATATGTATCGAAAGATGTCCAAGGATTTTGACTGGTGTATTGTTCGGCTGTCGCTTTACCCCCGCCACCATCCGCCTAGTAGCTTCAACAGCGTGCGAAGTGCTGTACTCCCCATAGACCAGAGCACTCGAGAAGTGGAAGTCCGTCGGGACCGAAGGTAGTGTACGCCAAGAGCACATATATTGGAATCGGTCTCCACTTCCCCGCTGCGGCGAGGGCCCCGCACTATCTATGTGCACGGAAGACCGACCGACAGATGGCCTGTACACCACGGGTGGCATAGGAAATCGGTCCCGTGCCCCTCCCCATCCTTTTTCCCATCTATATATTCAAAGGGCTCTTGTGGAGACTGGAATTTGAGTATATCGGGAATACCTCTAGCCACCCAGCGTGAAGGTTTTGACAAGGCTGGCTGGGGTGAGGATGTTGGCTAGCTGGTTGCGGGATCCGTCCTGCTGACAAGGAAACTTGTTAGGCGGTTGTTTGAATCGACGTCGGACTCGAGAGAGGGAGAGAGACGAAATCTCGAACAATCTGTGTGGAGAGCCCCAGCTGCGTGCAACGGTGTGTGCTGGCAGTCGGAGAGGATGGGTGGAAAAGCGGGATCGCTATTGACCTGGCATAAGTCGATGGTTGTCTGGAACACCTGCACGGTTGGGAGAGACAGTACATACATACGTCGGATCACCCAGGATGGAAGTCTCAGCGCCAGAGTCTGTGTAGGTCGGTATGGCAGGCTTGTGCTATAAGAGTTCTTATGTTATAGCAACTTGTTCCTCTATTCGGTAGATACGCTTCATATGTAGGCATGGGGGAGCGGTCCTCGTGTGCCTCGTATTCTAGCCCTTTAACTATGGCGATCGCCCTACGCTTAGGAAGGGCGGAAGGAGTCTGGACACATGTGGGATCGTATATGTTGAGAGGCGACCTCGTTCTTGCTCTTTTCCCAGGGTCGCCTGTCGCACTTCTGCTTCTCGAGTCTGTGATATGGTGGCTGATATTACGGTTGGTCAGGTGTCTTGTGCCCACCAACTTTGCCATCCCCATCGGTTCGTAGTGTCGTGCTCGCTCCTGTCCTGTCGTCCCGTAATTGACCGCTTTCGGAGTCCTGAACAAACACAACACCACGGCAACATGGTATGTGGCTTGTTCCACCCGATCCAAGACCAACATTCTGACAGCATCGTCCTTCAGGTCGGTCGTCTGCCGCTTCGTCCACGCCACGCTCTGCCCGGCCATCCTCTCCGCCGATTCCACAAACTTCCGCGGCGACTCTACCTGCCGGCCGGCTCCGAGATCACCACCCTCCTCGGCAGGGTCCAGTTCCAAGCCGACGCGATGACCGGCGCCAGCAGGCTACTGTCGGTCCCTCCCGAGGTCCGCACGAAAGTACTATGGCCGGGGTCGCTGATGGCGCCTGATTACCTGCCGGACTACACCGGCTTTGTCAGCTGCCCCCCGATGTACACGCGCTGGCAGAACTTGTCGACTTCGGCGGGGTCGGTCGCGCTGATCCTCAACCTCCCTCGTGATGTGCAGCAAGCAGGTGCCCGCGCTGCCGACTGCTGACCGCAAGCGCCCGGTTCTCGTCTTCGAGCGTCGCATCAAGTACGCCCTCCGCTTCGCGATCCCAGCAATGATCTTCGCCGCGCTCTGGGTCGTCCTCGGCGTCACCTTCCTCCTCGTCGTCCTCTTCGTCGGCACCAGGCTCGCGCACATCCGGCAGCTCCTCAACCAGACCGCCACCGGAAACGTCGTTACCAACGTGGTCGACCCGCACTCCTGTCCGCATGACGCACCGACGAAGCAGTGGGCCAGGGCTGTTGGGAAGATGAATATCCGCCTCGAGAGCGAGACGGCGGCCATCGAGTGGGTGAGTGAGGGCTTCCTTTCACCGAAGAAAGAGGGGGGGGGATACGTAATGTAATGTTCGGCACTAACCCCGTGCTGCATGCGACGGCAGGAAGGCTACGGCCCACTGGAAGCCAGATATCCGGAGCAGCCAGAGTACATACCAAAGTGTACACTGCTGTCTGGAGGGGAGGGGGCTTTTGTGGTCGGGCCCTATATATGAAGTCGGAAGTAGCTAGCACGCCACCAGGATTTGCATCCACTGCATACCCTTCCTTTTATTGATGGCTCTCTGGGAACAGCTTCGACACAGACTCGATGTGATTCTGACTCGCCCAACGAGTTTGCTGCGATTAGATAAGCTTGATTTCTGGAGGGAGGTCGCTCTCAAACTGTGTAGCCGAGGATCCCGTTCGGTCCGATACATAAGATAGCGACCCGCGATAGATAGAAAGATGTGAGTGATTGCTATGTATCTGTGACAGCTCGGTGCCGGTTAGCCGAGATTTCTCCGGGCACAATGTTACACGAGGTCACGTGACAATGTGTAACTATGGCAGATCATCGTCCAATTGGTTTCCCCACCATCTTTCCGCCAGCCCTTCCATCGCAGACGACCATCCTCCTCGCCCCTCTCCCCCATCCCTTTTTTCCACAATGCCGCCGACTCTTCATCTACGGTTACCACCTCCGCCGTTGAAGTGTCCGTTCAATCTGCGCCAACGCCATGCCGTACGGCATTCCTCGACCGTCGCTCCCACCCCTCCACCGTCCCGGCGGCGGCCGAAAACAGCTATGTTCTTCCCAGGTGTGTGGCGACTACCCTCCTCCTCGCACGTGGGCGCACTCTGTTCGCCTGCGCTCTCTATCGCTTACACGTCCGCGCGATCACACAGGTCAGGGCACGCAGAAAGTCGGCATGCTGACGCCGCTACTGTCGGCGTTCCCGCGGACGGTGAAGCCGCTGTTCGAGCTGCTGGACGATACGCTGCCGCCGGGCGACGGGCAGGCGCCGCTGTCGCGCATCATCGCCGAGGGCCCGAACGAGGTCATCACGGCGACCGAGAACGCGCAGCCCGCGATCTTGTTCACGTCGATTGTGATCCTGCGGATCCTCGAGCGGGAGTTCGGTCTCTCGCCGCGCTCGCAGACGGACTTCTTCCTCGGCCACTCGCTCGGCGAGTTCACGTCGCTCGTGGCCGCGGGCGTGCTCAAGTTCGAGGACGTGCTGCGGCTCGTGCGGCGCCGCGGCGAGGTCATGCGCGACTGCGCCATCCGCGCCTCGATACCGGAGATGGAGGGCGGGCCCGGCGAGACCGGCATGGTCGCGCTGCTGGTCGAGCAGAAGTACCTCCCCGGCCTGATCGCGAGCGTCGATAGCTTCATGCACTCCGAGACGCTGCCGAACGACGAGTTCCTGAGCATCGCCAACGTCAACTCGTCCACGCAGATCGTGCTCAGCGGCCACCTGAAGGCCATCAGAATGTGCATCTGCCACATCCGCAAGTTCTCCGGCCACGACCCGCGCGCGCTGCGCCTCAACGTTTCGGCCCCGTTCCATTCGATGGTCATGGCCCCCGCCGTCCCCGTCGTGGCGCGGATGCTGCAGGAGATGGAGGCCACGTTCCCGCCGCCGGACGGCGCCGAGGTGATCGCCAACGTCACCGCGCAACCGTACGAATCCGCCGAGCAGCTGAGGCGGCAGCTGGCGATGCAGTGCACGGCCACGGTCAAGTGGGCCGAGAGCATCAAGTACCTCGACCTCGAGCGGGACGTGGCTTGCTGGATCGGAATCGGGCCGGGCAAGGTGGGCCGGAACCTGGTGGGCCGCGAGGTGAGAGGTGGCATGAAGAGGGTTGTTGGAGTCGAAGGCAACGATGCCAAGAATCTCGAGGACGCAGTCAAGGCTCTCGAGAGGATGGATGTCGATTAGGGAGTGGACCGGTGGCCTTCGGCGACTCTGCATTGCGTCTGTCTTTTTATTGTCTTTAGATGTTTGGCGTCTTGGTGGAGCATTTACTGAGTGCTTTTTTTTCTCTCTTTTTCCCGGTGACGGCTGGTCAAAAACTCTTTTCCCTCTTTCTCCTAACTCCACATCTACCCTGGGCTCGAGTGGATATGTATATATCCCCTGTTTGTTTTCGCTTGTAACTTTATATTCCTTTACTGTTTCACCTTTGTATAGCAGGCAGCTCGACGATCCGAGCGAATGGAACATCCTCGGGACGTACAGAAGTCTCCCATCAACATCATCACCATCTACCTGAGCATGACCATCCCGCCATTGGCACACACAACCTGGCCGGTACAATACTGCGCCTCGGCGCTGCAGAGCATGCCGACGATGCCGGCGACCTCCTCTGGCGTCCCCCACCTCCCGCCCGTCCCCGCGTACAGCTCCGCGCGCTCCCTGTATTCGCCGGCCTTGTCGGCGTCGCTCAGCTGCGCCAGCGGCGTCAGCTGCAACAGCGGCCGCATCTGTTCCTGGAACTCCGGCGACGTGTTCCCATACCTGCCGTCCGTCAATGTCTATGCCCCCTCCCCTCGTAACTAGGCGGAGAAGGGGCACTCACATCCGCGTATCCACAGGGCCCGGGTTGACAGCGTTAACGGTGGCCCTCTCGGCGAGCTCGCGCGCCCAGGTCCTGGTCATGGCCTCGAGCGCGGCCTTGGTGCCGCCGTAGACGCTCTGCGCCATCAGGCCCATGGAGCTGCTGATGCTGCTGATGTTGACGATCCTGCCGGAGCGGTCGCGGGGCAGCGCGTCGCACACGGCCTGGACGAGCAGCAGCGGGCCGCGCACGTTGACGGCGTACTGGCGCGCGAACTCGTCCGCCGTCACGGCGCCGAGGTACTGGTTCCCAGCCGTGCCGCTGTTGTTGACCAGAATGTCGACCTGGCGTCCCGCCGCCGCCGCCGCCACCGCCGCCGGCCCCGTCTCACTGCCCAGGTTCGCGCACACGACCACTACGGACACGTCCGGGTGCCGCGCCAAAATGCTGCGCTGCACCGCCGCCATCGCGCCCGCCGAAGACGGTCCGCTGTGATTCAGCAGCAGATCGCACCCCTTGCTCGCGAGGTTGTACGCGACTGCCGCGCCGATTCCTGGACAATGTTAACGAGCGCGAGGGAAGTGGCACGGGCCCAATTTACCGCGAGAGGCGCCGGTGACGATGGCGAACTTTCCGTCGAGAGGGAGCGCGTGGGTGCTCATTTCTGGCGGTTTCTTTCTTTTTTTTTCCGTCTGTGATGCGAGTGGCGGGCGATGCGGGGTTGTTATACTCTGTACCGGACAGCGTTCGTCGGAAGATGTGTCCGTTCCGTCGCTACTTATGTACCGTGCGGACCCATTGCCGTTGTACCGAATAGTTGGACTGAAAGAGCCCCCCATCCCGCTAGACATCCACCGGCACCCCGCATTCGAGCCCCGGAAGGCACGGGCCGTCGAATGCTCCTACGGCCTGCAGCAGCCTGCACCTTTGCCTTCCGTGGGCGAGTATCCTCCACGGGCCGAGGCTGACCACGCTCAAGCTAGCGAAACCGAACAGTCGGCCAGCTATCACCGCAGACGTCAGGCGTGAGATCAACCGTCCCGTGAAGTGTTCGGCACAGTTTGGGCGGGAGTGTAAACTTGACGGACGGCGTATAAGAGTGAGGAGAACCGCGGACCGTGTCGGAGGGCGCGCGGCCACCTGGTGCTGCTGGCTCCGCGTGTGATATCCCTGTAGATACTCAATCGAGCACATCTCGGGGGAATATAGAGTCCTACCGTTGGGAGAGAAGTCATTCGTTAGACGATAGTTCTGCGCCCAACCGAAAGCACCGCTCCGATCGAGCACGGCCGCTAGCTAACTACGAATCAGCCGGGTCCCTGCTTCTTCTGCGAGAGCGAATATAGATACGCCCCGCGATCAGGTTGGAATACAGTAGAAGTGCGACAAATCATCATCGCGCCGGCCGGCTTTAGCGTCGCGAGGGGTCTCTGCTTCCCTGCATTCGCGGTTGTTCAGCGAAACGGCAGGCAGTGCCGGAGCACTCGCTCGTCTCGCGTTCAACGGCCGCAGAGCAGATTCGTGGCAGGCTCGATCGAAATGTCGAAACTCGCGATGAGCACCTGGGCACACTAATTAAGTAGTTAACTACCCTGGAGAAAAATGGGGGTTAAAATAAATAGTCCATTCTTTTTTTGAACAAGTAGCCAAAACAGAAGCCACTTCCCAATAATATTGGATTTCAACTCATGTCCAAAAGTCGACCGTGATGGCCCCCGAAGCCAACTTATCTTTTTGAAATTTGAGCCGAGGAACTGCTTAGAATCGAGTTTTGATTCTCACGTAGCAGTGAAGAACAACGAGAAGTATTCTCATGAACAAAAGCTAATTGTTATTTATCCTAACATGCTGTAGACACATTGATTACAACGTTTTCTTGGCTTTTTTTTAAGCATGTCGCAACGGGCATCAACGTTGGGTCAGAGGTTACAGTGGTGGAATATCGGTTTGCTTCTTCATTGGACTTGATGTATAGATATAGTTGGTATGTACGCTAGTTCGATTTTGGACAAGCTTATTGATATTCACACCAACCCCATCTACTATGTACAGCGTCGCATCCGCCACAGGCTTATATCATCCTGATATTCTGACACCTTTCCTACCCCTCCAAATCCCTCGTTCGTAGGCCTACCGCAGTCTATTCTTGTGGGGGGCAGCGGGGCGATGAGGAGATAATCAGGTATGTGTGGCGGTGGTGAACGCTGAATCATATTACTAGCAGATTTAAGAGGAGATAAACAAACGGCTTAACGCGGAGAGGAGTGATATATCTGCAGAAGACAGCGTTAGCATCTGCGAAATGAAACTGCGTGGGAGTGAAGTGGAGTAACATCGGTATTATACTGGCACCTGTCGAAAAAAGATTAAATTAACAGATGTAAAAAGAGGTGAATAAATGGCAATCGACTCACGTCGGTATAATGCGAAGAGTAGCGTACGGTATTTTATCTGCAGAAAGCAGTATTAGCATATGCAAAGAAAAACTGAGTTGAAGTGAGGTGAACTGAGATCGAGATTATTCAATATAACCCAATTTTCACTGTATCTGAAGCGATGCGGTCGGCGCATTCATAAGTCAGGAAAAATGGACCTACCGGTCAAAATGGGGCTACGAGACAATGACAGCGGGGCTATATAGACTGCCACATAACCGAGAAAGAAAGAATCTGTCTATGGAGGTGGTGAGTAACGTCATACATAGAGGCGAGAGGGATTTGTGACTTAGCGCTGTTATTACATATGTAGGGTAAAATCAGGAGTATGAGACCACCGAAACAGAGTGGGCTGTTGATGTATCGTTGCTGTACAAAAAAGTCGAATGTTGTCTGGCATCAGGGGACTGAACGGAGGAGCGAGCGGGGTTCGGAGTTCGATGGCATGGCTTGTGTGATGCCGTGGCGTACCGGCTGGCAAAGTAAAGAGGCCTCGCTTTCTGCTTTTCTCTTTCTCTTTCCTCACATAACCTCTTGTATAACTTCTGAATCCAAGGAGTAGATACGCTCTTTGACCTCTCACTCCCCGTGTTCTTCGTTTTCCGGCAGCAAACTTGCGACAATCATAGTGATACAATTCATAGTGATATGGGAACAAATTGATACTAAACTTACTCATCCGCGGGTTCGGCTTCAGGTAGCGAGATGGCAGTGGCGGCAGGCTGTGGGCGGCGTACAGGAACAAGAGGGAGTGCAGCGGCGAGAGGCCATGGAAGCAGTCAGAAGAGGACAAGAAAGAAGAGAAGCTATCCCTTAGTGGTTGAACCTTATGTGAAGTCTCACGACATGCATTAGCGCGAAAGTTAATTACCAACAAAGCCGAGTGACATCAAAAGCATTCCCCCGCGCGCATACAAAATTTTGCCACACAAGAGCTCCTGGCACAGCTCTTGGCAACGCTGTTGTAGGCGTGAGGACAGTGGCTCAAGCTTCTTCCACCGTCTTTCTTCTCTAGTGGGGTCGTTAATGGTGAGGATATATGAAGTACCGTTTGATCTGTTGGTATCGATCCTTAGACAGCGAGCCCTCAAGCAACGAGTTCCCATTACAACTTCCGCTTGGTGCTCGCGTACTTATTGGTGGTCTCGACTATTTTCTCGAGGACTTCGTCCTACCAGTACAGTGAGAATATGCTAATGGGTGACCATGGAGTGCCTTCAGGGAAGCCTTGCCTCAGCCATATGCTATGGCATACGATGTGCGAATTGGGTGAAAGCGGGATCGGGAGAATCACCGGAAGTGGTGCCATCTGACATCTTCCGGCGTTCGCCTGGGGCATCAGCTCCAGTTGGTTTCCGAGTCGGATGGTGACTTGGTTGAAATCGATTTGCCGCCGGGGAAGAGCGTGATGCCGAAGAGTAGGAGGGTTGATGTACCCACTGCGGCTGAGAGTCCGTGACGTTCGGATCCTGCTCTCACTCGACTTTGACGTTTGGCCACATAATACGCTAACCCCTTTTAGGTGGTGCTAATGCAATTAATTTTTTTTCCCCCCCCCCCCCCCCCCCCAAAAGGGATAGTTAGAAGAGAATCCTCGCGCGCAGTGACGTAGCCGCCCAAGCCGGCATCTCGTCTGTGCTTATCATCTCTGCGCGTCACCAGCCGGGTTGGCGATCCATGGCATGACGCTCGATTCTGCCGGGGAGAGAGAGCAGCCCTGTATTCTCGAAGGTCTCCTGCCACTGATGGTGTGGCTGTCTGCTGTCTGCTGTCTCGCAGGAACGACCAGGACAGCAGACCACTACGATCAGCGGCAGGAACTCGCACTGCAAGCAAGTTTCGACGGCGAAAGAGAAGAGAAGAGCAGAGCGACGGCCGTGTATATAAGCGCCCTCCCATTCGATTTCTTCTCCGTCAACATCAGCTACCGAGTATCACCATCAGCCACCGAGTATCACCATCAGCCACCGAGTATCAGCCACCGTATCAACAACAAACCCGACGCCACAGACAAGCCACAAAACAATGCGCCACTCCACCCACAAGCGCAAGCAGGGCCTGATCTCCCACCTGACGCGGCCGGGCAATGCGACGACGACACGGGCGCCGCGCACGCGCCGCACCCATGGCCGCAAGCCGCGCACCGTCGCCGCCAACGCGCCCGTCGCCGCCAACGCGCCCGTCGCCACCAACGCACCCGCCACGACCACTGCCCACCACCGCCGCAAGCCGTCGATGGGCGCCCGCATCTTCAGCGTCCTCCTCAAGCTCAAGGAGGTCCTCATCGGCCAGCCCCACCACCATCACCGCCACCACCCCCACCACCACCCCCACCACCACCAAGCGCATGAGGTAGTCACGGACCGGAGATAGGGGAGGACGGGCTGCACTACTTTGTGGCATGACGTGTAATTACTACTGCACTGTACCGTTAGTTCCTTTTTGATGGGCGGTTTCTTTTCTTCTCTTTTCTTCGAGTGATGGTCCGGTTCAGGAGGAATTCGAATCTTGGCACTGCTCCATTTTCACTCGCCTAGTCCCATCGTGTTAGTTACATAGATATCATCAGCTGTATCCTGCTATCTATCGTACTCTACCCTACACTGGTAGCAACTAGAAGTAGCCTAGCGCAGTACATACATACAATAGCAAAAAAAATGGGGTCTTATTCCAGCGACAGTGAGACTGTAATTGAGTAAATGTCGCGCTAGTGCTGTCAAGATGCACATAGAGGTTCGCACTCAAAAGAGTGGCGCAGTGATGCACACTTGTACGCAGTCAGTTAAATACCGTTTCGCTGTGGCATTTGACTGCAGTACATCTATCATCATTCAATCCGTATTTCATTGTATTACTGCATTACAGACGGATTTACACAGGATTACAGTGGTATGGACACAAATTCATATGACCTGCCACCTTCATGTCATGCTCTAACTCAAGAATTTGGCGAATGAGGTTCTTGTCGTCCGGTATCCATAGCATTCCCTTCCGGTACACACGCCCGTCCTTCAGTCCCAAAACTCCTTTTCCAAAACCTCGAGTGCCTTTCGGAACTCAGGATCCTTTTCTCCTGTACTCCGCACTAGAACCAGAAATTTTTTCGTCTATTTTCGGGTTGGGAGGGAGCCGAACCGCACAGCTGAGATTATGAACGCCGTGCCTTCTCGTAGGGTGTTGACGGCTCCCGCAAAATGGGTTTTGTGCAAGATCGTCGTTAACTATCGGCTGACTTTCATTTCCCCCTTTCTCAGGGCGGTACTCCGGACGCCTGGACAATGCATCGGGTTTGCCGTTTTTCTTGTCGGGACGTAGAAAATCTTGAAGTCAATGCCAGCAAGCTCCTGTGCCCGGCGAGCTTGCCGACGGTTGAGGACCTTCGTGGTGGAGTAACTCAAGGTTCTGGTGGTCGGAGAACACCTGCACCTGGTGGGTTGCTCCCTCGAGATAGCGCTACTAATGCTTCAACGAATCCACAATCGCGAGAAGTCCCCTGTCATGGATTTCGTAGTTGATCTCGGCAGGAATGAACTCCCTCGAGTGGAAGGCGACCGGGTGCAAGCGGTTCTCATCGTCGCGTTGGGAAAGGACCGATTCAAGAGCGAAGTCTGAGGCATCAGTTCCCACGATTACGGGCCGCTGCGGATCAAATTGTGCGAGGATTGGTGCCGTGGTGAACCGTGATTGAAGCTCGTTGAATTCTCGCTCCGCTTCGGCCGTCCAGTTCCAGTTCCAGCCATCGCCTTTTGTCAGCTCGGTCAATGGACGGGCCGCTCGTGAGTAGTCTTTGATGAATCGTCGATAGAAGTTAGCAAAGCTGTAAAGGCGGGTAGCGGGAGCGAGAAATCCAAAGTACTCAAGTGAGTTCGAGAACAGGGACGGGCGGCGCTGGACAAGCGGACACCAGACAGGGACGAGCACGAATGCCGGGCAGGGGCGAGCAAACGTTGGACGGACGAGCGCCGGACAGGGAGAACGGGGGAAATGGGGGAAATGGGGGAAAACAGGACGGGAGGAGACGAAGACATTGATTTTTAGGATATTAATACAAGAGTTTGCATGTGAGAGAAAGAAGAACAGACAACACGCAGAAGAAAGCCCTCCTTATATACATGTGTACTCATAATCATACTCGTACTCACTTCTCTCATGCAACCAAACCCAATATCCCTTTTCCGGTGGTCCAGCCTTCCAAACGCCGAGGCGTTCCCGAACGTTGCGCCGTTCCAGACCAAAACCTTCCAAACCAAAACCAAACGCCTGAGACTGCGCCGAGGCTTGCCCCGTGGAAAAGCCCAAAAACGCTTGAGTTTCCGTTAGAGATGTGAGGGGCTTCCATTCGAGGACCCCTTTGACTTTTTCCTCAGACATTGTGATCCCTTCTCTCCCAGGAATTCCACCTCCGGTCGTCCCCATGAGCACTTTTCTGCTGATACGGCCGACCTATTTGCCCGCAGCCTTTGCAGACCTTCCTTGACGGTTTTATCGTGTTCATCTCTCGTTTCGCATAAATGAGAAAGTCGTCGATATACGCAAGGAGCTCGAGTTCAATCAGATCCCGGAAGATATGGTTGATCATGTCCTGGAAAGTCGCTGGAGCGTTGGTCAATCCGAATAACATAACCAGAAACTCATAGAGACCGTATCGGGTGCGGAAGGCATAGCAGCGAAGAGCAACGAGAAGTATTCCTGCTCATAAGCAGAAGCTAATTGTTATTTATCCTAACATGCTGTAGACACATTGATTACAACTTTTTCTTGGCATTTTTTAAGCATTCCCAACGGACATCAACGTTGGACCAGAGGTTACAGTGGTGGAACGTTGGTTCGCTTCTTCAAATTCAAATGGATTCACATTGGACTTGATGTTAGCATGTACGCTACTTCGATTTTGGACAAGCATATTGATATTCACACTAACCCCATCTACTACAGTGTCACATCCGCCACAAATACATATACCATCCTGATATTCTGACACCTTTCCTGCCCAAGTCCCTCGTTCGTAGGCCTACCGCAGCCTATCCCTGTGGGGGGGGGGGGGGGGGGGGGGCGCGGGGGGTCGGGAAAAAAAAAAGTTT
>Ga0307516_10005229_pt1 | contig 15624 bp, 21 predicted proteins | sample 19_EM_MG_FD_203310 | JGI IMG/M metagenome (GOLD analysis project Ga0307516, IMG submission 203310) | Populus trichocarpa ectomycorrhiza microbial communities from riparian zone in the Pacific Northwest, United States - 19_EM | ecosystem: Host-associated > Plants > Roots > Unclassified | place...
CCTTCTGCTTCTGCTGTTGGGGTTTCGGGGGCAGCCTATCGGAAGGGAGAGAAGATTGTGGGATGCCAGCCCTGATCGGGGGAGTTCTGGATGGGGTGGGGTTCACCCAAGGGGTTCCAGAATGCATAAGTCTGGTGTGTCAGGGGGGTTCGATTCCGGTTAAGGCTGAAAGCTGGTGGTACGCTCGGGCCCTGTCGACACGGCGTTTTTCGAATGGGTAGTTAGGTTAGACCAAGTTGAGATCTCACAAGCTACAAAGTTGCAAGTTCGGCGCCGTTGGTGGACCGTGGGTAACCTTTTGAGAGAGAAGAATGTAGTGGTGTGGGATAAAAACGTAGGCTGCATTGATAGATCGATCGAGGATTGATCTTGTCTGGTTTTACATTTTATTACTACTTCGAGGAGAAGAGGGAGTTGGCACCGCCACAGCGATGGGAACAGTAAGGAAGCGGGCTGGAGGGAAGAGATAGGACTGCCAATCTGCGGGGACAATTGCCATGGCCGTGAAATTCCCGTCGACTGGAAGGTGTGAGAACGGGTCTGTCTGGTCTGGTCCAACGCACTTCTCAGGCTAGTAAAGAAATGCGAGGGTCAGAGGGGGTCGGGTGCCACGCTGGTTGGCTGGATCATGAGTTGTTGATTGATGGGAAGAGGAGGGGTGGTGTACAGATACCATATCACTCTACCGTTGCGTAAGTGGGCTGAGTGAGAGGCTTAGGCAGCGAGCGAGCGGGCGACGAGACCGGGTGGAGATCTGCGATCATCTCCACCGATGGGGGTGGGTTAGAATGCCGGGATGATGACGAACTCGCCGGGCTTGGGTCGTTGGCCAAGCGCGAGTGAATACTGATAGCAGTCTGGACAGGGTGTGACAGCGGGATTGTGGGCCGGGTGAGACGAGCCAGAGAACAGGTTCTGCGATCTGCAGGCTCAGATAATTCGGCCGGTGGCCGCGCAGGAGTGGCATTGAGTGCTTGGCGACCGGGGCCGAGGGGCCGCTCAGGACGAGCTCAGGGTATGTATGGGTTGGGAGCGAAACGATGGGTGTTTCACAAGCAAACACTCGCAGGGGTTGTTGGGCTTCCTGATGGCGACGAAGCAAAACAAGGGAACGCAATGTGTTCCTCCTGACTTGTCGGGGTGGATTTACGCAGCCAGGTCGGTGAGAACCGCCGACGAGAGAAAATGCGACAGTTGCACACGGACACAGTATGTACATACAGCGGAGAGATACAATAGACCGTTCGGCTGGGGAGGGGACGACGAGAGCGTGAGAGATCACAGGGACGGGATTCAGTCTGATGGCCGGGTTGGACTGCGACTAATGGGAGTCGCGATACGGGTGAAAGTACAGGAGGAGAAATTACAGAAGAGACGGCAGCTGCTACGGGGAACGGTCGGAGAGAGAGGGCGAGGCGAGAGAGGGAAAGGGAGGAGGAAGGGAAGCGAGAGATATTTATTTAAATATTTATTTTAGTTTTTAGCCGGGTGTATTTATGTCAGCTGGCCGGGTGATCCGGGGGAAACTGGGCGTGAGTGTGGGGGAATCTTGTCTTCACATTTCGTTGTTTTGTTCGTTGACCAGCTCGTCCACTTCTTCACCGCCTTTTTTGCCGTATAAAAAAAAGATGAAGCTGTTCGTCCTCGTCCTCTTCTGATTTCAATCTTCCGTATATATAAATCACCCTCACCCCTTCTTTCCCAACAGCGACTCTTCGCCCTCCCCCTCTCCAAAACATTCCCCATCATCACCATCAGCCCAAGCTGATCACCAGCAGCAGCAGCGTATCAGCATAAACGTCTCTGTCTCCCTCGATCCCACCAGACAACGCTCAGACTCCTTCCACAGGTATTTTCTCCCAGCTCCCTCTCTCTCCTCTCTCTTTCTCACCTCTCGAAAGGCAGGACAGACCGGACGAACGCGTCCAGTTCCCGCCCCCTCAGATTCAGTTCCAGAAGCCGGCCCCGACGTTGGCTACGGATCGCTCCTCCAGGTCTCCCCCCTCTCCCCACGTAAGTCGCCCTCAGTCGCGTCCTGTCACTCTCTTTCTCAGCTCTTTCTCAGCTCCCTCCCCAGCCCCCGAGGCACTTTTACCCCCCTCCTCCCCACCCAGATCAGGTCATAATGCAGGCAGGATACGCCACCACGGAAGCATACGGCTTCCACCACCAGCCTCCCCCGCCCCATTACTATGGCTCCCGATACCCTCAGCCGTACCCTTCCTCCTATTCCTACCCCCCTGCTTCCTACCCAGTCCCTCCGAGTCCAATGCAGGATTTCAGGCCTCCTTACCAGTCCCAGAGCTACCAGCCTCCGGCCAACAATTTGGTTGGCTACACTGATGATGCCGCGACCAAGCTCACAGACCGCGTCAGGAGGAAGTGTTACAACTGTCGTACCACCGACACCTCTACTTGGAGGCGTTCCAACCTCACCCCGGGCAAAGTTGTACGTGTCTCTCAGTCCCATGCCCGCGTTCAACCCTCGTTGATTCGCTCCTCGGTAGCTTTGCAACAAGTGCGGTCTTTTTGAGCGTACTCACCTCCGCCCCCGCCCAGAGCAATTTCCACACAAGCGGGGTCCCATGTCTGCAGGAATTACGAAAACATCGAGGACGAATTCCCCTCCCAGTGTCAAAATGTCTCCCATGCTAACCCCGTTGCCCCCATCGGGATCAGTTGGCGTCCATCACCCACATTCTCACCCATCATCAAATGGTGGTCCTTCGGCTTCTCCCCCCTACCATCACTCTCCGGCGCCTAGCCAAGGGCTCACCGGACCCCCCTCGGATTTTGATGGTTCGAACCAGAGGCAGATGCATCAAAGGGACTACCCCTCACCGCAACCGCATCACCTCCATCAGCAGCAACCGCCTCAGTACGGAAACGGCGGGGGGTCCATCCATAATTCACCGCACTCGGCGCCGACCAATCTGTCTTCGAGAGATGGCTCTTCTGGCTCTGGGCCACAACAACCGCAGCAACAGAGTCCACAATTGACCCTCCCATCCCTCTCCAGGTCTTCCAGCCCACCCATCCCTCAGGTCCAATCTGGACCACTGCCATATTCGAGGGATAGATTGTGACGACGGTCGCGTTTTCGCCCGCGATGTATTTATTTCTTTTGTATACTGCTCGCCCTTCCTCTAGCCGCCTTCTGTGTCATTAGCCCCCACTGCCTCCCCCTCCTTCACCTCTCTCCTACGCCATCGAGTGGTGTGTGCGGAGTTTTCGGAGGTATTTATTTACAGATACCACTTACTCTCTCTTCCCTGAACCGAATTTGTGTTTTCTACCAAGAAAGTCGCCTTCGTCCTTTTTGCGCTATCGATTGCTATCTCCCGTTTCACGCTTCCCCTTCCCGCGGACGTTCGCCCATTCAGACTAGCAGGAGGATGCGGAGGTCGTAGACTTTACTTCCCATCGTTCCTCCTTGGGGGGGGGGACTTGATTCAAGTTGCCGGTTTTGGTTTCGTTTGTTCGGTTTCAAGTTACCGCATAGATGTTTTTTTCTCCCCCTTTTTGCCACTCAACTGTCTTCATTCTACTCCGGTCCCTTTATTCCTCCTTCGCTGCTTATCCAACCGAATAAATTGTGCTTTAGCACACCCGAGCTTGAGCTTATCGTGCCCCAACCCGGCCCTGCACGCCCTATAGTTTCCAGTGAACGCTGAACTAGTCAGGCCTCCCCGCGCAAGAAAGCGAACGCCCTCTTCATTTGATCACCGTCCGGAGCTTTTCATTTTCGTCTGATCCAGGTTCTGATCCGACCGCCGCAGTCAAAAACAGCGGAGGCGACACAACCACGTACTCTCTGACGTCTCATTACAATGCCTGGTCCCCTCTTGGTTTGAAAAACCCCATATAGACACTCCAGGCCAAAATCCGGGTGAACGTTGGCCTGGCACCTGACGATTTTGGGACACATGATGCCTTGTCTTTTCTCACACGTCCGGTCTCTCTTCCTTTTTTTCTCTCCCCCCTTCGTTGCGGTCCATTTCACAACCCGTAACCCTCGTGATGCCCCCGGTTCCTATTCGCTGGTCCCTCCTTCCTCGTTTGAATATTCGCGTGGTACCTCCACATGGGAAATCCCCGGGCTGGCTGCAAGCGGTCGGCTCTTCCTTCGTGGTCGCGTGGTGATAGCCCATCGCCCACCCAACGCGAGTCGACGCGACTGGGGACACTGTTGCCTGCCCATGCGATCATGATCCGTGCTCTAGATACCCTTCCACAGCCCGCGAACGTATGATCCGCGATGGTCACATGTAGCAGAGGGGGCTGGGTTGAGCCGCCCTTCTGTGCGTGTCCGGTATCCTTCTGGAGGGGTTCCGTCTACCGCCAGCTGGCGCCGACGGGCTCGACGTTTCCAGAGAACTTGTTGCTGCCATTTGCCTCCCCCCCCCACCGCCCACGGTCCTTGGTGGAAACCGATCGCGATGATTGGGTTTGGGAATCTCACCTTCACCGCGCGAACAATGGGCTCTTCATGGGGCACGGTTACCATCTTTTCAACCGGAACCAGAAGCGACCAGGGACGGTCTGGTCCCTCCCTGCAATTCGGCGTTCCCGTACAGGGACCGATAAGTGCCCCATTCTACGGTACGGCCCCGGTGCATGGCGTGTCCAGCGGTCGTGTGGAAACGAACACAGCCCTCGGTGGGACCTTTTGCGCGCAAGGGAGCGGCGGCATACCGGGATGGGGTGTGCTTCCCTTTCTGGTCCCACGTGCACCGTCAATGATTCCTATCCATCCTTTCTTCGGGGTACACATGTGGTATCAGCATCGAGAGAGACGTCCGCGCAAGTCTCGTTCCGGCGAGTACCTCCTGACTCCTATTCGTCTGCCAGCGTTCACCCCTGTTCTGCGACAGCCACGCTCCCAGAGCGTCTAAACGGTCCCAACTCATACTTTCGGGTATAGCTATTCGTTTTGGCGAGGTTTCATCTGAGCGCCGACGTCTCGCAAAGGGCAAGTCCGATCTCGCTTTGACGTGTTCACAAAAGCACAGTGAGCTTGGAGTTCGTGGTGCGGGTTGCCGCACATCCCAAAACCCTGAGGTACTTCGGGGCGTTGAAGCATCGTGCCCTCAGGAGTGTATATGTGGGTGGTGCCCAGGAGTCCCCGCCCGAATCGCAGGACCAACCTAATCTTGCTCACCTCCGCGCTCTGACAGTGGATGAGATTGTAGATCCTTGGATCGCCGCACCGGGGGTGTTCCACTGCCATCATGCATCCCACATCAGGTATCGGGCTCCCCCCCAGGTCCACCTGAGACTTTCTCCAGGCTCTCGGCCTTTACGTACGTGGATCTTCAAGCTTCATCAGTGATTTAATATTGGCCAGTTCGATCGTTGATCTTGTCGAGCAAGGTGTGCTGCATCCATTGTTGTCCGTGGCGATGAGCTCCTAAAGGTCAGAATTTAAGGCCATGAGTGGCGCCGGTACGCTAGGCTCACCACTTAGCTTGGTACTCGCTAGATCCTTCACCCATCATGAGCGCTCTTTCATTACTAGGGCGCCACGCCGTTTCCGTGCCCTGTTACCCGTGGCTCAGCGAGGGCGGTACCACCCGCGCGGCCCAGCTCCCCGCTGGTCGGCTCTGCGGCCTGCTGGCATGTCGGTGCATTCGCCTGGGTGGAGGCGTTTCTAATTTCTTCCCAGCAACGTAACCTCACGTAGCACCGTGCGAATCTGTGTCTCTCATAACTAATGTAAGTGGGAATGAATGTCCAGTTATTTTCTCACATCGACCACTATCCGCTTCTCACCAGCCTCTCGACCGCCATAGCTCCCTGTGTTGAGCGGCCCTTCCGTGGACTGCTCTAAAGCCCCTTCCAGCTCTCGTCGTGCTCCGGGGTGGAGAACCCGCAAACCTGCCGTACAGGGGCGTATATCTGTAACCACGTTCTGGGGCACTGCTTTTGGGATACCGTCTGCCTCTGAATGGTGACTAATTTCGCGGCTCGCTCCGGGCCCCGAATATGTCGTGGGGGACCTGCCCCCCCATATCGCGACGTGACGTGAGATACCACGCGGGGTGTTCTTCGTGTCTGCGAAGCGACCACGCTGGCCTCCGAACGTCAACGTAAAGCGTTGCAGACGTTTGGTATCCTGCAAGGAATGAGGATGCGGAACTAGAGCCGAGAGCGTTGGGGTCGAGGGCATCCAACGATGGCCTCGTACTCTTTCTGCCGAAAGCAACGCCATGGGGAACAAGAAAGTATATCGGCGGGGGAGGCTGAAAACTCGTCACCCATAGAGTCACTTTACAATTGGAATTATCGAAGATGCCTTCGCATTCTCAAATTCCGCGCCGTTCCCAGTGCCCGTAGTCCTGCAAACACTGTTAGGGAAACGAGTGTGGGCATCGAAACCCAAACCGTCGTTTTACTTCCTCAGGAGGGGTTACTGTGGCAGTTTCTCGCAGTCACCCCGTTGCTCGGCCACGCCCGTACGGTATTATTTACCCTCAGCGGTCTATTGGAGCCGGTCATGTGGATACCTCCCAATGCCTGCGCATCTGTGGTTGCATTGAGTTTTCGTATTGCGTCCCACCCAGTGGAGCTTTCGCATACGAGAAGCGAAGGCCCCCATGTTCCGATAGCATTGACGCTGGAGCGAACAGGACCCGGGGGACCTCTGTTACTCGGAGAAGGAGATGGAGCTTTGATCCGGGGGTTTGGGTGAGAGATGTGACAGCCAGAATTGAACGTGGTGAGCCTTAGGTCGGCGGCTCGACGTATACCACCCGCATTACCGCTCAGTTTGCAAAAATCAGCTGCATTGCTCCGCGTCCGCTGTCGCGCCCTCTGACCAAAAAGGCAAGAGTCACGTCAGGAAAATCTGGAGTCGTCCGCTCTATGTGCTTCCAAACAATCCCAAGTGCTTCCGTCCAAATGTCTGGTCAATGGAAGCGCACCGACGTCACCCCTAGAGTTTTGTGTTACGCACAATTGAATAAATTCCTGCGCACGAGCGTTGTCTACCCCGCACAGGAAGGGCAGGTTAGTGGGAGAGAAAAGTATTTGGCCACGATTCAACGCGCTTCGGTGCGCTTCGACGCACTTCCAGCTGACTGTCAGTGTCAATTCCGGAAGCGCTTGCGTGGAACTCCAATCGTTCCAAGCACTGACTCGGCATTTCCCTGGCGATTGACATAACCGGGTGTCACTATCACGTGAAATTAGCTTCCCATAAACTCGCCGGGCTTGTCATTCATCATCACCTCTCCCTACCTTCCACCACCACCATGTCGTTCTCAAACATCGCATCCAACCTCTTTTCTAAGGGGGGGAAAGCTCAGGTTTTGGCCCAGAACGACAATGACGTCGTCATCGTCGCCGCTGTTCGCTCAGCGGTTACCAAGGGCATGAAAGGAGGTTTCAAGGACACCCGGCCCGAAGAGTACCTATCTGGTATCCTGGGTGCCGTCTGGAAGAAGGCCGGTGTCGATCCCGCCCTTATTGAAGACATTGCCGTTGGGAATGTCCTCCCACCCGGCGGTGGCGCGCTCACTGCTCGTATGGCTGCTCTCGCTGCTGGCATCCCCGAGACTGTCCCCATCAGCACCCTCAACAGACAGTGCAGCTCTGGTCTCCAGGCCGTGAACACGATCGCTGCTGAGATTAGCTCCGGGCAGATTGACATCGGAATTGGTGAGTTTGTCGCGTAATTCCGCCAGATTCATCGCAAACTGAGTGTCACGCTCAGGCGCCGGTGTTGAATCGATGACTCTCGGTTTCTTCAACCGTGCTTCCCAGCCAGACGGTATCTCGGAGAAGGTCCTCGCCTTCCCTAAGGCCCAGGAGTGCCTTCTTCCCATGGGAATTACCTCTGAAAACGTCTCCAAGGACTTTGGCATCACTCGTCAAGTACAGGACGAGTTCGCTGCAAAGTCTTTCGTCAAGGCCGCTGCCGCTCAGAAACAGGGCAAGTTCAAGAACGAGATCGTTCCCCTCACTGTCACGTTTGTCGATCCCAAGACGAAGGACGAGTCGGAGATTGTTGTTGACAAGGATGACGGCATCCGGGACGGTGTCACTGCCCAGTCGCTGTCCAAGCTGAAGCCATCCTTCGCCGAGGACGGTTTCTCCCACGCAGGGAACTCTTCTCAAGTTTCCGATGGTGCTGCCGCTGTCCTTCTCGCCAGACGTTCGGTTGCCAAGAAGTTGGGCCTCCCAATTGTCGGCAAGTTCGTTGGTGCCTCTGTTGTCGGTGTTCCCCCGAGGATCATGGGTGTCGGTCCTGCCTACGCCATCCCCAAGTTGTTGGAGAAGCACGGAATCACCAAGGATGATGTTGACTTTTATGAGGTGTGTTGGCTGTGTGGAACCGACAGAGTTTGGGCTTACCAGTTCGTCAGATCAACGAGGCGTTTGCTTCGCAGGCTCTCTACTCTATCGACAAGATCGGAATCCCACACGAAAAGGTCAACCCATGGGGTGGAGGGATTGCCATTGGTCACCCCCTCGGCTGCAGTACGTGCTCGACGTCATTCTTATCGTGGTTTAGGCAGTGTTCTCAATGGAAGTGACTTCTAGCCGGCGCCCGCCAGATCGTGACCGGCCTTAGCATCGCCAAGGACACGAACCAAAAGATTTTTGTCACCTCGATGTGTATCGGGACTGGAATGGGCATGGCCGGCCTTTTCGTCAGCGAGCAGAACTAGGGGGTTCTGCGTGGAACGCGATATTTATGACCCTCGTAGATTCGTCATATCAACCCCGTAGTGTACAAAATCAATCCATTGCATTAATCTGTCTAGTTACATCAAAGGTTTCCCAACCATGGTGAAGTTTGGACGCGGCGAGCAAGCCAGACGTCAACGCGTTGACGGGTGCGTGAGAAAATGATGCGATGGTGGACATATAAGAGAATGGAAAGGGGAAGGGTCGTTTTTTTTTCTCATCGAAAGTTTCACCTCGCTAGTTGATATTTGGGGTCTCGTCCGCTTCACGCTCGACGGAGGGACCTTGAACTTTTTCGCGAAGGGAGATGAACGTTCTGCTTCCCAAGATCGTGCCGATTTGGAGGATATCGAAAGCGACCCGTAAAGCGGATACACGTTCTTGGTCCACGTCGGCCAGTCGACGTTACGGTCATGTGTAGGGCAGCAATGAAAGCTTTTTGGGATATTTGCTCACCGGGGAAAGGCTCGACCGGCACTCCCTGGTCATCTGCGAGACCACTGTGTGCGATTTTTGTACCCATCCGGTCGATGGCTTCCAGGCACGGTCCAGGTGCCGTAATGACGGTTCGGACCGCTCGGAGTGCGACGACGGTAATGGCCCCGAGGGGATGACAGAAGAATCCGGCGGACTCAGCCCTGACGCGGACGATCCACCTCTGACCGCGACCGTGCACGATGTGGCCCTTCCTGCCACGGATGCGAACAAGCGACGACAGCGCGCAGGCTGCAAGCTTCACAGCTTTCCCACCAACCGCGATTGCGATTAGCTTCTTCGGCCCGTGAAACCCCTAACTCGGTCGACGGCTCGCCCGCCCACGCTTACCACCGATTCGTGCCCTCGACGGAAAGAGAAAAGTCTCCGTGGAGGACAGACTGCTGTTATTCCCGTCATCGATTGAAACACATTCGTTGGCATTGAGACAACGGAGATAAGCGTGTATAGAACCAGAGCTTTTCCTGCCACGAGGTGCCACGCTGCTGGCACAAGTTCCCCAGGCTGTCCGTGACCCCGCGCCCAATGAATGATACACGCTCACCCCGACCCAGCCCACCCCCTCCTCCTTCCTTCGGTTATTCCCGAGCCGGTTTATCAATCCCGCAGCCCCCGACCCGCGACGCATCCCCAACCAACGCTAACGGTTCGCGCCCGTCGACTCTTGGATCCCCCCCGAGACAGTTTGATCCCCCAATCCAATCAGGCAGGCTCATAGGGGTTCCACGTCCGCAGAGTCAATGCGATCTCAGGTCTCTTTCCAATTCGCCGCACAAACTCGTCGTTTTGATCAAGGAGGTGTACCGCCCCCTTCAGCCCTAGGCGTCGGCTCGCTTTAGCACATTTATGACGGCCGGATTGTGTGCGTGCAAAAGTCGTCTTATCACCGTCTCCCCCTCGACCGTTACATCTCTCCCTTTGGTTGGCTGCAGCCACGCCCTGTTTATATAAGAAGTATTCCCCTCCCCTTCGCGTGCCCGTACCTGCGACCCCAGACCACACATCACGGATCCAACGGTATCTCAAAAACGTGAACGCCACAACATCCCCCTTCCCAGTGCTCCCACTTCCTCCTCCCCTTCCTTCCTTCGGGCCCATGGACCGGCCGCCTTCGAGGGCTCTTGATTCACCAAGGCAGTCACGACGTCGCGGAGCAACCCCCTCCATCTCCGAGAACCCTCATCCGTCCCAACCTGCCCCTGTGTCTGGATCGACAAACACCTCCCTGCCCTCGATCCGACATTTGCATCCCCATCTCCCGCCCCCGAATCAATACTTCGGCACTTCTGATCCCTCGGCCTACCCGCCTTCTTCATTCGAGCACCCACAGCCAGGCTCCATTCGATATCAGACGCAGCCCGCCCACCAGGACCCGGCCAAGGAGTTATCGACGATCGAAGAGTCGGACTCGGACAAGCTCTCCTCTCCTCCGCCAAAGAAGAGGCGCAAGCGGCAGGCACTCAGCTGCACTGGTGGGTAAATTTTCTCAGACCCAACTATGAAACCGGCGGCTGACTGCCATCAAACACGTTGTTTGTGCTATGCACTCTCGTTATCCGTCAATTCATCTCGTGTGCCACGCGTCAAATTCGACATCAACTGACTCCATCCGACCATCCGTATTTCAATCTCCCACCCATCCTTCCTATGGTCCCGGCTATTTACGTGTTCCTGGACATTCAGAATGCAAACGGCGCAAGATCAAATGTGACAGGTGTGATACGCTTCGTTTCTCAGAAGTTCTCTCGCGCGGATCGCTGATCTTGAGCACTCTTTCCGGTCGATCCTAGAACTCAGCCTTGCGGACCATGCGCGCGTCGTGGAGAGTCGGACAAGTGCCAATGGCACCAGGTCGAGACAAAGTGAGCGTTTTTTGACTTTTCCCCGTGTTTCAATTTCATGTTCTCACCGAGGGTGTCCCACAGTGACAAGTATGTCACAAGGTTGGAATACGATCAGCTCAAAGCCCGGGTTGAACATCTCGAATCCGTCCTCGCTCGCATCACTGGCGCTGGTAACGCCCATATGCAGCCAACAATGGTTCCTGCGCCCACCATGCCGACGGGCGCCGCTCCCTCCCATCCTCCATACGCTCACCATGTGAGATCGACGTCCGGTTCATACGGTTTGGCTCCCGAATATGGTCCAGATCCCTATTCGGTCAATCCACGCCCTTCCGTGACAGCCCTCCCATCGTCCTCGCGAACTACCCTATCCGGAGAAATTAACCAGCCTGCCACAGAACGCGAGACCCAGTCCAGCAGGCAGTACGCACCCCCCCACCAACCGGCGTCTAGACAGTTCCGACCTATGATGAGCCATGTAGCCGCTGCACAGTCGTATGGGAGTGCCGAAGGACCTGACGAGCGGCCAAAAAAACGCTTCGCGTGGACGCTGCAGGGCGTGCGTCCGCGCCAGTCCTGTCGGGCGGTAGATCTGGTTCGACGATCACAGCCCTACAACACCCTCCTCCTGCCCTTCCTCTCCCTCCTGGTCATTCTCCGCTTCCTAACCCTCCACCCTCCACCTCTGGTTCCACCGCGATCGTCCCTTTGGAAGTCACTCCCGAAGGCTCGTCCTTCAACAGACCACCTTCGTCGGGAGGGTTCCGACACAATCGGTCGTACAGTGATTCGATTGCACCTTTGGTTGTCCCCCCCAAACGTCCCCGAGATGGCCGGACCGAGTTGCAATCCCCCATTGCCGCTGGTCGCAAACGATCCATGCCGGACAGCTGAGACTAGACCGTCCGCTTTCCCTGGGTTGGGGTCCATAAACCGCCTTGGTATACTCGCTTGAACGTTCGAAGTCCCACTCCCCGCGCTCTCCAGTCCTTGACGTCCTAAGCCTTCTAGACGGTGGTGACTCCTCACACTTCGGCGTACATTATATCGTGGTTCGACACGCTATTATGAATAATTCTTATGTTCTTTCTGTCCTTTTAGCTCTCATTCATGAACGTTTGAAACACCTCTGGAATGTCGTGGAGCATAGACATGTACAGACCTTCACGTCATACGTCCATACACACATACACACCCTATCGTCACCTACTTCTTGTCATCCTGTATCAGATTATGTTTGTTGTTGCCACTATCGTATTTTCACTTTCGAAGTATTCCTTCGCTGTACAATCCGATGTTTATTTTCATTCTCGCTCGACATTTAGTTTGTAGAAACGTCCTCACGATAAGCTGCGTCGAAAATGGGCCCCGTCGTTCATGAGTTCCCGGACCTGGCGAGGTCTCATCGAGTGTGGGTACGCTTCGATATATTTATAGACGTACATGCACGCGCGGCGGACACTAGGGTACATCGAGCATGGGAGGGGGCAGAAGCGAGCAGCAAGAAGGGTGATAGTGGAGAGCACAATAGGGGAGAGGGGCACAAAGCACACAGATACGGGGAACGGATAGCAAGGGGTGGAATGAAGCGCTGGGTGGGGAACCGACAGTACGAACTCAAGCAGAAAGCGAACAAATAGAAGCGATAAGGAGGAAGAACGTAGAAGAAAGCCTATCACGGAGACCCTGGAGACCTTTCCATGATAGTCTTGATCATGGCGGTCCCTACCTTGGTCGCCCCTTCAAACCTCGACTCGAAGAAGTTGGCGGTATCACCAAACCGCCGCTGATACAGCCCGAAGCTTCCGTAGGACACGCAGCGACTCCACCCGTCAGCTGCTATCACGAATTCCAAGTCGTCGGAACGGTGGGACTTGTCATGGATGGCGGAATGAATCGCAGCGTCCAGGCGGGCCTGTGACCGGAAGAGAATCTCGGCAACACCGATCCACATCCGGAACAATGGAGTTGCCGCGAGGTCGAGGTGGACGAAAGGTTGGATATTAAGTTGCGCCCAACAATCGACCATCGCCAATAAAGATAGATGAGAGTTGGTGTCGTGGCGTGGGGCGTGGCTACCGTTGACCTTGCCATTAATAGTGTCAAACCGCCCAGAAGTTGGTGAGGCAGGCGCACTGTTTACAGGCGAACTTGGGTTGTTCGGAGGAGAGTGACGCCCGAGACTGAATTGATCGAGGATATCCTCCGACAGCAGCATGGGCCGGCGCATCTGGGCGGGTCCGAAAACCTTGTCTCGGGCTGCGTAGATCCGGGTCCGTAAACCTTCCTCGTCGAGGTTTAGCATGAGCTTGAAAATCTCCAGGGTACTCCGAGCGTATTGGTCGATTTGGACTCGGGCCGGCGGGTTGAGAATAGCGAGACCCGCGTAGACGTGCCATTGATTCGAGTATATGCGGAGCATAATGTTCACCTTGACGGTTTCAATTCCGCCGACGTATTTTCCGTGTTCCCAGGGGTATTCCTGTGAACAGGCCCACGCCGTGCCCATGCTGCAAATGAATCGTGGTATATGGTTAGCGTTACAGCCCGCAACCATGAGGATGATAAATGATGCGAGGGGTTGATCCCACAGTTACCGGAAAAGGCGAAGGTTGGGTTCGTGTTCTCACCTAAGGAATGCGGCGTGGGTCACGGCCTGCGTGTTCGCGGTCACTTCGTCGTGCTCCTCATATGATAGGTAGACATAACGGGATTTGAGATGACGTAAGATACTCTCAACCAGCCGAAGATCTCTGTCGGAAGCCCGATGTTTGATGAGGACCTTGAAGTGGGCGCGCTCAGTTCGGGGGGAAGAGAACGGCCGGCGACTCGGCGGGGGACATACCAGGGGTTGACCAACCGGCGAAACGGTAGGACCGTGCAACGAGTGACATGAAACGATGCTCACATCGCTGGGGAGCCACCTCTCGAACGACGCCTTCTCAGGGGCCTTCACAGATGTCTGACCAGAAACAATTGCGCCGAGCTTCGTGGCTGCGAGGACGCGTTAGCAGGCGTTTGGTGACAAACGGGGAGCTTACATGGGCCGTATTGGGCGACAACGTTATCGATGAACTCCGCCTCGACGGAATACATAATGAAGTCTGCAGCTCTTGAGACGAGGTGACCATCTCGTAAGACGGTAATGGCGGGCACATCTGGGAGTCGGAGCGTAAGCAAGAGGGGTCGGATATGACTTGCATTGAGGTGAGGTGATACTTTTATATTTTTCCTTGAGTGCGTCATGCTTGCTCGGTAGATCACAGACGTAAATCCTGTTGCCGGGTCATCATTCAACTGGAGGAGCTGAGTCAGGTCACAAGAATGCACACTTCTTCCACCCTGCATCCGCCAGTTGCTCGGCATACAGCGTGCCCATCGCACCCATGCCAATCAGGCCAATCACTGGTTGCTCCTCGACGGGGGACTGTGGGGTGACGTCTTCGCGGATGGCCATGGCGATTTCCCGGGATCGATGGTTTCTGGAGGGGGAAGCGCAGAGGAGAAGGAAACGGAAGGGAGGGATAGGGACGGTCGAAGGATCAGGGCATTTATAGGATGCAATGTAGTACACTCCCTGGCTCGCGGGGAAATTGTTGCGGAGAGATTTTTCAAGAGGAGGGTGCGTGATTGGCTGTAGGGTAATCGTTTCTCTACGCGCTCTAACCGATCTTCCGCTACACTCTATCGTAGCGGTGGTGTGGGCGTGTCAATCGTATCTCCACTACCGAACTTTTCGCTCAGCTGATCCAACATCCCCCCCAACTCCTTGGCCTCGTTGATAAGCACTTCCACGTCCGCCTTGACCGGGACAGGAGGGGGTGCAGGTTTCCACGACAACTCGTTTACTGCATTATCAACAACGCCCTGCCATGTCGTCCCTTCCTTGGCCAACAGCTCGTTCAGCTCATCCTTGATTCGCCGGCATGCACCAGCGCCATCGTACCCGAAACTTGTGTAGATCTGAACCAGGGATGCCCCCGCTTTTGCGTACTCCAAGGCGTCGGCACCTGTGGAGATGCCTCCGCAGCCAATCAACGGGATGGACGCAGGAATTTGGGTTCGGAGGATCCTGAGAGCAGCAAGAGTATATGGCTTTAGTGGCTTGCCAGATAGACCTCCTTGCTCTATTTTGTTCGCTATCAAACCTCTCAGCGTCAGGACCCACCCTGGACTCGAGAACACGTACAGTTGACGAGGTTCGAGGATCGCGAAACGGTTGTGTTGCTAACAATTACTCCGTCAACCCTGCCCTCCTTGATAACCGAAGCAATGTCCAATAGTTCAGGCTCGCTCAGGTCTGGGGCGATCTTGACTACTAGCTTGGGCGCTCGGGAAGTCGAAGCAACCTTCCTACGGGCATCATTCACTCCGTTCAGGAGCTCTGCCAGCGCAGAGCGCGTCTGTAGCCCCCTGTGTGCGTCGTAACCAGGCGGGAAACTCAGGGGGACATAGAAACCTACCTAAGTCCAGGCGTGTTCGGGCTGGAGATGTTGATCACCAACACGTCAGCATACGGGCCGAAGGCTTCCACCCCGGACACGAAGTCAGCAATTGAATCTGCAGGGGACGCCTTGTTTTTTCCCAAGTTGAC
>Ga0307516_10005230_pt1 | contig 15624 bp, 19 predicted proteins | sample 19_EM_MG_FD_203310 | JGI IMG/M metagenome (GOLD analysis project Ga0307516, IMG submission 203310) | Populus trichocarpa ectomycorrhiza microbial communities from riparian zone in the Pacific Northwest, United States - 19_EM | ecosystem: Host-associated > Plants > Roots > Unclassified | place...
AGGTTGGCGCCTAGGACCTTCTGCCCTTTTGCATTGGCAATCGAGCAAATCCCAGAGCGGAATGTTGTTGTGTATCCTTGTGAGTCGAGTTGTCCTACTGATATGAGGGATATTCGGAATTCCGGAATGAAAAACGCCTCAATATCCACTCTTCCCAGACGTACTATTCCTTTCTTCTTTGCTTGAACTTGGTGATCATCTCCTAACTTGATGATCATATCCATTTCCTTCACTGAGTTCTTCTGGAAATCTCGTAGATTGTTGCCATAATTGTGAGATGCTCCAGAATCAATTACCCAGGTCCTTGTTGTTATTGCCGATCGATATGACGCCACCATTACCTCCAAGCTGAGGGAGGTAGATCCCGCAAGTCATTGCTGGTTGCCCGAGGTATTGTGAGTGCGTCCATTTCCTTCGCGTCCATCACGTCCGTCGCGTCCGTTTCCTTCGCGTCCGTCGCGTTCGCGTCTGTCACGTCCGTTTCCTTCGCGTCTGTCGCGTCCTATTCCTCTGCTGTTTCGCAGGGCCTGTCCCTTTTTCCTGGCCGGGCAGTCATTCTTGATGTGGCCCTCTTCTCCACAGTAGTAGCAGTCATTCTGGTCTTGTGCCCGTTTGTTGTTCTTCTTACTCCAGCAATTTGAGGTAGAGTGAGTGCCGGTCTTACACCAATCACACCACCGCTGAGAACGCTCATTTCCTTGGTATCGTCCCTGGTAGCCACCTCGTCCTCCCCTTGCTCCTTGTTGTGTGTAGAGAGCTTCTGAAACGGCATCAGGTTTTGTTGTCATCGATCGATTTGTTTCGCATTCGTTCAGTGCATCAATGACTTCGTGAATAGTGACTCCTGCACGAGATTGAAGAATCTCAATCGTGACTGCATAGGCGGGAGGAAGAGTGGTGTAGATGTGGTTCTTAAGGACCATGTCGGAGACCGCTTCTTCGGAGCCTGCGAGCTCAGTGGTGATGTCGAGCAATTCGGCGAAGTAGGCATTTAGCGGCTGTCTGGGAGTGGGGCGGAGAGTACTGAATTTCCGGAAGAGCGACATTCTACCGACCGATGAGTTGGCGGTGTTTGTGCGTGCCTCCAATTCTTTCCACATCTGGACGGGATCCTCCATTCCTTTGATGTGTACCTTGACAGCATTGGTACAAGATCCGTAGATAATGGCCACGGCCTGCAATTTCCGTTGTTTGTAGTCCTTGTATGCCTTCCGTGCTAGAACGAGAGGTCTGGTAAAGTCGTTGGGTCTTCCCGGATCTTCTGATTCTTCTTCTCTCTCCATCACGATGTCCCACGCCATGATTCCTTGCAGAACCTTCCTGCAATCTTCTTTCCAGACTGCGTAGTTCGTACGATCGAGTAGGCGGACATTGCCCTGAGGGTGTTTGAACGTTTCGTCGCTCATGATGAAGATCGTTGTAGATTCTCGTCGAATAGCGATGCGTAAGGAGGGAAGTTCTTTTCGGCCATCAGAGGTCTTCTGTCGCTAGGATGGTTAGCAATCAATTTCGAGGAGAGATCTTCTAGGTGAGACGTAGAGGAAAGGGCCTGGGAATCACCGGCCCCCGCGTTTATCACTGGCTCCTGAGGAGCTATTTAACGCGCAAGAGTTTGACGGCGGTGAGGTTTGATCGTATATGGAGCGGTTACGGCTCCGGGCTCATAACCTGTAAAAGTTTGCCCGATCACCGTTCCTCTGAGAGTCTTCACACGAGCAAAGAGAGAGAGAGAGAGAGAGGGAGAAAGAGTTGACAACTTGATGATTATATCGTTGGAGTTTGATGGTATCGCTCAAACGTGATGCGTCGTCTTTTTCTCTACTATGAAGAAGTATATAGAAAGAAAGAAGAAAGAATGCCAAAGACGCTGCTATGGGAGAATGCCAAGCCGTCGTTGCCAGGATCCCCTTGCCACTGCCGTTGCTATGCCATTGCTCTCCGCAGCGTTGCTGTCGTCGCCGTTGCTGTGGTGACGCTTCCACCGGCGCGCCACGCCGGAGCGGTGAGTGGCGAGAAGCAATTCCAACATGCGCTTTTGTATGGTTTGGCTCACTTCCCACAGCTCGACTTGCTGAATATAACGGCACGGGCTGCAAGTCCACCGCTTTTTTCTTCTACTTTCATCATATCATACATGCGACCAGCGCACTCCTCGCATCTTGCTATCATCCATGCTGCCTGCATCAACCTCACCGCCATCCTCATCAATATCGTACTCGTCGCGTCTTGATGTCATCCACGCCGCCGGCATCCTCTTTTCATCGACATCGTACTCGTTGTGTCTTGATGTCATCCACGCCACCGGCATCATCTTTTCATCGATATCGTACTCGTCGCGTCGCGTCGTATTGTACAACTTCCCACTGTCCCTGGGAGTGCTGCGCTAACAATTCACGAAGCTTGTTGATCTTCACGCCGCGTCATATTTGCTATCGTCCTTGCCGCCACCGGCAGCCTCACCGCCATCCTCATTGACATCGTACTCGTCGCGTCTTGATGTCATCCACGCCGCCGGCATCATCTTTTCATCGATATCGTACTCGTTGCGTCGCGTCGTATTGTACAACTTCCCACTGTCCCTGGGAGTTCTGTACTAACAATTCACGAAGCTCGTTGATCTTGACGCTGCATCATATTTGCTATCGTCCTTGCTGACGCCAGCAGCCTCACCGCCATCCTCATTGACATCGTACTCGTCACATCTTGATGTCATCCACGCCGCCGGCATCATCTTTTCATCGATATCGTACTCGTCGCATTACGTCGTATTGTACAACTTCCCACTGTCCCTGGGAGTGCTGCGCTAACAATTCACAAAGCTCGTTGATCTTCACGCCACATCATATTTTCTGTCGTCCTTGCCGCCGCCGGCAGCCTCACCGCCATCCTCATTGACATCGTCCTCGTCGCGTCGTGTCTCATCCGGCAAACTGCCTTTGTTTTGGTCACGCAGAGCAATGCTGTCTACGGTGAGGTAGAGCTATGCTGTCTACAGTGACATGGTAGATAGATGTAAATTCGATGTAATGAATAGAACTGGCTTGAGTCACAATGCCTGGAGCCAAATGCGAGTTTAATAGTCTTTGCTGCAATGTACCGTGCCCTGACGGTCGCGTTTCGATGCTACCACTGTGACCACTCTGTTACCTATGTGTGGCGCGCCATCGTAAGCCTCGTCTGCCATTTGCGTTGACACTCGGCGTCTGTATGACGCGCTGCGTCCATATGGCGAAGACACTCCTCGTCCAGATGGCAGATGCCACGGCACGCGTCGTCCGGATGACATTTGCCTTGACACTGCGTCCGGAAGAAATTTGCCTTGACATTCTGCGTCTGTAAGACACGCACTGCGTTCAGAAGGCAAATGCCCTGACACCCCTCGTCCGGACACCATCTGCCTTGACATTCTGCGTCTGTAAGACACGCGCTGCGTTCAGAAGGCAAATGCCCTGACACTCCTTGTCTGGAAGGCAGATGCCGTGGCATGCATCGTCCGGAAGACATATGCCTTGACATTCTGCATCTGTAAGACACGCGCTGCATTCAGAAGGCAAATGCCCTGACACCCCTCGTCCGGACGACATCTGCCTTGACACTCTGCGTCTGTAAGATACACGCTGTGTCCAGAAGGCAAATGCCTTGACACTCCTCGTCTGGAGGACATCTGCCTTGACACTCTGTGTCTGTAAGACACGCGCTGCGTTCAGAAGGCAAATGCCCTGAAACTCCTCATCTGGAAGGCAGATGCCGTGGCATGTATCGTCCGGAAGACATTTGCCTTGACATTCTGCCTCTGTAAGACACGCGCTGCGTTCAGAAGGCAAATGCGCTGACACTCCTCGTCCAGAAGGCAGATGCCGTGGCATGCATCGTCCGGACTCTGTTTGCCTTGATATTAGTCGTCCGGAAGGCCAATGCGCAGCCCACTTCTGTCTAGTATGCATATGCATGGGCGGGTCGCGTTCGGTGCAGCATGTGTGCTGACATGCCTTGTCCGGATGGAGAATACCTTGCCGGGTTGCGTCCTGAGTGTCTAGACGTTTCCGACGCGTATGCAGCGTCCGGACGCAGAATTTTTTTCCTGATGCCAGTGGCGTTCCACTCGAGGAAGTTCCAGCCGGCGGAAATCAATTACGAAATCGACGACAAGGAACTCTTAGCCATAGTGGATGCCTTCAAACCTTGGAGACGCTATTGTGAAGGAGCAATGTACCAAGTCCAGGTGTATTCGGATCACCAAAACTTGGAGTACTTCACAACAACCAAAGTCTTGAATCGACGCCAAGCACGATGGGCACAGGAGCTAGCCGGTATTGACTTTAGAATCTATTACCGACCAGGCACGCAAATCGGGAAGCCAGAGGCGTTGTCAAGGCGTTCGGAGTACCGCCCTAAAAAGGGGGGGGTAGAAAACCAGCCGATCACGACGGTTTTGGGAAAAAATAACTTCGAGGACCGTCTAACGCGATCATTCGTCTGTTCCTCTGCACGGCTGTCATCATTCCTGGAAAGAAAGTGGACGAAGGAATTCCTGGCAGACATCAGGGAAAAGGGGAAGAAGGAGGAAGCCTATGAACAAGCAAGGAAACAGGAAGCGGTGTCGGAGGAACCATCGCCGCAGGACCGAAGGGTCAAGGAACTAAGTTACGAAGACAACCTACTGTACCGACGAAACCTGCTCTGGACACAAAGGTGGCCGGACACATGGGACAGGATAAGACCATCGAACTAATCCAACGCAACTTCTGGTGGCCAAAAATGAACGAACGAATCATCGACTTTGTCAGAAGCTGCCTGGAATGCCAGCAGAATAAGGTATCCCAACACCAACCCTACGGGCTGTCCTCCCCGCTAGAGTTGCCCTACGCCCCGTGGCAATCCATAGCAATGGACTTCATTACGGAACTCCCAGCCTCGGAAGGCTGCGACCAGCTATGGGTGGTCATCGACCGATTCACCAAGATGGCGTACATTCTCCCCTTCAGAACAGAGGGAAAGACGGCGGTGGATCTAGCCGTCATCTTTGCTCGAGAGATATGGAAGTATCACGGCCTCGCCGCTGATATTGTGTCAGACCACGACTCCAGGTTTACTTCAGAAACCTGGAAGGAATTGCTGCGACTCTCGGGAATCCGGCCCCGAATGTCAACCGCGTTCCATCTGCAGACTGACGGACAGATGGAGTGGCTTAACCAGATGATCGAAGCCTACCTCCGAGTGTTTGTCAGCAAAGAACAGGACAACTGGGTACGCCTGCTGCTGATGGCGGAGTTCGCCTACAACAACTCGACCACCACAGGCAATGGTATGTCTCCGTTTTACGCCAACTATGGCTTCCACCCAGCAGCCATGGACCCCGCGTCAACAGAACCTCTGAACCCAGCAAGCCAAGTCTATGCCCACTGGATGCAGGCCGTACACGACGACTCCCGGAAAGGGCTGGAAGACGCACAGGAGCGGATGCGCTGATACACCGACCCAGCGCGAAAGGAACCCCCGGCATTCCAAGTAGGAGACTTGGTGATGCTTAACGGACGCAACATCAAAACGCGCCGCCCCTCGAAGAAACTGGACCACAAAAATCATGGTTCTTTCCAGATCGAGAAAATCGTCTCCCCCCTGGCCGTCCGCCTCATGCTGCCCCAAAAATGGAAGATCCACAACGTCTTCCACGTCTCGCTGCTCGAACCCTACCGAACCAGCGAGCACCTAGCACCACCAGACCCATCAAAGGTGCTCCGAGAGGCTGATGACATCGAACAAGCAGAGGAATACGATGTCAACGAAGTTATATTCTCGGTCAAACGCGGCCGGGGAAATAACAAAAGAATCCTATACCTCGTCAGGTGGCTTGACTATCCGGAATGCAAAAACTGAACGGAAGAACCATTTGACAACTTTTCAGTAGGCGGCCTGGAGAAACTCCGAGAGTTTCACCAACGAAATCCAGACGTACCGAGGGACTACCGGCTCACCGAGGGCTAAAAACCAGTTCCACCGAGGACCTGGCGGTAGTGGGCCGAAGAGGGGGAGGACTTCGGTACCAAAGCATTGCAAGCGACGAAAAGACCCACTCCTCGGGCAACCACGAGAAGCCGATGACGCAGCGCCCGACGAAGAGTGTACGCGAACGAAAAACGTTGGAGTCAGGAAAACCGTTCAGAACAGACGTATTGACCTCTTGGCGACCGACTCGGACCGGCGGAACCGGCGCGGACGGCACATAAGCGGTGAAGTGAGTCCCCGAGAGCACTGTCACTGCTCCAGCATACTAGTCTCCCCCCAGAAGAACGTGGGCACGGTCACTGCCAAGTATACGGGTTACTAGCACGAAGGACACCATGCCTCTCCCGATTCCCTGTGCCGACCACAACCCCGGAACTCCACCGAGCTGGCCAAGCCTTGACGCAGCGCGGCGGCGAGTACGACCCAATATGATATGACAGTATGAGTACGCACCAGCCTACTCAGAGGGCCCAGTCATTTCGACGGATTGCAGAGTCATGCGCTGATCCGGTGACTGGGTGGGCTGTAGGGGAGGAGGACTACAGCCACGGTAACCGCATTACAAAAGTTACCCCACAAAGGAAAGCACACACTCAGAAAGAGACGGGCTACCTAGATGGAGGAAAATTGTTAGTACTCGAGACGAGGCTAAGGGAGGGGGAGGTAGTGTTACACCTGAAATATCTCGAATACGTAGCTAGGCAAGAGAGAGGTACGTAAGGATGACGGAGCGCACCCAGAGAGTCTAGGAGGGAGATAAGGTCCGGAGATGAGCTTACGGCCGAGACGGACCTAAGACACATATCTCCGGAGGTGAGGGGAAGATTGCAAACGGAGAGATGCTTGGGCTATGACCCCTACAAGAGAGGATGCCACGTCGCCTGCTGATGGCGTACGGACCACCAGATTTGGGCTATGACCCCTCCTCCGAAGGGAGGGGATGCCACGTCGCCTGCTGATGGCGCACGGAAGAGAGTCCAGCAAGGAAAGCACCCTGCCCACTTGCATGAAACCTCATCTCCGCTTATCAAAACACCCTGCCAGGACCAATGAGTCGCCCACGAGGTCCATATACCTTCGGGGAATCCAAATCCGAGTCACCACCACTCACGCTGGCATCACTCAGATATAAAACTGAGGTTTTCCGCCCGACAGGAGGAACAACCTGCACGGACAATCCTCACCAACACTACCACCAAAACCACACACAAGATCTAAGATTATTCCGCTGTGAATTATCGAAAGTAGCCTGATTACCTTTGATTCTCCTTACACTCCGGTTACGATACAACCCCAGTGTCACACTATAATCTTGATCTCAAAATCACCCTACTTTCATGACTTGCTTCGACGACACCTACTTCGAAGACCACCTCTACCTACTCGAACTATCCACCTTCTTGGAACCTAAGTCCCAGTACTCCATAGACTACACGTTCCAATCCATCGATAGCGAGTTAGCCAACTACGAACAGTGGGATACATTCAGTGACGGACCTATCCCTACTCCTTACCAAGAAGGTGACTACGAGCCCTGGAACTGGTATACGCAGTACTGGCTCAACTGCACCTACAGCCATAAGAACGCCGAGTTCACAGAAAACGAGCTCCGGGATCTCTGCGACTATTACTTCACCGACGACGAAACCATCTACAGGGGAGACTTCCTCGACCTCTATTAAAATGACGACCTCTTCGGACTTCATGCGATCATGTGTTTTCCTTGGATGCGGCGATCGAGTCATAATGTTAGACGGAGGAACTGTGTCAGTCTTGCGGGCAAGCTGTGATTCTACAGAGGGAAGGAAAAGTATGAAGGAAGGGCGTGGTAGCTATTCTGGAGATTCTTCTCCACGCAATCTATTATCTCTCTCCACAGACCTACCTCTCTATCCCCGTGACTGGTGCTGCGACCATCCCTCCCCAGAACAACGAGCCCACGCAAGGCGTGTGAGAAAAGCCACGAAGAGACCACGCCGGGCGTGACGGATACCGCGAGAACAACAAGCCCACGCAAGGCATGTTAGAAGAGCCGCGAAGAGACCACACCGGGCGTGACGGATACAGCGAGAACAACGAGCCCACGCAAGGTGTGTGAGAAGAGCCGCGAAGAGACTGCGCTGGGCGTGACAGATACCACGAGAACAACGAGCCCACGCAAGGCATGTGAGAAGAGCTGCATGGAGACCACGCCGGACGTGACAGATACCGCAAGAACAACGAGCCCACGCAAGGCGTGTGAGAAGAGCCGCGAAGAGACCACGCCGGACGTGACGGATACCGCGAGAACAACGAGCCCACGCCAGACGTGTGAATACGCCGGAAGTGTGAGTACGCCGGAAGTGTGAGTAGGAGCGCTTGCTCCACAGACCCAAGCCTACATTGCCTGTCGAGCCAGAACGGAGAAGTCTAGGCAGGATCTTGACACTAGATTGCGTCTCCCCATCGACACCTGACGTAGCAACGAAAAAGACACAGTGGATTCCCAGGATGAAAGCACCAGGGACCCCCTCAACCTTAGCAAATTCAGGGACGTCCCTGACGACCAGCGAGCGCCGAGCCCAGCAACCCCCAAACAAAGATCTAGACCCCAGAGCTCCGAGTCCCCCGAACAACTCAAAAGAATGATGGCTTGAAGCCCCGGGACCCCAGCTGTTGACAACAGAAATGCTGCAAACACTTTTAGCTGCACGCGACCGACCGCCGCAGACCAGTTACCTAAAGCTCAGGGACCCGGAACCATTTGAAGGAGAAAAAACGAAATACAAAACGTTCCTGGCCCAGTGCGAGCTGAAGTTTACAACAGAGGGAAACTGATTCGATGACGATGAGAAGAAAACAGGATATGTATCCTCCCTACTGCAAGGGGTGGCATGGAATTGGGTGGAAACCTTCCTAAACCAGGAAGGTGGAATCAACCTGACTTGGGAAGAACAAAAGACCAACATGAAGCACGTCTTTGGCCAGGTAGACGCCGAGAAAATAGCGTTCGAGAAATTCCCGAAGATCCAGCAGGGAAATCGGACAGTGGCCAGCTACTGGGCCGAATTTCAGCGAATCAAAGCAGACCTCCCATACGTGGACAACGTATGCATTGCACGATTCCGAGACGGATTACACCCCGAGGTAAAAAGGCACCTAGTCATTAGCGAAACCCCTGCCACAGTCTTGGTGGACTACGCCACGGCCGCCATCAAAACGGATAGCCGCCTATGCAACCTCGGAGTCATTAATCGATGACCTACCACCAACCCAGAAGCGCACTTCCACGTCAACACAAAGGAGCCTCTGTCTACACCCCCGGGAGACCCGATGGACCTCGATGCCACCCGACGATTCAAATTCGCAAGGGGAATGCCGAACCGATTCCCACGACGAGCAATCACGGGAGAATGTTACAACTGCGGAAAGAAAGGACATTTCGCAAAAGAATGCCCCCAGCCCAGGAAAGAACGAGTTCCATGGTAAAAGACCATACAGGGCCGCGGAAGCCACCTTCGAGGAGACGACCGAAGAAGAACCGTCGGGAAACGACAACCCTCGGGAATAAGTACCAATAACCACCACCCGAGGGAAACACCTGTTGTCAAACCCGAAGAAGACCCCGTGTACCGAGTACAAACCACCGGATACGACCGGGAGGAGAAAATTATGATCAAAGTACGAATCCAGGGGACAGACAGGAACGAATGCACCACTACAGCCTTGGTGGACAGTGTGGCATCAGAAAACTTCATCGATAAGGCCTATGCTGAGGCCAGCAGAATACCTATGCAACAAAAAACAACACCAAGACGAGTATTGACAGTCTACGGAAGTGAGGTCACCGGCGGGCCGGTAACCCAAGACGGTCAAATCCACCTAACCATCAACAATCGCGAGGAGGAGATCCGGCTACACTGCATCATGATCGGGAACGCCCCGATCATCCTGGGACTCCTATGGCTCAAACTCCACGACCCAGTGATAGGGTGGAAGAATCACACCGTGAAATTCCACTCCGACCACTGCGCCGAGAAATGCCTACCCAGCTCACCAAGAGCCAACACAGTCCCAGAAGAAAAGGCCACAGAGCAATACTATGAGAAAACACCGGCAGAAGAGGAGAACTGGGAAATCGGCGAAACAGACCCATCGGAGGTATGCCAGACAGTAATCGACGAAATCAAAGAAACCTCTAGGATGAGCAAGAAGCCAATTCCCCCAGAATATCACGAATTCTTCGATGTATTCACAGAACAAGAACCAACGGCGTCCCCACCTCACCGCATGCAGGACCATCATATCCCACTGGAGGAAGTGAAAACGCCCCCGTATGAGCCCTTGCGACCCCCGAATGACGAGAAAATGAAGGCTTTCAAAGAATACTAGGATGTCAACGAAAAACGAGGATGGATCCGTGCATCCACTTCCCCGGCCGGAGTGCCGATCCATTTTGTGAAGAAGAAGGACAGAGGACTACACTTGTGCGTGGATTAACCACAATTAAATGAAATCACGGTCAAGGACCAGACACCATTGCCATTGATCGGAGAATCCCTGGATCAACTGTCCAGTGCCACCGTCTACACCAAACTCGATATCCGAGACGCATATTACAACCTCCGAATCGCAGCAGGAGACGAGTGGAAAACAGCCTTCCGAACCCAGTACGGACTATACGAATACTGTGTCATGCCTTTCGGGTTGACCAATGCACCAGCGTCGTTCCAACGATGGATAAACGAGATTCTGAGCAAATACCTGGATATTTTCTGTGTGGCATATCTGGACAACATCCTAATCTTCTCGCAAAATCTGGAAGACCACCGGAGGCACATCCGAACAATCTTGAGACGAGTTGAGGAAACCAGGCTCACGCTGAAAGCATCTAAATGCGAATTCCATACAACGGGAACAGAATACTTGGGATATGTCATATCACCAAAGGGACTGCGAATGGACGAAGAAAAGATCCGAACAATCAAGGAATGGAAAGAGCCAACGAATGTAAAAGGAATCCAGAGTTTCCTGGGATTTGCCAACTTCTATCGTCGCTTTATCAGAGACTACAGTAAAATCACGATGCCCCTATCCTCCCTCACAAGGAAGGAAAAAGAGTGGGAATGGCGCGACAAACAGCAAGGAGCGTTCAATACCCTAAAAACGGCAATGATCACGGAACCCATACTACAGCACTTTAACCCAGAATGAGCCGTTACCAACGAAACAGACGCCTCGGACTACGCCATAGGGGCAATTTGCTCGCAACCAGACGATAACAGAATTCTGCACCCAGTAGCCTACTACTCAAGGAAACTCAAGGACCCGGAGTGCAACTACGATATCCACGACAAAGAGCTACTGGCGATCATGGACGCACTGCGAAAATGGGATACCTATTGCAAAACAACAGGACCCAAAATCACGATTCTCACGGACCACAAAAACCTCGAATATTGGAAAACGAAAAAAGATCTCAACCTACGACGGGCCCGATGGGGTGAGCGGCTAGCAAACTACGACTTCACGATCAAATACCGACCAGGAAGATTAGCCGGCAAACCAGACATCCTCTCTAGAGAGTCAAGAGACTCTCCCTGGGAAGGGGATATGAAGCATCGACAGAACCACGGCCGAATCCTGTTACCTGAAGAAGCGTTCGAAGCACTCCAGACCAATACAATGGAAACCATCAACCTCGAGATAGACAAGGAACTCCTGAATGAAATCCGGACACTAAGCGCAGCAGATAAAGAGATCCAAGAAATCCGAAGGAAAAAAGCAAGTGGGACCACCCGTAACGGAAAGAACGCGCTAGGGTTATGCGAGGAAAACAGCGGGTTGCTAATGTATGACGGCCTCATATGGGTCCCGGACAACGACATCCTGCGACTACGCATATTAAGAGACCACCATGATGTGCAAGCCGCGGGACACCCGGGCCGAGCAAGAACCCTGGAACTTGTTAGCCGAAATTTCTACGGGCCAGGGCAACAAAAGTACATCCACAGATACGTCGACCACTGTGACACCTGCCATCATATCAAGCCAATCTGACACGCGCCATTTGGACTGCTAAAGCCACTCGAACTCCCACACCGACCATGGGACACGATATCAATGGACTTTATCACTGCGCTGCCGACGAACAACGGAACAGATGCGTTATGGGTAATAATCGATTGCCTCAGAAAGATGGGACATTTTGTCGCCTGCCAGGGCACCATGGACCCCGAAGACCTAGCAGACCACTTCCTACGACAAGATATAAGACCCCACGGACTGCCAAGCAGTATTGTATCAGACAGAGGGTCCCTGTTTACCTCAGACTTCTGGAAACGAGTAACGGAAGCACTTGGGATATCACGCAACCTCAGTACAGCTTTCCACCCACAAACGGACGGACAAATGGAAAGAGCCAATGCCACCCTCAAGCAGTATCTCCGGGCATACTGCAACTACCAGCAGGACGACTGGGAAAGGTTGTTGCCAATTGCTGAATTCTGCTACAACAATACACAAACCGGAACCACAAAAATAACCCCCTTCTTTGCCAACTATGGATATCACCCTCGTTTCCTGCCAGACCTTGGCACCCGGAACGAGGAGACCCCAGAAGTGTTGGAATATGTCGTGGCATTAAGAAGGTTGCATGAAGAACTTCAAGCAGAGATCAAGGAAGTCCAAATGTCTCAAGCAGAGCAAGCCAACAAAGCACGACATCCGGACCTGGTACTGAACCCAGGCGACAGGGTCTGGCTATGACGGAAACAAATCTGGACAATCTGACCATCGAACAAACTGGACCACAAGCAGATAGGCCCATACACCATCCTCGAAAAGGTAGGCTCAAGAGCATATAAACTGGACCTACCAACCACTGTCAGGATCCACCCAGTTTTCCACATCAGCCTCCTCGAACCCACAGCCAGCACCGAACCCATCCCGGGACACTAACAAACACCGCCACCACCTGTGGTCATCCAAGAACAGCAAGTGTAGGAAGTAGAGAAAATCCTCGACTCCCGACGCCATAGAAACCAGATCCAGTATCGAGTCAAGTGGACCGGTTTCCACGACCCCGATCGTACCTGGTATTCCGCCCGCAACTTTGAGAACTCACCCGACCTCGTTCGCTAGTTCCACTAGGAATACCCTGAGAAACCCGCACCCCAACTCTAAAAAACCCGATATGTCCACCACCGCCACTGTCGGCACCAACGAAAGCTGGACCTTCGCTGGCCACAGCCGCACCTCCGAGTTTCCCATCACAACCTCTGCCGATAACAAACAACCCGAACTACCCACCAACGAACCCAACAATGACTGGGGCATTGCCGCCACCACGACCGACGGATGGGGTGCCCCTCCAGCCGCACCTTCGCCCCCGCTGTCCGCCGCAGGACAGCCCCATACAAACGACCACGTATCCCTGCACTGGACGGCCTGCTACAATGACTACTACAACACCCACCGCCAGAGCAAGGACAATAATTACTACCCATGCCGAAGCAGCCGCTGCCGAGCGACAAACTGCGACTGCCCGCTCCCACACCCTAACGAACTACTCGAAGTAACCCGCGAACGACGCCTAAACCCCGCCAAAGCATGCGCGGACTGGTACCGAGTAAAGCGGGTCTGCCCAAAATGCCGGTTCCTCGTGAACATGGAAAACCACCACCTCCGCTGCAGCGCTGCAGCCCCACATGAAAACTTGGCAGACATCACGCCACCACAGGAAGATCAGGAAAACATAAACCCCGCAGCCACGACTGCGGCACTACAGGACGAGCAACTTGCCCTCCTGCGGGAAATCGTCACCATGATACATCAAACAACCACCCAGGACGCCCGCCGCAATCACGTCGTACACCGGACGCTCACCCAGCGGATGAACGAGTTCCACTACGCGGACCAACAGCAACTCGAGCAGATGACCAACACCCTGGGAGCCATCATCACTGAACAACAGCGAATGAATTAACAACTCCAAGCCCGGCAGCAGGCTAGCTGGCCCGTCTGCATCTACCGCACCCCCATCTGCTGCTGGACCCTGACGAACCGACATGACCTCGCCGGAGCTTCGGTCTGGACAGGGGATGTACTGTCACGCACCTGGCATGACAGGCTCCTTGGCGCCGGCGCCGGTGCCACTCTCACCCTTGTCGCCCTGTGGCTCGTCCTCGTTTCCGCTGCCCCAGCCGCGGTCATCCTCTGCGCTTAGGCGCCTCGGCCGATCTCTGCCATATCGCTCTGGTAGCAATACCCCGACCACTGGCCGGTCTAGACCTCTCTCCTTCGTCTCTGTTATGTTACTTGTGCGTTCTTTCTCCTGTCCGCTACGTTTGTTGTCTCCCATTGATTGAGCTTGCGCGTCCTTCTCCCATGTTCTTTACGAGTATTGTTTTCCCTTGATTAAGTTGTACGTCAGTTTTCCTTTCCTTTACTGTTACTGTTTGCGCATCCTTTCTCCTGTTGCCGCGAGTAGAGTGTTGGCCGCGCGGCGGCTGAGTGCGATCATGTGTTTTTCTTCGGCACGGCGATCGAGTCATAATGTTAGACGGAGGAACTGTGTCAGTCTTGCGGGCAAGCTGTGATTCCACAGAGGGAAGGAAAAGTATAAAGGAAGGGCGCGGTAGCTAGTCTGCAGACTCTTCTCCACGCAATCTATTATCTCTCTCCACAGACCTACCTCTCTATCCCCGTGCCCGGCACTGCGACCATCCCTCCCCAGAACAACGAGCCCACGCAAGGCGTGTGAGAAAAGCCGCGAAGCGACCACGCTGGGCGTGACAGATACCGCGCGAACAACGAGCCCACGCAAGGCGTGTGAGAAGAGCCGCGAAGAGACCACGCCAGGCGTGATGGATACCGCGAGAACAACGAGCCCACGCAAGGCGTGTGAGAAGAGCCGCGAAGAGACCACGCTGGGCGTGACGGATACCGCGAGAACAACGAGCCCATGCAAGGCGTGTGAGAAGAGCCACGAGGAGACGACGCCGGGCGTGATGGATACCGCGAGAACAACGAGCCCATGCAAGGCATGTGAGAAGAGCTGCGAAGTGACCACGCCGGGCGTGACGGATACCACGAGAACAATGAGCCCATGCCAGACGTGTGAATATACCGGAAGTGTGAGTACGCCGGAAGTGTCAGTAGGAGCGCTCGCTCCGCAGACCCAAGCCTACGTTGCCTGTCGAGCCAGAACGGAGAAGTCGAGGCAGGATCTTGACAGGTGGGTGTGGGCTTAGCTGACTTTTCAGGGTCAAAGCCATGTCCCCAGGGTTTTTGAGGAGGGGTCCAGTCGTGCCGACGCAAAAGACGTGACTAGAGAGAATTTTTCCTTTTCTGTCGCGCAAGCGCGACAGGAAAAGAAATAGTTGGATCTGTCATGATGAGACGACAGAGGAAGTGTTGTAGATACCCATAGGCCATCAGAGGTAGACTCTGATGGCCGTGGGGAGAAGTTGTTGTTGTTGCGCTAGCGAAAGGTTGGGGTTGTTGGAGTGGATAATATGCCATTTAATTCACTTGTGCTTCAGTACTTCAGACTACATGCACTCCTCCACGCCATACCACCCCCATGGGGTTCCCATCTTTCCAACCGCCAAACAGAACATTCGCACCAAATGAAAG
>Ga0307516_10005231_pt1 | contig 15621 bp, 14 predicted proteins | sample 19_EM_MG_FD_203310 | JGI IMG/M metagenome (GOLD analysis project Ga0307516, IMG submission 203310) | Populus trichocarpa ectomycorrhiza microbial communities from riparian zone in the Pacific Northwest, United States - 19_EM | ecosystem: Host-associated > Plants > Roots > Unclassified | place...
GACAATGCAGCCTTTCTCGATAGGACCAACGGTATCCGCGTGGCCCCGCCGCAGCTAGGTTGCCGTTTTGGAACTTCAGGTCCCTGCTCGGCCGCATCCCCAATGGCGGCGGTTATATAACTCCGTCCACGCATCAGGCCACCAATATCTGCTTCTCCCGGCCAACCACGGGAACTACGCGATGAACTTTCGAGACTCTATCATACTGTCCCTAAAACCACTCCCGGGCCAACTTCACAATGTGACTGACGATTCTTCAAATCGGTCATTTTGATTCTGACTAACTGCTGGCTAGCCTTCCACCGACCGACGACGCTTCTCTCTCCGTCTGAATCCCCCAGAGGAAGATACCAGGTTAGTCCCAAAGAAGTCTTCATGCATCGCGTATACACCTATATCGTAATCCCCAGCGCTGATACGGGTTCCATCAGGACCGGTCCCGAATCGACCATGGTGGAAGGGCTCGTCCACTTCACGAACCCATTTACGGGGGAGGCGATCCCTCCCTTTCGCGATGGATTGATCGAGATGGAGGACTCGCACCGACCGCCTCCCAGGCATGTCACATTCAGCAGACCGACCGAAACCCACCATGAGTCTCCCGATCCCAGACTACTGGGTATGTCCCATCGGCCTGCTTCCCGCTCATCACGTATAATCCGGGGAGCTAATAAGTGACGTATAAACCTAGAACTTCATACCATTCTCCGCCGAGGTGGATTATCAGGAGTTAACACTGCCGATTCGGCACAATTACGGGATTTACTTGAAAGAATAGCACCACAGATCAATGACCCGAGGTTGGTATCTCTTCGTTCTCCTGAGTCTCGGGTACCGACTACGTTACAACCGACAGGAGTAACCGTGCCACGCGTACCGTGGTAGCAGATGAGACGGATTCTCCGGCCAGGTATGAGCTTCTGCCCGTTCCTCAAAGTTCGTGTGACTTACCGCATCCCCTTTCTCCGACCTTCAGGGATGACGCGGGACAGTATGACACAGCGGGTGTACAATACGCCCGTTTTGAGCGTCCATTCATTTCTTCGGGGACTGCTGGGAATACGGTTTGGTACACGAGTTCGAGTGGTTCTCCATTACACCGGCCAGTCCCCCAGATCACCCCCAGCCCTGGTAACATTTACATTCACACAGACACATCCACGAATGGCCTGCAGGTGTGGATTTCCCTGTCTGTTGGTTCCTGGACGGGCGTACCCGTCGAGTATGATCGGAACTACCTCCCGGACAGGGTCGTGACAACCGCTCGCCACCCTCTCTTCAACGACAGGGTTTTGAAGATACGGGCGAATGGAGAACCCAGCTGGGTAACGCGCCAGACCTGTGTGACCTTAAAGTCCCGTAAAAAGGTGGCACGTCCCGGCAATAAGTAATTGACGAAGGATTACACGAATTCCTATGTACTCCCTACCAATTTCTGTCTACCCCTGGGACCTCTGTGGTCCAGAGTCATACTTGATAGTCTTTTTTGCACCGCTCCCCACCAAGAACCTTGTTTCCATCGCATATGCGGCCTTTGTTAATGTTTTGGATGTTCAATCGGCACGAAAAAACCGGTAACTAGGTTCAACGACCTCCACCCCTAACTAACGAAGATACGTGCTAGTTCCGCGTCGCGCTCGTTCCACGTCGTGCTCGTTCTGCGTGGATGAGCTGATCCGTCATCGTAGGTACGCTCACACTTTCTGGGTGGGCCAGCTCACCTATGGACCATACGACAGAGGGGATGGCGAGGCGGTCCATTGAGTCTCGGGGTCTGGACGTCCGGCGACCACGGATTCCATCACGACCAATCGTTGGCAACGGGCACTGGGGGAGTCCGCGAACGTACCGGAATAACAACGATCCTAAAAGGGAAGGACGGTGCACGGATCATGCCGATGCTCTGGGCGATGGCGACGGAGCAGGTAGGGAACGGTGTGAAAGTGGTGTACCGAGGAAGAGAGCGGGGTTTACTGCACCATGCAAAATATATTGTGGTTTAGTATTGTGGTTTAGGATTGTGTCACTAACTCCACCGGATGAGAGCTGAGCGGAGCGGTTGCCAAAACTGGACGCGGGAAGTCCCAATCCCGATCAAACAAACATGTACAAAACTGATGGGGCATTTATGTACTCAATTCTTTCTTATTTGATTAGATCCGAGAACCCCGCGCCTATTCCCCGGCAAGCGGGGCCTGGGCGCCGGATTCCAGTGATCGTGGTCTCCCGAGTCTCCCTTCTCTACAACCAAGATGCGTCCATGGTGTACGTTGTGCTTCCGCGAATTCGACCAAAAGCTGTGGGAACCTGCTTCCCCGGTAGTTCCCCCATGTGGTCGGTGTCCCTTTTTCTATGTCCCGGTGATTGCCACTCGTTCCTCAGAACCTCGCACAGGGCACGCACTTTGTTATGAGTGTCTCAAGTCCACGGAAAACTATCCGTGCTACCTTCGGTGCGGAGAAATTACTTCGGCTGAAGAAGCTCGGCCGATTCGAATGAAATTTACCGACTGTGGCGCCAGGAATTGGTGTGGGGACTCTGCGATTGATTACGTGCTCTATCTCAACGGGATTTTCAGGAAAGAAATACTGTCTTCCAAAGGGAAGAAGCGATTACAGGAGGCCAATATGAGCCTGGAGAAGCTTGGGATTGAACTCGACAAAGAGCGAGCGAGGCTAGCCCGGGCCCTAGGCGATTTCGCAGCCGGCGGGTCTTTCGAAACGACTCTCCACAGCCTTGCGGACAATCTGACTGGATTTGAAGCGAGCCTTGAGTTTTATCCAGAAATACTCACGTATTCGAAAAGGTTGGAGCGGTTGGAAGCAGAGGTCTGTCGGTCACTCCTTGTCCGTGATTTAACTCATCCGGTTTGACAGATCAAGAAGGCCAAGGAGCTTGCGGTGTAGCGCCTCGTGTCACTAATGCTGGAGGCGCGAACTTAAACATAGGCGTCCAGCTTAGAGTACTACGTATTATGTTCCAAGTCAACCTTCGTCGAATTTCTTGCCTTCTCTGTCGTGCTTTTCCGGTTGAGCGGGAACGGAACGGAACGCCCACTCGATCGATCGGAATTGGGGATCCGCGGCTGAGCGCCAGAGTTGAGCCACCCATCTTCGTATTCAACGCAACGATGAACGCAAACCCACGGATCCACATTTGCTGCAGTATCTGCAGCATACCTTTCAAAAGGGACGCGAAACTCTACTATTGTATATGCGGTACGTCGCGCAGGTCCGAAACACGGGCCAATCCTTAACCACCCCATCGTTACCCCAGACCGAATCTTCTGCGAATTGTGCTTGAAGATACGCCAATGTGGCTTTTGCAAGTTCAAGCCACATGATGCAAAAAGGCTTTACATGTCCTACGCCGAAGAGAGTCGGGAGGCGGACGACGAAGTTGAAGACTTTCTTTCCTCGACTTACATGTAGGTTTGATCCGATGACCCCCCGTTTACCGCGTTCACAGATTCGATTCCCATAGGGCGGGCGAAGTTTTGTTGCAAACACACAACCGGCTTGCCGCTGACCTCAGTACTTGCCGCGAGCTCATCAAGAAGCTGAATGAACAGTCGGCCATTATGGCTTCTGCGGTGGAAGTGGCGAAATTGAGAAAACAACAGGTGCTAGCGTCGAGGGAAGGGGTATTGAACCACCTCAAGAGTTTAAAGGATCTGGTGGCCGAGAAGGAGCAAGAGGTATGTTCGAGTGTGTCCAGAAGCCGTTACGAGGGTGTTGAAATATGGAACAGCTAGCTAACCTGCAGGAGCAAAACCCAGGGACGTAGTTGTTGGGGGAAATAGCTTCTTGATCAGCTGGCGTTCAACGGGAAGGGCCCGGTTACGTGAGGTGACCAACCCACTTCAGCGGGTAAGCAGGTGGTAAAATTGTCGGAATACCATTGGAGGCAATACATGTACCTGTACAGCGTAAAACCAGTGAGGGCGAAGGCTCCAGTGGTGGGGCAGAGCTGGGCTACCGGAACCAACGCTCTATGTATTGCCACCACCTGCACGGCGGTAGGAAAGTGATCGTCATTGATGGCAAACTACAAACGGTTTCAACGTCACGAGTGGACGCGCCGAGCACAAAATGATTTCTAGATATTCACAGATTGAGTATCGGAGGATGGCGCGGGCATTATGCTCCACCTTCGTATTTTGCGGTACACGACCTGCTTCCGGATATACCCGCTAACTCGTTCGTCGATCTTCAGTAGCGGGGTCGACGGTGGATGAAGGACTTGTCCCAATATGTAACCTAACGAGAAACGCGAGAAACGGCCCAAAACCCGTCGAACGGTCACCAACTGGATCCGTCAGTAGTGGAAGGGCGGAATGGGTACAAAACTGTGCGTAGAACTACTGCACTTTCGGTCCAATTGACAAGGGGTTTCGGCGCTGGAGGAAACCAAGAGCTGATTGGTGATCGGCTGACCGGTCAGCGATGATGTATGGGACGGGACAATCTGGCAAGGGGCCAGACGACAGACCGCTATCAAAGGTAATTTAATCACCACTGACAAGGAAGGCCGCATTCCCTTGAGCTATGACACAGAGGGGAGCGTGCTGGATTGGTTCCTAGAGAGTCGTGAGGGGTCCCAGTCTTGCTGAAAAGCACACGGGAGGGTGGGCGTGTAAGAACGCACCATGTAAGAACGTCCAACAGAACCAACACGGTTGCTGGAATTACCCCACCAGAAAGCAGATACTTAGAGGTCGTCGACTACGAAGCGGCCGTTTCACCGGTTTGAAACTGGATGTGGTTCTGGTGGGTTTCACGTGTTTACTTGTGCCTCGGGTTCCGCGTGGTACATGGCGGGCACATTCCTCGGCACAGCTCGGCACCCTATCTCCATCGTCGCGCCCACCCCTGCTGAGTGCATGCACTCCATGGCAGATCCAGAGACTCGATCTGGTCAGGTAGTCATCGCCCGTGCCTACCATGGCTAGCGCTTGACGTACGACTCGTCCAACCGACTTGAAGAGCCACACGCCCAATCGCGGTCAACTCTACATCAGACCTCTGGAGCGGAAGAAGTGAGGTCCGTTCAATCCATTCGACGGACATTGTATGATAGCATGCTGACCTTCCCCATTCGCCCTGCCCCGTGGTATCTTAAGTTCAACCTTTCTCTCTGTCCTCGCGGTCCACCTCTATTGCCTGCTGAGCGTCTGGTGATGTGACCTTTCCCATCTTTCACGACCCTTCTACACAGGCTCAAAATGACCCACACACCAAAGGGTTGACTGCGCCCCAGAGCTTGCCCTGGGGGTATTGAAGACCTGGAAGGCACGAATTGCGACCATCGCCTTGCGTGACACTCTCGTTGGGTTGTGAACTAACAAGGATTGAAGCCACCGCTGCTCTTCTCTGGGGGAACCGTCGATGGTGGCTTCTTCCGGGCATGGGACTTGGGACTGTGGTTAGCTGGTGTCGACATCCAGAAAGGGAGAGGGTCGGTCAGACCAACGTCGAGTCAAACACCCCGAGAAGCTCATGCGCCAACCGGTGGTGTGTCCATCATTTCTCACTCTCGTTACGTGTCTCCGTTTCCAGCCTCCCACATACGAAACAATATCTTTGGCATTCCATTGGATCTTCTGTCCCGTTGTACCGTCCAACCTGTCTCTTCTTGCCCAGGAATATCGGTATCATCTCCTCCCCAAAGTCAGCACGGCGACCTCTAGATCCACTCGATAGCAAACATTCTGGGATGCCGCCATGAGGCAAACTCCTGTTAGCACTCTCCAAACGAGGTGGAGAAGGTGTACACGGCGAGTCGCGTCACCCGGACCGCTTGTACCGCGGCCGGCAAGGATGGACAATCCTGAGAAACAAAAACACTGTCGTCATCGTTCCTTACCCACTCGTACGTTACTACGACGGACCTCGAGCGACCTCCGCTGAGCCGATCACTCGCCCCAATCCCAATAGTATTCGAATTAGACATCGCCAATGTGGGAACCAATGAAATGCCAATATCTTGAGAGGTGGTCCATTGTCAATACCTACATCTTTGGTCCCCTCCCAACCCCAACCCCCGGCGTCGTCGACGTTTATTTGTCACGTGACGCATGATGAGCCACACACATTGTGGAAGTCCGACGCGAGTGGCTCAACCACTTTCACCACATTCCCCCATCTCTCTATCAGCCGTTAACGCCCATGCCTACGCACCCCAGCGATAAGCACACGTACAAGCTAGCCAAAGCTTTGGGCAGCTCCCACCATGATACGGTCAACTTCTTGTCATTCTCTCCCTGCGGTCGTTTCCTTGCAAGTGGAGGCGACGACGACTATATGTGCGTTTACGACTGCTCGGATCCCAGGCGCTGTGAGGTATCCCTGAGGATCAAGGCGAACTCCCAGCCAAGCGCAATTTGCTGGAATCCTACAACACCCATTTCGGTTTTCGTTGGCTATGGCAACGGTGGTGTCGTACAACACTGCATTAGCAAGGATAGAGGAGGGTGGCTGCCCGGGGTACTCCTGCAGAATGGCCCCGATCGTATCGTATCGCTCGCGTGTGATCAAATCCTTGTTGTTGCAACCCGGTCCACTGTGTATATCGTCGATCAGGAAAACCGTGAGTCGGGAGTAACTGCCACTTCCATTGCCCTAAACCCAGCCTAGGTGATATCGCGAACTGGGTCGTCATCCCAAAGCCTGCTCATAACGCGGCGAGTGCTGGGAGAAAACCAGAACCGCGCTCCGTCGCGTTCGCCTCGGATGGGTCACTCCTGATAGCTTACCTCGAACACGGTATATAGTATGTCCATGTCGTTCTCGTTTCTTTCTTTGTCTGATCCGTAGCCAGCTGTTGGGCCCGGGATGGCAAGACGCAGAAATGGTGTTTCCACCCCCGAGCTTTCCGCGTGTATGTTCAACAAGCCATGGAACCCTTACCTTATCCCATTGAACCCTTCTCAGTGGCCGCTTTTCCTACGATTCAAGGAAAAACATGTTTGTCGTTCACAACCTATACGATGGGTTCGATGCATACAAAATCAAGGGTTCGGCTGTCGAACACTTCCGGTCGTACCAGTTCGCGGCGCCGAAAGAACGCAACGTCCCGCTGTCGTGCGCCTTTATCGAAGGAGGAAAATATGTTGCCCTCGGAACGACCACGGGCAAAGCGATGATTCTTGACGCTGAGAAAGGGTCCACGAGGCAGGTCCTCCAACACTGTGGTACGCGGTATAGCTGGTGGATCTTGTACATCGTCCTTACAACGGTTCATAGCCGAGGACGGCCTCGTTCAGGAAATTGTTTGTTGCTCACCCAGTTCCTCCTACCCTCGTTGACCAAAAAACAATTTGCAGGCCTATGGGAACCCGAATCCCCAAGGGTACACCCTAATCGCGACGACGGCATCAGAGTGCGGCCCCGATACGGTCATCAAACTTTGGGTGGGCCCAGCGGCCACCGAATCAGGTGAAACAGGTGGGCATGGATTACTCTGCCCCGTTGTGTCCTGAATCTAAATCCTACCGTCGAAGACTATGCAGGAGAGATGATTGTAGGTCGCGTTCGATCGAAGCCAGCATTGTTATTCACGAGATTTCCAGGAGAGGTTCACCACGACCGTCAACGAGCTCCTCGACCGCTACTACTCATTGCGTCGGAGAAGGGTTGAAATTCCCTTTATCTGGCTCGTTGCCGGGGCTTTGCTCGTTATCGCAATTACCCTTTCCGTTCCTGCGGAGTTGGACTACAATGGTGTAGGTTTTGAACACAACCGATCCCTCGTCGCGCTTAATCTCTCACAGGTTTTGGGATTATGGGGCGGTTCCTCGGTGATATCACTCTCGTCCGCTCGGCGGGCGGTGTCTTCCCTCCTCAGGGCGACACTCAGATCTTTGTTCGCTGCCCTAGGTGCCGTCTCGGTCTGGGTGCAACAGTTCATAAATGAAGAATCAGCGGCCCCCACTTCCCAAGGTATCGTTCAAGGAATTACCCTCGTTGGTTCCGTCACCATCGCAACGTCGGCGACGGACAGACGCTCCGCCCTCCCTATTTCTGCACCGGGGACAGAGGTACCCAACCAACCAGAGCCGACCATCCCGGCATTCAACCAACCCGCGCCGACCATCCCAATCTCCTACGATACCCACAATAATGTGTACGCGGAAGCCGAGGTGGCCATTGAGCACGGCGTCACAGATACACTTCGTCCTCACGGAGTAGAGCACTAGGATGGCCCCAGTTTTTTCAATAGTAAATCTATCCGTTTTGTAAACTTGAACAACGAATATGTCTTGTCTCATCTAGTTTGAATCCTAGACTGGTGATAAATATAAACGGCCGATAGATGAATTGATCGATCGGTAGAGACCGGAGACAGACCTCCTCCCCTCCCAACATGGACGGTCAGTGTCTTTGCACCTGTACCCTCTGTGGTCCGGGAGGAATGTCCCAGTCCAGGTCAACGGCACAGCGACATCGGTTTGATGACAAGTTGAGACCCCGCGGCCCCACCGTCCCCCCCATCCACGCGCCACCGTCCCCGCAATCACCCCCCAGTGTACCCCCCGTGCACGCACCACCGTTCCCGCAGCCGCCGCAGAGACGAACGGCTCACGTCCTCACAGAGGTAGACAGCTCCCACAGTCCCAACGCACCTGATCCCCATCTTCCCTCGACATCTACGAGTATTGAACGTGTCGTACATTACCTCCACGTACGGAATGCTGCATGGAGGTTCCCTACATCCCTTGTTTTCGCAACCCCCCCCACGGAAGGTTCCCCAGACTTTACTCCCAGGACACTGGCAAAATTACGGTATCCGAATTCCACCTTCCACCTGTCCCTCCGGGATGAAGAATCCGCCCAGGTGATCGGATACGAATGTTTTTTAAACGAAACCCTCCAGGTTTTGGAGTCATACGCACTCCCAGAAGATGATCCATTGGCTGCTCGAATCACAGAGTCCGTCAATACAACTCTTGATATACTCGTCGCACTTGAAAAGCACAAGGGCGCTGAATGGGATCGACAGCTCCGGGCACAGAGGTCGCCGGACACGTTCCTGCTTACTGGTGCGCATACTCCGTTTCTTCCTTAAGCCATACCTTATCGGTTTGTGTAGATAGGTTTTTTACCCGCTACAAGAGGGGACTTGCCCCGGTTGTCTACGCCTCATTCGTCCTCGTCCTCGTCCTGAGATACATTTTCAATCTATCGCGACGCAAAACCAATGTCGTACTTGCAGGTATTCGGGATATCATCCGCCTCGCAGGAGTTTCCACAGACCAACTGGAGGAGGTTCCACGTGACCCAAGGACTGCACTGAACCAATTCAACCTAGACCCCGTCTTCCAGACGTACACCATGTGCTCAAAATGCTACGCCCTCTATCCGATCTCTGGGACCCAGATTCATTGCACATTCAAGCCCACCCATAGTGACCCGCCGTGCGGCGAACCTCTACTTTGTAGCCAGAAAAGGGCTGATCGCGCCGACGCCGGAAGTACTGGTGGAGACCGCGACTCCGATGACGACACCGAGAGCGAGGATCGCGAAAACGTCGGCACGGACGGTCGCTATGTTCCTATCAAAACCTACACACACCAGAGTTTGAAACATTGGCTTGCTAGTATGTTGTGTCGACCAGGTATTGAAGACGAAGCCGATGACTACGATAGGCTCTTTACCAAGAAGGATGGGTTTGAAGATATATGGGATACCCCTTACCTGCGAAACTTCCCGGACACTGTGGACTCCCATTCTGGTTACGACCCTGATCTGCCATCGAATTGTGCCCGCCGGTTTTTTACAAAAGACATGGGGGAAGCCGAATGTGGACGCTACGCGTTCACATTTTCGGCTGATTCGTTCAATCCATCAGGGAACTTGACGGCGAAGATGTCGGTTAGCGCCACCGGGATGTACATGGTCCTTCTCAATCTCCCACCTCACCTCCGCCACAAGACGGAGAACATCTATTTTGCGGGTATAGTCCCCGGGCCTGGAAAGCCGTCGAACGACCAAATGAACCACTTCGTCCAGCTGGTTGTTGACGAACTTGGCCCCCTCTATGCACGGGAGGGTATCACTTTCAGCAGAACTGCGAAACATCCGAACGGTCGTACCTGCAGAGGAATCCTTGTCGCACTCGTCGCTGACGCGCTCGCCGCTCGTCAACTAGGTGGATTCGCGTCGGTTACCTCCTATTACCCATGCACTCTCTGCAAAATCACGAAGAATGACCTCGAGAACATCCAGGGTCCGTGGGTGGCTCGGGACTCGAAAAGTCATTACGAGGATGCGGTGGCATGGAAGGACGCGGAATCGATCAAAGCGCGGCAAAGCCTCGAGAAAAAGAACCTTGTTCGGTGGTCGCCCTTCCTCATGCTCCCCTACTGGAACCCAATATTTTCTACTGTAGTCGACTCGATGCATAACCTCTACCTCGGATTGATCAAGGACCATTGTCGAGTCGTCTGGGGCATCGACACTTCATCACTTGGTGGAGACGGAGCGCTTATGCCCAAGTCCATCCACCCACGTCCTCCCCGTCAAACGATGTCACACTGGATTCAGCAGATCATAAATGCAAGCGATGAAAGTTCGTTGCGGGAAGCCTTATGCAAGAAAACTGTACCGGTCCCAGTCCTGTGGTATATCTGCTATGACAATGGCCTTCGACGTGACGGCGATCAGTACAAATTGGCACGGAGGATTGCAAGCTGGGTATGTGTTTTCGTTGGCAAGGCGCCGAACAATCTAACCAGTATACTGCAGCATTTCGCCACCAGACCTCCGCTATTGGTGCCCCCAGAGAAAGAGGTTCAGGTGGTTGAGCATTCAACCACGGCGCCACCTAAAATACCCAACCTCGATGCACTCCCGAAAGCTAAAGAAGAACTCCGAAAGGGGAAGGTTGATGGGATGAAGAAATTCCGGCTTGATGTATTGCGTGCATTATGCGACGAACAACATATTGGTTACACCGGAAAGAGTTCGAAAAGTGACCTAATTCAGAAGCTGGTTCGCAATTTAAGCTGCGTGGCCGTCAGATGGTGTCATTGATCACCACCTTTTCTAGACAAGGACCGCGGATGGGCACCAGGATGACGGTCCTATTGAGATCGAGGCAAGTGCCCCCGTTTTGGGTGCGGACGTCCTCGAATTCGTCAGGCGAGACATGGATAGAACGACCCTACCGTCATGGGTGAGCCCAGCCCCACTGAACTGGGGAACGACGGAACGCGGAAAGCTCAGTGCCGATCAATGGAGAGTGCTGTATACGATCCACCTTCCAATATCCCTCATCGCGATGTGGTCGGGCGGCATGCCGCGATATCAGGAGATGCTGCACAATTTCATGTACCTCGTGATAGCTGTCCGCATCGCCAGTTCACGGGTGATCGATAACGGATACATCGAGGTTTACGAGACCTGTATTACCAAGTACTTGGATGGGCTCAAGGATTTGTACCCAGACGCCTCAATCAAACCTAACCATCACCTCTCCCTTCATCTCGGCGACTTCATGCGAAGGTTTGGCCCTGTTCATGCATACCGGACGTTCGCGTTCGAACGGTTGAATTATTTGATGCAACAGATGCCAACCAACAAGAAACATGGTGATGTTTTCGGCATTTCAAACCACTCCCTGCTTACCTCTGTCTAGGGGAACTCGAAAAAACCTTCCTACTGAATGCTTGTCGCAGCGCCAATTTACGGGCGGTCCTTCATGACCAGGATACTCTCGAAGTTGTGGACGAGATGGTGAAGGCATTCGACACGGTCATCGGTGGTGACCGACGAGGATCTCGGCTCTCCGACTTGCGCAACCCCTCGCAGCATCTCCAGGTTCTTGGAAGCCGAAAACTGAAGGAGTTAGAAGTACCCATCTTCGCCGCCCTCCTTGCGCAGTCTACCGACCCCGTTTCCCATCCTAATCATCCTCCCAACCAAAGCGCCTATACCTACAACAAACTTGTGATATCCGGCACTGAATTCCAGACAGGAGACTCGTTGCCAGCCGATAGCTACATCATCTGCGAACATCAAGGGGTCCAACACTGCGGGCGAATCAAAAGAATCTTCCTCCCTCCTGGCGAAGAGGATACAGCTTCCGTCCTCTTGGCTATCCAAAGATATGCACCGCTTTCTGAGGAAGATAAGATGAAGGATCCATATCGGATATGGGGTTTTTCTGGCGGAGAACTATTTTACAACCGGTTCCTCAAAGATTACCTGATCGTCAAACCAGAGGAAGTCGTCGGGCATATTGCCAAGACTGCCCTGGGTTGCGTGTTTGGTATCGACACCGAGTGTGTGCACATCCTGCCACTAGACCAGGTTACCCTCGCATTCTTCACCGTATTACTACCTGCTTACAGTTTGACAGCTCAGGTTCGACGTCGAAGGGCCCAATTGCCTTTCAGCAGCATATGAGGACGGGTAACGACCACCATTTGGGGGGCCTAGGGATGAGATTGTTACAGTCAACCTTGAAGCTTGACGCATAGCACAGAGTTTCCAGGTCCCGGTCTATATTTTCTGTTTGGGCACTTGCGTTCGTTTGCTACATTACCTTCAGTGAGTCTCGCTAGTTACGTTCCGTAATCGGTTTCGCCTGGGTCACGACGTTAATGCTTGACGATTCTCCACCAATTCTGTTTTGTCCCACCTCGTGCACGGCCGGAGATTGTGCCCCGAAGCCTAAAGCTTAACTGGTTGCGACCTTATCGTTGGGATGCAGTGCGTGAACGTCGAATCCCGAATCAAATCAACATTCAACTACCGGTTCTTTAACGCCATAGTACGGTACCCCGATGCGGTTTTGGCCGGTACTCGCCCATAAACCAGGGACCGACTTGTCACCTTTCGGGAATACACGGTCTAAACGCGTTCGCGTCGCAAAGCGGTGGCCACCAGCGCATGTCCTATAAATTCATGCCCTTCCACGCTGAGTGGCTCAAGCCTTTCTCTCCTCCCCCAACACCTTCACCTGCGATGGCTACCTTCACCTACGACCATTCTATTGGATCCCCATCCCCCGACATCAGTCACATTTTCGGTTTTTCCCATCAGGGGAAGTACCTCGCGTTTGGTGACGATATGGCCCGACGAGTATATATCATCGACAACGATCCGCAACAAATTACCTGCATTCCGACGGTCGTTGCGCCCACCGCCCTTACATGGGACCCCATTGAGGCCGAGCAGTTCATCGTCGGATTCAGGAATGGGAGGTTCTCCGTGTGTTCATTCAAAGGCGTTGAGATTTCCGAGGTTAGATACGATGCCTTGGAAGACCGGGGTGCAATACAGTCCCTAGCACTCACCCCCAACGGCCTCACCCTCGCCATTGCAATTTCTCACGGGGATGTGTTCGTGTTCAATAGAAGGTCATACAGTGGTATGTTTCCCTCTCTCTCCCGCGCACCGCAACGGGAACGCTCACGAATGCTTATCCAAGATTCGTTCAAGTTGGTCATCAACGCCACTTCAGAATATAATTTCGGATCCGCCATTCACGGCAATCACCCCAATCCCCGATCGCTTTGCTTCACCCCGACCGGTCTGTTCATATCGTATGAACGAGATGGTATTATGTGGGTCACGTCTCTCTTCGCCGCACCACGTGAGGTAATTGCTCTGTAGTTCCATCGCCCCCCTTGAATGGGGCTCTTTGAAAACTATTACTCCCACGAGCGTTTCCGTGTGCGTTCCTAGCAATCCCTTCGTCCGTCCCGAGGCCTGACTACACAGCCACAGCAAAAGGGGGGAGTTGTCATTCCTTCGTGCGATAACCTCCGGGGAGGATAAGAAGTGCCCACCGGGGTTGTACAATTTCTGGGTCTACAATGCACACCCTCAGGGTGATGGGAATGCAACCCCGCTACTATTCGTCGACCGGGGAACGACAGTTCTTCACGTTGACCCCGAGGGCGCCGTCGTCTTAAGCGATTCAATCACGCGAGAAGTGCGTCAGCGACTGGATGATGGAAGGGCCCCCAACCTTCGTGGCGGCGTCCCCGTCTATCGCGAGGGTGGCGGCAATGGGATCTTTCATGTCGTTAGTCTCCCCTCCCTTCCGAATCTCGCTACGGGGTGCTAACCATACACAGGCGCACTTCGCGGACGAAACGGGACAGTGGATTGTCACGGCACGGGGTGGCCCCGATGGGGATATCAAGTTTTGGTACGCGGATGCGAATCGAGTAAAAGTACAACGCAAGGTCGGTCTACCGTGGTGCAAATTAGTAGGCGGAACAACGTTCAAACCACCTGTGCTCATAGCTCTCGGTATCTCGGAAGGACATATACACCATCTTGGTCGTGGCATTTCTCGCATTTGCCCTTGCTTTGGCCGTGAAACCCGACGCTGACGTTGGAAAGGTAGACCCCCCCCCCTCGCACAGACCGTCCTCACACCCTGACTCGTTTTTAGGGGTTCAACGACCTTATCATACGGTACCAATGCGCGATAGCCGAATACCACGAGGATGTGACTACAAGGGTTGATCGCCTCCGAGGAGAGGTTATCGCCGCGATGGATGATGTATTGAAGGTACGCTCGACTCCGGTGCTAGTTTTCCTTGTTGTTTTAACTAGTCCCAAGGTACTCCAGCCAGCCACCGACGAATGAACTGTCTCTCTGTTTAGCTTCCCTTACGCGACTACTGGCTCAACATCTCGGCAGTGGTAGGCAGTTAACGGGACCGCTTCCCTACATTTCCCCCAGTTTACCCCTCTGTGTACTCTTGCCTATGTATTCTATTACTTCCCAAGTCGTTTCGCAACGTGTGCAGCCCACAATTTAGCTGAGGACCCCGGACACGATGGTGCGACCCTGCTCGAGGAGCTGGGTGGGTCGGGTCCAGATGTTTGGGATCTCCGCCATGGAGGTCGTCGTCCCTTCTCCGCCCGAAGAAATTCCTACCAGGCAAATCTCGAGACTGTCGGTTGTGGCCAAGATCTCACTAGGAAGCTTGCGAGGGCCATTGTTCGGCGGAACGAGTCCTTCCCGGCTGGGTGGAACCGTTCCCGCGAGGGGTTCCGTGGATGCCTCAGAAGATACGACCCCCAGGGGCAAGTATCGGGCGAGATCTTGGAAGAGATCTGTACGTTTGTCCAAGACGACCAGCGGGCTCAAGCGCGCGACAATCACTGGCCATGACGGGGCGGGTACCGGAAGTTTTGGTGAGGGTAGAACGAGGGGTCTCGACGACCTCGACCTGACCGGGAATCGCTCAACGCGCCGGACCCATGGTATCTTCGGGATGTAATCCACCCGGACACTTGCATACGCCCTACAGATCAGAATCGTTGGTCTTTCTCGCGCTTGCTAACTTTCCCGATCAAGTCCGTCCGGCTCTGCCGTGCGTTGGCCCCACCCATGATTCTGTTCGGACCGGGCAGACCGTGGACCTACACGACCGACATACGATTCGGGTCACTACTGTGCACTACTAAACATCAGATGGTATGCGAGTATCCGTGCCCATCACCGATGTGCGAAGCTCCCGAATTGATTCTTTCAGCGATACATCGTCCTTGGTGTGCTGAATCTTGGGTTTTAAATCATCAACCGGTTGATTGGCTGATGGAAATGGAACAGAATGTACCCACCTGGTCACCAAGCTCCTCGAGCCGTTGGAGG
>Ga0307516_10005232_pt1 | contig 15621 bp, 17 predicted proteins | sample 19_EM_MG_FD_203310 | JGI IMG/M metagenome (GOLD analysis project Ga0307516, IMG submission 203310) | Populus trichocarpa ectomycorrhiza microbial communities from riparian zone in the Pacific Northwest, United States - 19_EM | ecosystem: Host-associated > Plants > Roots > Unclassified | place...
CCAGATGGCAGATGCCCTGACACTCCTCGTCCGGAAGGCATATGCCGTGGCAGTTGCGTCCGAACGCAGTCGCCTTGACAGCTGCGTCCAGAAGGCAAATGCTCTGACACTCCTCGTCCGGAAGGCATATGCCGTGGCAGTTGCGTCCGAACGCAGTTGCCTTGACAGCTGCGTCCAGAAGGCAAATGCCCTGACACTCCTCGTCCGGAAGGCATATGCCGTGGCGGCTGCGTCCGAACGCAGTCGCCTTGCCAGCTGCGTCCGGACGCACGGTGCCGTGGCGAACTGCGTCTGAGTGCACGGTGCCATGGCAAGCGGCGTCCGAGTTAAGCAGGTTGCGTCCGAAACGTCTGGTGCGTCTAGTGCGTCCGGACGCTCAGGACGCAATTTTTTTTTTTCCTGATGCAGGAACAAGGCCGTGTGTGTACAGTGCTCCCGTTGATTCTCCGAATCTGGCTTAAAACAGCCCATTTGCGCGAGGAAATTGTGGAGCGTTTGCAAACAGAATTTGCTGTTGACATTGATCAAGGCCTGACACCGGCAGATGCATTCACTTCAATTTTTGCAGTGTTTGCGCAGGCCACGAGTCTGGTAATATCAAGTCGCCGGCCAGATATTGCAAAACTCGAAGCGGCCATTATAAAAGGACGTCAGATGTTCCAAACACTTGCTCGGATTGCAGGTGACGCCAACAGATTACGGGAAAATCGAAGAAAACGAGTCCAACACCAAGAAACGGCGGATGCCCAAGCTACTGGGCGTAAAAGTCAACAAAAATGTCAGCCACCAGCTCCACGTCAGCAGACGGCCACAGCCCACCTGGTATCCGGTATTGACGACGGCATGGACATCAGCAAAAAACTGAAAAGTTTAAATATATTGCTTTTTTTCCAAGTGAGACATAAATTTTAAATTTCCTTTCTCGACGTTTTAGTGGAAATAAAAGAGATTATTTTTTTCCAAATCCTTACGGGAGCAAAATATAAATTCTCTCTTACAGAAGCTTAATAAAGCTTAATAAAGCTTACGGGAGCACCGGGAGCACCGGGAGCATTTTTCAAGTTTTTGCTGATGGATTTTGATACAATTATCAGACCACCTCCGGAAACCGATAGTGAATCTGACGATGACGATGATGGTGGGACTCGCGCTACAAAGTCTACTCATCGCAATCTTTCAAAGGAGAGTATTATGAAAATGGGTGGTCGGCCTAATGTTCATATGGGCTTGCATATAACATCATATGCCAACTGGTACGCTACCATGTGGAATCTCAATGTTCTCATTCTAGAGCACAAGCATAAAACATTCAAGGCCGATATCCTGAATGCGAATGCACATGAGCCGGAACACCAGTTGCTACAGAAGGAGAATGTACGGAAGACTATCAGGTTTCTCCTTGGTGGTGCATACCAGCAAGATTACGCATGGATTACACAAGTCATCGGCGATATACAAGAAAAGTAATTACTTGATCAAGCTATCACGTTTCCATTGCGAATTATTTTGATAGATGTCCCACACTCTTCAATACGATCCTCCCTCCTGCAGATCAACATCCTCTGCCGGTGATTTCTAGCGAGACAGAGATTCTGTCGACACCCAGTCAATACGCCGTCCGAGCCACTTCCCGAATTCCCCATTATTACATCAAGGACTTCACCAGGCTACCTACGCGGCCAACCGACTCGGCGGCTTTCAGCCAGCGTCTACGATCTGCATACGAACAAGATTATGGATTGCTCAATATCCACGAGTTCGGCAAGCAAAATATTCAATACTGCCAGGCATTTTCTTTCACTGATAGGTATTCTCGGCTCACGCCTGCTTGTGAGGTAGCATCACTAATATCGTATTCATTTCAGTAACTCCCACAAGCGATTACATTTTTCTCCCGGACATTTTGTCCACTTTCATGATGGCGATTACGCCAAGATTGAGAACATATTTGTTCATCAGCTACATGGAACCAAACGTTAGTACCTAAAATGTTGATTCTTAGCACTACTAATTCGATGAAATAGGGTTGTTTTTACGAGTTCGGATAATAGAACGCCACCATTATCTCGATCCTGTACTGTCGCTCCCAATTTTCTATGACACCAATTGCATCAACATCATTGGTATGTCACGGATCAGAGCATACTGTCCACACTTCGTTGATGCAGAAGGAAAACTTAATCAGGGTGATGGAAACCCAGGTTACTGGTTAGTAGACTGGGTAGTACAGCATCTATGAATATTGGTACAGCGGGTGGCTCGGAGGAGTAGAAGGGAAGAGAAAAGGATAGTATTGATATGAGGATTGATAAAAATGAAGAATCAGCAAGTGAGAAGTACTACATCAATAAAATTCGTTTTCCAGGTGTATTCCTTATATAATGTTTTGCAGTTTAAGACCGTTATGAATGAAACAGGCTTACTCAGTATTCTGCGTCAATAATCCTTATTCGATCCATATGGAATCCTTTTCAGTTCATAAGCATTCGCGACAGGTAAGTATTATACCAAGCTTACTAAATGGGACTAGTTTCCATGTTTAGAAGGTTTGCCTCAGCCTTAGTTCATGATAGGGCTTATGAACCAAAAAGCCTGACTAAGCCTTATTAGCAATAAGCCATATGGGCAAAATATAGAAATATAACTAAAAATATTTTCATAAGGGTTTTCGAAATATCGTCCTCTTATGAGTCTGCCATAAGGCATACCACTTTATTACAACCTCCTATATGGTATATACAACCACCTCCACAGCCACCTCCACACCATCTACAACCACATCTACAACCACCTCCGCAGCATCATCTACAACCATATCTACAACCACCCCGCCACCATCTCTACCGTGACGTCCCGCACCTCTGCATCCCAAATACTATTCCACCATCCTGCGTTTCCTTCCCCGTCGACCGCGTAGCGTCAACATGGCTACAAATGTCGCGATGGCAGATGCCGCACCACATACGCGCGACGGAAAACTTCCAACTCCATCCGTCGTCGAACAGTGGAACCAAAAGGACTTGTTCGACTTCCCCCCAATTCAGAAAATCTTAGGGAATGAAGAGACCCGGGCGAAATTCAGGAAAGCTCAGGTGGACGGCAAGGCATTCCTGCAGTTTGGTGACGACCTAGACTACTGGATGTGTGAGCGTCACCTGCCGTTCGTGCCTGGCTGCGAGCTTGTGCATTTAGTGCAGGCGATCACTAATACACGCAAGGAGAAACCGCGAGGTAATGCTTTTCATTTGGACCCTGATGAACCGGCTAACATTCTCACAGTTGTGTCACCTTCGCCGCCGGTGAACTGGGGCTGGCCACCACATACTTGGTAGGGAAAACTTCCACCTCCGTCCGTCGTCGAACAGTGGAACCCAAAGGATTTGTTCGACTTCCCCCCAACCCAGTTAATCTTATTGTATGAAGAGACTCGGGCGAAATTCAGGAAAGCTCAGGTGGACGGCAAGGCATTCCTGCAGTTTGGTGACGACATACGCTACTGGATACGTGAGTGTCACCTGCCGTTCGGGCCTAGCTTCGAGCTTGTGCATTTAGTGCAGGCAATCACTCATACACGCAAGGAGAAATCGCGAGGTAATGCTTCTCATTTGGTCCGTGATGCACAGGCTAACATTCTCACAGTTGTGTCGCCTTCGCCGCCGGTGAAGTGGGGTTGTCAGAGGCTCAAGTTTCTCCACGGACTATTATGGGGGAAGGAGGACAGTCTTCGTGGCACCGTTTTTTGCGACTTTCAGGGGCCGTCGGGGAACCACGATACCTGGACCGCGGTTAAGCTGTCACTAAGTGGCATCCCTAGCGCGGCTCAACTGCTGGATGCTGGGTGTCTGCCATGCGGGGCGGATGAGCTACTTGTCCGTAATGCGTATCGGGAGATGTACGATATCCTTCTTGACGCTCAGGCACGCCGGCTGCAGTGGATTCAAAAATCAAACCCTCTATCCGATAGGCAGAAGATCATCCAGATTCTTGGCCAGCCAAGTATCGGAAAGACTTGGTTCCTCTCGTATGTTCTCGTGCGGAGACTTTTGGAGGGGAAGCCCACTATTTTCCAGGTCGCCGACAATTTCCGTGGCGATAACGGGTTCGCCGACGCAACTCATTACCTCATCGACGCGGATGGTGTCCGCCGAATGGATAAACGACCACCCTTCTTCGAATTAATCAACCCCGATATATGGGTTTTGGCCGCCCAGATGCCCGTCGGAGCCCCCCGACGTGTGCGCGAGCACCGATGGCTGGTCGTGGTGACGTCTGAGCCCCGAGAAGCCGATTTTAAGGACTTAGTCAAAGATCACTCGCCCCAGCAGTACTACCTCCCTACTTGGGACTGGGGAGAAATTATGGCAGCCGCGTAAGTCTTGCCTTCCCGTTCCCGTACGAGTTGTGCATTGGCAGTTGAGCCTGCTGGTTCAATTTATATACTAACACTCAACTTAGGGTTCTCAAGGGCGTCCCGCAGAAGATGTGGGACGTACTGTTCACGCTCTTCAGCAAGTACGGTCCAATTCCGCGCTTGCTTTTCGAGGAATTCCTCCCACCTCACGGATACAGCATAGACGAGGTCGAGGACGGCGCGGGAGAGGTCGACGCGTCACTACAGCACCGGGTCGCAACGTATGACCGTCTTCTGGAGCGAAAAATAGTCGAGGCGTTGAAGCTGGACCCCTGTATTGCGCTGTCCGAAGAGGACTATGGCGTCAACAGCAGTCACGTTATCTTTACGATACATCCTTCGAAGATGAAGATGTACCAGTACGTGTCTGGCCTTCCCGTTTACGGCCTCGCCGCCCCGTACATCGGCCGCAGGATTGGAGCAGCAACGAATGCCATCTCCCTGAACAACGCCCGCAGGCTGTACGACTTCCTGCTACGCCAGGGCGATACCAACTCCGTCGGCTGGATTTTCGAGGCCCGCATGCGCCTAATGTTCCAGCGTGGCGGGCGTTTCAAAGCAACCAAGATAGGTGGATCGGCAAACATTACTATCGAGATCTCCCCGGCGCGTTGCCGAGTTTTCTCGAAGGTGTCGGAACTCGGGAGCCTGCTTCGAAAACAGCCTCGATCCGGAAGTAAGAATCCGGACGTCATCGGCGGTTACTTCAATCCGGACAACTGCAATTTCTGCTCTGTGGGCTCGTTTGCCGTCACAAAATCCGCCAAAACTAAAAAACCGGTGCTGATATTTTTCCAAATGACGGTGAGACCATCGCGCCCTTTCGAGGCACAAGGGCTTGCCAGCATTTGGGCGGAAATACCCGAGGAGCTTCAGAAAACCCCACCAATACTCGTTTTTGTCGTTCCGGCCGACGTCGCAGAGACATTTTCGGAGAAGCAAACGGTGGACTCTGTCATGAAAACCCCCAACAGCAACCTCCCCGATTTCGGCCAGTGGGAACAATATGTTTTCGCGGTCAGCGCCGAAAGTTTGTGGGAAAATACTACGCCTGGTCGCAAAGTGGGCCGCCGCGGTCCTGACCGCCATTCCCCGCCAACACCTCACTCGTCGCGTCTTGCTATCGTACGTGTTGCCGGCGTCCGGACCGCCATTGTTTTGATCGACATCTTCGTCGCGTGGCTGACATGGTCTAGTCGCCGCCGCCGGCGTCCTGACCGCCATCCTCCCCGTCAACACGTCACTTGTCGCGTATTGCTATCGTACCTGCCGCCGCGTCCAGACCGCCAAACTCCTCTACAAAATCTCACTCGTCGCGCCTTACATGCTATCGTACCTGCCGCCGGCGTCCTGACCGCCATCCTTTTCATTGACATCTTTGTTGCGTGGCTGACATGGTCTAGTAGCCGCCGCCGGCGTCCTGACCGCAATCTTCCCCATCGACACCTCACTCGTCGCGTCTTACTATCGTACCTGCCGACGCGTCTAGACCGCCAAACTCCACTCCGAAATCTCACTCGTCGCGCCTCACTTGCTATCTTACGTGCCGCCTGCGTCCTGACCGCAATCCTTTTGATCGACATCTTCCTCGCGTGGCTGAGATGGTATAGTAGTCGCCGCCGGCGTCCTGACCGACATCCTTTTGATCGACGTCTTCGTCACGTGGCTGACATGGTATAGTAGTCGCCGCCGGCGTCCTGACCGACATCCTTTTGATCGACATCTTCGTCGCGTTGCTGACATGGTATAGTCGTCGCCGGCGTCCTGACCGCCAACCTACCCTCCGAAATCTCGCTCGTCGCGCCTAACCTGCTATCATACGTGCCGCCGGCGTCCTGACGATCCTCCCCGTCGACACCTCACTCGTCGCGTCTGGCTATTGTACCTGCTGCCGCGTCCAGACCGCCAACCTCCTCTCCGAAATCTGACTCGTCGCGCCTTACTTGCTATCGTATGTGTTGCCGGCGTCGCGATCTCCACCCTTTTCATCGACATCTTCGTCGCGTTGCTGACATGGTATAGTCGTCGCCGGCGTCCTGACCACCAACCTACCCTCCGAAATCTCGTTCGTCGCGCCTAACCTGCTATCGTACCTGCCGCCGCCTCCAGACCGCCATTCATCAACTGGGCGACTCTTAATGGGGTGTCATTTAAGTGGGCGAAAACGGAGGCGGCGATCTTCCGGAAGAAAATGATCATGCCCACCACGACGGTCTTAGTTGGGGAGAATTCTGTCCCGCTCAACAAAGAGGCCACACGGTGGCTCGGAATCTGGCTTGACTCGCAGCTGACGCTGAAGGAGCACCATGCCACCAGACTCAAGGCAGGGCAGAATGCGATGACCCGCCTCTGCCGGCTCGCAGGACAGCTGGGCCTTTCCCCCGGTACCTGCAGGAAAGTAATGACGGCATGCATTCAGTCGGTCGCCATGTTCGGGTCGGAACTGTGGTGGAAGGGGGCTCAGACGCGGGGGACAATTGGACGGGCAGACGAGCTGCAGCGCCTAGTCAACCAGCAGGCGAGAGCCACAACAGGCTGCTTTCGGACGACTAACCGGGGGGCACTGTCAATGGAGTCCGGACTCCGGCCAGCAACCACGCAGCATGAGAACAGGCAGCGCAGGTTTGGATTACGGCTGCTCAGCCTGCCGCAGCGAGATCAGGCAAGGGAACTGGCTCAGACGCTGACCCCGATGGGACGCCGCCTCACCAATACCCTTGGGTATGCAGGCAGAGTGGAGAGCACGGTCCTACTTCGAGAACCGGAAACGCTCGACGCGGAGCTGCTACAGGAAGAGGAGGCCGAAGCTAAGGCAGAGGCAGAGAAGACACGACCTGGACTCGCGATGTTCACGGACGGATCGCGAATGGAGGATGGGGCATCTGGGTATGCAGTGGTCTGGAAAAACGGGCGAACCTGGAAGGGCCTCAAGACCCACATGGGCTACAACCCGGAGGCCTCAGGCAGCCATCAGACGGATGGCCTCAGATGACCCCGGCCCCGGTCAGCAATACGCGCTCCAGGCCAGGAAGCACATTGCTTCGCTGCGGCGGGCTCGACCAGGGATCACCATCGAGATCCGGTGGTGCCCCGCCCACAAAGGTATTGCGGGCAACGAAAATTCCGACGACTGGGCAAAGATTGCGGCAGAGGAGCCAGACACCCACGGGGTGGAATGGCTGAACTACGCGGATCGGACGGAGGTGCGCCCCATGCCGCTCCCGCGATCCCTCGCAAACCTCAGGCGGGAGATTTCGGAGAAGAAGTGGGCGGAGGCGTGGAGTTGGGCCGGAGGCCGGGCCTCCAAGAAGAACTACAAGATGCCGGAAAGCCACAGGCCAGACGGCGTGGTCGCCGGAAGCACCAAGAGGCTCGCCTCAAGGTATTACCAGATGAAGACAGGGCACGCCCGCACAGGACAGTACCTGCACTGGACAAGGGCGCGCCCTTCCGCCGAGTGCTGGTGGTGCCAGTGCCCCGCACAAACGAGAGACCACCTCTTCAAGGTGTGTCCGAAATGGAAGCTGCAGCAGAAGATTCTGTGGGCGGAGGTGCAGAAGGAGACGGAGGAAGGGAAGAGCCGGTGGAAGATCTGGGATCTGCTGGCCGATGGGAGATGTGGGCGGGCGGTGCTAGGCTTCCTCTCCTCAACGGACGTGGGGAGGCTAGTTCCACCGCGGGAAGAGAGCGACGCCGGAAGTGAGGTGATAGAGTGGGAGCCCCGAGAGCGCCGGGAGCGGGAAGAGGAGCGGGAGGCGGAGGCGGAAGAGCTTGGTGCCACGGAGGAATTGGGCGTTGGGGGGGAGCTACCACTGTTCCTACCCACGCCCCCCTTCATGGCAACCGCAGACGACGAGTAGGGGTATGCGGACGCTTTCCTTGGTCTTTTCTTTTGTTCTTTCCTTGGGGCGCATTCACAGGGCCTGGGCGGAGGGCACAAGGGGAGCTTGCAACGAGCCGCTTGGCGCGGACTGCGGACAGGAAAACCTGATAAAAAGTGCACGCCGCCATGATCTATCTAGGACGCATGCGAGTATGAATAAAAAATAAAAAAAAATAAAAAAGCCTCCAGACCGCCAACCTCCTCACCGAAATCTCACTCGTCCCGTCTTGCTATCATACCTGCCGCCAGCGTCCTGACCGCCATCCATTTGATCGACATCTTCGTCGCGTGGCTGACATGGTATTGTAGCCACCGCCGGCGTACTGACCGACATACTTTTGATCGACATCTTCGTCGCGTGGCTGACATGGTATTGTAGCCACCGCCGGCGTACTGACCGACATCCTTTTGATCGACATCTTCGTTGCGTGGCTGACATGGTATAGTACTCGCCAACGGCGTCCTGACCGCCATCGTCCCCGTCGACACCTCACTCGTCCCGTCTTGCTATCGTACCTGCTGCCGCCTCCAGACCGCCAACCTTCTCTCCGAAATCTCACTCGTCGCGCTTTACTTGCTATCGTACATGCCCCCGGCGTCCTGACCGCCATCCTTTTGATCTACATCTTCGTCGCGGGTCTGACATGCTATAGTAGCCGCAGCCGACGTCCTGACCGCCATCCTCCCCGTCGACACCTCACTCATCGCGCCTTACTTGCTATCTTACCTGCCGCCGTGTCCATACTGCCAACCTCCTCACCGCAAACTTGCTCGTCGCGCCCTACTTGCTATCGTACGTGCCCCCGGCGTCCTGACCGCCATCCTTTTGATCGACATCTTCGTCGCGTGGCTAACATGGTATAGTAGTCACCGCCGGCGTCCTAACCGCGATCCTCCCCGTCGACACGTCACTCGTCGCGTCTTGCTATCGTACCTGCCGCCGCGTCCAGACCACCAAACTCCTCTCCGCAATCTCACTCATCGCACCTTACTTGCTATCGTGCGTGTCGCCGGCGTCCTAACCGCCATCCTTTTGATCGACATCTTCGTCGCGTGGCTGACATGGTATAGCAGTCGCCGACGGCGTCCTGACCGCCAACCTCCTCACCGAAATCTCACTAGTTGTGCCTTGCTTGCTATTATACGTGTCGCCGCGTCCAGACCGCCGACCATCTCCCCGATCTCTCACTCGTCGCGTCTTGCGATCGTATGTTCTGCCGGCGTACTGACCGACATCCTTTTTGTTGGAATATATGGATCGATATAACGTGAAGATTGTATTGCAGTATTATGCGGGCACAAGATCTCTCTATATACAGGAAGGCCGTCAGGAAAAAGGACGGAAGACTGCCCCCCCCCCGAGCCGGTGCTCGGGGACTCAGTCATGTCCAGACGCCACCTCTGGTCTCTCATGTCCGGACGACTCCTCATCTCCGGACGCCACCTTATTCTGACACTTTTCATCGACATCTTCGTCGAGTGCCTGACATGGTATGGTAGTCGCCGGCGGCGTCCTGACCGCGATCCCCCCGTCGACACCTCATTCGTCGCGTCTTGCTATCGTACCTGCCGACTGCGTCCTGACCGCCAAACCCCTCTCCGAAATCTCACTCTTCGCGCATTACTTTCTATCGTATGTGCTGCCGGCGTCCTTACCTACATCCTTTTGATCGACATCTTCGTCGCGTGGGTGACATGGTATGGTAGTCGCCGCCGGCGTCCTGACCGCGATCCTACCCGTCGACACCTCACTCGTCGCGTCTTGCTATCGTGCCTGCCACCGCGTCCAGACCGCCAAACACCACTCCGAAATCTCACTCGTCGCGCCTTACTTGCTATCGTACGTGCCGCCAGCATCCTGACCGCCATCCTTTTGATCGACATCTTCGTCGCGTGGCTGACATGGTAATGTAGCCGCAGCCGGCGTACTGACCGACATCCTATTGATCGACATCTTCGTCGCGTGGCTGACATGGTATAGTAGTCGCTGCCGCCGTCCTGACCGCCATTGTTTTGATCGACATCTTCGTCGTGTGGCTGACATGGTATAGTAGTCGCCGCCGGCGTCCTAACCGTCATCTTCCCCGTCGACACCTCACTCGTCGCGTCTTGCTATCGTAGCTACCGCCGCGTCCAGACCGCCAAATTCCTCTCCGAAATCTCACTCGTCGTGTCTTACTTGCTATCGTACGTGTCGCCGGCGTCCTGACCGCCATCCTTTTCATCGACATCTTCGTTTCGTGTCTGACATGGTATAGTAGTCGCCGCCGGCATCCTGACCGCGATCCTCCCCATCGACACCACATTCGTCACGTCTTGCTATCGTACCTGCCGCCGAGTCCAGACCGCCAAACTCCACTCCGAAATCTCACTCATCGCGCCTTACTTGCTATCGTACGTGCCGCCGGCGTCCTAATCGCCATCCTTTTGATCGACATCTTCGTCGAGTGCCTGACATGGTATAGTACCCGCCGCCGGCGTCCTGCCCGCCATCTTCCCCGTCGACACCTCACTCGTCGCGTCTTGCTATCGTACCTGCCGCCTGCATCCTGACCGCCAAACCCCTCTCTGAAATCTCACTCTTCGCGCATGACTTTCTATTGTATGTACTGCCGGCGTCCTGACCGACATCCTTTTCATCGACATCTTTGTCGCATGGCTGACATGGTATAGTCGTCGCCGCCGGCGTCCTGACCGTCATCCTTCTCGTCGACACCTCACTCGTCGCGTCTTGCTATGGTACCTAGCGCCGCGTCCAGACAGCCAACCTCCTCTCCGAAATCTCACTCGTCACGCCTTACTTGCTATCGTATGTGCAGCCGGCGTCCTGACCGACATCTTCCCCGTCGACACCTCACTCGTCGCGTCTTGTTATCGTACCTGCCGCCCCGTCCATACCGGCAACCTAGGGAACGAGAAACCAGACGAATGGGTGAAGCAAGCGGCAGAGGAACCAGACGGGCGGGGAGTGGAGTGGATGGGCTACAAGGACAGATATGGGAAACGACCCATGCCACCCCCAAGGTCACTGGCCAACCTGAAACGTGAGATTTCGGAGAAGAAGTGGGAGGAGGCGTGGATCTGGTCCAAGAATAGGGTCCGGGGGAAGAAGTACCAAATGCCGAACACGATGCACCAGAACAGCATGGTGGCACAGACATCAAAGAGGCTGGCAGGACGTTTCCATCAGCTCAAGACGGGGCACTGCTGCACGGGCCAATACCTGAAGTGGACGAAGAACTCGGACACGGCAGAGTGCGGGTGGTGTCGATATAAGTCGCAGACGAGAGAACACCTGTTCAAGAACTGCGACAAATGGAAGATGCAGCAAAAGATCCTGTGGGCAGAGGTACGGAAGAAGACCGGAAGAGGGAAGGATCGATTCAGGATGCGAGACCTGTTCGCGGACGAACGATGCACTGGCGCGATTTTGGCCTTTTTGCGAACGACGGAAGTGGGGACAAGGGTGGGCCGCAAGGGCTGCCGCCGCAACCAGCGGAGGTGGAAGAGGAGGCAGAGGGATAGCGGGGGGAGCGAGCCGGGTAGCGAGGACGATTCCCATCCCTTCCTTCTGTTTCGTTCCTACTTTACAATGTCTTTTCTGTGTTTGTCACTTTCTCATTCTCATTCCTTTTGCCATTGTTTTCTCTTTCTCGGGATGTGCCTGGCGGGGGCATGGGGAGTTACCGCGGGCTGCCGGCGGGTTTTCAGAGATCGCGGCGGACGGTGAACGGGAAAGGACTGTATATAATATCGTCATGATCCAATAGGGTCGCATACGATCAATGAGACATCATCATCATCATACCGGCAACCTTCCCAAATGTCACTCGTCGCGCCTTACTTGCTATCGTACGTGCCCCTGGCGTCCTGACCGGCATCATTTTCATCAACATCTTCGTCGTGAGTCTGACATGCTATAGTAGTCGCCGCCGGCGTACTGACCGCCATCCTCCCCATCGACACCTCACTCATCGCGCCTTACTTGCTATCTTACCTGCTGCCGCGTCCAGACCGCCAACCTACTCACCGAAATCTCACTCGTCGCGTCTTGCTATCGTATGTGCCGCCAGCGTCCTGACCGCCATCCTTTTGATCGACATCTTCGTCGCATGTCTAACATGCTATAGTACCCGCCGCCGGCGTCCTAACCGCCATCCTTTTGATCGACATCTTCGTCGTGCGGCTGACATGGTATAGTAGTCGGCCGGCGTCCTGACCGACATCCTTTTGATCGACATCTTCGTCGCGAGTCTGACATGCTATAGTAGTCGCCGCCGGCGTACTGACCGCCATCCTCCCCATCGACACCTCACTCGTCGCGTCTTGCTATTGTGTCTGCCGCCGCGTCCAGACCGCCAAACACCACTCCGAAATCTCACCCGTCGCGCCTTACTTGCTATCGTACGTGCCGCCGGCGTCCTGACCGCCATCCTTTTCATCGACATCGTCGCGTGGCTGACATGGTATAGTAGTCGCCGCCGGCGTCCTGACCGCCACCCTTTTCATCGACATCGTCGCGTGGCTGACATGGTATAGTAGTCGCCGCCGGCGTCCTGACCGACATCCTTTTGATCGACATCTTCGTCGCGTGGCTGACATGGTAGAGTAGTCGCCGCCGGCGTCCTGACCGCCATCCTTTTGATCAACATCTTCGTCGCGTGGCTGACATGGTAGAGTAGTCGCCGCCGGCGTCCTGACCGCCATCCTTTTGATCGACATCTTCGTCGCGTGTTTGACATGATCCGGGGTCACCGTCAATTGCGAGTCATACAAGGCGCCATTTCTGATTGGGCATGACTCTAGCTACGCTAGGAACGCAGTGGACATCTTCCGCTACGTACGGGCACACGCGGCTGGCAAACGGTGTCGCTGAGTGGTGGCAACAGAAGGTTTGATGGGATTCAGATATGCGATTTCCAGTAGTAGTGGTATTTCTGACGGTTCGATGCATTGGAGCCTGGCGGCAGTGAGACAGCATGATTTCATTTTATTTTATTTTGTTTAATCATTACTCGCATGCGACCTATGGAGGTCATGGCGAGATTATGTCCTGCCTGCTGTCCGCGCGGTGGCGGCCCATTGCAAGCGCCCCTGTGCCCTCCGCCGAGACCTGTCCCCAGAACAACAGAAAGGAAGAGAGAGAACGTGAGAGACAAAAGAAAGTGGATATAGGAAAAAGAAAAACCTCCCGCCTCCCTCCTAGACCGCTCCCTCGGACACCGCGCTCACGGTGTCATCCACCTCGGCCGGCACCCGCCTCCCCACATCCGTGGAGGAGAGGAAATCTAGAACCGCCCGGCTGCACCTCAGGTCCGCCAGGAGGTCCCGGATCTTGCACCGGTCCTTTCACCTTCGGGGCTCCTTCTTGGCCTCCGCCCACAGGATCTTCTGCTGTGGCTTCCACTCCCGACACTCCTTGAAGAGGTGGTCCCGGGTCTGAGCCCGTTACCGGCACCACCAACACCGCGGGGAGGCACGGTTCTTCGTCCAATTTGGGTACTGCCCGATCAGGCAGTGCCCCGTCCTGAGCTGGTAGAACCGTGAGGCGAGCCTCTTGGTGCTACCAGCTACCGTGCCGTCGGGCCGCTGGCTCTCGGGCATTCGGTACTTTGCCTTGGAGGACCGGCCTCCAGCCTACTGGCGTGGCTTCTCCTACTTCTTCTCTGAGATCTCCTGCTTGAGGTTTGCGAGTGATCGCGGAAGGGTCATAGCCCCCACCTCCGTTCGGCCGTCGTAGGCGTAATTCAGCCATTCTACCCCGCGGGTGTGTGGCTCCTCCGCCGCGATCTTTGCCCACTCGTCGGCCTTCTCGTTGCCGGCGACACCCTTATGGGCTGGGCACCATCGGATTTCAATGACGATGTCCGGCATGGCCTTCCGCAGTGCCGCTATGTGCTTCCTGGCCTGGAGCGCGTACTGCGGAGACAGCGTGATGTGCTAGTTGACAATTTCCGCTGACTGATCATTTCTAGTTTAGTCAAAAGCTTCGGTGCTTACGTGTGCCACTATACCGACGATTAGAATTAACCTAGACGTATGATGAATGAATGAAACCTGAACGTATCTTCCCATCACCTCCCGCAGGAGAAAGAGTGCATCCTCCAAAGAAAGAAATATGAAATAGCCATTATTTCAACAGCATGCTCCACCAGAGGCTTCCCCTGCAACCAGGCACATGATCCTGAAGCCGATCGCTAAAATCATAGCAGCCATGTCTTCATGTGCGTTCAGTAACTCCGGTGTCGGTACTGTAGCAGGTCCAGCATCGGCATGTGCGCCTGCAGCTCCGAGTAACTATCGTGCGTGCACAGCAGCAACACCCTCAAGCGCGTACAGCAACCCTGATATGTGGCGCGGCAGCTGCTCCAGCAAACACCACTGCTCCGGGAGTCGATTTGATGCGATATAAAAAAGGGCGTGTGGTGTTACTTACTAGGGAATTCGAAAGGCGGGGTGTAAAATCTATTTCGTTCAGGGGCGGCAAGGATTGGATCCAGATGTGCTCCCTGAAGGCATCAGATGCGTGTAGTACCTGGCTTCCATCGTGAGGAGTGCGATAGTTGCTTGCGAGAACAGTAGGAGATGGCACCTCCGGCTAGAGAGGAGACGTAGTCAGATGTTGACCGTTAGTCACCGTGTACCTGGGTTGCAAGGTCGGGTGTGCCGCGTAGACGTCACGGCGTGTAGGTTGCAGCAGCCAAGAGCTCAGCAGCCGGAGCATCGAAGAAATTGCAGTCGGATTCGACTCTGGGTACAGTCTTCGGGGCTTGTTCCCGGTGGGCTGTGGGGTCCAATATAAACAATTGGAGTCCGAATGTTCATAGGTTGCAAGCAAATTCCGGATTGCATGCTGTTGGCAGATATGCCGTATCCGTCTCGCTCAGTTGCACTCGACCTCTTCCGGAGAAGCAGCGAATCTGGAGATCGTTGGCAAGGACAGTAGCACTGTAGCAGTCGTCGACGTAGTGAAGAAGGAATCGGCTTAGGTCAAAGGTTCTCCCAAATAGCATCAGACAACAGCGGCAAATACGCAAGCCCACGATAGCCTCCCGAGTCCCGATAGGACACCTCATCTGCAGAATCCATTTGTTTCTCTTTCACCCATATCAGGTGTGCGACCACTTACGGTCTCTTCAGGCCGGGTACGATCGAGGAGCGGAGCCGCGGTCCGGTTATCCGGTGAGCTTATTCACCGCCAGCGTGTTGATATCGTCGGCGAGCGTGTCGGCCGACGTTGTCTAACATTCATCGTCGGACAACGAAAGATCGCGGCCATACTCGGTTTCAGGATCAGCGGCTTCCAAAGCCGCGGGGTACGAGTGGA
>Ga0307516_10005233_pt1 | contig 15621 bp, 20 predicted proteins | sample 19_EM_MG_FD_203310 | JGI IMG/M metagenome (GOLD analysis project Ga0307516, IMG submission 203310) | Populus trichocarpa ectomycorrhiza microbial communities from riparian zone in the Pacific Northwest, United States - 19_EM | ecosystem: Host-associated > Plants > Roots > Unclassified | place...
GATATCAGACGTATAACATACTGTGATCCCGGGAAGCCATCTACACAGCAACAATGTAGGTGACACCAGAATTTGTTGGTCAATAAATGCGCACCGTGATGGACGGAGTTTCTTGAGCAGAAGGCTGTGTATGGCATTAGGCCCCAGTAACGACCGGATGCCAAAAAAAAGACAGACTTCGCTGGAACTTGGAATATGCAAACAATCTGTCCGGATCGTTACAACGCTCGAAGTAATCAAAGAGCAAGGTCGGCTGACGTACACTCAACTGCACCACCTAGAAAAGACGTCTAAACCTGTTAAGCGGTGCTGGTAATGCTACGGGACTTACAATGGCCGTATTAAACTGGTTTCCTTTTAGATCAAGTTGTGTCTCCAGGCCTTGTATTCTGGCATTTCCTTTTCTCGAACCTCTTCAGTTCGACATTATCTGTAAATATGAAGAAGATGTACCAATATTTGCTGTGAATTAATTATATCTTCAGTAACCCCAGTAGCCGGATAAAGAAGAAATTACCCCCGTCAATATAACACACAAGAAACAACAATGCCAAGATCGGCAGAAGCCTCAGATCTACCTTGCGCCACAACTTCTTCTCTTCAGCCACGCTGAGCTGCGGTGGTGGAGGAAGGTTATCTTCTCCTCCGAAGATCATACTAGTGGCATCCAAAGGAGATTTTTCGGTATCGCCCGCGTTCTCGAGCGACGTGGCTAGTGGAAGTAATAAAGTTTCGCTGCGCTGCGGTGGTGGAGGAAGGTTATCTTCTCCAGGTGCCATGGTGGCGTCCAGGGGAGACTTTTCGGTATCGTTCGTCTTCTCGAGCGACGCGGCTAGTGGAGGTAGTAATGTCTTGCTAAGCTGCGGTGGTGGGGGAAGGATACCTTCTCCTCCGAAGATCATAGTGGGTGCCAAAGATTCGGTATCGTCCGTCTTGACTAGCGACATGGCCAGTGGAGGTGATGACAGCAGCATGACAGGAATTCAGACTGAGGTTCTGGTCAGTGGAACTGTCTGTACTTAAGGAAAGCGGGCCTTCTAACCCTGCACATCTCTCGCGTGAAATGCATAAAGATCAGTCGTCCTCTGCCGCTTTGAGATACTTCCCACCACGGATAGTGGGGGGTGAGCGGATCCAGACTGATCGTTATCCCCAGTAGGAATCGGATCGATTATCTACGATTTTGAGAGTTGACCGAGGTCCGAGAGCCATGCCGATTTTTATCCCAACGTTTTGCCGCTGGTAAACTGTGTTACCAGCGACGATGACCTCTTCAGCAGCAGCCGGCCGGTTACGGCAGCTCTCGGTGGTCATATCCTGTCTGTTTTTTTTCTTGGGTTTAGCCCATTGGCTTTCGGTTTTACTGGATGACTTCCCGCAGGATATACTGCTAAATCGTTAAGCGAACTGTTACGCGTTGTTAGCCGAGATGACAGTTGCCAAATGGGTCGCTGGACTTTGAACCCACACTCTCTTCTAAACTTTAGTTTAGACGAGGGTACTATCGTTGACAGCGTTGTGGTGAGTGACTGACTAATGGTCAGTCACTCACCAGGGCAAATTTCATCCTCCGGCGGCTCCTCATTGCCCCATCTGGCCCCAGGCGAGCTCCCTGACGTAATGGGATGCCTTTTTCGGTAATGGTTTTTGTTGTCCGAAGCGACAGTCCACGGCAGGCGTGACGAGAGGTGACAACCCCCAAAAGACGGGAAAGCTCAAATAATGGGTTTTTTGCTGACAAAAAAAGAAAGTGGGTATTGGAAAGGTATAAAACTAATACACGAAACGGCATCTAAGGTGTAGAGGATGAGGAAGTAGGTGCATCACTGTCTGACCGTACGGTTACAACAATAATATCCCCCTCTTCTAGTCACTGGGTGTGTGCCACAATATAGCCACTGGAAATATGCTGGAAATATAGTAAACATCCACAGATTATATCTACTATATTTCCACTGAGAATATCTTGGAAATATCATAAAATTTTCCTTGATAATTACTATATTTCCAATGTTTTCACAATATTTCCAGCATATTTCCAGATTGAAAAATATTGTAGCTATAGTCTGCAGAAGTTTACCATAATTCCAGCATATATTCAATAGTTATATTGTGGGTCACACCAAGGTACTAAATCCATGTTTCTAAATCCTTTGTCAGCAGTTTCATCGTCCGAGGCACGATCTCGGCTGACACTCCCACGACAACACCAGAAGTACTGCCGACCTTTATCCCCCTGCCATCTTAAATTGCTTCCACCAATCCAGATACAGGGGAACCGGTCCGATGTTCCAATAGAAAACACATCATAATCTAATACAGTATCTCCCAGTACATAGTGAAGACATCCGTGAAATATATCCTAGATAGTCCCAGGATAAGCCCCCTATGTTCCACGGAGACAAAGGGTGAGGAAATAGTTAATGGGATCTGAAAGGGATTGTTATTTTCTCAAGAAATAAAATAAGATCACAATGTTTTCAAGGAACCTGTGAACAGAGAGGTCACATTCAATATTTCGTCATCCTTTGTCATTCCATGACACGGGCCACTCATCTTGAGATTAGATAGACTGTATTCCATCACTATTTTCACTATTTACAGAGCTCCGAAATACTATACCGGATTAGAATGTGTTCATGTGGAACATTGGTCCAGTCCCCCTGTGAGAGCTGCCTGTACCGCTGAGAACCGTTCCTTTCTCCAAAATTGTCACTCTGGGGAGATGTAGAATTTTGGTGGGACCTTGATGCACGCCACAGAAATATCTAGAGGCTCAGCTATCTAGACTAGAAAAGACGAATGGTTACTTACGGTTTAGAACTATAAACATAGATTTCTTCGACTCCGCTCGCTTAACGACCTAGAAAATAATCTATGTTTTCTAAATCCTGGGGGAAGTGATCGACACTCAAACAAAAGATATCTATTTATATACAAGGTACACCGAGACTCACAGGAAACAACAAGGATGCTGCCAAATTTAGATAAGGAGAGTTAGAAAGTATCCTATTCAACCCGGATAGGGTACGTTAGATTGACCTGTGGCGGCCCCGCGCACCAGGAACCTAGCGAAGACATTAATTCGTACAAAATACTTATCCCACGGAACACAAGGCATTCGCACCATATATAGAAAATTTGGACCCTTACATGATAGCATTGACTTCTCATCTGTCGCGACAACATTTCACCTCATTCACCTCCCTGCTCCATGCCACGAGGAGCCAGCCTGCACGTTGGCGATGCGTGAGGTCCAGCATGTCCGCCTGTGGGCATCCTTTATACACCATATTGCCGCCGTGATCACGCATATCAGTGTTGGTACTTGGGAATCGCCGACTTCGCCGGCAAAAACCCTGCCCGCCACCAACCTAGCTACCTGCCACCTCCATTAATTGGGGTGTTGATGTTATGAAACGGTGATAGTCCTATGCCACCCAGGCGTTGCATCTTACAAGTCCACTTGGCCTATTGACTAATAGGCGATGAAAGATTGAAGTCAACTCACTTACAAATTTGTCCGAGAAGGGTCGCTCCCCCTGCACATTGCAAGACCACGGACCGAAGAGTCGAAAAAATCGCAGGCGACGTGTGAACCAGGAACAGTTGGTGTCAAACTGTCTTCATGGAGCCAGAGTGGCGAAAGGAGGGGCAAACATTCATCACGAAACCACAGGTATCGGAGGAAATAGTCCTGGGATGTTGCGGCGGAAAAGCCGGTCACCTTCCTGGCTAGGGAGGAATATGGAGTTGGGATCTGCCGGTACCTCGATGGATAAGCGTCTGATCACCTTGCATGAGTCGCGTAAGTTTGGAGTGCCGGAATCCGTCAGTTCGCCGAGTCGCACGAGGGCCAAGAATACGGATCATTGCAAAGAATAAGTGATCGTCATGGGATAGTGCGATTCAGTGGATGAGTTATGAGTGCTCAGCGTCCTCGCGAGGTGACCACCCGTCGTCGTTTTTGTTTGACAAAAGGTAATTTTCGGTGTTGCTGAACGTTCGAGTTGGGAGTAAAAGTTCCGGGAGGTTTCAGACATACATTGTGAATCGGTCCCCGTCGAGAGCGTGATTTTGCTCAGCCGCTTCTGCGCTCTAAAGAGAGCAAGCCAGACATGGAGGGCGATGGGGATCCAATCGCCCTCGGGGTTAGAGCCCCCTGGAACGACCGCTGAGGCCTGAGGCCTGGAAATCTCATCGAGAGAGACAAGGTGACCACCAACATGGGCGCCGAGGGGGACCTGCACGAAGTACAAAGAACAACCTCAACACACCCACAGGGCCGCCTCTTAATGGCACTCCGCCGCCCGGGACTACCAGTAGCACCCCATGGCCGACACAGGCACTATGGCTGCATGCGTTTCCGGGGGAGAGTCTGTTGGACTTGGGGCAGTCTTGTTGGAATCTGGTTGGAGTACATTTCTTGTTGGCACCTTTTCGTGCGGCCCTATTGATTTTCTACTTGTATCATGTACTCCTTATACATTGTTACACCTGAATGAAAGCACCCTCAGGTGCGATTACCAGGCTTCCCTGCTTTCGGATGGGTAAGCGTTGAAGCCTGACGACCCACTGATTTAAATATATGTCTTTTGAAGCACGGTCGCATAAAGTAGGTGCCCTGGCCATGAGTACTGCATCGTAGTTGTGGCCCCGAGGGGGAAGGGGGGGGAGGGGGGGTAATATAGGAATGGGCAGTTTATGGTTATATTCGCAAAGATTCATCCCAGCACAGTGTTCTACAAGTGAGATATTTTGCGTGTTTCCAACCAGAATATGCATAAACGTATTGATTAAGGATTTCAGAGAGTATATCTGAAGTCCGGAGCACGGTCCCCCATCATCTGCAGTTCCTGAGGCGTATATTTCGCAGGCATTCCATCTTCCAGCGCAGCTTTCTCGGAAGAATCTCTCTTGCGATTGATTCCGATGTAGGAGAAAACAATCGAGGGGATCACGATGAAGCCGATCCCAATAAACATCAGTTCAAGAGCATCTATGACAGGAATATTAGGTTCAGGCGCGGACATCGATAAACATGCCTCACGTCCAAGAATGAAACGGGGAGAGTCCTGCGAGCGGTAAAAACTGATTATCATTATGCCGCCGAAGTTCCCGATACCCATTTGCATAGCCATCCCGGTTCCACGTTTGTATTGCCCGGAGAGGTTATTGCCCAACCTGAAAAATCTGTAAGCATGAGCGAATAATGCGAAAATGAAAGATCGCCACCATGCAACCACGCCAGGGTATGCAGCATAAGACCCACCGGCGGAAAGGAACGTTCCGAAATACTTGGCACTGCTCGGCGCGTTGGAAATGTTAATGGAGAAGCCAACGAGGCACATTGCCAACCCCACGAGAATGAAAGGCGATCGCATCTTCGACTTATCCGAGAAGTGGGCGAAAGAGTAAATCAAAATGGCTGCAGGCACATTAGATGCAAAAATGGGAGAGCGGAAACGAAAAGCAACCTACTAGCGAAGACATACACCGGGATGGTGAGGAGCTGACTATTCGTCGATGAATAACCGAAGCTGAGAGTATGTCGCTATGAGTCGAAGAAGGTAGTTAGGTAGTCTTTTTTACGAACGAGTGAAAGATCGTTCTGAATCAAACAGTAAAGTCAGCAGGTCATTAAACAGGAAGCTTTCGATTACTGACGGCAGGAAGAATGCAACGCCGCCGACTGCGAGGCAGTAATATTAGAGAACACTGAAAATAATCGATGTCGAACTCACGGGGGGCAGCAACCGACATATATACCAGGATGTGCGCATATATCTATGACACAATGAGAGGCATCGGGAGAGTAAAATCCACCACGTACCTGCCAATCTGTAATTGCAGAAATCAAATGGCGCATCTCAAAGTGCTCTTCCTCTCCTAGAGACGAGTTGTCATATTCTGCATATAAGTAGAACCGGAGCTCGAGGACAGATTATTAGGAGCGCACTCTTCCTCCATATAACGTAGGCACGCTCTTCTGGGGTAAGGAATTTGGAGGTCGCTGGGAAATCGACCATGACTAACAATGAAACATGAAGGTAGATGATTTGGTTCATTGGTAGAATAATTACGTACCAACGAGTGCGATCATTGATACCCCAACGGTTATGATTCCTTCTAAAATCTTTTTGGGAAAATCCGTTTATTGCGGTCGAAGAAGAATTCATTCTAGCCCAAGACTTACGAAGATCCAAGACCAACCCTCAAGACTCTGAGTACCACTCATGAAGCTGATAGCGTACGCAAAAAGCCCTGAAAAGGCGCCAGCAACGGATGCAGCTCCAAAGAAAAGACCAATTCGGAACTGGAGCAAGTATCGCGGATACCAAATCGACAAGCTGTACGCTGGGTCGATGCCTAACAGCAGAAGACAAAGTTGGTGCTGACGTACTAATACACAAGGCCGGGGAGTAGTCCCGCTTCGAGGGTTCCTAGAATGACACGAGCGGCGAGAAGTTGATGATAACTAGAGAAAGTCAGTACAACGTCCATCACCTAATGAAGCATCCTTACTTCTTCACCAACCCCGTTAATGTCCTGATACGACGCGTTGAGTTGCACACGATTTCGTCCTTTTCAAATTGCACGTACATAACTATTCCCCAGAGGAGCTGCCGGAGATGTTAATAACGCTTGACGATATCAGACATAGAACATACAGTGATCCCTGGAAGCCATCTACCACAGGAAGAATGTAGGTCATACCAGAATTTGTTGATCAATGAACGCGTACCGCGATGGACGGAATTTCTTGAGCACAAGGCTGTGTACTATGACGTTAGGTCTCGGTAACGACCGGATGCCAAAAAATGACAGACTTTGCTGGAATCTCAAATATGCAATAAGGCTGTCCGCATCGTCAGTGATCACAACACTTGGAATGATCAAAGAGTATGGTCAGTTGACGTACAATGATCGTCAACAGCTATAAAAGACACTTAAACCTGTTAAAGGGTGTTGATAAAGCTGCCAAACTTACAATGGCCGTATTAAACTGGCTTCCCTTTAGCTTAAGTTGTGTCTCCAGTCCTTGCAATCTGGCATTTCCTTTCCTCGAACCTCTTCAGTTCGGCATTATCTGTAAATATGAAGAAGATGTACCAATGTTTCCTGCAAATTATCTACATCAGCAACCCCAGTAACCGGACTAAGAAGATGTCACCTTTGTCCATAAACGACACGAGATACAATAATGTCAAGATCGGCAGGAGCCTCAGATCTACCTTCCGCCACAACTTCTTTTCCTCAGCCTCGCTGAGCTGCGGTGGTGGAGGAAGGTTATCTTCTCCTCCTAAGATCACAATGGAATCCAAAGGAGATTTTTCGGTATCGTCCGTGTTCGCGAGCGACATGACTAGTGGGGCTAATAACAGCAGAGGTATGACGGGAAAAACTGAGGCTCGAGTCAGTAGAACTGTCTGTACTTGAGGAAAGTGGGCCTACTATAAATGGGACCTTCAAACCTTCCACATCTCTCACGGGGACACGGGATATTCTGCAACGAAGATCCCATCGTTCTTGTCATGTGGAATTGCCATGGTTTTGTGCCAGTTTAAGATGCATATTCAGAGAGCGGTTCGCGGGTGGCACTGAAATAACAGCTCTCAAGAAGAGTGGCCATACTTCCCAGCAGGGATAATCATGAATGTAGAGGAGTTGTGGAGTGCGAACGGATCTGATAGAAATATAAGACTTATGGGAATTACAGGCGGCCGCTTCGAAGGGTGCAACTTACTGATCAACGGCGAACGTCGTCAACTGGGAAAAACGGAGGTTTGGGTGCTGCCAGATTTAGATACTTCGATGTTTCACTGGCAGGATTGTACCTTCTCCTGGACTCAATAACTTCCAAGCATGGAAGCAAACCCTGAAGGAGTCGAACCCGAGCATTATGTTATGTATAAGGGGATGAGTGATGATGGAACCAGAATCCAGGAGGTCGCCGTTAGGGAAGACGTTCGGGACTCCCGTAGGCAGACCTTCCTTATTAGTGATGACAACCGATCACCGCGGTGATCATTATTATAACATCATCCGCCATGATCACAACAGTCCAACAGACTACAACTCTCGGTTTGAGGGAGGTGAAGGAGAGGGGAATCCTCGGAGGACATATGGTATATTTATTGCATGGTAACTGCGAATGCTGCCACTGGAGAAATGACGGATCGCCGTAGATTTCTGGTATGTGGTCTGCGTGCGACGACAGAAGTACTGGATCAGATATCTCCGCCCCACGCGATCTAGGCTGGTTGCCTTGACGTACCGCGAGGCATGGCGAGTCGTACTGCCAGGCTACCACTCGCCACAGCTTCTGCTGGTGCATGCTCAGCCAGAATGGTCCTCTTTGAAAGTCTCGGTATACACTTATAATATGCAATTGATCCGTATCCGCACGTTGCGTATGTTCAATCCTGTTATTAACGTGAGGTGTCGACGTCGGTCGATGTGATACGTTTTGTTATATTTCCTTTTATGGAAAATCTCGACGATGCCGCTAATGAATGGCGGGAATCCTTTTTAACGGCGGCCTCTGCTCTGGCTCGTGAACCGCGTGGACAATGATAGTGGAAACAGGCTCCCACGCTAACGCGGGAGCCTCATTTTTGACATGTGCGCCGCCTATCTACTGTACAACTCGTTGACTCTCACATACTGACCTGGTACATGTAGTACTTCTTACATTCACAGGTACGGGCCCTGAGCTGCATACAGAAACAAAAACTTTTTTCGTGTCGAGTAAAACTCCAACCCACCAGTTTTCTCGGACGAGAAAAAGTTCAACGGCACAAACTTCTATCCCTTCCCAGACGTTGCTCTCCTCAAGAGATGGGATTTCCGAGTAACACTCCGTGGCCGTGGGTGTGGTATCACCGGGAGCCAGCAGGCTTTTAGTGGCTTTAGGGGATAGAACCGTTAAGGTAGCCGACCGCTACGCCACGGTGAGAACAAGTGTTCAGGAGGACCCTACGCAGCACGAAGTATGAGGAAGGTCAGGACCTCGGCGTCCCTACTATTGTCTCCACCATGTATACTGCAATGACCGCTGCAGTCCTTGAATCCACGCTTAGGATATTGGATCCGTATCTGTGCGACGTGCCGGCTATCACTGCCCTTCAGGTCAGGACGAAGTCGAACTTTCGGTTGCAGTTGCAGTGCTCCTATCGAGGGCATGTTGTCGAAAAGTGTTATTAATGGCCTGGGGGAGGAACATCACTTCGGTGCTGCGTGGCCGCGTGAGATACGTGCAGGGGTTTGTGTCGTCACCGGCCACCCAGTGAAAAGTCGGTCGAGCCGGTCACCCTTCGTCACCCGCAAGACGTTCCCTTCCCACTTACGTCCGTTCGCTTACGCTCTACCGACGGTGATCAATCAAGGGTTTTGGGCCTCCCGAGGCCTCACCCCAACCAGCCCCAACCACCTCGTGCGCGTGATGCTTTAGCCGCTCAGCACTACCCATAGCACCCCGTGTACGGCCGACAGATCCTCTTCACCCAAGCCGCTTAAATGAGGCCACAACACGTGCCCCCTACTAGCCCTACACCAGCCTTGTCGGCCCCACCTCCCTCGGTACCCTCTGCACCACCGGAAATAATCCGTTCGACTCGAGTACAGAGGCCGACGACTACTAGCAGAGAGGCTGAGGAGACTCTGCTCCGGGAGCGGAGGCGCGCGGGCAGGGCGATAACTGGGTGACGGACGGCAAGACACCTCAGGCCGCGGCGTTTATTGTGGACGATAACCTGCGCGTTCCTGCCACCTATGCGGAAGCCAGCAGCGTCTGGATCTGTGGGAATTCGGGTCAATACGTGACGAGCTGGCGAACTTGCATTCTCGAGGCGTTTTTCGTGTCGTGGAGGAGTTGTCCATGCCAGCTGGGAAGAAGGTCATTGGGTACCGAGGGGCTTTTTTCACCCCAGTACAACGCTGACCGGCGCGTGGTGAAGGGGAGGGTGAGGTTGGTGGCCAAGGGGTCCTCTCAGGTGCTAGAGGAAGATTTCGATGAGACCTACGCGGCGGTTGCGCGCTTGGGGTGTTTCCAGATCGTCATGGTAGTCGCCACACAGACACGCCTCAAAACTTGGCAGGTCAATTTCGTCTCCGTGTACCTCAACAGTCTCTGCGAATACGAGGTACGTATATGTGCAAATGCCAGAGGGAGAAATTTGCCAACTGTAGCTGGCCAGGGGAGAATGCTGTTACACGCATGCCTTGGACAGGGCAGTGATGCCAGACTGGTACAACGAGCTCTACGACGCCTACGATCCACTCGGCTAATACGGGTCAAGAGTCGACGCATGCGTTCGATCACTCATCGATGGCGAGTACATGCTCACCAGCACCCATTCAGATGACGTCTTCGGTGTCTCTTCAACAAACGGACGAGTCCTGGACCACATCCTTCTCCCAGATGGGTTCTTGGAGCAGACCCTGGAGTGGTTCGGAATCATTGGACGACTGCGGCCCCAAGTCTACACCCCCCGACATAGACATCAATGACAAAATGTCCCCCAAGACCGAGGAAGACCGACTCTACATGACTGACAAGCATTACTGTTCGGCAGGGGCGGTCATGTGGGTGTCACGACACCAACCTTTCATATGCAGTCAACACCCTCGCAGACTTGCAGCCGAATCCTGGACCATGGCCAGTGCATACGATTCACGGGACCATGCTCTGCATTTCGAAAGACTGAGAGCAAACTGTAGAATACACTTCAGAGTAATGTTGCGTAAATATCTCTAGTATTTACCTATAGAATACAACGAAATATGCAGAACGATAATGTGAGCGATGTTGCATAAACACGTCTGAGGTACAACGGAGGTGAATGTGCAGTATACTGTCCCTATCTGTATGGAAGAAACGGCTGATCCGACCGTGACAGCCCCAACGGCAGATTTGCTAGAAACGGCTGGGCCGTGATACGTGACGGTTTCCAGAATAAGAAACGAACAGACGTACCACAAGGGGCAAAGTCGAGAATGGCATAGGCTACTTTAAATTTCAAATTTTGGTGGTTTAGTAAACTACTTTTAAAAGTGCAATTCAAACTTGCATCATAAGCTTAGGGTTTTTTCCGACAGCTTATGTCACGCCGCTGGTGAAGAAACAGGTCCCCCGTTATGCGTGACATAGGCCCGTTACGCGTTACGTTTCTTCCATGATACAGATAGGGACAGTATGTGAATACTACAACAATATCGGCACGAACAAGAGAAGTAGAAAGATGACGCAACTTGAATGTCACGGGTCTGCCATAGTGGATGTGGCGAGGATCAGGTAAGAAAGAAAAACGCATAAATCAAATGTGGTCACGCAAGCAGGAACGAGATTGGAGATCGTTCTTCCCGGAGACCTGGCTGTGTTTGGTTATGTTCGCAAAGATCACAACACAAGTGAGCGCCGTTCAGTCAGGCCTAGACATCGTGTTTCCAACCCGGGATATGTACAAACGTATGGTAATTAACAATTCAGGATCTCAGAGAGTATATCTAAAGTCTGGAGCACGGTCCCCCATCATCTGCAGTTCCCGATCAGTATATCTCATAAGGTTTCCGCCTTCCAGCGCAGCTTTCTCGGAAGCATCTCTCTTGCGATCGATTCGGATGTAAGTGAAAACAACTAAGGGGATCACGATCAAACCAATTGCAACAAACATCAGTTCAAGAGCATCTGTGACAGGAATATTAGGTTCAAGCGCGGACATCGATAAACATGCCTCACGTCCGAAAATGAAACGGGGAGAGTCCTGCGAGCGGTAAAAACTGATTCCCATTATGCTGGCGAAATTTCCGAGACCAATTTGCATTGCCATCCCGGTTCCACGTTTGTATTGCCCGGAGAGGTTATTGCCCAACCTGAAAAATCTTTAAGCATAAGCGGATAATGCGAAAATGAAAGATCGCCACCATGCGACCACGCCAGGGTATGCAGCATAAGACCCAGCGGCGCAAAAGAATGTTCCGAAATACTTGGCACCGCTCGGCGCATTAGAAATGTTGATAGAGAAGCCGAGGAGGCACATTGCCAACCCCGCGAGAATGAAAGGCGATCGCATCTTCGACTTATCCGAGAAGTGGGCGAAAGAGTAAATCAAAATGGCTGCATGTACATTAGATGCAAAAAAAGAGATAGCAGAAACGAAAAAGTAACCTACTAGCGAAGGCATACGGCGGGATGGTGAGGAGCTGGGTGTTCGTCGATGAATAACCGAAGCTGTGAGTATGTCGCGATGAGTCGAAGAAACTAATTAGGTAGTCTTTTGACGAACGAGTGAATAAGCGTTCTGGATCAAATCGCCAAGTCAGCAAGTCAATGAAACAGGGCACTTTCGATGACTGACGGCAGGAAGAATGCAATGCCAGCAACTGCAAGGCAGCAATATTAATATTAGAGAACACTGACTGATCGCTTTATATGGACGTCGAACTCACGGGGGGCAGCAACCGACATATATACCAGGATGTGCGCGTATATCTATGACACAATGAGAGGCATCGGGAGAGTAAAATCCATTACGTACCTGCCAATCCGTAATTACAGAAATCAAATGGCGCATCTCAAAGTGCTCTTCCTCGCCTACAGACGAGTTGTCATATTCTGCATATCAGTAGAACCGGAGCTCGTGGAAAGATTAATAGGAGCGCACTCTTTCTCCAGATCAGGTAGGCACGCTCTTCTGGGGTGAGGAATTTGGAGGTCGCTGGGAAATCGACCATGACTAGCAATGAAACATGAAGGTGATTGTTCCATTGGCGGGATAATCACGTACAAACGAGTGCAATAACTGATGCCCCAACAGTCATGGATCCTTCTAAAATCTTTTTGGGAAATTCCATTTGTTGTGGTCGAGGAATTCATTCTGGCACAAGACTTACGAAGAGCCAAGACCAACCTTCAAGACCCTGAGCACCGTTCATGAAGCTGATAGCGTACGCAAGGAGCCCTGAAAATGCGCCAGCAATGGATGCAGCTCCAAAGAAAAGACCAATTCGGAACTGGAGCAAGTGCCGCGGATACCAAATCGACAAGCTGTGCACTCGCTCGATACCTAACAGCAGAAAGCATGGTTGGTGCTGACGTACTAATACACGATGCCGGGGAGTAGTCCCGCTTCGAAAATTCCTAGAATGACACGAACAGCGAGAAGTTGATGGTAGCTAAAGAAAGTCAGTACGACGACCATAGCCTAGCGCAGCATCCTTACTTCTTCACCAATCCTGTTAATGTCCTGATACGACGTGTTGAGTGGCACATAACCTCATCCACTTTGAATTGCACGTACATGACTATTCCCCAGAGTAGCTGCCGGAGATGTTAATATCGCTTGAGACGATATCAGACGTATAGCATACTGTGATCCCGGGAAGCCATCTCCACAGCAAGAATATAGGTCATACCAGACTTTGTTGGTAAATAAATGCGTACCGTGATGGACGGAATTTCTTGAGAACCAGGCTGTGTATGGCATATGCATTAGGTCCCAGTAACGACCAGATTCCAAAAAACGACAGACTTTGCTGGAAGTTCAAATATGCAATAAGGCTGTCCCCATCGATATCGTCACAACACTGAGTCGAAGTGATCAAACAGCAAGGTCGGTTTACGTACAATGACCGTTGACAGCTAGGAAAGACGTCTAAACCCGTTAAGGGATGCTAATAAAGCTGCGAACTTACAATGACCGTATTAAACTGGCTTCCCTTTAGATTAAGTTGTGTCTCCAGACCTTGCAATTTAGCATTCCCTTTCCTCAAACCTCTTCAGTTCGACATTATATGTAAATATGGAGAAAATGTACCAATATTCGCTGTAAATTATATATATCTTCAGCAACCCCAGTAGTAGCTGGACAAAGAAGATGTCACCTTTGTCAATAAAAGACACAAAATACAACAATGTCAGGATCGGCAGGAGCCTCAGATCTACCTTTCGCCACAACTTCTTCTCCTCAGCCTCACTGAGCTGCGGTGGTGGAGGAAGGTTATCTTCCCCTCCGAGGATCACAGTGACATCCAATGGGGATTTTTCAGTATCGTCCGTCTTTTTCAGCGACATGACTAGTGGAGGTAATAACACGAGAGGTATGACGGGAAAAACTGAAGTTCGAGTCAGTGGAGCTGTCTGTACTTGAGGAAAGTGGGCCTACTATCAACGGGACCTCCTAACTTCACATTTCTCGCGTGGAAACGGGGTTTTCGAGGATCGCATTGTTCTCCTTCCTATGTGGAGGTTTAAAGTACGTCATCTGTTCGGAAGGCCGATGCCTATTCAGAGAGTGGTACGCGGGGTTGCACGGAAATAACACCTTTCGAGGAGAGTGGCTATACTTGCCGATTGTCTCGACATGATAGAAACTGCAACTTTGTCTCTGGAACTGAGCTAATCGGTATGACGTAACGCTCGGGGACAATAGGGGCGGCAGCTTCAGGCGGCCGGCCCGATTACCCAGGCCGTATTTGGAAAACGAAGAGTGGCGGACCTTTTTTACAATGTATATCTGTCGGGATGACTTAGCGATCGCGAAAGAGCAATACAGGATGAAGCATTTAGATACCACATCACCAAGCTATGACTGGCAGCGATAGGAGGAGGGATAAATCATGAATGTGGTTGTGGAGTGCGAGCGGATCTGATACTATTAAGAGTATCAGACTTATGGGCAGCCGCGCTTCGAAAGGTACCGGTGTAGTCAACTGGGAAAACCCGATGTTTCGGTGCTGCGGGTACTATGCGCCAGCTGCTTCAGGCAGGATTTTAGGATCACGTACTCACGGTGGCTATAGCGCTTCTTTTCTAGGTCTTTTGTGCTTCTTGCGTTGATATGCGATTACGTAAGTACTCATTCACTGGCGGTTAGTTCTTCAACATATGTCCAGCTTTTGACACCGTTCCCCTTCTCCCTCATATCGCATCTTAGCTTAGAGTATAGGCCGCATCATATTAAGTACCAGGGATAAATCTATTTGTGGAACCCCGTGAACCCCACTTATCAGTCTGACAGAAATTATTTTTTTGCTAACTACTTACCCGTCGACTTGTTCAAAACGATCTTCGACCTCCGACTCCCACCAACCGCGATCTACCCTTCGAGTTGACGCAGTTCGCGCCATCCTCGGTCCCGGACCCACACTCTACTTATTGTATGCTTGGTCTATCAGTACATGATTTTCATGTTTGCGGGACACTGGTACATTACGGCAACATTACGGTTGATAATTATGCCACGAAATCTCACCCGTGTCGTATGTTAGTTGGAGAACTGGCCCGGGGTATGATTATACAAATTGTTAACCGGGAAAGCATAGAAGACCTATCGAAGAAGCACTATAGCTACCGTGAGTACGTGAATCAGCCTCAAATCGCACATCGTGATCCTAAAATCCTGCCTGAAGCACCTAGCGCACCGTATGCGGGCTGATCTATAGATACTTCCATAAGTTCCACTGGAAGGTATCCTCTCAGACTTGGATAATTCTATTTGTGAACCCCCCATGAACCGATGACAAATTCACTATTTCCACCCAGTCGTCACAAATCTGAGTTAGCAGTCACAGCAATACAACTCGCACTTGAAAAAATCAATCAACGAAGAGGCGTCGTGC
>Ga0307516_10005234_pt1 | contig 15617 bp, 18 predicted proteins | sample 19_EM_MG_FD_203310 | JGI IMG/M metagenome (GOLD analysis project Ga0307516, IMG submission 203310) | Populus trichocarpa ectomycorrhiza microbial communities from riparian zone in the Pacific Northwest, United States - 19_EM | ecosystem: Host-associated > Plants > Roots > Unclassified | place...
TGTCTAGGTAAAAAAAAATAGGATAAATTCCGAATAAATTTCTGGGGCCTTTGTAGGTCGAGCTTTGAGGAAAGACGTACTTGTCTGGCGAAAAAAAGCGAGAGAGAGGGAAGGAAAGTTAAACAGGCAAGCGTGCGTGGGAGATGGATGTGGAGGTCCAAAAAGCTGTGGTACCGCTGAGTCAGCGCCACCCGCCGCCGGTTGTTCGCAACCACAACAACACATCGCCGTCCCCATCGTCCCCGTCGTCAAAGCCCCTCCCTTCATCGGCAACAACATCAACCACAACTCCTGAGCGTCGCGCTCGCCCCTGCGCCCCTTTCCTCCGTCACTCTCTGCAGCGACCCGCCAAAATATGGCCTACGCACAACCTTTTCCTCTTGCTCAGCAACAGCAAAAAGTTCAGCAGCCCCAGTTCGGACCAGATCTAGCCATTCGCCTCATCTGTCCCGACTGCAGAGATCCAAACCCCAAGCTATCAGAGGAATTCAGCAGCGGCGACCTCGTCTGCCAGAGTTGTGGTTTGGTACTTGGAGATCGCATCGTGGACACCCGTAGTGAATGGCGTGTAAGTACCCTTCTTCATCGCTCTACCCATTGGTCGTTCAACAACGCTTGATGCCCCGGCTACCTTTGGGATCCTCGACGCGCAGACATTCGCGAATGACGAAGGCGACGACCCGTCCCGTGTTGGAGCTGCTGCAGACCCCCTCATGGATGGCATTGAGCAGCTCGACACCATGATCAGCTTCCGTGACGGCGGTTCTGGTCTTTCTCGCGAACTCCAGCGAGCAGCCACGAGAGCCCACGGCTCACGAGCGGAACGAAACATACTTACCGCCTTCCGAGACATCTCTGCGATGTGCGAGCAGTTCTCGCTCCCGAAAACGATTAGCGATATAGCGAAGCAAGTCTACAAGCGTTCCGACGAGGAGAAGCTCCTTCGAGGAAAGCCAATGGAGGCTGTTGTTGCCGCTTGTATCTTCATCGCCTGTCGCCAAGCCCACGTCCCCCGGAGCTTCAGGGAGATTTGCAAACTCACCCACGTGTCGAAAAAGACCCTCGGGCAGTGCTACAAAGCCCTCGAACAGGCTTTCAACCTCACCCCTGGTGCCTCCGCCAACAGCCACCACAACGCGAACACTACTACTGGCGCTGAAGACCTCCTCAGCCGTTACTGTAACCACCTCGACCTCCCTCCCAACGTTCAGCCGATCTGCCGTGACATCATCAGAACGGCACGCGACCTCGGTATCGCGGATGGGAGAAGTCCCGTCTCCATCGCGGGAGGCGCCATCTATTTCACCGCCTACCTCCTCGGAAAACAGCGACCTGCCAGGGACATCAGTGCGGTCGCCGGTGTTAGTGAAGGTACAATCCGGTTGGTGTACAGGTTGTACTACGCCGAACGGGAGAAGTTGGTGGACAAGAAGTGGATAGAGGAGGGCAAGGCATCTCTTGACAGATTGCCGGTCGAGACCGCTCGTTGAGTTTACCGTTGGGTTAGATCGTGGTGGACACCGTAACATTGCTTTTCGTTGCTGATGTATATGCCCAGTTATGGACATTCCTCTCTCGTTTATGCCTGTCTAACACTACCACAAAGTAATGAACATGTGTCCTTTGGTATGCTGAGTGTGTCTGAGTCCGAAGGTCACCGCCTTGGCCTCCCCTTCGCTCCGCCTCCCCCAGAAGATTTGGCCAGGGCAATGCTTCCCTTTCCCCCACTGGTGGCACGAATGGCTTTGCGTATATTGAGAACATCATCTCTTGTATCTTTCTTGGCTTTTTTCTGGCGCGGCTCCCTTTCCATCTTCTGTATGAGGGAAAGATTCGCTGCCTTCTCCTTCTCTATGGGGGCCTCTGTGGGGTCAAACTGCAAATGCGAGTAAGCTTCCTGCACGCAACAAAGGGCAACGAACGCACCTTGCGTTTCACTCCCTTCAGTTTCTTCTCGCCTTCCAAAACTTTGTCAAACTTGCCCATGCTGGCGGTGCTAACACGAGAAGTCGCGAGCGTCCTGTTGATCTCACCCTTCCGCTGTTCTTTCGATGAAGGTCGGGCAACCGTCTCCCCTTGAGCGCGTGCGACATTCTGCGCCATCTGCCGCTCGTTCTTGACCACCCGCGCTTTACGTTCCGCCCTAGCGATTTTAGATGGATCGTGATCAATGTCTGTCGAACTTTCGTTTGAGCAGATTTTCGACAATGCGAACCAAAATCTGGTGCGTACCAGCGTTAGCAGGAACCTCCGTGAGCCACTGCTCCTCAAGGTCCTTGTTCTTCCCTTTCCATCCCCATCGGTTTACCCATTCCTGCTTCTCTTCGTCCCACATGGCCTTCTCCCTCTTCCTGTGTGAAATACCCTTCTCCTTCGCAAACTTCTCCCACTTCGTCAAGGGTTTTGGTTTAGGCAACGGTTTGGCGCGAGGTAGTTGTGTTATCGGTGGGGGTAGTTTGGCAACAGGACCGTCCGGAGATGGAGTAGAGGGGAGGGCGAATAGCGCATTGAGGAGACCTTGGATGCCGTCTCGTGCATTGGATTGGAGGTAGGCTTCGAGGTCCTCGCTGTGCGGTGCCGGGGACAGTTAACGATAGGATTCTGGTGAGTATCTCTAGAAAACTTGCTTGTAACTCTCTGGATCTATGGGGTTGAGATCCGTGACGGTCAGGAAACCGGTGTCGGTCTCGAGAGGGATTTCTCGTTCGACCGCGATTGATCTTCTGTTGGGATCGGGACTAAGACCCCGCTACCAAGTCCAAAACTGTCACGGCTCACTGTTTTTCAACCTGCGCCGCGAGGATGTCCGAAACGTCCATGATTTCTGGTGGAAGTCCGGAAGGAAGTTTTTGGCTGATCGGACCTCGGAGCGATCGACGTTGACGTCGGACTCTGGCGGGTTTGTCTGTCGCACTTGGCCTGGTTCCACTGGAACGAGCTGTACTGACATCCGGTGGCAAAACAATGTGGCTCAGGAGGCGATCTCGAATATTTGACCGAGCCGCGCCTACCGTGGGCGGTAACCAGTAAATGATGATGTACACAATGTGATCGAGTCACTACTTGACTTCCTCCTCAGATACCATGCCCCCCAAAGTTCCGGCAGCCAAAGACAAGGATATAGCCCCCGTGGAGGAGGACGTAATCCAGGCTGTTATTCTCGCAGAAAGCTTTAACAAAAGGTTCAAACCGTTGACAATCGATCGACCAAGAGCAAGTTGAACAAAGCTGCTTCCCTGCCCGTAGTGCGATCTAACGTTCATGAATGTCAGTGCTTATTACCGATATGTAACGCCCCGTTGCTCGACTGGACACTCGAGAGCCTTGCGTTGGCGGGTGTGCAGGAGATCTTCGTCGTGTGCAGATCACATCCAGACCTCGTCAAGGCCGCCATCAAGTGCGTCCCCGATCCTGTTGCCTCGCACGACTAGAATTGACCTCCGATAGGGAGTCTAAATGGTCGAAGCCTGGTTCAGGTCTCAAAGTTGTCCCGATCGTCACCGCCAAGCAGACATTCACACCGGGGGATGCTCTCCGAGATATTTACACCCATGGTATCATCACCAACGACTTTGTTCTTGTTACCGGCGATCTTGTGAGCAATGTCCGGATCGACGAGGTCGTGAGAGTGCACAAAGAGAGGCGGAAGGTTGACCGCGATGCCATTATGACCATGGTGGTCAAGGAGAGCGGGGTTCTGCATCGGACGAGGTTTGTCAGGATCATGCTGAGACTCTGTCTGCCCAACTGAGAATTAGAACAGGTCGAAGGGAGAAAGTGCAGTCTTTGTGGTTGACCCAGAAACTGACCAATTATTGCATTACGACCCGGTGACTGGCTACCCCCAAACTAAAGTCTCCAGGATTCCCAGAGAAGTGCTCAACGAGCACCCAGAATGCGAAGTCCGCTACGATCTGATTGATTGTTCAATTGACGTTTGCTCTGTCGAAGTGAGCCCACAGCTGCCTAACCCGTTTCGGTACTTTCGCAAACGGCGAAATTTAGGTTCCATCGTTATTCCAAGACAACTTCGATTATGGCCACATCCGGAGAGACTTCGTCCATGGGGTCCTCACCTCCGACCTCCTAATGAAAAACATTTACACCTACGTCGCAAAAGACGGGTATGCTGCGCGCGTTCAGGACACCAAAAGCTACGATGCCATTAGGTCTGTAGATTTCCTAGTTCTCCCACCCTTCAGGCTCATACAGTTTGCTCTTAGTAAAGACATATTGTCGAGATGGACGTTCCCCCTTGTCCCTGACAACAACCACCCGAGCTCCCACGCATACGAACACCGGAGGGGAAACAAATATTTCCCTCGAGATAACACCGTTGTCCTGTCGCGGTATGTCTCTTGTCACCATACGGCCGTTTACTCACGGATCCTAGGACATGCACCGTCGGCGTAAACACATTGATTGGTTCGCATTCTCAGATATTCGACAACGCTGTCATCACGTCCTCTGTCGTTGGGAGACGGTGCAAAATCCATCCCAGGGCAAAGATTACAGACTCATATATCTTCGACGATACGACCATAGAGGCTGATTGTGTCATTACAAATAGCATCATCGGGAGCATGGTCCACGTCAAGGAGGGTACAGTGGTCAAGAAAGGGTGCCTAATTGCTGGCGAAGTCGTCATCGGACCAAAAGGGTTGCTCAAAGAGTTTGAGAGGGTATCCAAGAGGGTTGAGAAATCCCCGGCACCTTCTGGCACAGATGACGAAGACGAGGATTCGGAACTCGAGGACGTCGACGAAGGTCAGTACTTGTTTGGTATAACTCCAGAACTGGCACCGACCCCTTGCTTAGAACAACTCGAAAAACTTCGGGCGGACTTGGGTACGGAATCAAACGCATTCGTTTGGCCGCCCCGGAAATTCGATCCTGATGATGTAGAGACCAACGAAGTCGAAAACTTCAATAACCAACGGCTCATGCGCATCGGCGACGGCGCCCCAGATCTCTATGCGAGCGACGCAGAATCCGCTTCGACTTCAGGCGTTTCATCCCCTCCAGAATCTGACGTAGAAGACAACGCAGACGAGTCCCTCTCCTCCGCCTCCTCCGCCGCTTCTATTTCTACACCCGCAACGTCGAGCAAGGGGATCAACAGAGAGGAACTCGAGTTCAAGGTCGAAGTTACTCAGTCCCTGGAACGCGCGTTCGAGGAGGGCCACTCAGTCGACAATGCCGCTGTAGAACTCAAGACCCTTCGTATGGCGAGTAATGTTCCGTTAACGAGAGTAAGGGAGGCCGTAATCGCCGCGCTTGTGGGCCGGATAAGAGTGGTCAGCCCAGAAGAAGGACCAGCCGTACAGAAAGCCGAAGTTGAGAAAGTCGTGGGGAGGTGGGGAGAGCTGATCAATAAGATCGGAGGCGTTGATGGGGTTGAGACGATCTCCATCCTTCAGGTACTAGTGCCAACGGTTGGTCCATCAGGGAGACTAACGCGAGGCCCTCCTTAGAACCACTGTGCAACCACGGGTACTCAATTATTTGGTCAAGTCCTGATCGCTTTTTATCAAGGCGATATTATCGACGAGGATGACCTCGAGAATTGGCAACGGCTACCTGCTTCCAAGACTGGACAGGGCGATTCTGCGGAGAACCACAAAAAGTTCTGGGTGATTGGATCCAGGATTCTTCAACAACTTGTGGAACAGGAGAGCGAGGAGGACAGTGAAGAGGAAGACGGGGACGATGAGTAGATATCCGGACAACCGGCCTCTCGGCCCCTTCCGGTGCCAATACTGAATCAGAGAGGATCAGTCGAAGTGGGATGGAGCGCCGCGCTTCCGCTGGGGGCTTCCTCGATTTCCGTTGGTTTGGCTGAGTACTTAACCTGTTCTATGGCACGGGTCGACAACTTGGACATGAAGGACACCCATTCCCACTGTACTTCACCTACTATCGCCCCATATTCACTGTGCTGGTTTCGTCAGTGCCAATACCTCGCGCCGCGTCCCCATGCCCCTCCAGCGGGTTCCGGCTCCTTCAGATTGTGAAATCCTTTTTGGGAAACCGGAGAGAATTTGCGCGATCCAGGTGGGGTCAATGAGTGGAGTTTTGTCATCTTTCCTGGGGAGGTGCTACGCCATCCCAGTCAGCTTATGTGAGGCAGGGAGTCGCGAGGGCATACCTTGCTCACTCGATCGTAGGGCGCCTCCCACCCGCTCGCCTCGCGGATGATTAAAGGGGGGTTAGATGCGTAGGAGTGGAAAATCCTGGTATCGTGTGTTCGGAAGAGAACATTATCGACCCGAAGGGTTAGGCGGGCCAAGATGAAGATGCATGTTGGCATGACCCTCTGGGGCCTCAGCCGTTAGCACACGGGTACGGGTGTGGGGACTGGCGTAACACATACAATGCGAACCAGTAGATCCGAGGAGCCATTATCATGCAGCTCGTCTTCGAAGAGGGGGATCTCAGCATAGAACAAGATTGGGTCCTGTCGGGTGAGTTCCCCCATAGGGATTGTATGGGACTCTTCTTCTGGATCAGCAGGTTGCCAAGAGAGCTCCGTGGAAGACGAGGGAGAGTGTCCGCCATACGTCGTCGTGTATGTCCAGTCGTACGGTTTCGTGGCTGATGTCTCGGGAATTGGGATACTGGAGTTTGGCCCAGTCCTGTAACATCCGGTCAACACCCCACCCTACAAATCGAATGCTGGACACTGATGCACCGACTCTTCAGCCAGGTTTCGGCGTATCCGACTTTGACTCCTCCGTCACCTTCCTCCAATGGTCCGTTCTTCACCCCCTCCAACGAGAGAGTTGTATTGAACGCGTACTTCCACCCCGAAGGTTTGTGTTCCAATTCAAGGCCGTTGTTGCCGAAGGTCATCTCTGGTAATGGAATGCCCACTGACGCCTGGATCGCGTCGAGCTCTGTGGCGTTGGAGATTGGATGTGTCCATGCAGAGATCTGCCAATCGTGGACGGTAATCCCTCGCGAGTTTGGAGATTCCTGGAGCGTATGGTAGGGTAGTTTGACCGCAGATGCCATGATCGTGTCCCTGTAGTTCGGCTTCTTGTCTGGGCTCGTTGGTGTCGACATCCATCCACAGGCAATAGCGGATCACGGGGTAGTGACAACGGGTGGTGACCGCTGTCACACTTGGGTCGAACCGCTCAACAACAAACATTGACAACCAAGGACGGCCACGGGGGGACGAAGAAGCGATGTCGCGTTCGTCTACGCCGGAGTTACCACCTCAAGATCTTTGGTCTTCAATCCTAGATTCCGTGTCCCAGTCAAGGTCAATACCAGTCAAACACGTCTTGATTCTCGGCCAGCCGTCCTCCGGAAAGTCCACCATCGCCTCAGCATTGCTCCAGAAACCGCCGCCAGACGATCCCTCAGAAGCGAACCTCCCTGATTTTGCGCTTGGGTACGATTGGGCTGATGTTCGAGACGAGGGTGATGAAGGTAAGCCAACGCCGTTCCGTTCTCTTTCCTCGGTGATATTGAAGTAACTTCTTCGAGAATAGATATCCTGGCGCGGTTGTCTGTGTATACTGTGCCATCGTCCGCTGCGACTTATACCTCTCTGTTACCCGATTTCTTGCCTCCGCGACAATCATTACCGCATACAGTCGTAATCATTACCCTCGATTGGACGCGTCCATGGACCTTTATCGAAGAACTGCAGATGTGGTTGGTTTGGCTAGAACAGTGGGCAAAGGCTGATGGTTCGCGGGAATTAGAGGTTGTTCGCGAGGAACAACGAGAAAGACGTACGTGTGTCTTGGCGTGTCTTCGTTTGCCTATCAATGACAATTGGCTATCAGTACAATCGCACCTCCAACATTATACCGAACCCTCATCGGAACCCCTCCCGACCACAACTCACTCAAGCACACTACTTCCGTTAGGACAGGGAACATTCACACACAATACCGGAGGGGTTCCCATCCTCGTGATCTGTACAAAGGCGGACTTGATCGATGACAATAGCGATATTGTCGGCACTGGTGCTGCTGGTATGGGTGGTATGGTTAAAGGAAAAGGCGGGGAGTGGGAAGAGAGGACAGATTCGATCATGCAGGTGCTAAGAACCATCTGCCTCAAATGTGTGTGGTTTGCTATTTTGTGGCCCCGACATACTGACGGGTGAAGGATAGATGGCGCAGGACTGTTCTACACCACACCGCAACCAGCAACTCTACAGGTTTTACGACGTTATACCCTTCACCTTCTTTTCACGCCTTCCGCCCCTCCCCCTTCCGTGTCGGCGAATTCCGAGGCTGCAGCACCTCTTCGCAATCCCTTTCCCTTCCAATACAAAACAAACACGTTGGATCGCGATCGTATTGTTGTACCTGCTGGGTGGGATAGCTGGGGCAAGATTGCCGTGTTACGAGAGGGCTTTGACGCGAAGTCTTGGGGAGAGGCATGGGAGCGGGACGTAGACATGGACGCCACGGATACGGTTGGCACACAAGGGGCGAAAGCACTTTATAGCTCCCTGGTCCCGGATCAGGGAACAAGGGTATACCTCCGCCTCGCCTCAGCACTGGAAATGATCTCAGCTGAAATGTTATCCACTTCATCTAGCCACCCCCCCTGCCACCCTTTAACAACCCTACCCCCGAACAAATCTTCCTCACCAAACATTACGATGAGAAAGCGAAGCGGACCGACCCCCAAGACGACCCTCGCCGAGCCTTCAACAACCCGCTAGAGAACGCCACCGCCGGGGTCGTAGGCCCCATGAATGCAAGCTCGTTACACGCACCCAATGTCGACAGGGCGCTAGCGGAGATGGAGAGCAGCTACGGTATTAATCTCGGGACGAGTGTCAATGGACCAGATACATCTCGGAAGCTGTCTCGAAGTACACGAACCGTGGGTTCATTGTCTACTGGGACTGGCACTTCGGGACGGGGCAGCGCTTCGTCACCGTCGATCCCAAGTCCAAGCCCCACAGGACAGACACAACACGAGGTCTTGCAGCACTTTTTCCAGAGCTTGTTAAGCTCGAAAGATAGGTCGGGTGCCCCCAATACAACCAAGACACCGATGTCGCCGCCCCCGCCGCCGCCGGATGGATCTGGGACAAACGGGGATTTGGCATCATGAGTCGCGGATTCACACTTGTCGAGGGTGTCGGTTGAAATAGATCTGCCACGGTCACGTTTTGTTTCGGATTGTTTTCTTCGTGACATGGATAATATACCTTTTCTTTCGCAGTTGGTACGTTATGGCCCGAACTGGGTGATACAGCAACGTGTAATACCCTGATCGGATTCCGGCCACTGCCCTGGGTGTTGGCGATGGACCACGGGAGAACCGTCGTCGCAGGGCATTTTTATCCCCTTCGATCGACAACACAGCAGTGGCACCGCGCCGGTATTCAACATCACGATTGATCCCGGATGGGTTGATTTCCCGGAGAAGCGTAATGCTTGTCCATGGTAGGCACCGTGTCCAGTTTGAGGGTTCGGCCATGCAATGGCCTTCGCGGTGGCAAAGTAGTTGGAACCCAACCTGTTGCCGGAAGTTTAGCCTCTATGCGAACCAGGTAATTTGACTTGAAGTCGTTACATATGGTCCGTAACTATAAGTAACGGTGCCGCGCCTGGCAACCAGTGCCCCCCACTTCTCCCTTGTCACCTTCGCGGTGGCTACCCTCGTTCCCCTCTGGGATTTGTTCTGGTTCCTTCCGGTGAGATGCTGACGCCTCCTGTCGAGGGGACTGTGCAACTTGTAGATGATTTGTGAGTTTTTCAGTGCGGGTGCCAGTGACTCTCGACATCAGATGCTGATTGTTGTGGTTTCCCCACAGTATGGCCATGAAGGTGGATCGCCTCGCATCAGGAGAGCCTTCCGCGTCCTGACCCTCCCAAGTACTACACCACAGCGGCGCTGGCGTTGTACGTGTATGATTACTTATTGACATTGTCCGACGAGGTCAGTCCAGAACTCGAGTCCAAAACACCGCCAAAACTGACTGCGGGTTTAGGTGAAATACATCTGGCGGGGCCGGAAAACCTGGAGTGAGTCCAAGTCATCCCCCGAGTGGGCTTTGCGTATTGACTTTACAGTATTCTACTTGTTCCTCGCTGTGGGTACGCTTATTTCGGCCGGGACGTGCTGGCTGATTACTACCTCAGAATAGATACCTTCCAATGGCTTACGTCGCATGGTCGAGATTATGTCAGTCCCTCACATCCTCCTGATTCACCCTCGGCCTAAAATGGGACCGCTCAGATCTTGACCTTGATTATACCACGGAGGTGCGTTGGATTGCCCCATTTCGGGCGGATCTATGCTGATGCTGGAAGATCAGCTGTGCGTTTCTCAAATTCACAAGCGACCAGCAAGTCCTCGTTTGAATACGACTTTGTCGTAGGTGTAATAGGACGTCGATAGCGGGAGCAGCATTTGCAGTGTGGTGTACGTTGATTGCCCAGATACTGCTGACGACACGGTGTGATATTATCCATTTTCCAGGTAACGTGGCTGACCATTCGTAGGATATATGCCCTAACTTGTCTGAGCCGCCTGGTTGCGACATGCTTCGCCCTCATCACACTGGCACAGTTGATCGTAGGACTTATCCTGGCCACAACACGGAAACCCTCGGGTATGCGCTAACCTTGGACGTACGGATTCGACTCTCTGTTCACATACACGCAGACAAATCGGAATTCGGCTCGGACTATAGCTGTACCATAGCTGCCGTTACAAAGGCTGAGTTGACTTACTTTTGGTTGTCGTTATTTTTCGGTAATGAGGTGTCAAACTCCCCGTAAATGTTGCTAACACCGGCCTAAATACCCAGATTTTCCGGCATTCGTTACAACAATCGTCTTCGCCTTCCGTTCGACTCCTCAGTTCCCTGGTGTTCGAACGAACCTCCTGCCACGCGTGTTACGAACTGTTGTTCTGGATGCGGTGTTGTATTTTGGATTCATGTTCACCTCTCAACTCATCTTGATGATATTTCAAACATCCGCAAGGGTAAGACGCCAATCACGACCTCCGGTGTTTTGACCCTCACGAAAGTAATTGAAGGATGGCTTGAAAAAAATACCCGCACCGTGAGTCGATTCCACCCTCCCGGTCGCGAGCCGACTAGCTCACCCCCGGACAGCGGATATATTGCGTAAGCTGAGTTTGCGAGCTCGCTTGGGATCCACGAATATTAAATATCAGCACCAGATTACTTCCTACTCTGGTCTCACGACTGGTCCTATCACTCAAGAAGTCAATCGACACTCGGTTCATTGACGGTTGGTGGATTGATCTCGGACCCACCAGTCGAAGATTGATCGAAAGGGGATCGATATCAGTTGCCCCCGAGCTTAGTGCGATGGAGTTCGCAATGAACGATTCAACAGTTCGGGGAGCATCCCCTCAGGGGAGGCGGTAAGTTTTAGCGGTTCAGGTTCGTATATAGACGGTAGAAATCATATCGACGATAAAATCTTTCTGCGGAGACAGTAAAACGGACTGAACGAATCAGCGTGGTGCCCGGTGCGTCCGACGACCCTCCGCCCTCCATTCGAGCCATACGATTTTCAAAGGGCCGTGCTTCGCTACGCCCTTGCACGGGTTCGACTGCACTGTGGGTGTGGAATGTATTTACCCCCCTTTCGTAGCCTGCGGTCCGGGATGTTCTCAACTTTGAGGTGTAGCTGCACGTATTTCGCTCCCTCTATCGATTCGTATTCCGTGGGTTTTAACTTTCAAGCTTCAAGCTCAGACTTCGTTGGGAACAGCATCAATGACCATGTCCGTCCGTGCACGTGCACGTGACGTTATTTGTGACTATTTGTTCCGCCCGCTGGTCATGGCGGTGAGGACTTGGTGGATGCCTCTCAATCGATTACGACCACACAATGGGTAAATGGTGAGTAATACCCTCTGGTGCTATTCGCGTGCTTCGCGGCTAGTGTGGTTGGATACCTAAGCTGAAGGTTTTTTTTAGGACGGTGGAATACTACGACGATGTGCTCAGCGCGAAATTGAAGCGTCTTGTGTAGGCTTTGCGACCACAAAATGTCGATTGTCGGATTGAGCGCAACTTTCGATTTACTAGTTCTGGGGCCATCAAGAGATCCAGTCTCGAGAAAGACCACCCACCAATCACCTATGAGGCGTTTATCGAGGAGTTGGACGAGGGGGATTCATTCACGGCCTCCATGTTTGATCTCCTGGTCAAGGCGAGTAACGGCATCATGACGCACCTTCCACGTCTTCACATCTGTCACGCGGTACCCAGGAGCTCGCGGAGAGGCGTGTCCGCCACAATCCCTACAGCAAACACCTTATCTCCTCTCAGACTGCCTCGGGTCTTCGTACTTTGGCCGCTCAGTCCAGGGTTTACCTGGACCGCGACAGATACGTACGCCCCACTGGCAGTGGCCAGTTCCTTTCGGAATACCTTTCCGGCGCCCCGGATGAAAATGCATTTGACGAAGACGACGACGTGATGACAGTGTTGGACGGTGTTGGTCCAGGCGAAGCCAGGATCAACCACGAACTCTATGAAGCGTATGTTGGTCCTGTGCTAGAGGATTTATTCCCTCAATGGTTTCAAACTAGCGACACGAATACAGCTGCGTCAACCATCGGAGATGACGCCTCCGAGAGAACTCTTCCGGAGCCAGTTTGGTCGCCACCTCCAGTACGAGGAAGGATTGGTGTGCCACCTAATGCCCCCACTCTGCGAAGACAAAATTCGATTCACCGAGGGACCTTCCGATCATCCACCTCGGATTTTAGTGATTTCACCACTCGACGGCGACTGGTAACCCGAGAAGGATACGACTTGGTTGGGGAACCAGTAGTACGACCGGAGAGTGTTAGGTCAGTGCTCAGTACGCTTCCTGGCTCGTGGATTCCTCCTGATCTCCAGTCACCCAGGTCGCCACCTCCGATAACAACCCGTCGACCGTTCTACCTTCGCCGACCAATTCGTCGGCCGGAGCCTAGTACAGTAATCCCTTCTTTCACCTCGGATCTAGTGGAAAATGGATCAGACGCCGGCTCGTCGACGTCCCACATAGACAGTTCGGAACGGGTTCGCCGCCCCCGACCCGTTCCAACGCCATCTTGGACAGAGGCACCGCAGGAACAGTCGTCTTCGTCCACCCACGCCACCAGTGTGCGCCACCCGCGGCTGAGACGGGGAGGTTTGCGGCCTCCGGAGATGCAGCCCACATTCTTGATGGACCCACCAGTTGGCTCCCGTCCTAGGGAAGAACGGATAATAGGGACCGAGTCCGAAGATGATGCTCGGGTCGAGTCCCTCCGTTTACCCATAACCTTCCAACCTGCGGACCCTTGATGACACTCCACCTCTATCTATGAATTTCAGTTTCCGATCTTTTTACACGCACCGCGCCGTAGTTAGCTCTTGTATAGGTGTACAACTATCGTTCATGGACCAACTATATATCATGCAAGACAATGCACGAACCCTTCGGATTCCCACGTGATCCACCTCGAGCTCAGGAAAGTCCGTCATGATCAAGAAGCGTTCTCGCCCACAACCCCGGGTTCGTGAGATCTCCCCGGAAGTTGAGGCATCCATCAACGAGCCCCCGGGGGATGGTAGAGAGCAAGAGTTAGAGTGAGTGTTTCCCGCTCTTCACCTCTGGATACCCTTGTTCAATGGCATAAGGATCTCAGAATTACTTGAGCTGCAGAAGCTGCGTAAAACCGGGGCGGGGATTGACATCGCCAAACTCAACAAGGGGGTTGCCAAGAAGAAGCCCAAGAAGGTCGTTGAGGAGGACAAGGCCGAGTACGGTCTACAGCCAGGCGCGGGGCCACCCCCAGCAACCGAAGAGTCGGTACATTGTCCGATGCACGTTAAACTTTAACTCACCGGATCTTCGTTAGTGATGAGGACGATGCAGAAGCCAAAGCCAGGAGGGTCGTGAGGACGAATAACTTTACGAAACAGACGAACGTTTTGGACGTGGATAAACACATGTGAGTTCCATGGGTCTCGAGCATTCCTTCCCCCGTCCTTACCCTTGGTCAGGATGGAATACATCGAAGAGAATATGAAAATCCGTAGGGGTGAAGTTACAACAGAAGACAACGAGGACACATCAGCGGACCCGTATGCGGAACTGTTTGAGAAATCGAAGAGGAGTAAGGAGAAGGAGGATGGAAACGTCACGAACAGTCTTGCGATGCTGACTGCTATCCCTGAGGTCGACCTTGGCATGGAGTATGTCATCCGTTCATTCCGCCTGGGAGACTGGACTCACAAGCTACCTCCAGCAACCGGTTGAAGAATATCGAGGATACAGAGAAGGCCAAACGCGTCCTGAACGAAACCAAGGGGGAGAGGAAACCTCAAAATCCTGAGGCACACCTCGTCGCTACAAGATGCACGCTAATCCTTTTTTTCGTCCTATAACCTTCTAACTAGAGCCCAGTCTACCAACCCAACTTGAGGCAGAAGTCTGATGCAGACATCATGCGAGACGCAAAGATGGAAGCCATGGGTTTGCGACCTGACGACCATGAGCCACCGAAGCGCAAACAGAATCGAATGGCTACCGACGATATGGTAACTGGTGACCTCAGGCATGATTAATTGTTGCTCATCAGTGTTTGTAGGTCATGGAACGTTTCAAAAAGCGTATGCGAAAGTGAGGCTCCCCTCGGGCCTGAATGTGGTTATTCCTCCCTTTTATCGGGGCAGATGTCCGAGCTTGGGTCCGGCAACCACCACAGCGTCCTGGGACCCCCAGAGGTCGCATTACGACCCACCGGTATCGTAGTTTACTTTACACGTGCTGGATCCTGGTATAGATTCGAACCATTGGGTTTTTGTTACATACTAGTATTATGCATAAGTTACGCAACCATCCCTCAACATTACATTAGTTATTCAAGAAACAAGGGGACCAGGTTGTGTGAGCAGAACATGTGACTTTCCTCAAGTAAGCGGGAGCAACAAAACGCACAGCATACCTACCATGAGTACAAATAAGGGTGTAGGGCCGACAAGCGGCAGAGCCCGGGACCAGTGCGTACGTGTGGCAGAAGATAAAATATATCTTTGTCGCTAAACGTGAGGGGAATGCTGGTGACCCGAAGGTTGAAAAAATGCAGTGGACTTCCTTTGCCACGACCTTCACAATGTCGCACACCAGGGCGCGAGTCGATGTTGGTCTGCGGCCCTGTCCTTGAAGCTTGATGGGTCGCAGGTTCTTCCATGCCTGCCATGCCATACAAACTGATGAGTGGGAGATTGAACACATTCCATTCGCTCGCGCTTCACCTATGTATCACAATTCCTTAAAATTCGTCCCCCATAGCGGAGGTTCGGGGTCACACATACGCAGAGGCCGCACCGTGACGGGCGAGGCTCCTCGCGATTGCCTTCGGCGATGGACGGTACTTTCGTGGCCTCTCAATAGCGCACCAATTCTAAGAAAAATAGAGCTGACAGATTGGTTCTAGATATGTAAAATACAATGCCCCGGCGATAAAATTGCTTCGCACAATGAAACCAAGAGATCCAGTCCACCCGTTCAACTTTGAAACATTGGACTGCGTTTGGGAACCGGGTCGGCCATGGACATCGACCACTCCAACACAGAGCAGAGCCAGCACGTCCTGAACTGGACGTAACC
>Ga0307516_10005235_pt1 | contig 15617 bp, 7 predicted proteins | sample 19_EM_MG_FD_203310 | JGI IMG/M metagenome (GOLD analysis project Ga0307516, IMG submission 203310) | Populus trichocarpa ectomycorrhiza microbial communities from riparian zone in the Pacific Northwest, United States - 19_EM | ecosystem: Host-associated > Plants > Roots > Unclassified | place...
AATTCTATTAATTAGAAATCATTTTCTATAAAAGATTTTAGTTTTAATTAGGAATTCTTTCTTATAAAGGATTTTAGGACTAATATAAATAAGGATGTCTAATTTATTTTATGGAGATGAAAGACTTATCATTCAAATTTAATAAAATACCATAGAATTTTCTCTAGATTTCTCTACAGTTAGGTCTGTAACTTTAGAGCTTGAGAATCCTAGTTTTATCTTCGTTATATGCTGTGTCAGGTGGTATCAGAGCAAGATAACATCCAGATTGATGGCGAACCACGGAGAGAATCGTGGAGTAGTTGATGACAAGTATCTTCATGACAGTGATCAAGGGATGTAGGTTGCTTAAGATTAGCTAGATTGCCATTTAGTAGTGATAACAACTTTAGAGGGTAGAGTGCAAATTGGGTGTGGCGACATCAATGCCAAATTTGATGACTTTACAACTAGGTTTAAGGCACTGGGGTTGCTCGCAAACAAGAATTGAGAAAGAAGAGAGGCATGTGCTGGGGATGATGCCCACCCTGTCTTTAAACCAGTTTATGCAAATCCTCATGGTCAGTATCACCACGGGTATTCATCTGATGAAGAAGATTTATTTTCGCTGCTGAGAGGCATAAACATGAATTATAAAGAGAAGAAAAACATGTTTGGAGACTTACTTCAGGATCAACCTTATGTTAGATCTATTTCTAAAATTCCATTTAGACAACCATATATCTATGTGAAGGGTGTTGGTGAAGATGAACTTGATGGAGACCATGAGACAAGCGGGAATGAACAACAAGTCGATTTCATTAGAACATAAAATATAACATCAAATATGAGTTTTTCTTTGTTATACACGTACCATAAATTAAATTTTAAAGTTTATAGTCAAAGACATGCTCCTTCGTGAATAAGTTAGCTACAATATTATATTCGAAGTATTTGTTCATTTGAGGTGGAAGAGTTCAATTTTTGATAGATAATTCGAGGATGAGTTTTTCTCAAATGGGGGAGACCGACGTAAAACAATTATCCCCGAAGTTTATGAACTAGATTGACAAGGCCAAGCTTGAAAAGAAGGTCGCAAAGAAACTCGAAAGCATCCCATACTCGTAAGCATCTCATATGAAGCCTGAAGTTATTGTTTTCCTGTTTAATTATTTTTTTAATTAATTTTGGATTTTAATTATTTGTTTCCTACTCAATTTAAAACTTTTAATTTAATTAGTATTTTATTATTTAGGAATTCCAATACTAAATAGATTCTATTAATTAGGTAAGTTTTAATTAAGAATCATTTCCTGTAAAGGATTTTAGTTTTAATTATGGATGTCTAGATTATTTTATGGAGATAAAAGATTATTATTTAGATTTAATAAAATACCAGAGAATTTTCTCTAGATTTCTCTGCAGTTAAGTCTATAACTTCAGGACTTGAGAATCCTAGTTTTATCTTTGCTATATACTTTGTCAAATTTTGCATGAATTGGTTGCTTCCAAGTCCATTCCAGACATTTGTACTAGGCAATCTCTTAACGTATACTGGACACTGGAAACTTTTCCTGCACTCCATGCTGAAGCGGAAGGAAAACATTAGTTGCTATTTTCTAGTACTTGCTCCTCTTTTTAAATGATAGTCTTGGCCTTCAGAATATGGTGGATGTATTATCATTAATATTCTTATTTGTTATTACTGTTAGTCATAATACTGGTAGTCATAATACAAAAGACAAGTAGAATACATCTGTTTCAATATGTATATACCTAACAGCTAAGTAAAATTCCCAGGGAGTGGCAGATTTCTCATTTGGCTTGCGAAAAGAAATCCTGATTCGGGAAACTATTTGGGACTTGAAATAAGGCAGAAAGTATGTGAATGAACTCCTTGATGACTTGTAATTCACTCCAGAATTCTTCTGATTATTTGATGTATATTTACTCGTTCTATTTTCTTTTTTTCTCCAAGTATGGCTGCTTGTTCTTATCTGGTAATGCTTTTATCCCTTTTCAGCTGGTCAAGCGTGCGGAATTTTGGGTAAAAGAGCTGGCTCTTACTAACGTGTAAGTCTTTTGAAGTTGAAACGGACTTCATGCTTCATATCTTGTTGGCCATTAATGATGGATAATTTGAACTTATTGCAGACATTTCCTGTTTGCAAATGCTTCAATTTCTTTCAGACAACTGGTTCTCTCATATCCTGGACCCTTGATGCTAGTCTCAATTTTGGTGAGTGAAATCTTGACACCGGACCATTCAATACCATGCTAGATGACTTAGTTCAGAGTTACGCCAAAACAGTTATTGACCAATAATTTTATGCAGTGTCCAGACCCTCATTTCAAGAAAAGGCACCATAAAAGAAGGGTTGTGCAGAAAACGTTAGTAGATAACATCATCAGTCATTTAGTTCCTGGAGGGAAGGTATTTGTTCTAAATATTCACTCTTTTACATGAAAGGTTAACATCTTAATTGCTTGACATGTAGTTTTCAACATCAATGGTTTTTCCTTTAAAAGGGAAACTGTTTCTTTGTTTCCTTTAAGGAGAACTTGACAATATGTCCTCCCCTCAATAATGTATAAAATTAGAATATTATTTATCTACTACACTCACAACAATAGAACACCCTGATTTCTGAAAACAAATCAAATACTGTACTGCTATTCTCTTGGGTGACATGGAAGCCAAAATTTCTCAGAGAAAATATTGATTTGAATTTATAATCCATTTATGAGGACATGTTTTGATCATTTTTGCTGATGTGAAATGATATCCTTGAAATTGGGTAGGACTTGGTCGTAATGATTTTGACTTAATTTTTTAAGTGGTAGATAAAACAGCTAAGGCAGTACTACGTATTTAGTAATGAAAATGAATTATGCGATCACAAGATTAAAATGTCAACAAATGCTGTTTGTTTGTGTGTGTGTGTGTCCATTCTTGTCTTATGATCTTGAAGAAAGTTGTTTGTTCGTTTGGGGAGCAAGTAGGGAAAATAAGGGAAAGTGAAAGAAAACGAGAGAGAGAGAGAAAGAAAGTTGTTTGCACCTTGTATCTTAGCAAATTGTATTGTTATGACTGTGTGTCTATGTATGTATGCACGCAGATGCTAGATTTGTGCACCTGAATCCAGGTTTCTTGGTTTCTTCTGTGCATATTGTACAACATGCAATTATTAACAAAAATATCTAAAGGCATTTTTACTGTATACTAGGAGGTATTAAGAGGAGAAACAACAATGTTTTTCCTTTTTTTTAGTCCTTTAAATTTTTTCTACTATGTTTATTGATTTTTTTTTCAATTTTGTTATTCTACGTAATGTTCACAAGGAATTAAGCTTAACAATATATTTTAATTTTATTTCTAAGTGGTTATTTTAATGTAAAAAAAAAGTCATGTCATTAGATTAATGCTCGATTTTAAACAAAACAATTTAGTTTCATTGCTTGAAAAAAAAATTTAAAATTCAGGGACCAAAATTTATTAGGAGGCAAATATTCAAGCTCTTTTATTTTTTGTCATTGTTCATTTAGCGTCTTTTCAAAGATTTTTGCCTTTGGATTTTTTTCATTTTTCTTATTGGTCCCTTTAGTTTGAGACTTTTACATTTTAGTTTTTTCAAAAATTCTACCAACACCTGAATATATATACATATATATATACATATATGTTCATAGAAATTTAATCCGACCATTAGTATAGCTCAGGTGAATAAGCTAGCAGCTACTGATCATCATTTGTCCGACAAGTTCTACTCATCATTGATTCCAGATTTGGAAGTTATACACTCCGGTGGCCTACTCTGTTATTTGTTTCAGTCTATCTACATGGCAATACATCATTTGAAAAGGCATTTCTAAACAATGACAATTACATATGGAAAATATAGGATCCATTTTGTGGAAAAAGAAGACTCCTTAGACATAATTAATGGTGCTTAAATAAACTATAAACTAAGATCTTATCACACTTAATGGAATAATTATAATTATAGAATTGAGTGACTGATAAAGAGTAATTATGTGGGCAACAAGGAATTGATTAATGAGATGAAGAACACGATTTCTATTAAAAAAACAATTTGCTGCTTTACACAGGTGCTGCTTAAGTCTCAGTTCCACGGCCAAGGTTTCTGATGAAGCATGTACATTCTGCTATTGACCATTTAAAGTGATCCTAATTTCTTGTTCTTATACTTGAGCTTTCCTTTTCTTAGTTATTGAAAGTTGAACTTCCTGAGCATGTAAGATTGGGAAGTAAGTGGAAATGTTGCTACATCTGTCCATAGATTTACAGTAACCTTATCCAAGTAAAGAAAGTCTACCATGCTAGCAGCATTCAAGTTTTTATTCTTATAAAAACTCCACAAATATCCAAGTTCTAGTCATGTGATGGGGTTGCATTTGCTTTTATGATTGAACAGGTGTTTTTGCAGTCTGATGTGCTTGATGTGGCTCTGCACATGAGAAGCCAATTTGATGCGGAGTCGGATGCGCTTCAGCACATCGATGAACTTGACCCGAGTGTACCCTGTGACAGTGATGGATGGCTACTGGATAATCCAATAGGAATAAGGAGTGAAAGAGAAATCCATGCTGAATTTGAAGGAGCGAAAATTTACAGAAGGTTGTACCAGAAGAGGACATAATTAAGAAGCATGCTGTTTTGACAAATTAGTTAATGTTGCGAAATAAATAGATTCAGCAAAAATGATAAATTTAAATTTTTTTTAAGAGTTTCAAGATTTTGTTAGACAATTTAGGGTTATTTAGAGTTTGAATAAAATTATATAAAGATTAATTTTTTTTATGATTTTAAATAATTATTTCAAGGTTGGGTTGTCGTAAATTATAAGTCGTCAAAGTATCATGCTTTCTTTGTCTGTGTGTAGTATACAAAATAAGAGGCATAACATTCTATTTATAGAAAAACCTGAAAAACCCCTATAAATGATTGCCTCATGAATAATATCACTTATATTATTCAGGATAATTTTTAAAATCTATTTAATCAAGTTCCTACTTGATTATTTTTTCAGGTCTAGAATTGTAATCATTTATATTAATTATATTCTAGTCCTTAATTTCTAAAATATATTTACAAACAAATTACACTTGATTAATAATCGTAGTTTGATTTCTAACCAATTATCCTTATGTGCGTGACTATTAAGTTTCTTGATAAGTTAACTCAAATATAAATCATAGTTTTAAATAAAATATGATTAAATAAATTAATTTATTATCAATTATTGATTTATATTTGAAGATCAAGTATAATATCTAGCAACGTGTAATGATTCTCTAAATTTTAAGAAAGTCATAAGTGATTTGATTTAACTTTTCAATAACTAGTTTCTTAGTGTAATTGTTATCTCTTCATCAACAATGTCTTGATTTAGACATTATAGTATGAAATGTGTCTACTTTGTCAAATCATATTTGTTCTCAACACCATAGTCATTAATTATTTGAAATTCTTTTTAAATTTCATTTCACATTGCGCAATACAATCAATACTATTTGAGAGCATATGAAATAATTTTTTTTTTCTAATTTATATAGGGTGATGAATTCTCTCTTGATTACTCAAATACTTTCATATAGTTCATGATATACTTTGTATATGCATGTTTGTTAGCTTCGATCATGACAATATGTAGTAGGATCAAAGCATAACATTCTCTATATAAGATAACTTAATGATGTCAAGTTTAAGAATCATTTACATAATTGTCACGTGAGCCTTTCTATAAACAGATGATTTCTCCCTATGAAACTCTTATGCTGGTTAGTTTAGTGTATTTGTCATCTGATAGACACCTATATATTAATTCTAGATATCTCTCATACATCTACTTATGAAAAAGCATGAACTAGGAACATTTAGGAACAATACTTTGATGCAATGTGAATCTCATAATTATAACAACTTTATAATTTTATTTGCAAAATATTATTTTCTCAATAACTTTATCTTTACTTTATATTCATTAATCAAATATTAGATGAATATTAAAGATAAATAAAGTCTTTATTAAAAATTAAATATGTTTACATAAACAAAGTCAATATTACATGTAACCAACTGATTGATTACAAGATATATACACTAATAGTTAACAAGGCTTTCCTTGGTTTGGTGGGATTTTTTAAAGTTAGCTTGGCATCAACTGTATAGTATGGTACCATGTGACGTGAGAACAAATTTGCTAGACCAATGCCCTTTCTGAGGAATTGGGAAGAAAAAGGGGAAAAGTTTATCCATAAAAGAAGATCATCCAAGCAAATTTGTTCCTCATCGAATAAGAGATTTCATAGTAGAAACCAATTAAACTTTATATAACTACTTTTCCTTTCTGTTCATATACATAGAAAGAAGGAATTGTGGGTTGGATTGTATAGTTTAGTGTCTTAAAATAAAGAGAAATTAGATTTTTGTTGTCAAAATATGTTGTATTGTATTAAATTAGCGAGTAAGGATATTTAGTTTATTATAATAAAAGCATACAAAACATAAAAGATTGTTTAAGGTAAGCCTAAAGTGCATACAATTTTAAATATATAAACATGCAAAATAAAACTCAAGACAAACATACATATAATAAATATATATATATATATATATATATATATATATACTAAGAATATATTCAAAATTGCAATATATATAAGATCAAAGTTCTAGCATGCATACTAATAATAAAAATAATAATGCTTAAATTAAAACAAAAAATGGTACTTGTTGAAGCGTTTTAAATGAATGAAACTTTTGTTGTCAATGATGAATCATTTGTCCTTAAATCTTTATTGTTCCTCACTTATGCAATTATGATGTTTGCAATATATCTCTCAATATTCTAACAAAACCAATTTAATTTAGATGCACTTTTAAACAAAGTTTTTTAACCAAATAAGAAAAAACTCAAATATCTTTCAATAAAGTATCAAATTAAGCTCTAGATTTGAGAGAGAAAAAAAAACAAAGCAGAAAAGAGAATGAAAACACTAAAAATAAGGTGAAAAAAAGTGTGAAAAAATTCTAAAATTCTTAAGTTAGAAACTCTTTATTCACTCATCTTCTAATAGTGAATTTTGAAAGCTAAAAGGTTGAATGATTTCTAGAATTATCAACATTTAATTAGCCAACATAAATCAAGAATTAAATCTATAAAACTAAGGGTTTATTGAGTAGGAAAACCAAGGGTTTATTGAGATTAACTTCTCATTCATCTGTAATTTAGTTAAATCATGTTAACTAGATAAATTTTCAACAATCCCTAACATTAATGGAAATTGTCTCAACAGTTTAAAAATGACTCGTAAAATTGTCTAGAGATATTGATTTGGTATATTACTATATCTAGATAAGTAGTTTTTTATTTTGAATCTTACTCAGTGAAATACTATCGAATTTACTCGGCTAAATAGTGAATGTGATGTCTTGAATTATTCAATTTTTTTATGTAAACTAAGACAATAGTACTCACATAGTTTTCTACCTAAAGGTTTTCTTTAGTTCTTATTGTTGTGTTCATTTTGGCCCTGAACAACTCTTGGATTTATGAGTGCTTTAGAGAATTTAGACTTTAACAAAATTCTCAAAGAAACTACCACATTTCTCACTCATATATGTAATTTTCATTAAGAGTATTCTACTATACTCCACTTAATATACCAAGATATAAAAATCATTAAGAGCTCAGATCATCTTTTATCACACTGCAACTAACAGTTATTTCATCATAGAAATAAGTAGGAAATAATAATTTTCTAGTGCTACTGAGAATGCTATATGACTTAGTCTTCCATTAAAACCTAAATCTTGATATCTCTAATCAATTGGGTATGGTTACTATCATTACATTCTTTCATATTTTAAAGGCTTTAACCTATTTTTCTTGATGAATTATAAACAATTTCTCTCGAGAAACCTTTGGATAGTGGATCTGCAATATTTTTCTTTAACTTTGCATTGTCAATGGAAATAATTTCATTCGAAAGTAAGTGTTTAACAGTATTATCTCTACAACGTATATGTCTAGACTCATCATTATATATACTACTTTATGCTCTCTAATTGTTGATTGACTATCATTATAAACACAAATAGTTGACACTGATTTTGACTAACATGGAATATCCTCTAAGAAATTCTGAATCCATTTGACTTTCTTTTCAGCTTATCAAGAGCAATAGACTCTTATTCCATCGTTGATCTAACGATATATATTTGTTTGGAGGATTTCCATGACACAGCTGCTCCACCAAGTGTGAAGACATATCCACTTATAGATTTCAAATTCTTTGTGTCAGATATCCAATAAACATTACTATACCCTTCTAGTATTGGTAGGATAATATAAATCCATCAGATGTCATTGAAATTTATATTATTAGTATGACATATGTAACACTCAAGTTTTTCATGTCAAACTTGTTAGTTAATATTTTTTTAGTATACTTGATCACGTGATTATTGATGCTCAAAATTAGTGTATCGTTCACATAGAGATATACGATGACATAACATTTATCTATGTTTTTCACCTGAACACATTTATCAACTTCATTGATTTTGAACTCATTTGACAACTTAACCTTGTCAAAATTTTATGTCATTGTTTATGTACTTGTTTCAAACTATATAATTATTTGACAAGCTTACAAACTTTCTTTTCTTGTCCATTGATAACAAACCTCTCTGATTGTCTAATGATTTACTTCTGGCAGGAAGATCTACTGGTTCCAACGTATGATTATTCATAATGAATTTAATTTTACTATTGACTACCTCCTTCCAATAAAAAAATTTCAGACAAGACATTGCTTTGAAGTAGGTTTGGGGTTTATTTTCTAACAAGTATGTTAAAAAATCAGGACCAAGTTTTTTGGTTGTTTTTTCTCTTTTACTCATTCTAAACTCAACTTTATTATCTCCTGATTGATGATGATCATTTGAGCTAACCTCAATTATTCTCTCAAGTGAACAATTTTCTTGTACTTCCTTCCGTAGAAACACATCATCAAAGAATGTAGCATTTCTTGATTCCATAATAATATTAGAATGAGTATTTTCAATACTTAATTTGTGTACAAGAAATCAACATGCACTATAATTGTATGCATATTCGATAATACATAATTCATATTTTTAGGTCCTGTCTTGACCTTTTTATGATCAGGTACTGTTATCTTCGTAAGACACTCCCACACTTTGAGATATTTGTATGAAGGATTTCTATCTTTCTATAATTCATATGGTGTTTTTTTAAAAAAAATTATAGGATATTTTTTTAAGTATATAATTGGCAGTTAAAATCCACTCCCTCACAAGTTCTGAGATGCTCTTGAACTTATCAACATGACATTCATAATTTATTTTAATGTTTGGTTTTAATATTTTTATTATGGTGAATAAGAAGCAATAGTTTGGTGGATAATACCATTTCGAAAACTGAATTCATAAGATAGTGCTTCGTATACTCCACCTCTATCATTTTTTATTACCTTTATCTTCGTGTTAAGTTGATTTTCAAATTCATTTTTATGATGTTTCAACATTTTAAGAGCTTCATCTTTGCTCATAATTAAATAAATTTAACAATGTCTTGTGTAATTATTTATAAAAATATTATAGTAATTTTTTCTACTTCTCGTTTGCACAAACTTTTAAACCATCAATATATAAGTGAATTAAGTCTAGAGGTTCACAACTTCTTTTAATTGTTTGAAAATAAGATTTGTGAATTTTGATTCTACATAAATTTCGCACTTATGATTTTTTTTTAAAATCATTTTTGATAATAATTCATGTTTTATAAACATTTGCATAAAATTATAATTTACATGGCTTAACCTATCATGCCACACATCATAAGACTCAAGCAAATAAAAAGAGACAATCTTATTATTATTCTAATCAATAGTTATAATTTTCATTACATTTATTTTTAAAAAGTCATCACAAAGATACCTCTTTTCTACAAACATATCACTTTTAGTGAGTATAAATTTATCTCTTAAAAATCATCTTAAAACTATTTTTGCTCAACTATGAGCCAGACACCAAGTTTTTCCTAATATCAGCAGTATGCAGTACATTGTTGAGGGTAAGAAGCTTTCCAAAGATCATTTTTAGTATGACATTTCCAACACCTAGTGCTTTGGAGGTTGATGAGTTCTCCATGTATTGGTTTTATCCATCTACTTCTTTGTAAGTGGAAAATATCATCTTCTTGGTGCATACATGTCTTGTAGCACAAATAAAAACCCGACATTGCTTAGGATTGTTGATTAGGTTGACTTCAAAAACAATATAAGACAAGTTCATTTCTAAAATTTCATTAGTTAGGTGATCAACCTCAATGATATTGACTTAAGCAATCCTTCTTTTAGGGTTTCCAAACTGATCCTTATTTCTGCAATCTTTAGCCAGATGCTCAATTTTGTTATAGATAAAGCATTTCTTATTGAACTTCTTAACAATCTTTTCTTTTTCACAACACACTTCTTCTTTTGATTTTTGTTGTAAGACTTTACCATTTATTCCATAACATTTTCTTATAGGGCACCAAAAAAGTTGGCTTTTTTTCGGACAACTTATTACCATCATTTATTCTCAACCTCAAAATGAGGTCTTCAATTCTCATCTCTTTGCGTTTTTGCGTGAGATAATTCTCTTAAAGTCTTTCTAAGATAGTGACAATTTTTTAATGGTTGCAGCCACTTGGAATAACTCACTTAGAGACACACCTTCAACATATATATCATGTAAGATGAGCTGAAGCTCTTGAACTTGGCTCATTACGATCCTTGAATCAATCATTTTGAAATCTAAAAATTTAATAACTATGAATTTCTTCACATCGGCATCTTCAGCTTTGTATTTTTTATCTAAAGCTTCTCATAGTGCTTTTGCACTCTTGATTTGACTATACACATCGTAAAGTGTATTATCCAACTCATTCAAGATGTAGTTCTTGCACATGAAATCAATATGATTTCATGCATCCATAACCACCACGGTAGTAGGGTCAGATTTATTTTCTGATGATTTTAGTGCTTCCTTATTCAAGAACCTTTTCAAGTTCAAGGTGATCAAATAGAATAATATTTTTTGGTTCTACCTCTCAAAGTTCAATACTTTTCAGGTTTATTACCATGCACTATAAAAGGTGATGGTGGGATCATCACTGCCAAAGTAGTAGTTGTTGAAGTAAAACTTGTTGACATAACTAAATCTTAAGTAAAAGAAGTAGAAGACATGATATGATCTGCATAAAAAAAATAGCTGGTAATATTTATAAATAAATATTTTGGCTCCACAATAAGTAATAAAAAAAAACCTGTAATAAAGCAACTTAATAAATAAAAATATTTAAACTATGCAAGATAAAACTACAATCATTCCCTTTTCTTGGGTTACTAAGTTGAACTTTATTTCTTTTTCACTGTGATTTATTTAAAAATCATTATTTCACATGTGAATTGTATTATATGTAAAAATCATATCATGTGAATAATACTTTCATCAAGTAAGTTTCTAGACCCACTTAAAACCCAATCTTTTTGGACATAACTTTCTAGATTGTATATATTCATTGCACTAATTTTCTATATAAATGATTAACATATATAAGAATAGTAACCAACCATATAATTATTGAAGTATAAAAAATATTTTTAGAACATAAACTATAACTTTAAAATAAAAATATATAGCCACCTTCTAAATTAAACAAAAGAAAAGGGGGGGTTATAAAAAAAACCAAAAAATTATAGAATAAAGCGTATAAAATTAAAATTAAATCTATACGTGAGAATATAGCAAATTAAATGAAATTTAAATTATAACATAAATTTTAAAGATGTTAAAAAACTCTTTTACAATTAATCTATACTATTGTTATTGTTATTGTTGTTATTGATTTTTATCCACAAGATAATAACAAAAATTTTATTTATTTGAAGTGCTTCAACAAGTAAGATTATTGGGCTCTCCATGTTAGACTACTGGGTTGAGTTTGTTAACATTATCAAAAAATTGTCCATGACAACGTGTGGGTGGCATATTGTTTTTAAATTTTTAAACATTCATGTCAAAATTAGCATAATTTTTCTAAAAAATCTAAAATTCTTAAAAGAAAAAAAAGCCAAGTAAAAAAATAGAGTCCATTAATGAGAAAAAAAAAACGTTAAAATTTTTTGGATGTCTTTCTTACTTTTATTTCAAAACGTCCATTTTTTTTTATGTTTGTTCCAATGACCTATATAAAAATATAATTATCATATAATTAATTAAAGAGTTTTAAAGAGCTCATTGTGATACAAAATTAAATATTTTAATATATATATATATATATATATATATATATATATATATATATATCCTCCAACTTTTTAACTTGTATTTAATTATTGTTAAATATTCTTTTCAATGTTTTTAGATGCTTTTTTTTTTATCTATTTTGCGTTTCAAAAGCATTTTAAAAAAAAAATTAATTTTTTTTATTTTTTTCTTCGCTTCAAATTAAATGTTTTTTATGTTTTCAAACCATTTTGATGCGCTGATATTAAAAATAATTTTTTAAAAATAAAATAAATATCATTTTAAAGCATTTTCAAATAAAAAATATTTTAAAAAGCTACCACAACTATATTCTCAATGGTTATAATAAAATATTTTTTTATTACTATAAAATATGTTGACAAAAATTACATTATTATTTTTTCTTACATAAACAAAAAAAAAAAAGTCTTAATCCGAACGGCAGTGGACTTGTATATTTCTTGATTAGATAGACAAGACAGCATGGCCACGTAAAAGAAAAGTAAAGTATATTCCTTTGGAAAGTCTGCTCATACAGACCGTACACGTACCCATGAGGTTCCACAAGAAAAATAAAAAACCTTCAAGTGGAATCATTTTTCATCATTATCAAAAATAAAAAAATAAAAAAGATAAAATAAAGGAAAGGTGGAGCATGGAGCTATCATCTCTCTCTCTCTCTTCTTATAATATATAATAATAATATTCTCAACATTTAATTAAAAACTAGATTATATTATTTTTTTAATGTAGAAAAAACCACTCAAATGACAAGCTAAAAAAATTAAATTGATAAAGGGTAAAATTAAAAAAAGAACTAAGAAAAACATGACACTATTCTAATTAATAATATTTTCATGGGTGTAATTATAATGATTAATCCTTCAATGTTTTGTTAATAACTTCAAAATTAAGGTGTTTCAGTCAAAATAGAAAGATTTTCTAAAATTATTAATGTTTTGCTATTTATTTTATAAAAAAAGAAATCCAATTTCAGTACTTTTCCACTATTGCTTTTGTAAAAGTTGATTCGATCCCCTCCAATAAATAAATAAAAAAAGAAGGAAAAGAACGCATGGTCAAGCGTGGGTGACCATCTCCCACCAAGCACGTGGCTTTACCCGCTAGTTTACAACGCCCTAATTTTATTTTAGGACAGACCTCATGCTAGTCCCCAAAGTATTTACAGTTTCTCAATTGAGTCACCCAACTACCAACTTTATTAATCTGGTCCTCCGTATCTTTGCTCAACCAAATCCTTTTGTTACAACTAGGTTATTGCCCGCGCTATCGCTACGGCTTGGACCTAATATCTTTTTAATGTAACAAGATAATATCTAAATCATCATAAACTTTTCAGTATTGTCATTAAATATCGTACAATGGTTCAAATTTATAAATTAAATTGTTTATAAATTGCCCCGACATGACCTTGTCGACTAAGTAGGTCTAAAGAAAAAAATAAAGGAAAAACAATGCTAAGTTCACTCCAGTCAATTTGTTAAACCCATGACTTAAATTTTAGATTTTATTGGGTTGAATTAATTTTTTTTTTAGTTTTATTATGTGATAAAAATATAATCTATTAATCTATAATCTATAATCTATCAATTCAGCTAGGAAACAGATATGTTATCAAATGATTAACAAAATTTATTAATCTATGAATATTTAACTTGACCTCTTAGTTGTTTTTGATAATAATTGGAAAAGAAATTAATTGTTGCACGTGATAGTCATTTGTTTTCTAACTGATCGTAATTTCTCCAAATCTTGAGCGTAAAACGGTAAAAAAGTGCTCAAATTTCTTCATTTAGCATGTGCGATAACACGTGCGGTAAGTTAAGATTGCTTAATTATACCTTGATTTGTCCTAACTTGTACGACATCACGTATCAACTGAGATGAGTTTTGATTATACCCCCGCCTAGACTGTCTAGGTGTGTTTGAAAATATGATTAAAATTATAATCTTTTAAAATTTAAAAATATATTTATTTTCTAAATTGTCTAGGTGTGTTTGAAAATATGATTAAAATTATAATTTTTTAAAATTTAAAAAAAAAAATTTAATTTTTTTTTTAATTATTTTGATGTATTAATATTAAAAATAGTTTTATACTTTTTACTAATATGAAATGTATTAGTTTTTATTCTCACATTTTTTACCTCAATAGATTTTTATGTTTAAATTTCAATTACAAAAATTTATTTTCTCATATTTCAGTGTATAAAAATTTAGAAAAGAGAGACAAAGTCATTGAAAATAATAATAAAAAAAAAACAAAGAGAGAGAAAACTTCTAGTAAATCATATTATAACTATAATGAATAGGATGTTGATATTAATAAAAATAATTAGAGAAGACAATTAAGGTAGTGAATTATGTAAGCCAGATAACAACTCCTCTAATTACTTTAATTAATAGAAAGATATTGATTAATAAATTTAGTAGTTGAGAAATCACTGTATGGGGACTGACATGAGATTTGTTTGCGTGGAATTATCAGTTATTTTTTAAAAAAAAATTTATTTAAAAATATAATAAAATAGTATTTTTTATATTTTTTAAGAATTATTTTTATATTAATACAATAAAATAAATAAATAAATTTAAACCCGCCGCCAAACACGCATTAAACGTGGAGTTTCCATTTCGTATGCGTGTCGGTTATGTATATGGTTGTGTGTTTCTATCCATCGTAAGAAAATAAAATACGAAAGCACAGACGGAGACACCGAGTAGACGCGTAGGAGCCAAGCAACGAGTACTATTTAATTAATAATTATACTTAACCGATAAGATATATCTAATTTATTTCCACTCTTTTTTAAAAAACAAATCTGTTAATTTGCCCCCTTTTTAAATAATTTGATCAATTGAACCCATTCAGATAAATAAATACATAAAAAATCAAGTTCACCCTGATAAACGAAAATATTTATTTTAAAATTCTACTTTGCTCTCCCATCTCCACATGAAAAATTAAAGAATCCCACCTCGGCTTATTACACTGATTCGATGAAATTCGGGTATTGGACTCAATAGAATGCAAGCGAAAAGAAGGGATTGGATTGGTCAAATATTTACACAGGGATCAAATTGAAAAATGTAGAAAACAATAGGAACGAAAGTTGAGGCAAAGTTTATCCTGATCCGTGATGACTGATGAGGAACGCGCTTCGATGTACTCAGAAACAGGATATAGACACCTCGTAAATGACAATGCAGCTCAATCTATAAACGGAAGAGAAAAAAATCCCGGGCTTTCTCATCTCATAAACTGCAAAGAGAA
>Ga0307516_10005236_pt1 | contig 15612 bp, 15 predicted proteins | sample 19_EM_MG_FD_203310 | JGI IMG/M metagenome (GOLD analysis project Ga0307516, IMG submission 203310) | Populus trichocarpa ectomycorrhiza microbial communities from riparian zone in the Pacific Northwest, United States - 19_EM | ecosystem: Host-associated > Plants > Roots > Unclassified | place...
CGCCTCTCTTGCTTTTGTTCGAAAATGGAAGGACTGTTCGTTTTCGAACAAAGGGGCGGGCGGGATGGGGGGTATTTTGTTTTAGGGAAGAAAATCGCTATTTTTCAGGGAACAACCGGTCTCATTATAGAAATGCGGACGAGATAAAGCGGGTTTTTCATGAAATATTTGCTGCCATTTTTCTTTTTTATCGTAAGTACAAGGCTGGAAGCACAGATCTGTACGGGAGGGCTGGGAGATCCGATCGTCCACATTAGTTTTGGCTCGGGCGCCGATATCGGGCCTGCCCTCGCACAGGGGATCACCAATTTACGATACGTAACGGATCATTGCCCCAGTGACGGTCAGTATACGATCGTCCATGCCAACCCCCCTTGCTTCGGAAACACCTGGCTCAATATAAGTTCGGACCACACCGGAGACCCGAACGGCTACTTCATGCTGATCAACGCATCCTATGCACCCAGTGATTTTTACGTGCAAAAGGTGGATGGGCTTTGCGAGTCCACTACTTATCAGTTCGCCCTCTGGGCCATGAATGTCGTATCCATCGGCGGAGAGATCCTGCCCAATATCACCTTTAGATTGGAGAAGACCGACGGCACCATATTGCAGACGCTTAATACCAATGACATCCCGACGGCGTTCCCGGCTAAATGGACACAGTATGGATTCATCTTTGCCACTCCCCCGGGTGTATCCTCCGTCGTGATCCGGATGACCAACAACGCGCCGGGAGGCAACGGGAACGACCTGGCGATAGACGATATCACTTTCCGGCCTTCCGGCCCTGCCATCGGCATGAGCATCGATAATTTCCCCGGCGATACCGCGGCTGTGTGTGCAACGGACCTCGCCACCCTTCACTTCCTTGCGGATGTGGAAAACTGTTATGCTACCACCGTGTATCAATGGCAGCAGAGTACCGATAGCGGGGCAAGCTGGCAGGATATCCCCGGGGCTACCGGTCTCACCTATTCCAGGGCTCCCACAGCCGCCGGCCTTTATCTATACAGGCTAACGGTGGCCCAATCGGTCGGCAACCTGGCCATTTCTTCCTGCCGCGTAGCTTCTACGCCCATCACCGTCATCGTGAATAAAATACCCGTGCCGGGAGTAACGATCAGTTCAGGGTCCGAAACTCTTTGCGAAGGAGCGCCCGCCGTATTTACTGCTGTGCCGGCCGATGGGGGAAATGCACCCGTCTACCGGTGGCAGTTAAATGGAGCGGATGTGGGAACGAACAGCGACATCTTTACGAGCAGTTCCCTGGCAAATGGCGATCTCCTGCAATGTTTGATGACGAGCAATGCCGTCTGCGTCATCCTTCCGGATGTACAATCCAATAAAGTGACCGCGAAAGTAATACCGAAAGTGATCTCCTCCGTAAGGATCCTGGCTTCCGCAACCACCATTTGCAGTGACAGCCTCGTCGTGTTTACCGCGCTCGCTGTTAACGGAGGCATACGCCCCACTTATCAATGGTTGGTGAACGGTCAGAATGCGGGAACGAATTCTTTTGCTTTTACTTCGAAGGAACTGAAAGATGGGGATGTGATCGATTGCCGTATGACGAGCACCCTTCAATGTTCTACGCCCGTCCTGGCCAACGCCCCCGTGATGATGACGGTATATCCCGTTCCTGTCATAACACTGACCCCGGATACCATTATAGCGGCGGGTACAACGATCCACTTTTCCCCTTCCATTACGGGAGATCGCCTCGACTATCTGTGGAGCCCTGTTACGGGATTAGATGACCCCCATTCTCCGGACCCGGTAGGATTGCCGGCCGTAACGACCCTCTATCAACTGGAGGTGACCACCGACAAGGGCTGCAGGGCCGTTGCCAGAGAGAACGTGGGAGTCTTTTATTACCTGGCGATGCCGAATGCCTTTACCCCGAATGGGGATGGGGTCAATGATCTGTTCAGGATCCCTGCTTCCGTACCGGTGAATATCCTACGCTTTTCTGTATACAACCGCACGGGGATCATGGTCTTCACCACGGCCAACAGAAGTGAAGGGTGGGATGGCAGGTGGAATAACAAACCTCAGCCCGCCGGCACGTATGTGTGGTTCGTGCAATACAAGGAACTGCGGACAGGGAAGACCTTGACGAGCAAGGGTACGGTAGGGCTTATCCGGTAAAGGAATGGAAGTAGGCTATTCTATTGATTGTCAATTAAAAAAATTAGCAGCGAAGTAGTTTTGACGTAGCCGGTAATTTGGTAATGAAGTTGTTTATAAGCAACTTCATTTTATTCTAATCAAATTGCCATTTCATGAAACGATTGCTGATCCTCCGGCCAGGTATGGCCATGGGTAAGTCAAGGGATCCCTGAACCCTTTCCGACACCCAACGAAACCATTTGCCTGTAAAATTACCGACACTCCTTCTCGCCTGCCTTGCACGTATGCCGATGGGACTATAATGGAAAATATGTATCCAGTGAGAACGGGTCCCAGGCGATGACCTGCAACCGGGCGACCATTTCCGGCTGGGAGGCGTTCCGTGTCAATCAATAATTCAAACGACTTCACATCAACCATAACCTTTAAATTAGTTTGCCATGAAAAAGAAAATCTTCCACGGGCTGACCGGCATCTGCGCGATGCTGGCCCTGATCCTTTGCAGCATTGGATGTAAAAAAAACCTGGGCCGGCAGGGGGATCCGGCCACCGCTGCTTCAACCACTATGTCGAGGGCCGCGACTTTCCAGCAGGTATGGGCGGATGAATTCAACGGCAGCAGTGTCAACACCAGCAACTGGAACCTGGATAACGGCAATCCCGGCGTGAACAATGAAAAGGAATTTTACCAGTCTGCCAATGCCACGGTAATGAGCGGAAACCTGGTGATCACGGCCAGGCAGCAGAGCATGGGAGGCCAGCCCTATACCTCCGCCAAATTAAATACCTCCGGTAAATTCTCCATACAGTATGGCCGTATAGAGGCCCGTATTAAATTACCTATGGTGCAGGGCACCTGGCCCGCCTTCTGGATGCTGGGAACCAATATCGGTTCAGTGGGATGGCCGCAGTGCGGGGAGATCGATATCATGGAGCATGTGAATACGACCAATACTATCCTGGGAACCATGCACTGGAACGGTGGAAGCGGGCATGTGCAATATGGCAGCAGCATTAATACCACGCCTGGTGATTTCCATATATACGCTGTCGAATGGGATAATAGTAGTATAAAATGGTTTGTCGACAACAATTTATATGTTACGGGTAATATTGCCAATAATATCAATAATACCGGAGCCTTTCACCTGCCGTTCTATATCATCCTGAACCTGGCTGTCGGCGGGGACTTGCCCGGCCAGACCATCAATAATACCGCTCTGCCGACCACCATGCAGGTCGACTATGTGCGGGTATATAAGCTCGTGAATACTACGGGTCCGCCGATCGGGCAAACGATCACCCTTAAAGGAAGCAATAATATGTATGTCAGCGGCGAGAATGGTACGCAAGCAATGACTTGCAGCCGTCCGACAGCCCAGGCCTGGGAGCAATTCCTCGTCGTCGATGCGGGTAATGGTAAAGTAGCCCTGCAAAGCATGAGCAAATATGTTTCTTCCGAGAATGGAGTGAACTCCATCACTTGCAACAGGCCTTCTTTCAGTGGCTGGGAAAGCTTCAATTGGATCTCCAATGCAGACGGGACCATATCGCTGCAGGGAAATAACGGGCAATATGTCTCCAGCGAGAACGGCGTCCAGGCAATGACCTGTAACCGGCCGACCATTGGAGGGTGGGAAGAATTCCGTGTCAATCAATAAAATTCATAGCTCCCCGTTCCCTGATGGAACGGGGGGTTTATCTTTATCCATGGGCAACTACCTGATAGGCTGTAGCCTGCTGCTGGTCCTTATACTGCCCGTCCGCCGGGGATATGGGCAGGAGTGGGAGAAAAAATGGAAAATTTCCCTGTCGACGGGCTATCAGCAGGAGAATCTTCGCTGGTCGATAGCCGGGAACCGGAATGGGCAGGATCCAAATATCTATTCGGAACTGAAATGGAAGGGTGTGGGCGGGCCTTGCATCAGCGCAGCTCTCCAGGGAGATGTCGGTAAGGGGGTCTCTTTTTTTGCCGGCGGCAGCCGGGCATTCATCATAACAGGAAGTGCGTATGATACGGATTATCAAGGAGACAATCGGACGAATGCCAGTTACCGGGAAAACTTTTCAGCCAATAGGGGAAGCGTCGGTACCTGGTCCGTAGGAGCGGGGTATCTTATTTTGCATAAGAAGAGGTTTCGTCTTACACCGTATATAGGATATGGTATGAACTATCAGTCCTACTTTCTTATAGATCCCGGTGCCGGCCCCTCTTTATTACATAGCAGTTATAAGACCTGCTGGAGCGGACCGCTGTTGAAAATCAACTCCAGGCTCCTGCTGAACGACCGACTACAGCTTGAGGCGGACATGGAGTATCACCAGGTGCAATACAGCGCCCGGGCGGATTGGAATCTGATCACGGCGTTCAGTCATCCCCTCAGCTTCCGTCATGCGGCAAGGGGATATGGGATCGATGCTCATGTGAGGTTAGAAATTCGTCTCTGCCATGCTATCAGCCTGCATATAGGAGGGGGTTATTTTAACTGGCAGACCGGTACAGGGACCGATGAATTGTACCTGGCTTCCGGGCAAACGGAACTCACCCAACTGAACGAGGTCATTAGAGACGGTTTTCAATGGTTGGCAGGGATCCAACTTCCTCTTTGACCGGACACCCGGGAAAAACCCTCATAAATGAACAGGAGAATAAATAACAGGCTTTTCGGTGGGCTTGCGGAAGGTCTAACGGGATTCCTCGAATTGACCGGTCTGCTTATTCTTGCGAACATTATCCCAGGTGAAATAACGGCCGTTCATGGCCACGTAAACGCCGACGGGGAGGGTCTGTGCGAAGGCGAGGGCGCTGCCCAGGTTAAAGAATCCGTCGGAGCTGCCAAATTTATAAGGGATCATGGCGCCTGTGAGGACAATGGTCTTGCCGGGTACTTTTTCCGCCAGGACCCGGGCCGTGACGGACATGGTATCGGTGCCATGGGTGATGACGATCTTGTCTTCCACGGCAGAACGACATTGATGGGCAATGAGTTCGCGGTCTTCATCGGTGATGTGGAGGCTATCGATCATCATCAGGGTCCTTACCGTGATGTCCAGGGTGCTGCGGCTGCGCTGGAGCATTTCAGGCAAGTGTGTCTCTTTAAAAAAGAGTTCCCCGGTGAGCTCGTTATACTCTTTATCGAAGGTGCCTCCGGTGACAAAAATGCGGATATTCATGCCGGCAAATATACAATAGTACGGGGATAAACAAAATACGGTTATCTTTAGAATAAGGGTGACCGACCCCAGGTCTCCCGAACCATTTTTATCCATTTAAAAAGTTAACTGCCATGAAACGCGTAGCCGGAAAAAATCCTTTCCCTTTTCTTATGATCGTCTGCCTCACCAGTCTTTCCTTTTCTTTGTCCGCACAAAGTCTCAGCGGGGAGGATATCAGGGTGCAGTTCACCAAAGATTGGGAGCGTGCAAAAGCGTATACCCTGGAATATCTCAACACCATGCCTGCTGACAAGTATTCATTTAAAGCAGTCGACAGTATCCGCAGCTTTGCCCAACAGATGTTGCACCTGTCGAACGGGAATGTCAACCTGATGGGCCTTGCCACCGGCGAAAAGATCGAATGGCAGGGTAGAGGATCGGAGGCCAGGGCCACCGCACAAATAAAGGATTCCGTAGTCTACTATGTGACGAAAAGTTATGATTTCGCTCTCCAGGGCCTGAAGAACATGGATGTCTCAAAACTGGGAGAACTGGCAGGCACCGGTAATAACAAGGTCACCCGCTTTGCCTGGCTGCTGAAAGGGTTCGAACATCAAACGCACCATCGCGGGCAAACCACTATTTATATTCGCCTGCTGGGCATCCGGCCGCCGAATGAAAGGTTATTTTAGCGCAATGAATGGTTTTCCATCGGCTTCATGATCGTTGGTATCAGGGACTTCCTTAGGAGGTCTGCGATGCCACCAGGAAGCCAGTATCGAGCCGGTGACGTTCATTAAAGGTCCGAAGATGGCAGGCGCCAGGCCTACGGTGGCCATCTTCCCCATTTCCTTGGCAAGACCGGAAGCCATTCCGGCATTCTGCATACCCACTTCGATGGCCATGGTGCGGCAATCCCGTTCGGTCATTTTAAATAAACGGCCCGTCCAATAACCCAGGGTATAGCCGGATAGATTATGAATAAGAACGAACAGGATCAGGACCAGGCCGATGTCGAGAAGACTATCCCTGCCTGCCGCCGTAATAATGACGATGACACAGGCGATCCCGGCCATCGAGACGATCGGCATGGCCCTGTCCAGCCATTTGGCTTTTCCGCTCACCAGCTTATTAAAAAGGATCCCGGCGCCGATAGGGATGATCACCATCTTGATGATATCCCACATCATATTCAGGGCATTTATATGCACAAAAGCGCCCGCCAGCCATTTCATCAGAAAGGGAGTAACAAAGGGGGCCAGCATGGTCGAGACCGCTGTTATCGTGATGGATAGGGCCAGGTTGGCCTTGGCCAGGTATGAAATAACATTGGAGGCCATCCCGTTGGGTGAACAGCCGATCAGGATAATGCCTGCTGCGATCTCGGGGGGCAGACCGCTTAGTTTGGCAAGGCTGAAGCCGATCAGGGGCATGATGATAAAATGACTGAACACCCCGATGAAGACCCCCTTGGGAGTTTTGATGACCCCCGCGAAATCCTTCAGGCCCATGGAAGTGCCCATGCCAAACATAATGACCTGGATCAGCGGGGTGATCAGCCCCGATAGTTTAAAGCCGTTCCAGGTAAGAAAGTAGCCAGGATAATACAGCGCAGTCGTCACCGCGGCAAAGATCGTCACCGTGTACGAGAAGCCTTTCAGGGATGGATAACCGCCAAATCCGATGGCCAGCATCATAAAGAAAGTAATAAAAAAGGGGCCGGCTTTTTCGACATGCCCGGACAGGATAAAAATAAGGACGGTCAGAAAGCAGAGCAGGGAAATAGCCAGTGCTATTTTGTGGACAGACAGCTTGTTCAAGAGTTTAACCGATTATGTAAGGATAAATATAGAATAACTATTTAAACCGATTGCAATTATTTGACTCTTTCTTGCCGGTCCCGCCGACGCTAATATTTTAGCAGGTAAGAAGTAAAAAAAAGCGGATCTTCCGATCCGCCTCTTTCTCAGGATGCTTTTCTGTATTTCTCCACCACGGTGAGATCGCCTTCCTCATCGATCCTGATCGTAGTCCAGACCCTGGCATCTTCCAGTTTGATATAATATTCGATGCCGGAGACCCTGGAGATCTCCGTGACCCCGAAGATCTTTTTGCCCGCATACTTCTTTTTGATATTGATAAGAAGATAATAAGGCAGCGTACGTTCCTGGTAAAAACGTCTGGAACTTTGAAAAGCGCCATCCTTACCATAGACGATATTGGAGCGTACGCCATCCTCTACAAAATTAACTTCATAGGTCTCGGTCGATTCCTTCCAGCTCACCTGCTCGGCATTCGGGAATCTTTCTTTAAAGGATCGGAGTAGCTTCTCGTTGATGTTGACCGCGCCGGAGGCAAAGGAAGAAACACCGATCATGCAGGAATACAATAGCACAAAGATCTTTTTCATAACTGTAATTTTTTACAGCATAAAGGTAAGCAGCTAACGGACTACTTTAGGTAGCCGGTTTGTAGTTATCAGGTAGTCCGGTTGCCTATCAAAACTTTCCGCGTATGGTGTCGGCAAGGATGGAGATGGCGTTGCCGGCCTCTTTTTCATCCATCCATCCAAAGCCCATACGGGTACAATTCAGGGGAGTGGAGGAAGTATTGTGAATAAGCCCGTTCGATAAAATGACGCCCTGCATCTTTAGTTTTTCCGCGAGCGGCGAAAGGGGAACGGATCGGTGGAATTTAGCCCAGATGGCGAGGCCGCCGTCAGGGATCTTAAAATCGATGGCCTCCGGCAGTTGTTCTTTCAGGAGGGTGGACATGAAATCTCTCCGGGTGCGGTACTCTGTGAGTGCTTTTTTAATATGCCGTTTAATGGCTCCCGACTCCATCATCTCTGCCAGGGTCAGTTCCATAATGGGGTCTCCCTGGGTATCGATCAGTTGCCGCAGCCGGGATATTTCGAGGATAAGATTGACCGGCGCCACCACATAGCCCGTTCGGATAGCCGGCGCCACGGTCTTACTGAAAGTGCCGATATAGATCACCATGCCTTTCTCGTCCGCGCTGATGAGTGGGAGGATGGGACTGCTTAAATAGTGAAGATCATAATCGTAATCGTCCTCTATGATGATAAACCCATATTTTTCGGCCAGCGACAGCAGGCGCATCCTCCGCGAAGCGATGAGGGTGACGGTAGTAGGGTAGTGATGATGGGAGGTGACATGGACCGCCTTTATTTTTTTTCTCCTGCATATTTTCTCTATCGCATCCACGTCTATCCCGTATTCGTCCACGTTTACACGGATCAATCGCATACCCGCAGTGAGGAAGACATGATCGGCATAATAATAATTGGGAGCTCCTGCGATAACCGCGTCATTTTTTGAAAAGAGTACGCAGGACAATAAATAGAGGCCCATGGTACTTCCCCGGGTGACCATGATATTCTCCCAGGTAGTTTGCAATCCCCTGCTGGCGTTAAGATGATCGGACAGTACGGTCCTGAATTTTTGAACGCCGGGTGTTTCCACATAGGAAAGGAACTTTCGGTTGATATGTCTCGCCAGAACGCTCTTGTAGGTTTTACCGAGTTCATCGAGAGGGGTTAGCCGGGGATCGGGTCCGTCATGGAAGCCCGTCATATGGCGATAGGGCAGGACAGGGGTCCGGATCTTATCGTTGACCCTGACAGGATAGCCTGTCGTGAGAGGAAAGGAATTGGGCGACTCTTTTTTCGCGGCGAGCCTGCGAGGCTTTATTTCCGGTAGCTCCTTGCTGGTGAAGGTACCCTGGGATGGCCGCATTTCGATCCAGCCCTGCGCTGCGAGTTCCTCGTAGGCCCTGACAAGGGTCTTGCGGTGTACATCCAGCAGTTCCGACATCTGGCGGGTGCCGGGCAATTTTATACCCGGACCTATCCGCCCTTTTTTCATTTCCTGTATAACGGCATTGGCTATCTGTAAATAGACGGGGCACTCTCCCTCTTTGCTGATAGAGATGATTGTTCTCCATGGTAACATAGCGGACTACTGATTTAGGTAAAAATATGCACTAAGGTAGTCCATTTCCCTATGCGTTCAGGGCGTGGAGATAACTGATATATTCATCCAGTACTTCCTGGTTGAGGGCGTATTTAATGCTGCGGCCTTCCTTTTGGGCAATGATCAGGTCGGCGTCCGCCAATAACTTTACATGGTGGGAGATGGAGGATTGCGTGAGGTTAACCACCTCTTGTATCTCGCTGCAATACAAGCAGTTCTGCTGCTTCTTTATCTCCTGTAAGATCGATACCCGGGAGGGGTCTCCCAAGGCTTTTGAGATCTTTTCAAACTGTCTGCTGTTCATGACTGGTACTCCTTTTATAAGTTTCCGGCACAAATATACATTGATTAATCGAAATACTTAAATATATTAGTCATATTAACATAATACTGGCTATCGGCAACCCTTTTTTATAAACCCCCGTTTGTACTTCTGCCCGCTGAAAACGTTCACCGAACTCTCTCTGTAGAAATACCATTTTAATTAGCACACTGGCGATCTGCTCCTTCATGGGTGGAGAGGCCGCCTATTTCTAACACTTTAACAATGCTCAGTATGAAAAAGATCAGTACACACCATGCCTTGCTCCGACCGGGGAAGGCCGCTCTCACCTTGTTCTCTTTCTTCATATTATCCACTGCCTGTCACAAATCCATCGAACCAAAAGCACTGCGTGATTTTGAACAGGTGAACCTGGTGGCCAATACAGCGGCCTATGGCGCTTTGCACACCGATGCTACCTTGCAGAATGCCTGGGGCCTTGCCTTCTCTTCCGGCGGTACTCCCTGGGTGAATTCTCTCAGTGGGCATGTCAGCGAAGTATATGATAAGGACGGCAATGTTGTCAGGCCTGCCGTTCGGATCCCTTCTCCCGGGGACACGATCAACGGGCTTCCCACCGGGGTCGTCTTCAGCAATGGTAAAGGATTTAAAATTGCCACCGGCGGCACTGCATTTCTCTTCGCTGGCGTAGACGGGGTCATATCCGGCTGGAATGGCGGGGCCGGCGCCAATGCCAAACTTATCAAGAATAATTCAGCGACAGCATCTTACACGGGTTTGACGCTGGCATCCGTCGGGACGGCAAATTATCTCTATGCAGCCGACTTCAGGGGCGGCAAGATCGCCGTATGGGACACGAATTTTGTCGCCAAGAACATGGCTTTCCATGATCCTTCGATCCCAAAAGGTTTTTCTCCTTTTAATATTCAACTCGTCGGCACCTGGCTATTCGTGACCTATGCGAAAGTTGGCCCCGATGGCAAAGACCAGGCAGGAGCCGGAGAAGGATTTGTCAGTGTCTTTAACCCGGATGGTTCCTTTGTGAGGCGTTTTGCTTCCAGGGGTTGGCTGAATGCACCCTGGGGTGTCACGCAGGCGGCGCCAGGATTCTTTGTCGATAGTACCGGTGACGATAACAGCGGCCATGGCAGTTATAATAGTGGAAAAGGCAGCAATCATTCCGGCAAAGACGATGTATCCGATAGCGATCCCACGATCCTGGTCGGTAATTTCGGAGATGGCCATATCAATGCTTATTCCCTGGATGGAAAATTCTTAGGGCAGATGCAATCTCATAAACGCCCTATCGTGATCTATGGATTGTGGGCACTGAGCTTTGCTCCTTCCACCGCGACGACGGTGGACCCCAATCGCCTTTATTTTACAGCGGGACCCAATGACGAAAAGGATGGCCTTTTCGGATATCTTATCAAGCAATAGAAGATTAAATAACCCAAGCCTATTCCAACAAGACCCCTCTCATGGAGGGGTTTTTTAATGGGGAAACTTTATTCCACCACGGCCTCTTTATTGTACCTGTTCCTGTACTCTACGGGAGACAGACCTGTGATCTTTTTGAAGATGGTCCTGAAAGCCTTGATGTCGGAATAACCGATGTCATACATCACCTCATTGACATTTTTCCGGCTATCCTCGAATTGTTTTTTAGCGGATTCGATCTTCACCCGCTGGATATATTCGGCAGGGGTGTTGTTGGTGGCCTTTTTAAAACGCCTTCCGAAATGGCGTTTACCAATGGCGAATTTTAAAGACAACTCTTCTACGGATATTTTTTCCGTTACATTTTTTTCAATATACTCCTGGGCTTGTTTGATAGGTTCGTCCTCGTGTTTTTTTTGCCCGTTGAACATAATAAAAGGGGACTGACTTTTCCGGTCGATCTCCAGGGCAAAGACCTTTGAGGCGATAATAGCTACCTGGCGGCCGGCATATTTTTCAACAAGGTATAAAAGCAGGTTCCAATAAGAGGTCGCTCCCCCGCTGGAATAGAGGCCATCCTGTTCCGACATGATCCTTCCGTCGATAAGATCCACTTCCGGGAACATCTCCCTGAACTCATTGGCTGTTTTCCAATGGCTGGAACATTCTTTGCCGTTCAACAGACCGGTGGAAGCCAATAAAAAAGCCCCGATGCAAAGACTGGCTATCTCCGCGCCTCCGTGGTATTGTTCTATGATCCAGGGGATGAACTCCGCATTCCGTTTCAGGCTTTCTTTCAGGTCGCCGCTGGGGGCAGGGATCAGGACGAGGTCTGTCTTTTTCAGGTCCTGTAAAAGGATATCCGTATGAACGGTGAACATCCCGCCATGCAATTTCACTTCTTTTGTAAGCCCCACCAGTTGCACTTTGAATAAGGGAGTCTTGCCCGAGGCCTCTAAAAATTCATTAGCCCCGGTGAACAAGGTGCGGGGGTCGGCAATACTGGCGAGGACGGCCTCATTAAGCACAAGGATAGATACGTGTTTCATGCTCGGGTTCATTGTCTTTTTTAAAGGTCTGACAGATCGGAGGATCTATCAGGCTAAAGGTAAGAAACAAGTCGTAAACAACCCTTAACAAGTCCTTTCCGCACCCCACGGAATTCGGCCGCTCAGCCTATTTTTATAGGGATAAGCGGTGTACTATGCGGAAACTTATTGTGTCGATGAATACCACCCTGGATGGTTTCCTGTCGGGGCCGGACTGTGAACTGGACTGGCATTTTCAAACCTGGACGGAAGAGATGGCCGAATTGGCCAGCATGGAGTTAAGTAAGGCGGACACGATCGTATTAGGAAGGGTGACCTATATGGCTATGGCGCAATATTGGCCTTTTACGGCCATAGACCCATCCTATCCAAGATCAGGCATTGAATTTGCGGAAATGATCAATGGCTATACCAAGATCGTTTTTTCCAGAACTCTCCAAAAGGCGGATTGGAATAATTCCAGATTGTTGAATGGAAATATAAAGGAGGAAATGACCCAACTGAAACAACAGCCGGGTAAAGACCTGATACTCTATGGAAGTAGTAGCCTTGTAACCAGCCTGATACGGTCGGACCTGGTGGATGAATACCAGGTCTGGGTCCATCCCGTGATCCTGGGGAAGGGCAAACCTTTTTTCGGGGGTTTAAAGGATCATCTCCCTATGGAATTATTTAAGACCAGGACCTTTCGTTCAGGGGTGGTCACTCTTTATTTTAAAAGTGGTATAGGATCATCCAATCTCCCGAAATAATCGTAACTTCAGAAGCATCCCCCGATTTTTTATGTGTACCAGTATACAATCATATGCGGTTGTTCTCTTAACGTTAACTACCCAGTTCCTGTCGGCTCAACGGGTGAGCTATTGTACACCTGTGGAAGACCGTTATACCTTGCGGATGGAGGTAGCCGGGAAAGCAGGAGAGTATTACTGGATACGGGTAGCCAAAAGGTTGAGGGCCCTGAAACACAGGGATATCATGCAGGCTACCGAAGAAGAATTGTTCGAGATCTATGACCCTCGCATGAATCTTGTAAAGACGGTGGCCCCTTTTATATCCTCGGATAGCACCATCAAAGAATATCTTGTTCCGGGCGATCATTCCTTCGACCGGCTTATTTTAACCTCTGGCGCAAAGATCACCCACCTGGCCGTGAGAAGATATGATCCCGGGGGAGAGCCGGTGAAAGGAGGAGACCATATCGGTCAGTTCCCTTTTACAGAATCCGGGAATAACTTTTTACTGGTGCGCTCGGAAGACAGGCAGAAGATCCTGCTGCTGGGCTTTGAATCCAGGTCCTCCTCTACGCCAAGACTGCATGCCTTTCTCTTCGACCAGGACTGGCGGCGACTTAGTTACCAGGTGTACGAACATCCTTTTATAACGCAGCCTGCCATCCAGGATGATTTTACAAGTTATCCCATCGAACATTTCAGCAATGGTCCCGTAAAACTGGCGGATGACGGGCAATGGCTCATGACCTCTCCTTCCAGGACCAGTAACGATTTCTTATTATTCCATTTCTGCGGATACAATAACGGATTTTCTTACCGGGAGATGATCCTGCCTTCTTCCTCCGAGATGGAAGATGTAGCCTTGTCCGTTAATAATGAGACAGGGGATGCTTTTGCGGGGATCTTATCCATCTTTCATTATTCGGCGCTAAAGAATGTCCAGGTGGCGCATTATTCATTGGCAAGAGGCGAGTTCGATTTCGATTCGTCTTACCGCTTCACCACCCTGACGCAAGGCAGGGTAAAGGATGACAACCTCGTAAAGGAGAATTTTATCGCCGTACCGGGAAAAGGATTTATGCTGCTGAAAGAATATGGAAGACTTTTTGAGAACTGGTATGATCGTGAAGCGTATGATGTCGCCTGGGACCCGGCCCTGCTTTTTTCGGGCAATGCAATACCGAATATTGGAGTATCTTCTCCCCGCCTGCGCGACGGATATGCAAGGTCCGACAAACTCGGTGGTCTGGGCAATATGCATGATCGCGGCGATCTCAACCTGTTCTACCTGCCTGCCTGCAGAAAAGACAGTAGCTGGACTGGAATGATCAGCAAGGAACAAATAACGGAACTGAACTCCCCGAATCTTTCCTATCTTGTCGTGCCGGGAAAGGATAAGCTTTTCTTCCTCTACAACAGCTTTATCAGTAATGAGGATCCTTATGGGACGACCACGGTCATCGATCCGCGGGGAAATCCCTTACAGGATGAAGGGTTGCCGTTCTGGAGAGTGAAGAATATCCTCAGCTTCCAGCAGTCCCGGCAGATCTCGGCAAATGAAGTAGCGGTGCCTTATGACAGGTATCAGCGAAAGGGATTTGCCATCATCAAATTCTGATGTGAAAATTTCCAGCCTTTGCGGTCTTCTTGCACTACTCTTATTCTTAGTGTCGGAATATGTGCAGGATGGTTAACTTTAAGCATCAAAATAACTGCTCATGAAACGACTCTTTCTTTCCCTTTTTATTATCGGTATTTTCTTTATAAGCTCCGCACAGCCAACACAAAAACCGCCTTTACATGGTAATCACTGGATGGCCGTTACGGGTAAGCCCCTTGCTGCGGAAGCAGGCGCCCAGATCTTCCAGAAGGGAGGCAATGCCATCGATGCCGCCTGCGGGATGCTTGGCGCCGTATGTACCATGTGGGATGTACTGAGCTGGGGAGGAGAGACACAAGCGGTCATTTACAATCCGAAGACGGGAAAGGTCATCGCCATCAATGCGCTGGGCTGGGCCCCTACGGGTGCTACACCGGCTTTCTTCAAGAGCAAGGGATATAATTTTCCTCCCGAATATGGTCCTTTGGCGGCTGTTACCCCGGGCACCCCCGGCGGTCTTTGCTATATGCTGGCCGAGTACGGGACGATGAGCCTGAAGGAAGTACTGGCGCCCGCGATGGAAATGGCGAAAGGGTATGCCATCGAAGCTCAAACGGCCAACAGCTTCGAAGCACAGAAAAGACGTTTGAAGGAATGGCCCTATAGCAAAGCGCTTTTTCTGCCCCATGCGGGAGAAAAGAGAGAGGCTCCCGAAGCGGGAGAAGTATTTGTGCAGAAAGATCTGCTGGAGACCCTGAACAAGATGATCGAGGCCGAACAGGATGCGCTGAAACATAAAAAGAGCCGGAAGGAAGCGATCTATGCGGCATCGGACCGGTTTTACAAAGGTGATATAGCAAAAGAGATCGTTCGCGGCAACCAGGAACAGGGCGGCCTCTTCACCCTGGAGGACCTTGCTCAATGGAAGCCCATCGAAGAAGAACCCATGCATGTCAGTTATAAAGGCGTCGAAGTATACAAATTGCAACAGTGGACGCAGGGACCTTCCATGTTGCAGGCCTTGAATATCCTGGAGAATTTCAATCTGAAGGATATGGGTTATAACAGCACCCGGTATATTCATACGGTGTACCAGGCGATGAACCTGGCTTTTGCCGACCGGGACTTTTATTATGGCGACCCTTATGTAACGACGGGGCAGCCGATGAAAGGTTTGCTGAGCAAAGAATATGCGAAGGAAAGGGCTAAACTGATCACTTAT
>Ga0307516_10005237_pt1 | contig 15609 bp, 19 predicted proteins | sample 19_EM_MG_FD_203310 | JGI IMG/M metagenome (GOLD analysis project Ga0307516, IMG submission 203310) | Populus trichocarpa ectomycorrhiza microbial communities from riparian zone in the Pacific Northwest, United States - 19_EM | ecosystem: Host-associated > Plants > Roots > Unclassified | place...
TTTATTCCTTAAGAACATAAGCTGGCGATTATCACCTGTGATGAGCTGTTTGTCATTCAGGAACCCCCCTATAGAGAGTAAATGTGTGTTTAATCTGTTAAGGTAATATACAGGTTGTAGGTGTGTTTACAACGTGTGGTTGACATGTGAGAACAGGAATATTATTCCTTAAGAACATTAGCTGGTGATTATCGCCTTTGATGAGCTGTTCGTCGTTCAGGAACTCCCCCATAGAGAGTAGATGGGTGTTTAATTCATTTAGGTAATAAACAGGTTGTAGGCGTGTTGTTTTCTCATACGCCTTACTGTTGCGCGGAAGAACAGTGTGTGTAATAAACACTGTTCCAGCCTCTTTGACTTGAGTAATATTATTAGCCATCTGAATCATCAGTGGCTGTGCCAATTTGAAGGCATCTACTAAGTCGGATTGTTGGCCTGTGAAGTGCATTGATGCACCTGAGTCCAATAGCCATTGAGGCTGTTGAGGCTGTTCTCGCTTACATCTCGAACATGAACATTTATCAATAAAATTATATTGCACCCCCGCAGGGTGTGCAGATGCTACAAGGCCATAGAGGCCAACTGGTACAGAGCATGTAAAAGTATTTTTAATCGAGCCAAAGTAAATTGGCGATGTCATATTACATTGCCAAATAAGGCTCTGCTCAATGTAGTTAGCAGTAGGTTCATGATAGAGAAAGATAGGGACTGACGCGAAATAATCCGGGTTGTAATCCCTAGCGAAGTCTGGTGGCGGTGTTGGTCTGCTAAGTGAAATGGTCTCATCATCGATGCGTTGACGCTTCGATGGTGTCTCACTTCCTGGGAGGTAGAGGAAATTATCTTCAGTGAAGACGAAGTCTGGAGAGGGCGTTCGCCATTTCAGGGAGTGATCCTGAGGTGGGTGGACGATGTCAGCGATATGAGTCTCAAGATGTTTGAGCATCGAGACTGTCGGGGTGATGTCCATGTGATCGGCTAGATTGTGTGCCTTCTCAGCATTTACCCAGACACTGGGCCTTGTTTCTGTGGAGCTGGCATACCAACTAGGTATAGGCTTGGCGGCAATTGCTGTTGCATAAGCAATTGAATCCTGGTTATACACTTCTAGTACTAAGACTAATCATCTTCAGTACAATATGAAGTTGCACCAGTTGAGTGACTAACCATCCTCATAGTGATATGACTTAACAACTCATACTCTGCCAATGGCACAATAGCTTAGTTGGTTAGAGCGCCAGTCTAGAGAACTGAGTGTCGCTGGTTCAATTCCAGCTTGTGTCAACATTTTCCCTCTTCTATTGCTGAGGTCATTTGATCATGTCAAGTTGCTGCCACACTTGTTCACACAGTCATGTGACTTCTAACAATTGCTGCCAGAATTGCTTTCAGAATGAAGGTGGGGGCGGGGATGATCCTACCATTCCCATTGATCGTGGTGATGACTGGAAGGGGAGCTGGAGGTGCTGGAAGTGGAGCTGATGATGAGGCTATGGGAGCGGGAGGGTCGACCACCATCGCAGATTCTGCCATATGGGCATGATCGCGTTGTTTGGCAGCTTCTCGTCGTTCCTTCACTTTTTTCCCAGCACGAGATCGTCCTTTCTTCTGATCACCCAAGCTGGACGCATTAGGCTCTTCCTCTCTGGATTTTCCTTTCCAGGAGGGTGGGTGATCAGACTTATGCTTGACAGTGGAGATCTTGTTTGCTGATTGCGAGGGCCGTGAGACTCCTGCTAGGCATTGGTATTCTCCGGTGATCGCATTAGCCACTATGCTATACTCGAGTTTATTGAGGAAGTAGTAAGATAGGAGCCATGTCGAGATCATATCCCATTTCTGGGGAATAGCTATGATCAGGGTTGAGGCTTGGACAAAATCAGGGACCGTGAAGCTGTGTTGCTCAAGACGAGCGAACATAGCAGCAAGCTTGGAGATCTCATCAATGGGATCTCCACTGGGAAGCCTGAAAGAGAAGGCTTTCTCTTGGAGCACGGTGGCAGCAGGCACCTTGTCGAAACACTTCTTGAAACCGTCCCAGACTTCTTTCGAAGTCGTGTGTGTCACAGGGATACCCGCAACAACTGACTCAGTACATTTCATCTTAATGTACCTGATTGCCACACTGTCCTCGGTAACCCAATCATTACAAGCCTTAATAGATTCAGCTGTAGCAGGATGAGAGGTGGCAGTGGCGGAGGCTGAAGACTCAAGGGTGGGCTTGGTGATCAAGCCAGAGACATATGCCCAGAGTTTCTGAGCCATCAAGAATTGAGACATCCTGGCGGACCAGGAGAGCCAGTTAGAGCCATCAAAGGCTGGGACAGAGTCAAATCTGGTCTTGGAAGACATGTTGATAGGAGGCTGAAAAGAGCATAATCAGTGATCAACGCTATATGGAAATGCAGGGCAAAATCGAAGATAATGCCAAAGCCTTCAAATCAGAAGATTCGTTTACACATCGCTTTCTCGTGGACTTAATCCACAGTGATAGCCATTGAAGACTAGTGATAGATCGGAGAGGAACCGATCATCTCGCTATATTGTTCATCATCATTACAGACAATGAGCAGTGATGGTACCACTATGTACAACCAGGCGAGGCCTGCCAACACTACCAGTATTTGCACTGAAGCGCATAAGCCAGTGCAGGCGGGGCCCATAATCTATTGAAAGGTAACTATGGAAGGGTGCGACTACCTTACCTGATTGTAGAGGGTACTTAGTAGTAGACTACAGGAGTAACTCACTGGAAAGCAAGTTATATTGCTGAGGTGAGTCAAGCACCTTTATATATGCCCAAGGTATCTAGATATGGTAATAATAGTAATCTAATCTATGTATGGTGTCATTGGTATGTAAGACAATACCGGAATCATATGATGCATCATGTGATGACGTCACATGCGTGTCTCGGACATTTGTCTTTCAACAATGACGCTGGATTCCCCCTAGGTGTTGTCATTATCATCAAAGGATATGGTGCATGCCCCAGAGTTCGCAATCACATCGATCAGCCATCATCATTTGATAAAAAAAAAAACAGGTCCCACCGTCAACCATGCCATCGCTGCACACCAACATCGGCAAGATCTCGTTCACGGAGCACCCTCACTGGTCGCAAGATCTCCCAACATCCAAGTCACCGCAGCATCCAACCTCAAAGACATCACCCTTGAACTCGGTGGAAAGAGCCTCGCCATTATCTTTGATGACGCGGATCTTGAGCAGGCTGTCCAGTACTGGAGGAAGAGTCTAGTTCGTTCATCCTTTTTCCAAAAGTTTTGCCACTTTTAGCTGAGTAGATTAATCAGTGACATATAGCGCTAACACCCATAAGGAAGGCGTAGTAGCCCTTGGCACTTGTTTGTCGGACCAACAACTAAACACTCATAGGTCGAGTCTGCATCGTGGGTTCACACATATTTGTGCACACAAATATCCACGATGTGGTCCTTTTCTGATTTACCGATATCTGAAAGATCCTCGTGCGTGCTACAGGAGATCCGTTATGTCGGGAACAGTGAGGGGTCCTCTCATTTCACAGACCAATTTGATGTGAGTCGTTTTCCAAAAAAAAGAAAGACTTCAAGGTCATCACATGGCTGATGGTTATTGTAGTGGTGACAGGGTGTATCAAATCTGGCATCTATAATGGAGCCAGCCTTCATCTCGGGAATGGCTCCTCATCCTCATCTATTCCCAGCGGAGAACTTTGAAAAAGGGTACTTTGTCCAACCCACGAGTTTCGCTGATGTCCATTCTCAGATGAAGATCGCGAAAGAAATTTCTGGGCACATCTCAGCATTGATTGAGTTCAGCATCGAACAAGGTTCCCAATTATTTTCCCTCTTGTGAGACATTGATCAATGAATATAATATCACTCACAGAAGTAATCGAGGCGGCAACTGACTCGGATTTGGACAGGCATGCCATATCTTTATGGAGACCATGAGTCATGCCTTGAGGGTCGATCGAAGATGGAATGAGCCCAGTGGGTGTGCCTTCCTTTGTTCTTTACTTTCTTCGTCCTCTGCGAAAGATGTCGCACTGAGTTTGGTGAATTACTATCAGGTCAACTATGCCATGGCTTCAAATGTGGCGGTCCCTTTTAGGGGGTACAAGCTGTCCTGGATAGAGAAGGAGATGGGGAAACATGTGTTGGACATGTGTGTTCTCGTTCCTTTATTTTTTTCGATGTGTTTAGTGGGAATGGGACCCTGATAGATTTTGCGCTTTGTTTGTGAACTTGAAGGTATATACAGATCAAGGCGGTTCAGTTCAATCTGGGATGCAGAATTTAGTGTAAGTAATTGTGTATGCACTGTCAAGACAATACATGTGGAGAAAACTGTTCCATCCTTTTCATGCGGACCACGCATATAAGTTTATGACCAGCAATATTAAAGCAACATTTACATATAGTTCCAGTTACACAGCAACTTCCTATGAAAGCTTGCTAGCACCACCCACCCTCGGCCCTCATAGCAGCCTCCCACCACCTTGGGATGTGACTTCGCTAACTCCTTCAACTTGTCCAGACCATAGCACTGTGGTTCGATCATGATCGCATGCCCACTTTTGGCGGTCTCCTTAGTGGTGATCCTTTTTGTTGAAGCTTTTGGGCACAGGCTATGTGGGCGGAGATGGGGTTAAGCTGTGATGATCATGTGTGGAAGGTAAGTACAGACCCTCTGTATGTGATAGTGTTAAAATGAGTGGGTCTTCGACACTCACTCAAGTGAAAAGCAGTAGACCCTGGCAATTGCGCAGGGGATTTTGTCATATATACAGTGGATTAAATACAAGGCCACGAAATGAATAGAACAAAGGAATGTCGGTAAAAGGATAAAATGAGGTACTATATAATAAGAATGTATGAAGGAGGCTAGAACAAAAATAGTTCTTTACAGTGCGCTCGTTGACAAGCATGTACTCGCTGGACTCGGCAAACGTCGTTCAAACACAGGCGCTTCGGTCTGCCACGAAGCGCTGGCACTTAGTATCCTTTTGACGATCGTCTAGGAACCAGGACATTACCGATTGCAGCCAGACCTACACACGGTGCCCGCCAGCGCCGCCCCCTACCAACACACTCTCCGCTACATTCCAGTATCGGAGCACGCCATACAGGCTACAGGTACTATCTTGGTTTCATTTCTATCCCATTAGACGTCCAACTCGTATCTCTGACACCTCGCTGCCGGAGCGCCGCCAGCGCTGATGGTTTTATCTTCCATCTCGTATCTCTAGACCTTCAACTCAATTAGAATATAGTTCCGTTTTGCTCTCCATAGTTTCGGACTCATAGAATAACGTTCCGACTCGTAGATATTAGATTCCGACTTGCATACTCTCTAAACTACAAAAGCGCTGCAAGCGCACCTCAATAAAGCAGTTTTCGAACACTCCCTCTTAGCACCGTCGCTGAGTTGTCTCCGCCTCCGCTCAGTTATCGAACTTCGTCCTTCGTCCTCATCTCGCAACATCGTCCAACCTCCGTTCGCAGCGCTTGTCGTGCAAGTGCCTTCGTCATCCTCCGTTTACATCGCATCACTTCCGATCTCTCCGTTACCCATCGGTCTACAGGCGCCCACCAGCGCTAGTCTCATTCTCAACTTCCCCCAACTTGATCTTCTACCGATCATCCCCCTCGAACCTTTACGAATAGTTTTGCGCATTACAGTGGACTACTTACTGTCATTTTGGAGCCCACCGTGAGGGGGTTTCAAGTCAGTTTGAACAACGCCACCCCGGCGCTCAGCAGATTCCCATCCAGAAGATCTCCGTTTTGAGATAATCCAAGTCTTATCAGACCCTTCCGCTTCCTCCACCGACACTTCACCTCTTGACACTGCCTCAGCTACCCCCGATATCACTCCGCACCTCTTACTTCCTACTGGGGAAACACGCTTTAACATCCCCGAAGAGCATACGCACATAACTCCAGAAGGATCTGACTCCGAACCAGGGTACATCACACGCGCCGGATCTCCTACAGATTCAGGAACATCTCCTGCATTCACAACAAGCCCCTTTGATACTAGTCCCTCACGCAACGTTACCCTGTTTGATCCCTCAATCCTGGCTGATAGGCTAGACATCGCAGACCTCGGTCAGAGCTTCGTAAACGTACCTAACCCATCCGACCATACATACCCCCTTCGCTCCGCTTACTGGACCCCGTTTAACACCATGACGACACCCACCGCCACTTCCGCCTTGCAGGAACCCCCTGTAGCCCTGAAACCCGAAGGAGCGCCTGATGGCATTCCACCCGCTGTCAATGCACCTCCCGCCGCTGCGCCAACTACAGCACAACTAATAGAACTTCTTGGACACTTCGTTGTGCAATTGGCTAACCAGCCTGCGCATGAGCCTAGAACACCGGAAATGCCTGCGAAAGGTCACTCCGCTGCGCTTAAATTCGACGACGAGCCCGCCAACCTAGAAAGCTACTTCACCGAGCTTGAATATCAGTTCGACAGATGTCGCATCACAAGCACGCACAATCGTAAGGTCCAAGCCGTGTGCTACCTCGATGCTGCTCTGCGCCGTGTCTGGCGTGGCACAGACGCATATGGGAACGATGATAGAACTTAGGAGGATTTCAAAGACGAAATCTACAAGCTCTACCCAGGTTCTGGAAGTGAACAACGTATCAACCTCTCAGACATCCTCGCTTTCGTTGATGCCAATATCCAAGCACCCTATCCTAACGAGAAGGAACTCAGCGCCTACTACCGCTGTCTCCTCAGCGATACCACAATGATGATCCGTGGAAATCACATGACCCCTCGTGAACAATCCTTCATTTATCTTCGCGGATTACCCGATCTCCTCCAGTGCCAAACCACGTGTCGCATAGGCATGAAGAATCTAGATCGGCACCCCGAGGACTTCCCACCAATTCCCGAGTTATACGATGCTTCCACCTTCTGTGTGTTAGGAGGCGGCATGATGATGCCTATCTCAAATACATCAGCACCCACAGTCCCATCCATCGCACAGACCCTTCCCTACAGCGGCGCATCCTTGTTTGGCATAATGGCACCCTCCGCTGCACCTATAGTCCCCAGTGCGCCTACCATCCCATCCGCTGCACCGCAGGTCCAGACACCTGCACCAGCCCCAGCTAATCAACCTCTACCATTTGCACCTGGACTCCGTGCTGAGGAATTCAGTGCTCTGCTTGCCAATAGCATTGCTGAAAAGATGAGCGCTCTCTGGGCACCACAACAAAACTCCGCACCACGAGATCGCCCACCCCAAGGAGGGAACAACTGCAATTTCTGTGGACAAGCAAACCACTATGCCCACAATTGCGACACCACCGCTAGGTACTTTAATGAGAATCGCTGTAAGCATGACCAACAAGGACGCTTTGTTCTCATGGACGGAACGGGAATTCGTCGCGGGTTTGATGAAAACCTCCAACAAGCCATAGATCGACTGGCGCCGGTTTGTGTAGCGGCAATGATTGAACTTGTCTCGCCACAGCTCGCCACCGCCGCCTTCGTGAATTCTATAATTCCCACTGCAGTTTCCATGCACGTTGGCGCTCAGGATGAGGAATCCGACAATGAAGAACCTGAGAATCCGTACACCACCAGCTGCGAAGAGGATTTAGATCACCTTTCCAACGATGAATTGCAGTTTTTAGTACACTCGCTCAGTGGTCAGCTCAAGAAGTCAGAAAAGCCTGCAGCCCGCGGCGCTCGTGCTGCACCGCCGAAGTCACACCGTCGGCGCCTGCAGCGCCAGTACCCACACCCCCAGTGCCTACATCTACGAACTCGACCTCCGATTCGCAGGCAGTCGCCAAGGTCGTACCTGCCAAGCCCGCAACCCCTCAGACCGTCATGCCACAAATCCGGAACACCAATTACAAGAATAAGGGCAAAGAGGTGCCCGGCCCTGATTTCCATTACCAGTGTCCGATCGAAGATAAGGCAGATGCCAAGAAGGTCCTTGATCGCATTCTCGATGTATCCATCCCAGTCACCGCCCACAAGCTGTTATCGCTCTCTCCCGATGTTCGGAAGCAGGTCAAAGAATCTACAATGACCAAGAAAGTCAAAGCCGCCGCCTTCATCGGGGTCGACCCCGTCTCTCACTTTCTTAATTCCCTCGATGCTTGCGACTGTCATGAAGGGTTAGTGGTAGCCAAGGAATTGCATGTGCTGCGCTTGATCATCCCCATCATCGATGGCTGTCTGCCGATCGAATGCATTTTAGATTCAGGATGTCAGATCATTGGAATGTCCCGCGCCGTCTGGATGGTGCTGAGATCGCAGATCAATCCGAAGCACACGGTTTCCATGCAATCCGCAAATGGTACTGTCGACCGATCCCTCGGTATCATCGAAAATCTCTCCTTCCGCTTCGGCGCTATAGAATTACAGCTACAGGTTCATGTCATCGAGGACCCCACCTACGACATCCTCCTTGGGTGCCCGTTCGACGTCCTCACTGAGTCATCTGTGAAAAACTATCGCAATGAAGATCAGACCATTACCATCACTGATCCCAACGACTCCAGCTGCATCGCTACTATGCAAACCCATCCACACGGACCCCCTCAACATCATGCACAAAAGCGCCGAGAGGGTTTTTAGGTATCGATGATCTGCGGAACCATCCCCAGGGAGACGCCCTTGAAAATTTTAATGTTTCATTACATAGAGTTTCAGACCTTGTTGCGGCGCACGAAGATCTGACCCAGTTTGACACCGAGTCACTGCCTGGATTTGCCCTTTCTATAGATGCCGCTCCGTCTCCTCCCACTTCCCTGCCTGATTTCACTACGTATATGTTGTCTACCTCCGGCCCTATCGTCCCCACACCCTCTAGATTGTTTATCGCTGAAGACTCGAATAATCCTTCCCCTTTCCACCTACGATCCCCTTCTGCACAACGATCGATCGGGTCTCCACCTCCTCCTCGTCCACGTCGTTGTCATCCAACAGTGCCGCCCATCCAGGATACCCGTATGCCAGCCACTCTGGTTCGACATACTTCTTGACGAAATCGTCGCAGTCGGCGATCTGAGTGACGATCGCAGCACTGTTGGCCTGTAAAGGAGTATGATCCTTTAGCTCATCGTGTTTGGCCTGCGATACACAAGGATTATCAGATGTTCAGAAAGCGATTAAAAATGCGGTTACCTTCACTGACGCATACTTGCACCCCCAGTTTTCGATATCAGTCGGGTTGATGCCCTGCTGTCCAGGAATTGTCATAAAAACACCCTCAAGCGCCGTCTTGAACTTGTCAAACCGCTCCCGGTGCTCCTTGGGATTCATGGCGATGGAGAAAGTCAGAAAGGAACCCAGCAACGTACCCACGCTATACCCTTCCATGCCTACCCTGAAGCAGAAGAATCTTCTAGAAGCGATCGCCGCCGCTCTATTCCTATCAGCGCCGATCATCGGCCACTGCTAGGAACGTCCATGAATAGTTGCCTTGTGTTCGCAAGCAATTCCCCATCTACCATCAGTGCGACCGCCGGAATACCGAAGCTATCACCCTCAGAAGCCATTGGCACATCAAAATACATTGCTACCATCTATACCGCCAATCACCGCCCTTCCCCACGATTCATTTATAGCCCCAGCTATCCGCCGCCTCCACACCGTTCTAGCAACCATCGGACCGTTACTCCGCCGTTCTGACACGTCCAAACATAGGTGTGCGACCTTCGCTTCGAATGCCTGCCACATTTCCATTGGTTTATAATTGATCCTTGACTGAGGACAGTCAAATTTTAGTCCGGGGGAGATGACAAGCACGTACTCGCTGGACTCGGCAAACATCGTTCAAACACAGGCGCTTCGGTCTGCCACGAAGCACTGGCACTTAGTATCCTTTCGACGATCGTCTAGAAACCAGGACATTACCGATTGCAGCCAGACCTACACACGGTGCCTGCCAGCGCTGCCCCCTACCAACACATTCTCTGCTACATTCCAGTATCGGAGCACGCCATACAGGCTACAGGTACCATCTTGGTTTGATTTCTATCCCATTAGACGTCCGACTCATATCTCTGACACCTCGCCGCCAGCGCTGATGGTTTTATCTTCCATCTCGTATCTCTAGACCTTCAACTCAATTAGAATATAGTTCCGTTTTGCTCTCCATAGTTTCGGACTCATAGAATAACGTTCCGACTCGTAGATATTAGATTCCGACTTGCATACTCTCTAAACTACAAAAGCGCTGCAAGCGCACCTCAATAAAGCAGTTTTCGAACACTCCCTCTTAGCACCGTCGCTGAGTTGTCTCCACCTCCGCTCAGTTATCGAACTTCGTCCTTCGTCCTCGTCTCGCAACATTGTCCAACCTCCGTTCGCAGCACTTGTCGTGCAAGCGCCTTCGTCATCCTCCGTTTACATCGCATCACTTCCAATCTCTCCGTTACCCATCGGTCTACAGGTGCCTGCCAGCGCTAGTCTCATTCTCGACTTCCTCCAACTTGATCTTCTACCGATGATCCCCCTCGAACCTTTACGAATAGCCTTGCGCATTACAGCGGACTACTTACTGTCATCGTAACCATGCATCTGAAATTCCAACAGATAGGTTGGTCAGAAGGCAGTCATTCTGGTTGTTGTTTTGGTTTAGGACCCCAAGCCCAGGTACCAGAAAGGGGGTGTCGGAACGGGAATCCCACACCTGGGGTTGGGAGGGGGGTGGGGTGCCCAGCCCCGAAAAAAAAAAGTTTGAAATCTGCAAAATCATGACGTAACTGTCCCAAAAAGGCAATATATGACATAATCTGACCAAAACTTGCACATTAATGGCATGCCAGACTATCCCCGGTTGCAGGTTACCCGAGGGCTAGGTGCACAAGGAGCTGCAACGGGTGTGTTTGAGGGAGGATCAAGGTGTTGAAAGACATATGTCCGAGACATGCATGTGACATCATCACATGACACATCATATGCTTCTGGTATTGTCTTACATACTGATGACGCCATATATAGATTAGATTACTATCATTACCATATCTAGATACCTTGGGCATATATAAAGGCGCTTGACTCACCCCAGCAATATAACTTGCTTTCCAGTGAGTTACCCCAGTAGTCTACTTCTAAGTACCCTCTACAACTAGATAAGGTAGTTGCACTCTTCTGTAGTCCACCTTCGACAGGTTATGGGCCCTGTCCGCCCTGGCTTATGTGCTTCAGCACAAATACCAGTGGTGTTGACAGGCCTTGCTTGGTTGTACATAGTGGTCAAATACATTATGCAAAGCCACTGCCTTCAATGGTGGTAAGGCTCTTGTCATCGCGATAGACAACTGGCTCCTCCCCAGTTAAACCACTAGCCTTCATTGGCTATCGCCATGGACAGTGTCCACAATTAAGCAATACATAACGAATCACTTCTGATTCGAAGGCTCTGGCATTATCTTTGATTTTGCCTCACATTTTCACATAGCGATGATCACTGATTATGCTCCCTTCTAGCCTTTCTATCAGAATGTCTTTCAAGAACAGATTCGCCGATATCCCCATCTTTGACAGCTCCAACTGGCTCTCCTGGTCCGCCAGAATGTCTCAATTTTTGATGGCTAACAAGGTGTGGTCCTACGTAACTGGGACCTATCCTAAGCTGGCTCCAATCAGAGAGACAATCTCCGCTCCAGCCGTCTCCCCTCAGCCTTCGGGCTCATCTTCTTCCCGTCCCGCCGCTACCACCACTCAGGGACCCATCACCAATGGCAAGGAAATTGCTGACTGGGTCAATGATGATGGATCCGCGATCGGGTACATTAAGATGAAGTGTCAAGAAGCGATCGTCGTGGGTATCCCTGCAACCGCTGACACTTCAAAGAAGGTTTGAGATGACCTTAAGGAGAAGTACGACAAAGCATCCACTGTGTCTGTACTAATGGAGATCTGTAAAGCATTCAGCTTCCAACTCTCTGGTGGTGATCCCACTAGTGAGATTCAGAAGCTCGCTGCCATGTTTGCTTGTCTTGAGCAATGCGGCTTCACTGTCCCCGATTTCATCCAAGCCTCGATTCTGATAATTGCGATTCCCCAGAAATGGGATCAGATTTTGACATGGCTCCTCTCCTACTACTTGCTCGATAAACTCAAATACAGTGTAGTTGTTAGAGCAACATCAAAACCAGCAAGCTCAATGGCACACTCAACAGTGACCAGAGCACTAGCATTGTGGGCTCACATATAGAATCAAACAATAAAGGAGTGGAATGAGATAGTATTGACATTAGAGTCACACACTGATTAGGTGGGGATTCCAAGTATATTTGAAAGTAAAGACATAATAACGCTAGTACTCTATACTAGCTGGTTGAGCCCTTCTAATCATAAAATGAAGACCCGTACTCTCGATGTCCATGATGCCGTTGCTTAGTACTCACGATGTATCTGACACCAGAGCTATACTCAGTCAGACTTGTCACAACCCTTGTTCTAGAGCCACTGCTACACGATCAAGTGGAGGGCAAGAGGGGGGAAGCTAGAGTCCAAGAGAATACAACTAAGGTTACAGTCTAAACTACTGACTATATATACTAGTTGGAGAACATGTGTTAGCAATGAGGCATTCCATGGAATCCTTATGTAAGCAGTTCCAGAATGTTCTACATGCGTTATAAGTGAGGTGTTGCGCAGCAACATGTGTTTACCATGTGTCCAACATGTGTCCACCCTTGAACCTTATAATAATGTCCACAAGACCAAACAATGAAAAGATAAGAATATTGGAAAGGGGTTTTAATGCCACTCCCTCTTTAGATAGGTGTTATCCCCTCTTCAGGTTTGTGTTACTCCTTCTTTAGGTTCTGATCAGATAAGAAGCTAGTGCCATTCCATAACAGTAGTGGCTAACGCGATCATCAGAGAACATCAACACCTTGCAGGGGTCTCATGACCCTCGCAATCGGTGAATAAAATCTCCGTTGTCAAGCATAAGCCCGATCACCCACTGTTTTGGAAAGGAAAATCCAAGGACAAACAGCCTGCCACTTCTGGCACTGGCTCCGGTGATCATAGCAAGGAGAAGAAAGGATGATCTCATGCAGGAAAAAAGGTAAAGGAACATCGAGAAGCTGCCAAAGAATGCCAACATAGCCACATGACTGAAATGGCGATGGCGGTCGACCCTCCCACTCCTATAGCCTCTACATTGGCTCCACCTCCTGCTCCAACTCCCCTTCTGGTTGTCACGACCATCAACGGTAATGGTAGAATTATCCCCACCCCTGCCTTTGTTCCAAAAGGACTTCCGGCAGCTATTGCTGCCAAGCCTATACCCAGAAGGTACACTGGCTCGACGGAAACAAGGCCTGGCATATGGGTTAATGCCAAGAAGGCATGCGATCTAGCCGATCGCATGGAGGTAACTCCGATGATCTCGACACTCAAGCATCTTGAGATTCACATTGCTGATGTCATCCTCCTGCCTCAGGATCATTTCCTGAAATGGCGAACACCTTCTCTGGACTTTGTCTTCACAGAAGACAATTTTCTCTACCTTCTGGGAAGCGAGACACCATCAAAGCGTCAATGCATTGATGATGGGACTGTGTCGCTTGGCAGCTCCACGCCGCCACTGACCTTTGCTAGGGACTTTGACCCGGATTATTTCGCGTCAGTCCCCATCTTTATTGATCATGAACCTACTGCTGACTACATCAAGCAGAGCCTTATTCGGTGATGTAATGTGACATCGCCTACTTACTTCGGCTCTATTAAAAATATTTTTACACACTCTGTACCAGTCAGTCTTTATGGCCTTGTAGCATCTGCACGCCCTATGGGGGTGCAATATAATTTCATTGATAAATGTTCATGTTTGAGATGTAAGTGATCTGAGCTGCCACAACAGCCTCAATGGCTATTGGACTCTGGTGCTTCAATGCACTTCACAGGCCAACAATCCGACTTAGTAGATGCCCTCAAATTGGCACAGCCACTGATGATTCAGATGGCTAATAACGTTACTCAAGTCAAAGAGGCCGGAATGGTGTTTATTACGCACACTGTTCTTCTGCAGAACGGTAAGGCATATGAGAAAACAACACGCCTACAACCTGTTTATTACCTTAACAGATTAAACACCCACTTACTCTCTATGGGGGAGTTCCTGAATGACAAACAGCTCATCACCAGCGATAATTGCCAGCTTATGTTTTTAAGGAATAAACTACCTGTTCTCACATGTCAACCGCACATTGTAGGCTCTACTACATTTTGGTTAAACTCGACTATTTGTTATGGAACAGCCTCTCAGCCCCTTATCTTATCTCTTTGATCTTATCAACCATGCCCCTCTCATCTTATTAAACAAACTATCTATCCTTTTCCATCCCATCTTTGTTTGGCCTTGTGGACGATATTATAAAGTTCAAGGGTGGGCACATGTCTAACATGTGTTTACCACACCAATCAGACACTTCCCCATATGGTTATCTTTTCACACCTTATCTCTTACTCTGATTGGATGATATCCATCTTTTTTTCTATTGGCTGATAAGACTACTGACTCATCTGATGGCGGGATCATATCCCATTGGAGGATATCTAGAGGATATTCTATTGGATGATAAGCCTGGACTAGTATAGTATATATAGAGTAGTACAAAGCCTGTAACTCTAGTCTTATTCTCTTAGGATTCCCACTTTACTGTGGTGATATCTATAGTCAATATGAACTGACATATTCCCCCATCCTCCTCCTTCTTTCTAAGCTTATCTCTTTGTGTGAGCTCACAACGACTTGATGCTCTGCCATTATCTTTGGATGTGACTGAAGTATACAGTTTAGTGGTTGCTCTAACACTATTGAGTCTGTTCAGTCACTATTGTTATGGAACAGCCATTTAACAACTATTTTTCATTTTGTCCTTGTTTGTTATTGTTTGGCTTTGTGGACGATATTATAAAAGGTCAACAATATGAATCCAACTTCATTTCATTTTATCTTTGTTTGTCCTTGTTTGGCTATCTCTTATCTCTTATCTCTTATCTCCTTATCTTCTTATCTCTGGCTCATATCCTATTGGAGGATATCTGGACCATATCCTATTGGTTGATAAGTCTTGGCTAGTATAGTATATATAGAGTAGCCCAAAACCTGTAACTCTAGTTGTATTCTCTTAAGAACTCCACTATAACCTAGTGTGAGGACTTCTGGTCAATATAAACTTCCCTCTTCACATTTCTGTTGTTTGATTCTTGTAAAGCCCACGAAAGCCTAGTAATAGGTTTAGTGTGTCTTAACAGAAGAATACAACTCCCCCACCTCGCCCGCTTACAGCTCTACAATCATTATCATTGACTCCTCTCGTGTTTGTACGTCTTTACCCCACACCCGGACTCTAGGGTTAAAGAGACAGCTCGACAAACCTATCTCATATCGAGTAGACGTCCTTTACCCCCATGCGTAACGTTGAGTCCGACGCACAGGGTGGACACATAGGCCGATGTATCTGATCTTTGGAAAAGATACTGGCGACTGTACTGGGTTGGACAGAGCAGACCAGACAGTTTCTACTAGCAACAGAGAGAGGCACACAAGAAGCTATCAGGCAACACCCCTGACTCCGACAATCAACAGTACTCGCA
>Ga0307516_10005238_pt1 | contig 15609 bp, 16 predicted proteins | sample 19_EM_MG_FD_203310 | JGI IMG/M metagenome (GOLD analysis project Ga0307516, IMG submission 203310) | Populus trichocarpa ectomycorrhiza microbial communities from riparian zone in the Pacific Northwest, United States - 19_EM | ecosystem: Host-associated > Plants > Roots > Unclassified | place...
ACGGAATTGAAGTGTCTCCACTTCTCTATCCGTGAGCGTTCTTCATGATCCCAACGTCTCCGTTGAAACCACTCGGCTTCCGCCTTCAAACGCCCACGCTTATCGGCTGTAGTTTGTTAAAGAGCTTTGCCTTTCGGCGTTTCTGCTACTTGTTGTCAGCAGAGCCCGCTATTATGCAGAGCACTTGGGGGATCGTCAAGCGTCTGTCGCGAGAATCTTTCGACGGACTGTGAATTTCCTCGGCGGACTTCAGCCGCGAGCCGGCAACCAGTCACCTTGCGTGACTTCAACGACCTGTCCCGTTTTGAGCAGCGCTCGCCGGCAAGCCAGACGAACTGTGTCCTCAGATCGTTGGTAGTGCTCACTTTCACGACTTGATCCACGTCTCTCACCGTATCGCAGCAGTCACAACGGCGGAAGGACCCAGAGCCGTTGTGGTCGCCAGCGGTCGGCAGTTTTGGGCGGGACGTCGATGAGTTCATCCCCGGTTGGTGCGCTCCAGAGTGGCTGGCAATGGGTGCGCGCCAGAAGGTGACACGCCCTGCCGCCAGACGCTACAAAACCAGCCCCCACGAAGATCCACGGCTCATGCCACTGCGGGCAGATCACCTGCGACACCGAGGTCGATGCCGGCCGCACCGGCATCCTCCGCGCGTGGTGCACGATCCTCCGCGAGCATTTGCCCGGCACCACGGCAGGTTGAAACGCACTTCACCTGGACGGATGCCCTTGTCATCCGCCTCACGCCCGGTACGGCGCTTGCCGGTGTGGCAGGAACTGCCCGGGGTCCTGCCCGCCCCGAGGAAACATCCATGCCCCACGAGCTGTATCGAGCCTGTGTCGAAGCTTGCAACGACCGCGCCACGGCGGGCCGCCACTGTGCCGAGGCCTGCCTGCACTGCGCGAAAGAGTGCCGCAGCGTGATCCGGGGCGCCAGTGGGATCCCCGCGCCGCGGGCGGGCGCCTGAACGCCCGTGCATCCATGTTGAACGGGTGGCGGGAGATCAATTTGCTGGGTGTGCCATTGGCCAGTGCCGGGCTGGCCCTGGCGGTGGCCCTGCTGGTCTATGCCGTGATGGTGGGCGCCCAGCGCCTGGCACTGAACCGGCTGACGCGCCTGGCCGAACGGACGGACACCCAGGCCGACAACGCGCTGGTGGAGGTGCTGCGCGGCACCCGGCGCGGCCTCATCGCACTGGCCGCCGGGCTCATCGGCCTGGGCTTGATCGATCTGCCCGAGCGCTGGTCGGCACGCGTGGGCCAGCTCTGGTTCATCGCGGTGGCGCTGCAGGTGGCGCTATGGGCCAACCGGTTCATCAGCATCGGCCTGCGTCGCCATGCCGGGCGCCATGCAACGGCGTCGGGCACCGTCCAGGCCAGCGCCGCCGCCACGCTCTTGTCATGGGGCCTGCGCACCTTGTTGTGGACTATCGTGCTGCTGGGCATGCTGTCCAACCTGGGTGTCAACATCACGGCCTTCGTCGCCAGCCTGGGCGTGGGCGGCATCGCAGTGGCGCTGGCCGCGCAGAACATCCTGGGCGACCTGTTCGCGTCGCTGGCCATCGTCATGGACAAGCCCTTCGAGGTGGGCGACTTCATCGTGCTGGGTCCCGTCTCAGGCACGGTGGAAAACGTCGGCCTGAAGACCACACGCATCCGCAGCCTGGGCGGCGAGCAGGTGGTGATGTCGAACACCGAGTTGCTGAAGCAAACCGTCAGCAACTACAAGCGCCTGGCACAGCGGCGCATCGTCTTCACCTTCGGCGTCACCTACAGCACGACGCCGGAGTTGCTGGCTGAGGTGCCTGGCATCGTGCAACGCGCGATCGCCGCCAGCGCCCGGTTGCGATTCGACCGCGCGCATTTCAAGGGCTTCGGAGACAGTTCGCTGGACTTCGAGGCCGTCTACATCGTGCTCGACCCGGACTACGGCATCTACATGGACGAGCAGCAGCGCATCAACCTGGCACTGATGCGCGAACTTGCCGCACGCAGCATCCGGTTTGCCTTGCCCAGCCGAACCCTCTACATGGTGCCGCCCGCCGAAGAACAGGGGAGCCACCAAGACCGGCCACCCGGGGGATGAAGGCACCAGGCAGCCTGACGCCCATCGAGCTGCGGCAGGGATTGCCGCGACAGCCCAGCCTGTTCGTGACGTGGATGAAGAGCCGCAGCCATGCGCCCACATGGCCTGGGCCGAATTGGGTCGGCAACCACGGCGACAATCGGGACGAGCCGCCCTTGCAGAACAGTCACCGGCGGAGCCACGATCCACGCAGCCGCGGTCAAGGGTTCGCCTTGGCGAGCGTCCAGCGCAGCAACCAGCCACCCCCGTCACCACCACAGGGACCATGAACAAGAGCCTGCTTGCTTTTCTATGCGTTGCAACGATGGGCTTGAGCGCCCATGCGCAAGACTGTCCGGACACGGGGCCCTACAAGGAAGCAAGAGCTGTCCTTCAGGACCTTGGGCGCGTCGTCGCCCCGTCGGGGATCCAGGAGTCCTACAAGACAAAAATCGGGGGGATCGACCAGTGGCTCAACGTGAGAGGCCAAGACCAGGCCAATCCGGTGATTCTCTTCGTCCATGGCGGTCCTGCCGCACCCCTGATGCCCAGTATCTGGCAGTTCCAGAGGCCCATTGAAGAGTACTTCACGGTGGTGAACTGGGACCAGCGGGGCGCCGGCAAAACCTACCGGGAGGTCAACCCGAACTCGATCGGCGATTCGATCCACATCTCGCGCTACGTGGACGATGCCATTGAAGTGGCCGAGTACGTGCGCACCAGGTATCACAAGCGCAAGCTCATTCTGATGGGGCACAGCTGGGGCACCATTGTCGGCCTGAGTGCTGCAATGAAACGCCCCGACCTGTTCCATGCCTATGTCGGCATCGGCCAGGTGATCAACACGAAGGAGAACGAGCGACTCAGCTTCGCCTATGCACTGGCGCAGGCGAAGGCGCATGAAAACGCCCCGGCGCTCAAGGAGCTTGAGTCCATTGCCCCTTACCCCGGCAATGCGCCGATCACGCGCGAGCGGATCGTCCTTGCCAGGAAGTGGGCCCAGTTCTATGGCGGATTGAGCGCGTATCGGGAGACCTCCCGCTATTACTTCAGGGCCCCGTTCATGTCTCCGGAATACGACGCCGACGACAGCTGTGCCATCGATAAAGGCAGCCTGTTCACGCTCGAAAAGATCCTGCCCGAATTCCTGAACGTTGCTTTTGACCGCGTCGAGTCATTCCCGCTGCCTGTGGTGATGTTCATGGGGCGACATGACTACACGACCCCCTCCGCGCCCACCGCCGCATGGCTGCAGAACGTCAAGGCACCCTACAAGCAGGGGGTCGTCTTCGAACATTCTGCGCACATGGTTCCCTGGGAAGAGCCCGGCAAGCTGCTGGTGAGTCTGCTCAAGTACGTCCACCCGCTTGCCGTTGACGCCAACGGCAAGGAGAACTGATCCTGCCGGCCATTCGGGTGGCCCTCAAGCGCGCGGCTCAGCCCCCTGGGGCCTCCCCGGCCGGCCCGCGGTGGAATACCAGGTCTTCCACCACCTGCCCGGCCACCAGGTGCTGCTCGACGATGCGGTCCATGTGCCCCGGCGTCACGTTGTAGTACCACACGCCGTCCGGCTGCACGCACAGGATGGGGCCGCCCTTGCAGGCCGCGAAGCAGCTCACGCGGCTGCGCTTGACGCGCAGTTCGCCCTCGTGCAGCCCGGCGGCCTTGAATTTGTCGCCCAGGCTGTCGAACAAGGCCTGTGACTGCCCGTCTTGTGTGCAGCGCGGGCCGGTGCAGACCAGCAGGTGGCGGCGGTAGTCGGCGATCTTGGGTTTGACGATGGGGTCGGTAGTTGGGTCGGTAGTTGGGTCGGTCATGGTGGTACTTCGTTCAGCCTTCGCTGTCTTCGGCCACCTCGGCCGCGCTGGCCTCCAGCGGCTCGGCCAGGGTGGCACGGATGTAGTCCGCGGGCAGGCGGTGGCGCTGGGCCAGTTGTTCGATGCTGTCGCCCGCGGCGTGGTCGGCCAGCAGGTTTTCCAGCCAGCCGTTCAGGCCGGTGGACAGCGAGCGCCCGGGCCGCTCGCCTTCGCGCGTGCTGCCGCCTTCGGCCATGTCGTACTTGTTGGCGTAGCCCCGCGGCGTGACCATCAGGCCGTGCCGCACGATGGTGTGGCTGTTGCCGATCAGCACGGTGCTGAGCATGCCGATCTCGCAGTCGCTCATGCAGTCCAGCGTGGTGAACTCGATGCGCTCACGCCGGCGGTAGGCGCTCTTGACCACGGCCACCGGCGTGTCGGCCCGGCGGTGGCGCAGGAGCAGCCGCTGCGCCTCGACGATCTGGCGGGTGCGCCGGCCGCTCTTGGGGTTATAGAGCGCCACCACGAAGTCGGCCATGGCCACGGCGTCGAGCCGGCGCGCGATCACCGGCCAGGGCGTGAGCAGGTCCGACAGCGAGATGGCGCAGAAGTCGTGCGTCAGTGGCGCGCCCACGCGTGCGGCGCAGGCATTCAGCGCCGAGGCGCCGGGCACCACCTCCACCTGCACCGGGTCGTCGGGTGTCCAGCCGGCCTGGAACAGCACCTCGTAGGTGGGGCCGGCCATGCCGTAGATGCCCGCGTCGCCGGAGGAGATGAGCGCCACCTTGCGGCCGGCGCGCGCGGCCTCCAACGCGCTCACCGCGCGATCCAGTTCCTCGGTCATGCCTTTGCGCACCACCTCCTTGCCTTCCAGCAGGTCGGCCACGAGCTTGATGTAGGTGACGTAGCCCACCACCACGTCGGCCTCGGCGATGGCCTCGCGGGCCCGCTGCGTCATGTGGGCCACGCTGCCGGGGCCGATGCCCACCAGCATGATCTTGCCGGCCCCTGCCACGGCCTGGGTCGCGCTCATCGTGCGGCCCGCGCGGAGCCGGCGACACCGCCGGCGGCTGCCCGCAGCGACGCCAGGAGCGGCTTCAGCCAGCGGGCAAACACCCAGCCGCCGATGCCACCCAGCGAGGCCCAGAACGACAGCGACGCCCAGGTGGTGGCCCAGACGAAGTCGTGCGCCAATCGCTGAAGCTGCGCATGCGCCTCGCCGCTGAAGCCGGCCAGCAGGTCGCCGGTTGGCTGGGGTGCGCCCACGGCAAACGGCAGGGCCAGCAACAGCGCGGCGGCCAGCCAGCGCCAGCGGGCGTTGCCGAAAGCCAGCGCCGCGCAGGCGCCTGCGGCCCCGGCTGCGGCCAGCACCCACCAGGCCTGCCGGGCGCCCAGTGCGGCGGCGTCCATGCCCGGTATCTCGGCCGGCAGGCCCAGCGACGGCCACAGGTGCAGGCTCAGCCAGCCGGCCGCAGCCACGGCCAGCGCCAAGCGAGGGGTGCCCAGGGCAGGGCCGCGCAGCCACACCCACGCACCCATGGTGGCAAACACCAGCAAGGCCATGGCGAAGGCATGCAGCGCATTGGCGACCCAGGTCCAGGCGCTGCGCTCCAGGCCCTGGGCCGGGGCCCAGGCCGCGTCTTCATCGTGGTGGTGGGAATGAGGCTCGGCCGCGGGCGTGTGCTCGTGCACGGGCTCGGCCTTCTGGTCCTCATAGGCTTCGGCCGCCAGCACGATGGGCACGGCCTGCCAGCGCTGCACGACGAACTGCACGCTGCCCACCGCCAAGGCCGTGAACAGGGCGCACCAGATCAAGCGTTGGAACAGCATCGCAGCCCCCCTCAGTGGCAGGGCCGCACGGTGACGTGGCGCAGGTCGTGCGCGGCGTTGTGCGCCCTGGGCAGATCGGCGAACGCCACGCCGTAGAACACCACCGTGCCCAGCAAGGCGGCGGCGGCGAGTTGGCGCCACACGCCACGGGCAGCAGTGGCGGGAACGGCGAGCGGGGGAGGCAGGGCTTGCGGGTTCATGGAAAAGACCTTTCGTGGGGACAGGAAGATTCAGGACGACGCGCCGCAGCGCGCCACGGACACCGTGGCACTGCGGCCATCGGCACCACGGCATTTGTGTTTCTCGACCAGCAAGGCCTCTGCACCGGCACCGGCCGCCAGCAGCGCCGCGGCTTCGCTGACCGAGGGCGTGCCGGTGTACCGACGCACGGTTTCGGAGGGGTTGGGCACGGCCACGGCGGCGAGTTGTTCGGGGGTGTAGAAGCGCAGCGCCCAGCCGCGCTGCGCGGCCAGCGCCAGCAACCCGGGTTCATCGGCCTTGAGCGTGATGCTGGCCACCGCCGCCACGTCGCCCAAGCCGGCCTGCGCCAGCTCCAGCGCCTCGGCCACGGCGCGGGCCAGCGTGTCAGCCGGCGTGCCGCGGTCGCAGCCGATGCCCAGCGCGAGCCGGGCGCCCGCGGCATTCACTCGCGCGCCTCCAGCGGCGGCCGGTACACCACCAGCCGCTCATGCAGTTGCTGCCAGCGCGCCTCGTCCACCGGGGCATGAGTAATCCATAGCACTGCCTTGAAGCGGTCCAGGTCCACCTCGGACAGGCTGTCGAAGCGGTGGATGTTGGCCGGCAGCGGCGTGGCCCGCGTCCACCAGTGGGGGCTGCCGGCCTCCTGCACCACCGCGATGGGTTCGCCGTTGACCACATGGGCCGACACGCGGGTGACGTTGAGCTTGGGCGCTTCGACCTTCCAGCCCAGTTCGCGGCCCAGGATGTCCACCGGGATGGTCTTACCCACATCCGATGCGGTGGTGAGCACGGCCGTGGCCCCCAACAAGCCAGCCACCTGCTCCGCCATGGCGTTGGCCCCGCCCACGTGGCCCGACAGCACCGGGATGACGAACTGCGCGGCGTCGTCCACCACCACCACGCCGGGGTCCTCGTCCTTGCTCTTGAGGTGCGGTGCGATCAGGCGCACCACGGCGCCCAGCGACACGAAGAACACGATCTGGTCGAAGCGCTCGAACAGGCCGGCGATCTCGTCCTTGAACGCACCGCCGTAGGCCAGCACGGGGTTGGGCACGCCCTGCATCGCCTCGACGAACTTGGCCGCCACGCAGACGCTGGCGCCGGGCAAGGCACGCGCCAGCCGGGCGGTCTGCGCGGCGCCATGCTTGGTGATCGCGACAAGGACGATGCGCACGTCCGTGGGGTCGTTCATGGGGTTTCTTCCTCTTCTTGCTCTGGGGACAGGGACGGCGTGGGGCTCTTCTTCAGGCACCCGCGCACGCGCTCGCCGCGCACGCGCAGCGGGTTCTTCACGATCATCAAGGACAGGTAGCTGACCTTCTGGCCGCGCAGGCTGGGCAGGTCGTGCACCACGCGCTCGTCGGGCGCCCCGCAGCGCTCGATGAAGGTGGCGTGGGCCAGCAGCTGGCGGTGTTCGAGCCAGTCGATCAGCTCGTCCATCAAGGGCTTGACCTTTAGCAGCACCAGGGTGTCGAAGTCGTGCAGCAGGCGGTCCACCGCGCTCACGCCATAGGCGGCGGGCACCAGGGCCACGGTGTCGTCCTGCTCGGCCAGCGGCTGGCCCAGCGCGGCGCAGGCAGCGTTGAACGAGTTGACCCCCGGCACCACCTCGATGGCGATGCCCGGGTCCAGCGCCCGCACGGTGCGCGCCAGGTGGCCGAAGGTGGCATACGTGCCGGCGTCACCCTCCACCAGGAACAGCACATCCTGCCCGGCCTGCAGCGCCGGCAGCACGGTCTCGGCGGCGCGGTGCCAGTGGCGCAGCAGCTTCACCTCGTCGTGCGTCATGGGGAACAGCAAGGCCTGGTGCCGGGCCGGCGGCGGCAACCCGCTGCGGCTGACGATGTCGAAGGCGTAGCTGGGGGTCTTGGTGCTGCGCGCGGGGTAGGTCCACAGCGTGTCGCGGCGCTCCAGCAGCGCCCAGGCGCGGCGGGTGATGAGGCCGGGGTCGCCGGGGCCCAGGCTCACGCCGATGAGGCGGCCGTGGGGTGGGTTCGCCTCAGTCATGGGCGCCCTCCCCGCCCACCTGTGCGCACACGATCCACACCGGATTCTCGGCCGCCATGCGGTGCATGTGCAGGATGGGCTTGCTGCGTGCGGCTTGCAGTTGCAGCACGTCCCAGCCGGCCTGGTGCATGGCCAGGGCCTGCGTGGCGGTGGCCAGGTTCTCCAGCGTCACGAAGTTCATCACCAGCCAGCCGCCGGGCCGGAGCCGGCGCAGGCACAGCGCGATCAGTTCGGCCAGTTCACCGCCCGAGCCGCCGATGAACACCGCGTCGGGGTCGGCCCATTGGTCCAGGCCCTCGGGCGCTTTGCCGTGCACCAGCGTGTGGTTGCTCACGCCGAAGGCCGCCACGTTCTGCCGCGCGATGGCCACGTCGCCGTCGTTCTTCTCGATGGCCCACACGTGGCCTTGCGGGCACAGGCGCGCGGCCTCCAGCCCCACCGAGCCGGAGCCGGCACCGATGTCCCACAGCTGGCTATCGGCGCGCAGTTGCAGGCGCGCCAGCGAGACGGCGCGTACCTCCTGCTTGGTAATGAGCCCCTTGTCAGGCTGGCGCTGGTGGTAGGCGGCGTCGGCCAGGCCAAAGCGCACGGGGTTGGGCCGCTCGCGCGTGCGCCACAGCAGCACCACGTTCGGGTCGGCGAAGCGCTGCTGCGCGGCGTCGGCCGGTGTCAGATCGGCCACCACGCGTTCGTCGGCCGTGCACAGCCTCTCCGCCACGGCCAGGTGGAAGTCGTCGCCCTGCCCTTCGGCCAGCAGCAGGCGGGCGATGCGGTCGGGCGTGTTGTCCGGGCTGGTGAGCACGGCCAGCCGGTCGTGCTGGCGCAGCGCCTGGGCCAGGGCATGCAGGCCATGCGTGGGCGGAGCCCCTTGCACCCACTCGCCCGCGTCGCGGGCGTGGATGGAGACGATGCGGGCGTCCTGCCAGGCCAGGCCCACACGGGCGCACGCCAGTTGCAGGGTGGAGAGATTAGGCAATACCTCGATGGCCTCGATGCACAACTGCCCCGCCAGGTAGCTGGCAATGCCATGGCACAGCGGGTCGCCGGTGGCCAGCACCACGCTGCGCTGGTGGGCCTCGCGCGCGGCACGGATCCAGCCGGGCACGGCGCCCAGCTGGCCGGTCAGGTCGCGGCGCACGGCGCCGGGCGGGATGTCGTCGTCGAACAGCGCCAGCGTGCGGCTGCCGCCGATCACCAGGTCGGCCGTGCGCAGATGGGCCAGTGCGCTGGCGTGCAGGCTGGCCGCGCCGTCGTCGAGCACGCCGATCACGCGGCAGGGGATGGGATCAGTCATTGGGATGAGGCCTCGGCAATCTTGCGGCCGTCGAAGTCGCAGACCAGCACGTGCAGGTGGAAGCGGCTGCCGTAGCGGTCGGCCGCGGTGAGCGTGCTCACGACCTTTTGCGCCAGCGCCGTGTGGAAGGCCACCGACACGCCCAGCGCCTCCATGCGCTCGGCCGCAAAGCGCGCCGTCTCGGCTGCGGCGATGGCAGCGCATTCGTCGGCCGGCACGCCGATGCCGGCGGCCAGCTCGGCCAGCAGCCCGGTGTCCACCTCGGCACGGTTGGCGTGGGTAATCGTTTCTCCCTGGGCAATCTTGGTGAGCTTGCCCACCATGCCGCCGATCACCACCTCGCGCAGGCCTTCGGCCACGGCGGTGTCCAGCGCATAGCGCAGGAAGTCGCCCATCTGCACGAAGGCCGCGGGCGGCAGCCCGGGCCGTTCTTTCATGGCGAACTGTTCGGTGCGCCCGCCGGTGGTGAGCACCACCACGCCATGGCCCAGCGTGGCCGCCACCTGCACGCCCTGCACCACGCTGGCCCGGTAGGCCGAGGTGGAGTACGGCTTGACGATGCCGGTGGTGCCCAGGATGGAGATGCCGCCCAGGATGCCCAGCCGCGCATTGAGCGTCTTCCTGGCCATCTCCAGGCCTTGCGGCACGGAGATCGTCACCTCGATGCCGGCCGCCTGCAGCAGCCCGGTGCCCACCGCGCGCACGTTGTCCTCGATGTTGCGGCGGGGCACGGGGTTGATGGCCGGGCCGCCCACCGGCAGCCCCAGGCCGGCCATGGTGACCGTGCCCACGCCAAAGCCGCCCTGCAGCCGCACGGCGCCGGGCAGCTCGCGCAGCAGCCGCACGTCGGCGGTGAGATGGGCGCGGTCGGTGCAGTCGGGGTCGTCGCCGGCGTCCTTGATGACCATGGCGTGCGCGCTGCCCTCGCCGGCATCGCAGCGGCCGTCGTGCACGGCAAAGCTCACCAGGCTGCCGTTGGGCAGCAGTGCCTCCACCGTCTCGGGCACCGCGCCCTGCACCAGCCCCAGCACGGCCGCACGCGCGGCGGCGGCCGAACACGCGCCGGTGGTGAAGCCGGTGCGGGTGCCGCGCTGGACGGTCTTTTCCATCATGGCTGGGTCACTCCCGCTGCCGCGCCTCGGCCAATGCCAGCAGCGCATGCAGCGCTGCCACCACCAGCGTGGAGCCGCCCTTGCGGCCGCGGATCACCAGCCAGGGCACGTGGGGCTGCTGGGCCAGCAGGTCCTTGGATTCGGCCGCGGACACGAAGCCCACCGGCAGGCCCACCACCAGCGCCGGGCGCACGCCTTCATCACGGATCAGCCGCACCAGTTCGATCAATGCGGTGGGCGCATTGCCGATGCCAACGATTGCTCCATCCAGCAGCCCCAGCCGCTGCGCCTTACGCATGGCCTGCACCGCACGGGTGGTGTCCTCGGCCTTGGCGGCCGCAATCACATCGGCATCGCTGATGAACTGATGCGACACCATGTCGAAGTGCGCCAGGCGCGGCGCCGACAAGCCCACGCAGATCATCTCCACGTCGGCCACCACGCGGGTGCCGCCGCGCAGGATGGCTTGCACACCCGCCTGCACCGCCTGCGGGTGGAATGCAGTCAGGCCATTGAAGTCGAAGTCGGCATTGGCGTGGATCATGCGGCGCACGAGGGGCCATTGCTCTGGCGTGTAGGCATGCGGGCCGGCCTCGCAGTCGATCACCGCGAAGCTGTCGTGCTCGATGGCTTGGCCGGCCCGCGTGAGCTGCTCGGTGACGGTGTTGGTGGCCGGGTTCATGGCACTAGGCGACGGCATGGTCGTGCCCATGCCCCAGTTCCTGCGCAATCGCGCGGAACTTACAGCCGTCGCACGGCATGGCCGCCTGCGGGGCCTCGTCCAGCAAGCCTTGCACGCGCTGCTCCAGCAGCTCAAAGATCTCCGGCTCGAAGCCGAAGTAACGGCTCAGCGCAAAACGGATCTGCGGGTATTGCGCCCGCAGATGCTCCAGCTGCCGGCTGATGCGCTCGACCAGCGTGCCGTTGAACAGGTAGTAGGCCAGCACCACGACCTGCGTCATGCCCAGTTGCGCCTGGCGCTGCACGGTGCGCTCCAGGCGCGGCCAGGTGATGCCGGTGAAGGCGAGGTCCACCAACTCGTGGTCGGCCTCTTCCATGAGCCAGCGGGCCATCTTGGCCATCTCGCCGTTGGCCTGCCGGTCCGAGGCACCGCGGCCCAGCAGCACCACGCCGGTGGTGGTGGGGTCGGGCATGTCCAGCGTGTGCATGCAGTCGCGCAGCCGGCGCTTCAGGATGGCCAGGATGGGGTCGCAGGCCGTGAGGTGCGGCGCGTAGTCGAAGCGCACGCCGGGGCACAGCTCACGCGCCTCGGCAATGTGCTCGGGGATTTCCATCTTCACGTGGCCGGCCGCGTTCAGGATCAGCGGCACCACGATCACGCGCCGTGCGCCCTGCGCCGCGCGCTGCAGGCCCAGCTCCAGCGTGAGGTCTGAAAACTCGATGAAGCACACGTCGATGCGCCACTGCGGCTGGCGCTGGCGCCACTGCGTCGCGAACTGCAGGATCTCGTCGTTGCCGGATGATTCACGCGAGCCGTGGCCCACGAGCAGGATGGTGGTGAGTGTCATGGGGTGTCCTTGGTGTCCGCAGGAGGCTGGCTGGCGCGCCGGAAGCGGTGCGTGAAGCTGGCGTCGTAGAGCTTGGATTTGGCGAGCTGCGGCCAGTGCCGGGCGCCCAGCGTGGGGCTGGCGATGACCATGGCCTGGCTCACCACCCCGGCGTCGCGGCAGCGCTGCTTGATGTCGGCCAGCGTGCCGCGCACGATGAGTTCCTCGCCCGGCCAACTGGCCTTGTGCACCACCAGCATGGGCGCGTCGTCGGCCCAGCCGGCCTCGCGCAGGCCGGCCTCGACCTTGTGCAGCAGGGTGATCGAGAGAAAGATGCACAGCGTGCAGTGGTGGCTGGCCAGCGCCGCCAGCGACTCGCCCGCGGGCATGGGCGTGCGGCCCTCCACGCGCGTGAAGATGGTGGTCTGCGTGACCTCGGGCAAGGTGAAGCTCTCCACCGCCGCGGCGGCCGAGGCCATGGCGGACGACACGCCGGGCACCACGCGCAGCGGCACGCCGGCGGCGTCCAGCGGCTGCACCACCTCGATCAGGGTGCCGTAGAGCGCGGGGTCGCCGGTCTGCAGGCGGATCACGGTCTCGTGCCGCGCGGCCTGGGCGATCAGCCAGCTGGCGATGTCGCCCAGCGTCATGTCCTTGGAGTCGGCGATGGTGCAGCCCGCGGGCGCCCAGCGGGTGGCCGCCTCGTTGACCAGCGAGCCGGCAAAGAGGATGGCCCCGGCGCGGGCAATCAGGTCGCGGCCCTTGACGGTGAGCAGGTCCGGGTCGCCGGGGCCGGCGCCTACGAACCATACGGTGCCGGGCAAAGTGGGCGCACTCATGGCCGGAACAGCGCCGCAACCGCCGCCGGGTTGGACGCAAAGTACAGGTGCAGGAACGAGGCATGCAGCCGGCCCACGCGGTACACGCCCTCGGGCTTGCCGTGGTGGCGCTGCGCCTGCGTGTGCGCCACGGGCGTGAGCGGCGTCTCAATGCGTGCGTGGTGGAAGGTGTGGCCGCGCACGCGGCCCTCGGGCAGGTCGGCGCTGTGCATGCCTAGGTTGACGCGGCGCGTTTCCATGACCGCGTGGCCCGCCATCAGCCCCCAGCCCGGCGCACTGCGGCCTTGCGCATCGGTCAGCGATTCCAACAGCGCCAGCATGCCGCCGCATTCGGCCACGATGGGATGGCCGCGGGCGTGGTGGGCACGGAGGGAGGCACGGGTGGCGCCCTCCTGGCCCAGGCGGTCCAGGTGCAGTTCCGGGTACCCGCCGGGCAGGTACAAGGCTTGCGCCGAGGTGGGCACCGGCTCGTCGGCCACAGGCGAGAAGAACGTCAGTTCCGCACCCAGGGCCTGCAGCGTGTCGAGGTTGGCGCGGTAGAGGAAGGAGAACGCGGCATCGCGGGCCACGGCGATGCGCACATCGGCCAGCAGGGGGGGTAGCTTGCCTGCCGGAGCGGCCTCGAACTGCACGGGCTCGGGCAGCGGCGGATGGAGGGCCCCCAGCGCCTGGGCGGCACGTTCGATGCGCTGCTCCAGATCGGCCACCTCATCTGCCTGCACCAGCCCCAGATGCCGCGACGGCAGGGCGCAGGCCTCGTCGCGCGGCAAGGCGCCGAACCACGCCATGCCCGGGGGCAGGCTCTCGCGCAGCATCTCGGCGTGGCCGGCACTGCCCACGCGGTTGGCCAGCACGCCAGCCACCTGCAGGCCCGGGCGGTAGGTGGACAGGCCATGCGCCACGGCACCGAAGGTCTGCGCCATGGCCGAACCGTCGATCACCAGCAGCACGGGCAGGCCGAAGCGCTGCGCCAGGTCGGCACTTGACGGGCTGCCATCGTGCAGGCCCATCACGCCTTCCACGAGGATCAAGTCGGCCTCGCCCGCGGCGCGATGCAGCAGATCCCGGCAATGGGCCTCGTCACCCATCCACAAATCGAGCTGGTACACAGGCTGGCCGCTGGCCCGCTCCAGCACCATGGGGTCCAGGAAATCCGGCCCGGTCTTGAACACGCGCACGCGCCGGCCTTGTTGCCGGTGCCAGCGCGCCAGCGCCGCGGTGGCCGTGGTCTTGCCCTGGCCAGAGGCCGGCGCGGCCACCAGCAGCGCGGGGCATGCCAGCCCGCCGGCCACCTTCAGCGGCGGCACGGCAGCACACGGGCCCGAAGGCACGGCAGCAGAAACGTCATGGGACGGGACACACAGCGACAAGCCCAGGCCCCCGCTTCCCCGCGGGTCCCTGCATATGACCTGCAGGCACGCTCAGCCGCGCCTGCAACTCCCTGTCGGCCGGTATCCGGGCTGGCGCGGAAGCCCCGTGTGTCCTTCCCAGAAGCCAAAGCCTCCAGTGGACTGCAGACACAGGGTGAAGGCCAAGGCCTTCCCACGCTTACCGTTGCGGGGGCAGCTCAGGTGGGGGTGTTGCCGTCGTGCAGGCCACGACCCTTCCTGATTCCCGTTTAACTGCACCGGCGCAATGCCGGCACGAGCACCAACGGCGGCGATGATAACTCCGGGCTCTTCACAAGAGCCCACCCAGATCGCGCAGCGCGCGCCGCACGTCATCGTCCACGGCCCGGCCGCAGCCCAGGCGGATGCAGCCGCCGAAGCGCCGGCCGGCGGTGAACATCGAGCCGGGTGCGATCTTGATGCCGCGCCCCAGGGCCTCGGCAAACAAGCGGTCGCCGCTGGCGCCTTCCGGCAATTGCAGCCACAGCAGCATGCCGCCCTCTGGTACGGTCAGGCGCGTGCCCATGGGAAAGTGGCTGGCGATCAGGTCGGCATAGTCCTCGCGGGCGCTGCGCAGCGATTGCCTCAGCCGGCGCCGGGCCGCCCCAAGGCGGCTGAGAACCCGCTTGGCGGGTGGTACCGGTACTCCGGTGCCGGGTGCTCACATGAAGCCGGCGCAGGTGGCGGTCGTACGCGGGGCTGGCGATGAACTCGGCCGCCACCGACTGCGGCAGTTCCTCGGGGAAGCGGCTTTGCGTGTACTTCAGCATCTCCACGCGCGCCTGCCAGCGGCCCGCGAGCATCCAGCCCAGCCGCAGCCCCGGGGCCAGGATCTTGTTGAGCGAATTGCAGTGGATCACGTTGCCGCTGCCGTCCCACGACTTGAGCGGGCGCGGCGGCTGGTCGTGCATCTCGCCGTAGACGTCGTCCTCGATCAGCGGCACGCCGCGCGCCTCGCACAGGCGCACGAGTTCTTCCTTGCGGGCATCGCTCATCGTGCAGCCCAGCGGGTTGTGCAGCGTGGGCATCACTGCCACGGCGCGAATGGTGGGGTCGCTGTCCAGCGCAAAGGCCAATGCCTCGATCGCGAGCCCGTCGCGCGGGCTGGTGGGCAGCTCGATGGCGCGCAGGCCCAGGGCCTCGATGATCTGCAGCAGGCCGTAGAACGTGGGCGATTCCACCGCCACCGTGTCGCCCGGCTGCGTGACAGCGCGCAAGGCCAGGTTGATGGCCTCGGTGCAGCCTTGCGTGACGACGATCTGCTCCGGCGCCGCCGTCACGCCGCGCTCCAGCGCACGGCGTGCCAGGGCCGTGCGCAGCAGCGGGTGGCCATGGCGGCGCGCCATGGTGGTGAGGACCGTGGGCGCCAGACGCAGCTTGCGCTGCATGATGCGGCTCAGGGCCTCGGCCGGGTACAGCGTGGGCGGCGCCACCGCGAGCGCTAGTGCAGTGTTCGACGCTATGCGGCACTTAAGAAAGCCGATGGATTTGTCGTCCTGGCTAGGCGCAAACCGCAGCGATGCCCGGCGGCATCGCGTGGATTTGCAACGACGCCAGGGCGGCAAAGGC
>Ga0307516_10005239_pt1 | contig 15609 bp, 13 predicted proteins | sample 19_EM_MG_FD_203310 | JGI IMG/M metagenome (GOLD analysis project Ga0307516, IMG submission 203310) | Populus trichocarpa ectomycorrhiza microbial communities from riparian zone in the Pacific Northwest, United States - 19_EM | ecosystem: Host-associated > Plants > Roots > Unclassified | place...
CACCGCCACGGCCATGCGCTTGCACAGCTGCCGAATCGGCTCGTCTTCGGCGGCCGTGCTAGTCGCCACGCATACCTGAAACGGAAAGCGGGCGGCCAGCAGACGCTGCAGCATGCGCTCGAGCAAGGGGCGCCCCGCGAGCGGCAGCAGCACCTTGCCTGGCAGGCGGCGCGAGCCCATGCGAGCCTGCACGACGACTAGCGTCTTCACGTTAGGCGACCCTCCGCTGAAAATGCTCGAGCAGGCGCGGGCGTGCCGCGAGCAACTGCCGGCACTCGCGCGCGATGTTGCGCGCCGCGCACCCATTCTGCACGGGCATGAGTTTCTTCAACACTTCGAGCGAGCTGTAAGCATGCACTTCCTTATCGAGCGCCAACCCGACGAAGACCACCGACGAGAATTGCGTGATCAGGACGTCGCAGTTGGCGATCATCTGCTCGGTCGGACCGCTGGCGAAAATGCTCGCGCCCGGCGCCCAAGTCTTGATCTCACTGCTTGCCCGCTGCACGTTCTCGTTCGGGTGCAGCTTAAAAAACAGCGCGCGATTTCCGGCAATTTGCACGGCTTTGCGGATAAAGCTGCGCCGGTCGTCGAGCTTCAATGTCTCGCGAGCATCGGACGTGCAGACCAGCGCGTAGCCGCGGTGCGGCAGGTCGTTGTCGCGGAAGCGCTCACAGTTGTCGAAGTTCGGCATGCCCGTAACGACGACTCGCTCGGGCGGCGCGCCATTGGCGATGAACTGCTCACGGTAGCCCTCACTCGCGACGCAAAAGCGGTCGTACATGCCGCTCAGGCCGGTGGCGGCGGTACCCGCGAGCCAGCGTGGCAAGGCGTTCGGAAAACGCCGCACCAGCTGCGCCAGGTAGTTGTCCGGATCGAGAATCCCTTCTTGAACCACGACCATCGGCAAGCGTCGTACGTTCTTGGGAACGATCACGTCGGAGCACGTGACGACGAGATCGTAGCGGCCGCCACGCTGGCCGTCCATATCGATGTCCAGCTGCTCCGCCGCAAGGTAGTCGAGGCAGCGCTGGCGAAGCTTTTTGCCGCCGATGGTCTGCTCGACGACCCCCAGCGCGCGTAGCCTGGTCAGGAATGCGTCACCGTAGTAGGGGCTGAACGACGCGCTGCAGTCGGGCAGTTGCGCCGCGATCTGGTGCATCTGCGTGGTCTGGTTGAGCGAGCCGCAGATGAAGAAAATCCGTGGCTTTTCGGCTAATTTCAACATGTTAGACCTCCAGAGGCTTGCGCGCCGGAACGCTCCGCAAATCGACCGCCAGCACCGCGTAGCCGCACACCGCCCAGAAGCATTCTTTGCAGCGCTTGAGCAGCAAGAAGGCCGCGGCCAAGTTGAGCGCGTCGGCGACGTTCAGCGCTCGCAGAAACGCCAGGTAGCTCAGGTCTTGCACGCCGAGCCCTGCGGGAACCATGAACGCCACGTTACGCAGGAAGCTGGATGAAACCTCGAGCGCGCCGACGGTCGTCCACGACAGCCGCACGCCGAGTAGATAGAGAATGAGGAAGGTATCGACGGCTTCCAGGACCCAACCCAGCAAGAACGTCAGTAGCGGCAGCGGTGAGTGGAAGGCTGTCGCAAAGAACGCCCGCAGCTGGCCGTCCGTCCGCGTGAAACGCGACTCGACGGAAGCCAGTCGGGTCTTGAGCCAAGCGAACGGCAGGCGGCTCAACAGCGCATACAAGCGCGACGCCACTCGACCGTGCGCCAAGCACACGTAGCTCGACACCGCCAGCAGCAGCAGCAAACCGGCCGCCCCCAAGAGCCCGTACTGTAGGCCCTCTCCGCCCACAACAACCCGAGAAATGCGAGCCAACAGCGGCCAGGCCAAGACCGCGAAGCCGCCCACGTACAAGCTCTGCGAGCCGACCAAGAGCCACTTTCTGGCCGCCATACCGGCGAGACTCGTCGGCAAATCGGCACCGCAAGTTCGCGCCAGGAGCACCGGCTTCATCGACTCGCAAAACACGACCCCCATCGGCAGCGTCTGCGCCAAGGCCTCGGTCGCCAGTCGCGCTCGGAACAGACCGAGCAGCGGCAGGCGTCTGCCCATGCCTTCGAAGGCCATACGCCAGCCCAGCGCCTCGACGAACAAGGCCAGTCCTTGTGGAACCACGATCAACACGCCCGCGCCCCCGACCCGCCCCAACAGGCCGGCCACGCGCGCAGGCTCCGTGCCGCGAAACGTCCACACTAACGTCGCGACCGCCAGCGAAAGCCCGACGACTCGTATGACGTTCGTTGGGCTGGGCGTTCGATCGCGTGCCACGACCAATTCAATAAGCCCCTGGCTTTACGAATTGGTGTCACCGCGCGAACGACATAGACACAAGTGCGCGTCGGTTCAGTGTCTCCGCGACCCTCCGCTTGTTGCGCGGCCCCCGCCCGACTAGCGTCAGGCTCATGTTCAAGCCGTCGGTCGTGGGGTTCTTAGGGGGCGCTACTTGTCTGCTCTTCGCGTCGTTGTCACACGCTCAGTGCAGCAAGGACACCGAGTGCAAGGGCGCCCGCGTCTGCGAAGCGGGCGCCTGTGTGGAGCAGACCGGGCCCGCGGCCGCCTCGACGGCGCCTCCAGCCGCCGCACCAGCGGCAGCGCCTCCGACGGCTGCGGCCCCGGTCGCCGTCGCTCCTCCTTCAGAGAGGCCGTGGCCTGCCGAGCTGCCCGGACCCAAGATGGAGCGTCATTCCACGGGCATGATGGCCGGCGGCATCGTTATGCTCTCGTTCATTCCGGTTGCGCTGTTGGCGTCGCTCATCGCCGACAGCGAGCAGACCGCGTGCAAAGGCGGCACCTACCTGACGACCGACGGCGTCTACACCAAGGGCACCGACTGCGGCGCCTACGACAAGACTATCTACGGCGGCCTGGTCGCGGGCGTGGTGCTGATGGGCGTTGGTATTCCGCTGGTGATCATCGGCGGCAAAAAAGAGCCGGTTGGAACCATGCGGGTCACGCCCTGGGCGACGCGCAACGCCGGTGGGCTGGCGTTGCACGTCGACTTGTGAGCGCGACCTACTGAGCCGGCGCGGGGGCGGGGGCGGGTTCTGCTGCGGCCGGCGCGGCTGCGGCCGGTGCGGCTGCCGGTGCCTCCTCTTCGTGCTTGCCGTATTCGGGCAACGCGCCGAAGTTGAAGCCGAGGCCGAAGATCACCCAGGAGATGGCCGGGTCGGTGTCCTTGTTCAGCACCTTGAGGTAGGTGAACTCGGGCTGCATCGCGAACTTGGGCGTGATCCTGAAGTTGAAGCCCAAACCGGCGCGCAGCATCGGACCACTGATGGCCGACGCCCCGGACAGACCGGTGCCGGTAGCGGAAGCGCCCGAGGCACTGCCGAGCGTGAGGCCCGCGGTCGGCACGATCGTCACCGAGTCGGCGACGTTGATGCCGAAGATCAACGGGAAATGTCCGTAGACCTCGGTGAAAGAAGCCGTCTCGCCGCCCGAGCTCGCACCGATGTGAAGCACCTGAAATCCGGGGTCGATCGCCAGATCGAACATGTCGGTCTTGATGAAGTTCCATTTCACGTCGGCACCGAAGGAGCTCATGTTCGCGACGCGAGCACCGATGTCGAGCGTGTCGAGCACGCCGACGCGCAGCTGGTAGGTGGGCGCGTTGGGCAGCGTGGCGCTGTCGGCGACGCCGCCGCGCTTGGTGTAGTCCTCGCTATAGCGGAAGCCTTCCGCGGCCACCGTGTGCTGGACCTTACCGACCGGCGTGGTGCGGGGCGTGCCGTAGGTATTCGGGTTCGGACAGCCCGTACACAGCGCCGCCGCGCCCACGACAACACCTAGTCGAATCCCGATCGCAATTGATTTTTGCATCCCTCTGTTTCTCCTCGAACCGGCCAAGCTAGACCAAGTCTTGGACGATGGATAGCTCCGACTTCTTCAACGCCGAGGAGCAAATGTGGGTGTGAGTAACTAAGCGGCTCGGGGATCGCGCAGAAAACAGCGACTCAGGCCTCCTGGAACCACGAACAACACCGGTTCTTCCTCGGCGCAGCGGGCCGCAGGCCTGCGGGCAGCGAGCCCGCAAGTGACAGCCGGAGAGCGCCTCGGGGCGATTCGAAGCGGGGGCAAACGGTGCTGGACGGGCTCAGTGGTTCGGCGGGCGCAAGTCGACGCCGTCGACGGCACGACGCGAAAGGCCGTGCGCCGGAGCAGCCCCCGCCTCACGGCCACGTAAGTGCAAAGCCCCTCGACGCGCAGCACCGGTTCGCGCGAGCCCGAACGCAGCTTGCGAGTGGCGTCGTCACTGCTCGGCAAAACGCTCGCACGGTGTCACCGCTCTTGGCCAAGCAACGGGCGCTCGTCTTGACCGGTAGCGCGCGCGAGGCGCATAGTTCAGCCGCCCGATGCGCACGAAATGGCTCCTAATAGCGCTGCCGCTAGCCATCCTCGTCGTGCTGCTCCAGTCGTCACTTTGGGTGCCAACCTACGCGCGCCAAGCGAAGAGCAATCCGTCACGGCTGCTGACGTTCGTCCGTGCCGAGGTGGGCGACATGAAGCACCTGAACCCGGTGGTATCGCAAGACTACGACGCGGTGCAGCTGATGACCGACAACCTTTTCGAAGGCTTGGTTTGGGCCGACGCGAACATGAAGATTGCGCCAAAGCTTGCCGAGAGTTGGGACGTGACCGAGGACGCATTCATAGCCGTGTTGCCCGAGCGTCGCCTGAAGGACGGCAGGTCAGTCAACGCCGCAGCTCTGCTCGACCTCATCGAAGCGGCTCGAAAACAGGGCCTGCTCGGCCAGCAGAGTGCGAGCATCGTGGGGATTTCAGTCGTACCCGCCGAACGACGGTCCATCACTCAAACGGTGCTGGTCAAGAACGCGAAGGGCAAAGCAGAGCCAGCGGACGTCGAAATGACCGTCAGCGTGCCCGAGCGCGTGCGCATGCAGCTGAACAAGGTCGAACCGGAGCTGTTCGAGCGCCTAGCGGAGGTGCTAGGCAAAGACTACTTCGCCGCCTACGCCTCCGAAGATCGCTTCACGCTCAAGAAACCGGAGCTCTTGGCAGCGGTTCGGCCCAAACTGCCGGAGCTGCTGCAAGTCGGGGAGCACAATCCGATCATCACCTTCCACCTGCGGCCGGGCGTCCGCTGGCAAGATGGCCTGCCATTCACGGCCGAAGACGTGAAGTTCAACTACGAGACGACCATCGATCCGAAGAGCACGTCGCCGTACGCCGGTACGTTCGAGACGATCAAATCGGTCGAAGTGGTTGATGAGCTGACGGCCCGCGTCACGTACAACCGGCTCTACTCGCCAGCCATCATCGATTGGATGCAACCACTCGTTCCCAAGCACGCGCTCGACGACGCGGCTTTGGCGCGCGAAGCCGAGCGACGCCACCTGTCGGCAAAGGACCGCGCGCAGCTGTCCGAGCGCACGACGACCTTCAATCGCAACCCGATCGGCACCGGCCCATTTCGCTTCGCCGAATGGTTGCCGGGCCAGTACATTCACCTGGCGCGAAGCGAGCAATATTGGGGCCAAAAGGCCCAATATCAAGACCTCTACTACCGGACGATTCCCGACTACCTGACGATGGAGGTCGAGCTCGGCGCGGGGGCCGTCGACATGTATTTGGCGCAGCCACACCAGGTCAAACGCTACCGGCAAGACGAGCGCTATCAGGTCGTGCCCGCCAATGACGGCTACTATTCATTCATCGGCTACAACATGCGCCGCCCGCTGTTCCAAGACGTGCGCGTACGACGTGCACTGGGCATGGCAATCGACGTCGATAGCATCATCAAGTACGTGCTGTCAGGCGAAGGCAAACGCTCGACCGGTCCTTTCTACTCGAACACGCCGTACTACGACCCCGAGGTGAAGCCGCTACCCTACGATCCCAAGGGCGCCCTCGAGCTCTTGGAGCAAGCAGGCTGGCACAAGAACGCAGCCGGCATGCTCGAGAAGGACGGCAAGCCCTTCGCTTTCACGCTGGTCACCAACGCTGGCAATTTGAATCGCAAGGCGATCATGACCATCGCCCAAGAGGCGTGGCGCAAGCTCGGCATCGACATCAAGGTGCAGGCCTTCGAATGGACAGTCTTCTTGGAAGACTTCGTCGATCAGGACGACTTCGACGCAATCGTGCTCGCCTGGAGTGGAGCGGCCATCAATCCGGACAAGCACTCGACTTGGCATTCGAGCCAAACCCACCCCTACCAGCAGAATTGCGTTGGTTACGAGAGCCCGGCGGCCGATGCGCTGCTCACGAAGATCCGCTCCACCTATGACACCGAAGAGCAAATCAAGTTCACGCGGCAGCTGCACCGCTTGATCGCCGAAGATCAACCGTACACGTTCTTGTACGAGCAGCTCACGCCGTACGTGTTCGACAAACGCATCGCCGCCGCACAAACCGACGCGAGCGGCGCCACGCACATCGAAAAGCTCAGCACACCGCCCTCGGGCGACGTGTTCCACACTTTCAGGGCCTGGCGCAAGTTCGCGACTGCGCCCGGGCTGGTGCGCTGATGTGGCGCTTTTTGGCGCGCACTCTGTGGCAGCGAATGCTACTCCTGGTTTTCATCTCGATCATTTCGCACGCGGTCGTGCACCTGGCCCCGGGTGAGCCGACTGAGGTCGACCCGATGAACCCGATGATGAAGGCCGAAGACATCGCCCGTATTCGCCAGGCCTTTCACCTCGACGACCCCATCTATCTGCAATACATCGACTGGCTTCGCGACCTTTTCACGGGCAATTTGAAGTCGTTCCAAAATGGGCTGCCGGTGCTGCCGCAGATCTGGGAGCGCTTTCTGAACTCGCTACCGTTGTTTGCGTGCACAACACTCGTGGTCTGGACGTTGTCATTCCCAACTGGCATCCATGCCGCCGTCCGCCGCGGCTCGCCCTTCGACCGTGTGACGACCTTCATCGCTTACGCCCTGATTTCGGTGCCCGGCTTCTTTCTCTCGTACTTGTTGGTGCTGGGCGCTGTGCAAGTCTTTCATCTGCCGGTGGTCGGCCTGTACACATTCGGCTCGGAGGGCGCGACGCCATTCGTCCGCCACATGGACCGGCTTTGGCATCTCGTGATTCCCTCGCTGATGTCCGCACTCACGGGCATCGCAGTCTTGTCACGCTACGTGCGTTCGCAGATGCTCGAGGTCCTCGATCAGGACTACATACGCACGGCACGCGCCAAAGGTCTCGACGAAGACACGGTGGTGTACGGGCATGCGCTGCGCAACGCGCTCTTACCCTTCGTCACCATGTTCGGCCTGCTCTTGCCTGGCATGATCAGCGGCTCGGTGATTTTCGAGCAAATTTTCGCGTGGCCGGGCCTCGGCCAGCTCGGCTACAACGCCATCTCCCAGCGTGATTTTCCGATGATCTTGACGCTCAATTTCATCGCGGCCGCGCTCACCCTGGTCGGCATTCTGATCTCCGACATTCTGTACGCGGTGGTCGATCCGCGAATTCGTCTACAATGACCATCGCGCCCCCAGCCGAACAGCTCGCAGCTGCCGAAACACCGCTTCAGCAGATTTGGCGCGCGTTTCGCAAAGATCGCCTGGCCATGGCGGGCCTGTACGTGCTGGTCCTGCTGATCGTCCTGGCGCTGCTCGGCAAGCTACTAACCGAGTGGTGGGTCCTGCTCGATCCGGCGACCGTGCGCTTGCCCGACAAGCTACGCCCGCCGCTGAGCGCGTCTTCGCCGGCGCTGTTACCAGCGCAAGTCCCGCCGTGGGGCATTTACCCCTTCGGCACCGATGAGCTTGGCCGCAACGTCTTCGCGCGCATGCTGCAAGGCTCGTTCGTGTCGCTATCGATAGGCTTCGTCGCGGTCGGCATCTCTCTGGTGATTGGCGTGACGCTCGGGGGCTTGGCGGGCTTCTATGGGCTACGTAAATGGGGGCCCATCAGCATCGATGCGTTGATCATGCGCTTTACCGACGTGGTGCTGTGCTTTCCCACGTTTTTTCTAATCTTGACCGTCGTAGCGCTGCTGCCGCCCAGCATTTACAACATCATGGCCGTGATCGGCATGACCAGCTGGATGAACACGACGCGCTTCGTGCGCGCCGAGTTCTTGTCGCTGCGCGAGCGCGATTTCGTAATTGCCGCGCAGGCGCTGGGGCTACCGGAGTGGCGGATCATCTTTCGGCACATGCTGCCCAACGCGTTGTCGCCGGTGCTGGTCAGCGCCAGCATCGACGTCGCCTACGCGATTCTGACGGAATCAGCGTTGTCGTTCTTGGGCTTTGGCGTGCGGCCGCCGTTTGCGACCTGGGGCAACATTTTGGCCGACGGTCGCACCTTCATCTTCGACGCGCCTTGGCTGTTCGCGATCCCGGGCACGGCGATTTTGCTCGTGGTGCTCGCATTCAACTTGGTCGGCGAAGGCTTGCGAGATGCCATGAATCCCAAGCTGCGAAAGCGATCGAGCTGATGACTGGCGGCCGCGAGGCACTGCTCGAGGTTCGCGATCTGCAGGTCGAGTTCGAGACCGACGCGGGCCCAGTGCTGGCGGTGCGCGGCGTCGATCTCGAGGTACTGGCCGGCGAAACCGTGGCGCTGGTTGGCGAATCCGGCTGCGGCAAGTCGGTGACGGCGCTTTCCGTGATGCGCCTTTTGACGGGACGCATCGCCACAGGAGAGATCCGCTTCGGCGGGAGAGACTTGGCGACGCTGCCCGAAGTCGAGCTGCGGCGCATCCGTGGCAGCCAAATCGGCATGATTTTTCAAGAGCCGATGACCTCGCTCAATCCAGTCTTCCGCGTCGGTCAGCAGATCGAGGAGGTGCTGGCTCTGCACCAAAACATGAAGCCCGCCGCCGCGCGCGCCCAAGCGCTCGAGCTTTTAGAGCGCGTCGGCATTCCGTCGCCGACTACGCGCATCGACCAATACCCGCACGAGCTCTCGGGCGGCATGAAGCAGCGCGTGATGATCGCCATCGCGATCGCCTGCAGGCCCAAGCTGCTCATCGCCGACGAGCCCACGACGGCGCTCGACGTGACGATCCAAGCGCAAATCATGGCGCTCTTGAAATCGCTGCAGCAAGAGCTGGGCATGGCCGTCTTGCTCATCACCCACGATTTGGGCGTCGTCGCACACGCCGCCGAGCGCGTGAACGTGATGTATGCGGGCAAGATCGTCGAGCACGGCAGCGTGCGCGACATCTTCAAGCGCCCGGCACATCCCTACACGCAAGCTTTGCTCGGCGCGCTGCCTCACCCGCTGGTTCCCGCCCGGCGCCTCGAAGCCATTCCGGGACGAGTGCCGGCGCCCTCGATGCTGCCCGCCGGCTGCGCATTTTGCGCACGCTGCAAGCACGCTTTCGCGCCCTGCGGCACCGAACAACCACCCTTGCTCGACATCGCGCCGCCGCACGTCGCCGCTTGCTGGCTGCACGACAGAAAGCGCGCAAGCGCCGCCGGTTGACGCTACGAGGCCAAGAGTGAGGCAACGCTATCAGCGCTGAGGACGCCCTCAATCCAACCGTCCAGCTCGGCTTCGCTCGCGGTTGCAATCCGCTGCGAAGCCGCGTCAGACAGAGCGCCGAACTTCAAGCCGGCCAGCTTGCGCAGCATCTCGGCCTTGCCCTCCGCCCGACCTTCGGCTTTGCCCTCGTGCCACGCAGCGCCCATTTCGAACTGGTACGCTCGCAAGGCGGTTTCACGCTGTTCGGCCCGAATCCGGGCCAGAGGGTCTGCGCTCAGGCCTTCCAAGGCATCTTTGGCTGTTTTGAGTAGTGGGTCAGTCATCGCCAAGGTTTCGAGCTCGTCGTCGGTCGCCGCCGCTAGGAATTTACCCCAAAGCTCGAGGCTCCGCTCCTCGTTTCCAGCCAATCCGTCCGCGAGCTTGGGTAACTCCAGCACATGCAGCTCGAGCTGTTCCGTCAGGACTTCGCCGTCATGCCGCTCGCAAGCTCCGAAAATCGAATGAAAGCGCTGACCTGCCAGCATGGGGAAGTTTGCAAACAGCACGACGGCGCAGCGCCTAAGCGCGTCATACCCCTCCCCGCGAGACAACTGCCCGGCATAGAGCCGCGCCCAGTAGTAGAGAATCCGTTCGGGCAACGCTCGTCGGCGTTGGCTCTGCATCTCGACGTCGATCTGTTCGCCATTCGCGAGCCGCACTCGCACGTCGAGCGCGATGGCCTTGTCTCCAACCGTCGACCTCTCTGGTTCCGGGCTCAGAATCTCCGCGGCCTCAATCGGCAGCGGTGGCCTCAGCACCGCATTGATCAACGAGATCAACAGCGCGCGGTTTCGCTCTTCGCCGAAGAGCATCCAAAACACGATGTCGAGCTTGGGGTCCAGCGTCCTCCGGCCTGTCGTCATGCTGCGTTTCGCCTGGTTTCCTGCTCGGCCATCGCCGCGGGCAGTTGCGCGATTTCCGCGGGATCGCGGGGGGCGTGCTAGGGTCGGCGGGCTCCGATGCCTTCCGCTGCTGCGACAGCCAGCGCCGTGCCTGAAGCCGAAACGCCGCTCGTCGAGGTGACGGGGCTGCGCAAGTATTTTCCGCTGCGCGGCGGTTTGTTCGGCGGCGTCGTAGCTCAGGTGCGCGCAGTCGAAGACGTATCGTTTTCGATCAAGAAGGGCGAGACGCTCGGCTTGGTGGGCGAGTCGGGCTGCGGCAAAACGACGGTTGGCCGCCTGCTGCTGCGCCTGCTCGAGCCGACGGCAGGCAGCGTGCGCTTCGCGGGCCACGATCTGTCGACGCTCGCTGCGAGCGAGCTTCGACGCCTGCGCCCACGCATGCAAATCGTGTTTCAAGATCCGTATTCGTCGCTCAACCCGCGCCGCAGCGTGGGCGACGCCATTGGCGAGCCGATGTTCGTGCACGGTTTGGCCCGTGGCGCAGAGCTCGACCAGCGTGTCGGCCAACTCTTGGAGCGCGTCGGCTTACCGAGTAGCTACCGCAGTCGCTACCCGCACGAATTCTCGGGTGGCCAGCGGCAACGTGTCTGCATCGCGCGCGCGCTGGCGCTCGGTCCCGAGCTCGTCGTCTGCGACGAAGCCGTGTCGGCGCTCGACATCTCGATTCAGGCACAAATTCTGAACCTGCTCAGCGATTTGCAGGATGAATACGGCCTCACCTACCTGTTCATCAGCCACAACCTCAATGTCGTGCGCCACATCGCCGATCGCATCGCGGTCATGTACCTCGGAAAATTGGCCGAGCTGGCGGACGCGGAGACGCTGTTCAACGACCCGCAGCACCCGTACACGCGCGCGCTCATTTCCGCCAATCCCTTGCCTGATCCGGACGTGCCGCTGGCACCTGTCGAGCTGAAGGGCGAAATTCCTTCACCGCTCGACCCGCCCGCGGGCTGCCGCTTCCACACGCGCTGCCCCAGCGCCTTCGAGCCGTGCAGCAGCGTCGTGCCCGAAGCGCGCGTCACGCAGCCGCGGCATCAGCCGCGCGAGCACCGCGTGTTTTGCCACCTGTACGACGATGCGCCGAAACCTGATTAGCGCTCTGCTCGTGCTCGTGGCGGCGCTGCTCGTCGTCGGGCTCACTTTGTCGAAGTCGACGCGCGGCCGCGCGGACTTCAGGTTCCTGAACGGCACCGAGCCCAAGACGTTGGATCCCCACCTGGCCACCGGCGAGCCCGAGCATCGGCTGATGGAAGCCATCTTCGAGGGCCTAGCTCGACTCGATGCGCGTTCTCTCGAGCCCGTGCCCGGCGTCGCCGAGAGTTGGGACGTGACCGCAGACGGCAAAACCTACACCTTTCATCTGCGCCAGAGCGCGCGCTGGAGCGACGGTCGGCCCGTCACCGCCCACGACTTCACGTATGCCTGGCGCCGCCTACAGAACCCCGCGCTCGGCGGCGAATACGCCTACATCATGCACATGGTGCGCTTCGCCGAGGCGCTAAATACGCACCTCGCCCAAGCCACAGCGCTCGAAGGCCCTGTGCTCAAGGCTCTCGACGAGCTGCTGGCCAAGAATCCGCAGCTGATTCCGAAGAGCGCCTTGAAGGAATTCGACGCAAAACAAGACCTACACGGCACGCTGAAGGGCACACCGAACCCCAAGCTGCGCGCCTTCTTGCTCCGCGCAGACAGCGACGCAACGCCGGCAGACCTGCGCGAGCTGCGCAGCGAGCTTTTGAGCGAGGGCGCGCGCCGGCGGCAGCTTCACCAAGAGGCCGAGCTCCATTTCGGCATCGACGGCGGCGTCTACGCCAAAGACGACCACACCTTGGTGGTCGAGCTGGTCGCGCCCACGCCCTACTTCCTCGAGCTAACGACCTTCTATCCGTTCTACCCGGTGCCGCGTTGGGCCATCGAGCGCTCCAGCCGCGATTGGTTCGTGCCGGGCAAGATCGTGAGCAACGGGCCCTACACGATCGCCGACTGGCGAGTCGGGGATCGTATACGGCTCGAGCGCAGCCCGACCTATTGGGCCAGAAGCGACGTCAAACTGGCCAGCATCGACGCGCTGGCCACCGAAAACCTGACCACCGCGCTCAACCTCTACCTTACGGGCGAGCTCGATTGGCTACCAAGCAACTCCTACCCACAAGAGCTCGGCCCCGACTTGCGGAAGCGATCGGATTTCTACTCCGGGCCGGCGCTGATTGCTTACTACTACCGCATCAACTGCACGCGAAAACCGTTCGACGACGTGCGCGTGAGAAAAGCGCTGAATCTCGCGATAGATCGTGAGCAAATCACGAAGAACGTGCTCGCGCTCGGGCAAACTCCGGCCACGCACACGGTGCCGCCAGGCGTTCGCGGCTACGAGCCACCGCCCACAGCCATCAGCTACGACGTGACCGAGGCTCGCAAGCTCTTGGCAGAAGCCGGCTTTCCGGATGGTAAAGGCTTCCCCAAATTCGGCATTTTGTACAACACGATGGAGGCGCACAAGAAGATCGCCGAGCTCGTAGCCGACCAGCTGCGCCGGAACCTCAACCTCGACGTGGTCGCCTACAATCAGGAGTGGCAGTCGTTCTTGGAAAGCACGCGCGCGATGGACTACGACATCGCGCGCTACGGCTGGGTGGGCGACTACGAAGACCCCAACACCTTCTTGGATATTTGGCTTACGAACGGCGGCAACAACCGCACCGGCTGGGGCAACGTCGTCTACGATCGCCTGATCGAGGCCGCGAGCAACGTGGACCAGTTCATGACCGCCCCGGAGTTCCTGCTCGGCCGCGTTCACGACCCGCAGAAGCTCCAGCTACTCACCCGGCAAGTGGGCGAAAGCAGCGGCGCGCCCGAGCGCTTGGCGGCCATGGCCAAGCTGCGCCTAGCGCTCTTGGCCGAGGCTGAAGGCATCTTGGTGCGCGACGATTTCCCGATAATTCCGCTCTATTTCTACGTCATCAGCGGGCTCGTCAAACCGCAAGTCCGAGGCTTTTACCCGACGCTCACCGGCACTGACGGCCGCACGCGGCCGAACCTGCGCGACATGCACCCGCTGCGCGACATCTACATCAGCGGAGTCGGCAAATGAGCGAGGCGCTCACGCTGCTGCTCGGGCTGGGGTTGTTGGCCGCCACGGCCTGGTGCCCGCCGCGTTTGACGCGCCTGCTGGGCTGTTTGCTGTTTGGAGTGGTGGTCGGCGTCGTGCTGCGTTTTTCACTCGGCGCCGTAGCCGGCCTAGCCTGCGGCTGCATCGCTGCGGGCCTGGCTTATCGCTTCTTTCCGCTGCTCGTGCTGCGGCGTGTCGTGTTTTTGGTACCAGCGCTGGTGCTCTTGATCTTCGCTACCACGCTGCTCATGTACAAGGCCCCGGGCAACCCGTTCGCCAACGAACGCGCGACCAGCCCGCAGGTGGAAGCGGCCTTGCGTGCACAGTACGGCGTTCCGAAAAATGCCAATCAGTTTTTCGCCATCTACATGAGACGACTGCTCGTCGAGGGCACGCTCGGTCCGTCGATCAAGGTGCAGGGTCGCACCGTCGAAGAGCTGATCGCGCCGGCGTTTCCCGTGAGTCTATCGTTGGGCCTTTTGGCGCTGACTTTGTCGGTAATTTTCGGCCTCACGCTCGGTGTCCTGGCGGGGCTGAAGCGCAACTCGGCCGCCGACTATCTGAGCATGGGCCTGGCGCTGATCGGCATTTCGCTGCCAAGCTTCGTGATCGGCGCCGTGCTGATGATCGTGTTTTCGTTGTGGCTCGGTTGGTTGCCCGTGGCCGGTTGGGGCAGCTACCGGCACCTGATCATGCCGGCGTTCGCGCTCTCGCTGCCAAGCGCGGCGGTGATCGCGCGGCTGTCGCGCAGCGGCATCATCGAGGTCATGCAGCAAGACTTCGTGCGCACGGCGCGCGCCAAGGGTCTACCCGAGAGCTGGGTTATCGGGCGGCACGCGTTGCGTGGCGCCATCATTCCCGTCGTGTCGTATCTGGGTCCCGCGGCCGCCGCGATCATGACCGGCTCGTTCGTGGTCGAGGTGCTGTTCGCCGTGCCGGGCATGGGTCAATGGTTCGTGAAGGGCGCCATCAATCGCGACTACTCGGTGGTGCTCGGTACTGCCATCGTCTATTTTGGGCTCGTCATCGTCTTCAATCTGTTCGTCGACCTGGCCTACGCTTGGCTCGACCCGCGCGTGCGTGAGGAACGGGCGTGATGGGCCAGCACGAGAGCCAAGTTCAGAGCCCATTTCAGCTGGCTTTCAGGCGGCTCGTGCGAAACCGCGGGGCGGTGGCGGGGGCGCTTTTGCTGTCGCTAATGACGCTAGCCTGCGTGCTCTTGCCGCTGCTGCTCAAGCTCGATCCGAGCCACACGCAGCCGGTGCTGCGCAACTTGCCGCCCTCGGGCCAATTCTGGTTCGGCACCGACGGCCTGGGGCGCGATCTGTTCGCGCGCGTGCTGGTCGGCGGCCGTACGTCGCTGCTAGTCGGCTTGGCGAGCACGGCGGTGTCGGTGCTGGTCGGCGTCAGTTACGGCGCCGTGGCCGGCTTCTACGGCGGCAAGGTCGACGAAGCCATGATGCGGCTGGTCGACTTCATGTACGGCTTGCCCTACATGTTCTTGGTCATCCTGATCATGCTCCTGTTCTCAGAGAAGGCGCGCGGCGACATGCTGCCGGTCTTTTTGGCGCTGGGGCTCGTGCAGTGGCTGACCATGGCGCGCATCGTGCGCGGCCAGGTGCTGACGCTGCGCCGACAAGAGTTCGTCTTGGCGGCCGAGCTGCTGGGCGCGAGCGACGCGCGAATTTTGGTGCGACACGTGCTGCCCAACGTGGTCGGCGTGATCGTCGTCTACGCGACGTTGATGGTGCCTTCCGTGATTATTCTCGAGTCTTTTCTGTCGTTTTTGGGGCTCGGCGTGGCGCTATCGTGGGGTCAATTGGTGTCGGACGGCGTGGCGGTCGTCAATCCGGTACGCTCGTATTGGTGGCTGCTCGTTTGGCCGAGCGTGTTTCTGGGCCTCACCTTGCTCAGCCTCAACTTCATCGGCGACGGTTTGCGCGACGCCCTCGACCCCAAGGCGCGCACGTGAGCGAACCCGGCGCCAAAGACGCCCTGCGCGTTCGCGACCTTTCGGTCAGCTTCGTGACGCGCGAGCGCACGGTGCGGGCCGTCGACGGCGTGAGCTTCGACATCGAGCCGGGCGAGGTCGTGGGCCTGGTCGGAGAATCAGGCTGCGGCAAGAGTGTGACGAGCCA
>Ga0307516_10005240_pt1 | contig 15608 bp, 21 predicted proteins | sample 19_EM_MG_FD_203310 | JGI IMG/M metagenome (GOLD analysis project Ga0307516, IMG submission 203310) | Populus trichocarpa ectomycorrhiza microbial communities from riparian zone in the Pacific Northwest, United States - 19_EM | ecosystem: Host-associated > Plants > Roots > Unclassified | place...
TTTTCCTCGCATCCCCTCTTATGGTTTTGACATTCGCCAGAACCCATTCCAGGGATTTTACAACGTCCTCGACGGCAGCGGGATACGGATGCTCCGGAGCGAGTCGGTAGTCAACGGAAACAACGACACAGTTTGCCCCTGATACTATACGGCGTCGGATATACTGTTATCCGCCAGGAGACCACTTATGTTTACACACACTACTTGAGAAGGAATTCTCGGTTGAGGTGTCCACCCCCTGCAACAGCTTTCCGAGAACAACTAGATCTGTCGTAAGTCGCCTCCATGGGTGAATATAAACACCGGCCACCCGTTCGCGGGAGGTTCACCCTCTGGAGTGAACCCCCGAACCTTGCACTTGCTCAAGCTGTGGTCGACGATAGACCCAACAGGAAGTGGATCGGATGTGGCAATGGTGGCGGCCGGCGGTGTATCTCAGATATTAGCTGGCGACCACGGAATCTGATCTGTTCGGGGTCTGTGGAGTAGATTCGGTTTGTGAAACCTGACATAGTTTTCAGTGTCAAGCTTGGGCTCAAAGTCTGGGTTGATAGGTTGCCAAATCTTCTCCGTCTCTATCATAACTGACTGAGGGGCGGTGTTCGGAGGACGCTATCACAGGAAGGTGTTACGTGGTGGTCATCGTGGTGGTTATCTATTCCGGCAGCCAACAGCCTACTATACGTACGGCACCATGATCAGTGCACTTGAATCGAGGAAACGTTTTGTGCTGATGCTGCTTCCGACTTGGCTTTCGTTCCGCCTCCCCTCTCTGGCAATACGAGTCCAAAGCGTCCCAAGCTGCAAGGGGTTACAAGGGAACAGGAGGTACGAACACGTACATATCACTGGCCAACTGAGAACCAACTTGGCGGGGCGGGAACAAAAAGGAACGACGTGCGGGAGTGGGGGAGGTACATAGAGGAGATAATGTTTTGAAAAGGAAGGAAATGAGGGGGTACGAGGGGAGTGGTGATATTTGAGAATGCAACGGGAGGCGGAGTGAGGGGACACTGAGGCCTTGGCGGCCCGCGGAAGGAGATAACGATCAATGCCGCTATTCGGTCCTCTGAGCTGTGTAATGGAATGTCAACACGTACGAGAATTAGGACCGTATCTGGGAGCTCACCGTCGGAATCCGGTTCGTCATAGGTAGTCAGCTTCATCTCTTCTTCGATAGCACGGAGGGAGTTTCTACATATCTCCAGATCCGCCGTGGCCCTGAGCTTCTCATAAACATCGGCTGCGCCCAAAACCTCAGACCTCGCCTCTCCAAGTCTGGGTTGTTTATACCAAACGTCAGCCTGGACATCCATTGTGCAAGCCATGAGGTATGCGTCATCGAGGACGTGCGACTTGGCATGTTCGATGTGAGTCTGAGAGTCACCGAACCAGTCTTGGTTTGAAAACAGTTGCGCTTAGCTGCAATGGATCCAAAACTGGACATTGTGCCAGTCGAAAGAGGACGCTATTCTAAGAGCTGCCTCAACTGGTTGACAGCTTGCTCTGTCTTGCCCTTGGAGTGTATATCACCAAGGAGACGGTGACATTGACAGACCAGGAATTGATCGAATTTTTATGGGAGGAGCTCGATCGATTGTGATGCGGCCTCTTCTGCGGCGTCGAGCTGTTGGTCAGCATACAATGACCAAGCGAGGTAATACAAAGAGCTCGATCGTGGCAGCGAGGCTCTTGTCGTGGTGTGTGTGAAGGGTATCTGTTCGCTGTCTCTCCCACTCCTTGGTCACTCGGTCCGTATCCCACCTGTTGTGGTACGCGATGGTTGCGAGTAGGGTGATCGACAGTGGGTGGAAGTTGAGCCGTTTCAGGATGTTGTTGATAGGATTCGGACCGTTCTCCGTTCTTGTAGATACGATAGAAGGCGTTGCGCGCAGCTTCCGCTGATAACGTTGGGATGTCGAGAGTCTCACAATCAGGGGGAATAGTGGAGATACGAGATGTGATGCAAAAGCAAACGTTGCTGAACTGACTGAGCTCCTCCGCCACGGCATAGATTTCCCGAGCATCCGTCCCCTGCGGGTCGAGAATGGATTCCGCATTGTCGAGGACGACAAGCATCTCCTTTGAGGATAGGAATGGTCGTAGGGAAGTCAGATCTTCGGGGTTTTTGGCCCTGCACCGATGACACCGGAGAGCCGGCGGAGGAAATGGGAGAGCGAGGTGGGAAACTGGTCGCAACGAATGAACCTGCGGTTGTCACCAAAACGTTGCTTGATGCGATTGTCGTGGAGGATGGTTAGAACGACGGAGGTCTTGCCGATTCCGCCAGCACCAACGAGAGCGAACGGAGTGAGGCTTTCCGCCAGACCGACAATCTTCTCGATCAACTCGGTGCGTCCAAAGAGGGCCCTCGGTGGCGGCGGCGGTGATTCTCCGGATGCGCTATATGCAAATATAAGACCTTGGATCCATTGGTGGTCGAGGCCGTTAACCTGACTTGAGTCTGGACCGTTTAACGCTTATCCATCCGGCGGCGGAACGGATTACAGATGTCACTCACCGACCGAAGTTGATCGTCTGACTTTTCAGTATATTGCGATGAATGTCTGAGACCACGGTTTGGGTGTTCGCAAGGCCGTGATGGATGTCGGAAGCAATGACGTGGGTATTCATTGCAAGCTCGGTCTGCAAGTGAGTGGTTAGCGCTTTGGCGATAGCCACACAGAGACGATAGAACTCACGTTAAAGACGTGAAGAATCATCGTCGGAACTCAGCGCAGTGGCGAGAAAAGGGTCCTGGGTGCAGGCCGTGAGGAAGGGTCCAAGCCCTGGTGGAGATATGCAGATGGGCGACCGTCCTGTCGTGGCGGGCCACGTGCGGAAAGGGCTATCCGACAGGATGAGGGAACGCCCTAGGATTCGGTACGTAGCTATAGCACATCCGATCGAGTGACTGATCACCCAGACCTTGAAGCTTGATCTACAGACTGGCCTGTGGAATTATTCTTCGCTTTCAACTCAGCTTCATTCGGACTCTCCTCTCTGACTACGGTAGTCCAAAGCTTCACAAGCCGCAAGGAGTTGCATACGATTTACCCGACAGACCTATTCTCCACTGCCTGCGGTGACGATAAACATAACATGGGATATATTAAACGGGATGTGGATCGACGACGAGCGGTGGTGATGAATAGCATGGCGGGATGGTATCGGTTGGAAGACTGCACAACATCCCTTTCCATACCTTCCGATTTCTTCAAGAATCCCGAGGCGTAGGTTACGAATTCACGCAAATGTCTGGGCAAGAGCGTTTGCCGCGTCTGTCACGAGATTTTTACCAAGTTGCAGCACCCTAGTTTCGCTTCAGCACGCTCTCACCACAATAAGGATCGGAAATCGCGACTCCACTCACCCTGAACAGACCCGGGAATCGTATCGACCCTATCAGCTGAGGACAACTAACAAAGTGTTGGGACTTGCGTACCGTCCATCGCCATAGTGGCGTGCGGGGCGTTTGGATAGACCACGACTTCCGCCTTCTTACCGAACTTCCTCAACTTCTCTCCGTAGGAAACGCCTTCGTCTCGCAGAATGTCGCGTTCACACACCCCAATCCAAGCGTTTGGGACTTCCTGGAAAGTCTCGTCTAGCGCGAACGCTGGTGAGCTCTCCCACTTGGTCCGGTCCGCCTCGTTGGGCAAGTAGAAGTTACGGAACCATAGCATGCGGTCAGGAACGAGTCCGCAGGTCTTGATATTCTCCGACCAGGATGGGTAGGCGCTTCCAGTTGAAGTGGCCGTATTATCGGTGACTGGGACTATCAACAGCTGGAAAACCAGCGGAACTGGTGGAGTCATGAGAACCGCCTTATGGGTGAGGACTGCCGCGAGGTTACCACCACTTTAACCCGAGCGTGAGGTTTAGGACGCTGAAGAAGTCGTACACTAGCTCACCTTGAAGAACCCCCCACAGCGATTTTCCTTACATCTGCCCTTATGGGTTTACCATTCGCCAGAACCCATTCCAGGGATTCTACGGCGTCCTCAACGGCAGCGGGATACGGATGCTCCGGAGCGAGTCGGTAGCCAACGGAAACGACGACGCAGTTTGCCCCTGATACACGGTGTCAGACGCGCTACCACCTGCCAGGAGACAGCTTACGTTTACACATGTTACTAGAGAAGGAATTCTCGGTTGATATGTTGCCTAGCGTCCACCCCCCTGCAACAACAAACGTGTAACTTCAGCCTCACAGAAACGAGATCCGCCATCACCCACCTCCGTGGAAGAATATAAACACCGGCCACCCATCCGCAGGAGGTCCGCCCTCTGGAGTGAACACCCGGATCTTGCATTTGCTCAGGTTGTAGTCGACGATTGACCCAACAGGGAGTGGATCGGATGTACCAATGACGGCCGGTGTATCGCGGGTAGCTGGCGACCACGGAATCTGATCCGCTCGTGGTCTGTAGAGCAGGTTCGCTTTGTGAAATCTGACGTATTCAGCGTCAAGTTTGTGCTCAAACTCTGGGTCGATAGGTTGCCAGATCTTCTCTGTCTCTGCTGCCATAGTTGCGCGAAAGACGACGGTCGGAGAGCGTTATCGCAGGAAGGTCTGATCATCCTGATGTGACCCGGGGCAATAAAAAACCCATCAAGGGCGGAGAACACCGCAGGCAATATCATGTCGGTGCAGGGTGGGCATTGGGCATCAGACATGGGGCCGGTTGATCGGCTGCGTGAGGGGCCACGCGGTTATCTCTTCTGGCAATTCGGCCACGAGCATGGCATCATCAGCCTGACCACACTTGTCCACCTGCCTCCACCATTCGGCCATGCAGACGCCATCTCCCAGATATCTCCTCGACTTGCCAGACAAGAAGGCCTTGAACGATGCGTTTGTCGGCAAGCCGATTGCTTCTCTACGAACCCCGGCGTTGGTCATTGACAGAACAACCTTTGCCGCGAATTGTGCACGGATGCACCAGAATGTGACTAGCTGGGGCGCTGACTTCAGAGCTCATATCAAAACGCATAAGGTACGCTCATAAGTCCTCTGTGTTCGGCCGGATTTCTTGACATTTGCCTCGCTCGAAGACCGTGGAGGGTACGAACCTCCAGTTGGTTTCAGAAGGGGGCCGAACGCACTCTATTATCGTCTCGACACTAATGGAGGCGTGGAAAGTCGTAGACGGTGGTCTCGTGTCAGATGGTATTGTTAAAGATGTGGGCCAGTTTCCTCCACCGTCTATCCGAGAGTCCTGAGGAACGGCTTCCGCTCAGATTCTTTACGGGTTGCCAGTATCCGTCAACAAGCTGGATGATCTTTCAGTTTTGTGGGATGAGATTGCCCCACCCGGTGCAGTCATCCGGATCCTCGTAGACCACCCTGACCAGGTGCAACTCTTAAACGACTACGAGAAAGCGCGGTCGAATCCAAGGCGATGGTCGGTTTTCGTCAAGATAGACGCTGGGTATCAGTGTGTTAACCTCCTTTACATGTGGTAAACCCTTCTTCTGACGTGAGAAGCCGAGCGGGATTATCGCCGAAACACCAGGTGTTCCAAGATTTACTCAAGGCGATCTTGGCTTCCCCGGCCATCTCGATATACGGGTTTTACTGCCACGCCGGTCAATCATATGCTTCAACCTCCTTGGACGAGGCCTCCCAGTTCCTCTCAGCAGAGATACAGGCGGTTAACAACGCGGCCGAAATAGCCACGTCCGTCATCGCCCAGACGGACACCGTCTCCTCGCACAACACTCCATTCGTGCTCTCAGTCGGGTCAACACCGACGGCGCATGCTGCAACCCCAGAGACGAAAGCAAGACTTCTCTCCTCGTTGTGCGGAAAACTCGAGATACACGCGGGTGCAGGACCCCTCAGTCTTACCGTAATGGATTCAGACTGACGACTCGGTCAAAGGAAATTACGTGATGCTTGACCTTCAGCAGGTTCACACTGGCCTCGTTGATTCCTCACGTATCGCACAGAAGGTCCTAGCTACGGTGATCTCCTATTACCCCGGTCGTGGTGCAGGTGGGACTGACGAAGCGCTCTGCGATGCCGGGGGGATCGCCATGAGTAAAGATACGGGACCAATCAAGGGTTATGGTCAGGTAAATGGGGGAACATGGTCTCTAGCGAGCGTCTCGCAAGAGCACGGCACTCTGACCCAGGGATCGGGGGGAAATTCTTGTACACTCAAGATCGGCGACAAGGTAGAAATTGTTGGACAGCACGCCTGCATGATTGCAGCGGCACACCCCTGGTATTATATCGTAGACTCGAGTGTGGCGGGAGACGCAGACAGAGTGGTGGATGTGTGGGTCCCATGCAAGGGGTGGTAGTGGGTGCAATGACCGGAGAGGAGTGACCAAGTGTGAGAAAACGGTTTGTGACCCGTTCCGGTAGTCTTCGGTAGAGCGGCAGTTGTAGTAAACCTTGACATCATTCCTCTTCCACTTCCCCAGCTCAGATGCCCATAAGCGACTACGATGCTGACGCCACTGAGCTCCTCGAAACTTATGGTGCGCTTTGTTCCGTTCAACTCCCCCCGAAGGACGCCGGGTTGATTCGTTGTGGCAAGACTTCCTTATGAAGTACATCATCATCGGTCAGCAACACCCGCTTCCACCTCTCTCCCTCTCGACCAATCTCTGCATCCAGGTGAAGCCGGGGCGGGCAAATCCTGCCTACTGCACCATTTCACGCACAACTCCTGTTCGTACGACCGGTCGCGGGCCTAACACTTTGTGGTTCATATAATCTCAGTCAAGGAACATGCTCAACATACCATCGGAGTGGAGTTTTCAAGTCGGACAGTGAAGCTCGGGGAGAAACGTATCAAGTTGCAAGTGCGGACACTACCCTCACCTTTCGCGGCAGGGAATCTGACTCGTCGGGTCGTAGTTGTGGGACACTGCGGGGCAGGAGCGGTTCAGGTACGTCACCCTTACATGCCACCCAGCTTTGCGACCTAATCTTTTATCGATACCAGATCTGTCACTCGCAGTTATTATCGAGGGGCTGCCGGGGCAATCCTGGTATACGACATCACGAGGTACGCGCGTGATTCAGAAGGCAATACAAATAGGTTAACCATCCCGCCTAGCCGAGCCTCATTCCTGAACCTATCGCGATGGCTTGCTGATGCGCGAGCACTGGGGAGCCCAAATCTAGTGGTCGTTTTGGTGGGGAACAAGTCGGACCGGGAGGATGACAGGGAAGTCGAGTGGGCTGAAGCCAGCAAATGGGCTGCGGAAAACGGTGTGTCCCTTTCAACCTTTACCTCACCTCCGTTCTGTTATCAGAAACTGATCGTCCTTCTCCAGACGTGCACTTTTTGGAAGCCTCCTCGTTATCAGGCGATAATGTTGAAGCCCCGTTTCTGCTCTGCGCTCGGTCAATTCTGTTAAGCATAGAGTCTGGCGCGCTTGATCCAGAAAAGGCTGGCAGCGGTGTCAGCTACGGCGATAGAGCACTAAGACGGGTTAACAGCTCGAGTCGCTTGAGTTTTGGGAGCCTGAGTGGCGGGCGACGAAGGGGTACCGTCAAGGTGAGACTGCCATTTCCTGGCACGGGCCGATGTTGTTGAGGGGCGGACGACCGATTGGATGAGTGCTTAGCTTCTACCAGTTATCATTTGGGTGAGCCACCGCTTTTCCGCTCGCCTACCACGAAAGCTGATGGCCATTTGGAACGGCAGATTATGGCCTTTTAATACCTATTGCCTTGACCACACATCAGTACCCACTATCGTCGTACATAGAGAGGATGCCCGCTCGGACAGCCACTGTCAAGGGTCTCAATGGGGCGAGTTACATTTATTTCACATCCCGATCTTGTTCCCCTTAGCTTTACACTATAATCATCATACCCTCACTTGGTTGACCACAAGACTACTTTCGTTCCTCGTGGTTGGAGATCTCTTCCATCTCCCCTCTGACTTCTCTCGACTTCTGGGCTTGTCGTCCTCTGCCCCATTGTAGCAGCGGCCGCTGTCGTCCTGACGATGTTGGGTGTGATGACCACACCTGATGGACTAGGGTCCACGTGCCGGATCAAGCTGAAGGTATTGCTTGTTGGCTGATCATGATCGTTCCCCCATAACCTATGCTTGCAGCTCTATGCCCGGTGACGCTCCTATCGTCCTCGGGGTTTAGCCGTTGAATGTCCCGCCCATCCTTAAACACCTCTTTTGCCACGACGATGGTCAAACTTTCTGCCCCCTTCTGTTTCCGCGGTACTTGTCCCTGCGCTGCATACAGGCCACCGTGAAGCGAATTCATCGCCGGGTGGCAACCACCTGCAACATCAGCCACGGGACTTCTCAATCCAAAGGTGAGTTTCTCGCATCTGATTCCACTTTTTGGGTCGTGACGCACCACGCGGGGTTGCGTATGGCCATGCGTAAGGGCCATATGGATGAATAGAGCGTGCAGGATAGATATATGCCTCCACGCAGGATTCCACCCTTCCTTTTGCAACTCTCCAGAGTGCCCATTCTCCCTTCGGCCCTGGGCCAACTTCGCGGTTCGAGGCTATTAGGCGGATTGCGAACGTTTTGAGTTCGAACGGTCGTCCACATCAGTAGCTGGCATCACAACCACTGCTGCATCGGGCCAGACCATTCGCATGCTCTCGTTCATGCCCCGGGATACCAGTTCGGATGTTGACAGTTCCTCTTCTAGAAATCCCACTTTCGTGTCGCCATCCCCCACGGCTTCTACCTCATTCTCCTCGTTATCACCCTCTTCCACCCGAGTGGAGCCGTCGCTAACAATGTCATCACCGAGCTCTCAACCCCGACCTCAAGGTTTGTCCACCACTGGGTCGGTGTCTCCGTCGTGAGTGTTCAGCCTGGGATTTGATCACATCAATTCCATCCGAACCGTCTCCCTTCAAACGATCGATCGCGGACGCTGGATAATTATTCACACCATTTCTTTTCACAGGTCTTCTTCACCACGACCCACTTCCCAGCCACATTCCTCACCATCATCCGACCCTTCTCAACCCCCCTCCTCACTACCACCCTCTTCTCAACCACCCTCCTCCACCGAATCCCCTTCGTCAACTTCAGACCCAGACTCCACGCAGACGTCCTCCACTCCGGATACGTCTGGTATTTCCAGTAACCCGCACTTAACTGGGACCCAACCACCCCCAGTCTGGACGTCAAACCCTGGTATTTCTTCCTCCCCACCATTGGAACCGTCGCTTCTGAACCCTCCTTCGACAGTGTCAGTCGATAGGAACAACGTACCCACTACGTCAACCCGTTCCGGTCCGAAGAACACAGGGATATCTGAGAGTGCGACCTCACAGAGGTATGACAGACGTTCACATTTTTGGGCCCATGACTTAACCTGTCGCTTAGCTTCTTCGGTAACAGTGGCGCTGTCGCCGGGACGTTCGCCGGAGCAGGTATCGCGGTTGCGCTCGTCTTCCTAGCGGTATTCCTATGTTGCCGACGGAATCGCAGGAACAAGCAACGCCAAGCCTGGGTGAGAAGCTTGCCAATTTCTCAGCCCAAGGTACTTGAAAACCCATTCACCGACGACCCCTTCGCCCGCTCCAATCTTCGCGATTCGGGCGTGACAGCCGAACTCCCGCACACATGGGAGGAACACTCTCCTTCAAGAGCGGTGGAGGAACGGGGGATGGGTTACGTGGAGAACGGTTTCAACACTCGACGGAACCAGGTTGAGGACAACATTTTGTACGAGACCAAGGACCCGCGCTTGGCTGGGGTCAATCCTGGGATCGTCATCAACTATCGCAACCAGAATCAGGTCGACCCTTTCTCAGATCGTCAGGTATTTCAACAGAACTCCCAGCCATCTTCCTACGCTAGGGGTCCCACAACCATCAACCGCTTGTCCCCGGTTCCTATATCACAAGCGTATCTCCCTTTCCCCAACTGGCGAAGCGCCTCTGTGACGCCTTCTTCCCCATCCGAGTACCCTCCCACCTTACCAGTAACAGACGACGACGAATCAGACCACCGACCACCAACTCCAACGAACGTCACGTACCCGATGACAACGGCTGTTCCAAATCAAAGCTACAACTGGGGTGCAAGCGCCAACAAACCACCCGGCTCATATCGGGTTCATTCAGCATACATTACCCCACCTGATTCATCCGATGGCCATGGTCCCCCCACCATCATACAACGGAGGTTGTCGTCCGATGGACAACGTCAATCCGTCCCTCCACCTATTCCTCTGAAAAACCCTCTTCGAAGGGTCATGTCAATGCGGACCATTTTGAACGTGAGTTCTTCCACTTCACCTGATCCCCCTTCATTGTCCGGGTACAGCTTGACGACTCGACCTTGGTCACAGGTTCACGAGAGTAAACCGGAATGAGAGCTATCCTTATCTTTATCGGCGTCACCTGACCTCGCAATGCGGGGCGGACCCGCATCTTGGCTGTATTTGTGATTAGGTAGAATTCTGTTTCGTGCTTCACACGCTCTTCGATTCGCCCATGGGCACTGAGAAGCAAGATGCACGAAGTTGTATAGTTCTCAAGTACGTGGTAGAAAAGAAATACGGACACGGACACATGCGCATATAGTGGTCGTCGACAATAAAACAGTAACGTGAAAAACAGGGCCCCCCCCCGAGGACAACGCCGGGAACTTACCCTTTCTGATGCTTATCGCTCGCGCAGTCCACCTGAGGGGCTGGCGGTGTGAACGTGTTGAGAGTATGTATTGACGCGCTTGCCACGAATGGACGTGCTGTACTCTGGTGTGCTCGCCAAATTAACCCCTCGAGGCAAAACGCGATATGAGCGTAGTATGAGCACTGAGTGAGGGGGGTGAAGGAGATTGGTGAAGCGTGCGGAATCCTGGACTCTCACCGCACTTGGTATTGTATAGTAGGCCTACGGAATATCGTACCTAATTTACTGGATCGAGAGAAAGCAACGACGAAACAACCGAAAACGAAGGGGGCAGATGCAACAAAAGCGATGGGATAGGAAAGCCGAAAGACAGAGAAAAAGGATAAGGTGGGGGAACGAATGGCAGATGGGTGTATAGGTATGCGTGGCTTGTGAGGGTGGTCGGCCGGGAAGATGTGTGCGGTTAAAGTGGAGTAGGTGCGAAAAGGAATAAATAACCACAGAAACGAAGCCCAGACTTTCACACCCATTCACTTGTTATTAACCCTCCTGCTCCCATTCGCGAAATGCCCGGTGACGGATAAAGTCCCCTGTTCTTCATCGTTACGTTCCTCACGCGCACCCCGACCAACACCACGTTCGTCGTCATGGATACCATCTGGCCGCTCGAGTTCGTCAAATGGGAGAACCACGGGCCCACCACTCCGATCCCCTTCTCTCACATCAATATACAACCCCTCAGTGTCCTCTTGGGCCAGGAGTACGCGCATATCCTTGTTGTGTCTCATCGGGACGTCGTGCCCCTTGGAGTCGGGATCGACCAAATCCAGTTCCACGTCCACAGGGGCCTCCCGATGTCCAGAGGGAGGTCCGGGACGGAAATGGGATCCCTTATACTCCGGATTTCCAGGGCCCGGGGGTATCGGTTCGCTTTCTTCCTCGTCCGGTTCTGAAGGGCGCATCTCGAGCTCGGTTTTGTCCTGCGTCTCCAGAAACGCGAGTGCCGTTTCAAGGTACCACATGTTCTTCTTAATGAAGTGGACGCAAATGGTCCCCCCCACACGTTTATTATTGTAGCGGGTATTTCGACCTTCCCTGTGTGCCCAGGCGTAGTCGGGGGTCATGGGACTGTCTGAAGAATGACAACTCAGGTCAGAATGCGAGCGGGGGCCGCACTGAGATTGATCGGAGCAAACCTTCCCGTAGCATCGACATGTCACTACCCTCCACGAGCGCCTCAACGCTATGCCAAAGGGGCATGTCCTGGATCGGAGGCGAATACCTTACACCGAATGTCGACACGCTCGAATGTGCCCATGCCAACGGCGTCCCCAGGCGAACACTAACATCTGTGCCGCCTGGGACCTGATCCCACCCGTTGCCGCTTCCATCCGCGTCGTCGAGGTAATGCTGACGTTCCGGATCAACGGGCGCTCGATTGAGAAGACGCCCCGGGGCAGTGTCGAGGTAGGAAAAGAGGAATTTCTTGACCCTTGTAATCTCTGAGGGAAACAAGAATCCGTGAGAGTACCTAGGAGATCCATTATGAAGCAGATTAGCCATCAGTCCTCGTCCTCTTTCCCGGGACACAGGCAGCCAAGTGTGTTGGTGAACGGGGGGCAAAAGCCCTCGAAAGAGGATGAGCGAATCACTTACACAGTTCCGGCTCGAGGATGATCATAGATCCAACACCTTTCGTTTGCCCATTTCACCTGGTGCGCCTTCGGATGCATCATCACCCACTTGGCGGTCTGTTTATCCTCCGCCCCCTTGGTTTTGGTCTTGACAACTCGATCCCTCGCCACCCAATCGACCAAGGCCCACGACAGTGCGTATAACTCCCCAGCCATGAAGCGATTCTTCACCAAGTAGCCCCAGTAAATTAGAGGATCATCTTCTGACCTCCTGGGTATGGGGGTTTCACGGAAAGGAGGGTGGGAGACGGTCGGCACGGGGTGATCCACGACCGTAGCTTTGGTTGGCGTTTGCGCGTCATCGGATGGGGAATTTAAGACACCCTTGCCTCGTTTAGTGGATGGGTCTGGAGTCGGATAGCCGTCTTCATCGTCGTGCGGTGGGTTGCCAATAGGTTTAGGTTCGACTTCATCGTGCAGCCTGACCCGGAGCCTCGCCTCCAACTCTGCGAGCATCACGAACGCGTCATCATCGGCCTTGGTCACAAAATCTGGCCGAACCCAAGGTCGCACGTGCCCGGACGCTCGTTCTTGCCATAGTTGGATAGGGTCATGGTCTGCCAGCAGTGGGGCTGGGAAGGTCGCGTTCGAGTACGAAAATTTGAAAGGGTTGTTCACAGGTGAAGATGGTGATGAAGGGAGTGTGGTGACGGGCGCTGGTACCAAAGCGTTGGAAGAAGCCCACGTGAAGTATGCGTGCGTCTTTCCTGCATTCATGTTTTCGTACATCGGGACGATCACGATGTCATTGAATGCTGCGGTCGCGAATCAAACGCGCATATAGTCAGCCAATCATCGACGAACCTAAATATATCCACTCAGCCAAGTGAATCAGACGTACTTTCCATCTCGAGCATGATTCTTCTCTCCCAATCCTTGCTCGGTTGACCCAAAATAAACCGGACGATCGTTCTGGAAGTGCCGAACCCACCATCTCCTTCTCCAGCACCGTACCTGCTCCGCTTGTGACCGGCCCAAGTGGAGCGGATTAACTGCCTCCGTTCGAAAGAGCTGTCCAGAGAGAAAACGCCAACGAAGGTACCGACGGGCGGGATGGAGTCCAAGTCAGATGGGGGGAAATCCGGGGGAGGATTAGTTGCTGCGTTACGTAGGGTTTTAATGTGGCTGAGGTAGGAGGTGGAAGGGTATAGGGATGGAGGGGCGGTGGACATTGAGGGGACTGAACAATAATATCGCCACGGGAGGGGTTCCTTATCGGGATTCAAGATGTGTACCAGAAGGAAAGTCAAAGATGTGCCGAAAGCTATAAGGACCAGTAATGTCAAGAGCTAAAATTAGGCATTTGAGTAAGCCTCCAACAAAGACATGAGGGGAGGAAATGCGCACAATCATGCCAGGTTGCTTGGGAATGAGAGGCCTTCTGCAAAACAACCCCCGAACGAACCTCTTGAACGTTCTAAGCCAGTACCCGTTCATTCTCCTTCTCCGCCTGGGGTGTGTCCCTGCCCCATTCACCGGCCAGGGCCATCTCCGCCGCGACGTTGAACTCGAATCTTCCCTCCACCACGCACCGACGGTCCCACCAACGGAGCTCAAGTAGGGCGAAGAGGGCTCGCTCTCGTCCTCGTCACTAGACGAGAGACTCCCCGCTGAAGAGTAGAAGAACGGTGAGGGTGAGCCGGCCCGGGAGTTGATCGGTGAATTCGCAGCCGTAGAACACATAGAAACAGACGCGGCAGACGACCTGGAGGAGATTCTGGTATGGCCATAAGAAGGCATAGGGTACAGAAATTCGTGGGTTGGGTGTTGATGCGAGTGGGAGGTCGTACGGTGAGAGTGTGACGGAGAATGGACGCGGATGTTGGTCCCGGGGTGGGATGGGTTCGGAAGCGCGGAACTGTTGGTGTCCGGGTGCGACGAATGCCGTGTGAGACGAGGGGCTAGGAAAGCTGTCGAGGTACTTCCAGAGTCCGAGGTTGACGAGATGAGAGGGAAACTAGAGGTCGAAGAGGTCGCGAGACCGGTGGTTGTTCCGTACCCGCCTAGCCTGACTCTCGAAGACCTCGAGCTCGTGCTTGCAGTGTTGGAGGTGTCGACGAGGGTGTCTGCGTCGTTGTCGTCCCGTTCCCGGTCTCTTTCCCGGTTTGAAGTTGACCTCGATATCGAGGGAACGAGTGGGTAGTCCATTGAGGCCGTAACCGTCCTCCCTGAACCGGAAGGGTGATCGCGGATGGGGAGTGAAGACGGAGACGGCGACGAGAGCGAAGCAAACGCAAATGGTGCAGGTGGAAGTGATGGAGATTCGCTTGCTCGCACCCTATAAATGTCCCAGCGGAAGTCGTCGAAAAATCCGGATATGGTCGACACCCGCGCGCGACCCCGGAACCAGCATTAAAGGAACTAACGTTCTATATATTTTGGCATCGTAGCAAAAATCGTCCACTTGTAGAAGTGACTGTAAGGTTTAATGTACTAGCGTAGTGAGCGTAGTCGCGGAACATAGGGCATATATACATAGTGGCCACCGATAACCCAAGGTAAAAGGAAAATTCGCTGATGTGGGTGGGACAACGCATAACAGAGGGTCTAAAACGACGAGAGTCAATCATCCAAGTTGGTAAGTACGGCCTGGAAAAGTGCAGTAAGTTAAGAAAATAGTTAGGGAATCATCGAAAAGAAAGTCCGGCATTGTCACGCCATTTCACTTGAACGCTGAGACTAAGAACCTAGGCTGCCCCGAACCTGGAATGGGTGATGAGTAATCGGAGGGGTGCTCTAGGTCGACGACTCCCCAGCGTACCTTGAGCGAGCGTTTCCTGAGCGATCGTACTCGAAATCATCATCTTCGTAACCGTCGGTTTCATCGTTTGGATCTCCACTATAGCGCCTGCTTCCAGTCCCCCCCAACAACCTCATTGGATTCCTGGGCGGAACAGAGGGGGTAGTATACTCTGGTGGACTGTCGTTGCCGGAGGCCCCCCCAAGTAATGGTTCACTGCTCCCCATGGTATCTTTTGGACCGCGGCCGAAGAACGGCCAACCGCCAGACAGAATGCCGAAACCGGACGCCTCGCCAGTGTTGCTCGGCCCTGAGTCGGGACCCTGCTGTGGGGCTTGGTAGGTACCTTGCTGTGGGGCTTGGTAGGTACCCTGTTGCGGGGCTTGATAGGTACCTTGTTGCGGGGCTTGATAGGTACCTTGTTGTGGTGCTTGGTATGTACCTTGTTGTGGCGCCTGGTAGGTACCCTGCTGTGGCGCCTGGTAGCTACCCTGCTGTGGCGCTTGAGAAGTACCTTGTTGCGGCGCCTGGTAGGAACCCTGTTGTGGTGCCTGGGAGGTACCCTGTTGTGGTG
>Ga0307516_10005241_pt1 | contig 15608 bp, 19 predicted proteins | sample 19_EM_MG_FD_203310 | JGI IMG/M metagenome (GOLD analysis project Ga0307516, IMG submission 203310) | Populus trichocarpa ectomycorrhiza microbial communities from riparian zone in the Pacific Northwest, United States - 19_EM | ecosystem: Host-associated > Plants > Roots > Unclassified | place...
ATAGCCATTGACAACTATTGTGGTGCGCAAACCGTTAGGAAAGCCATTGACTAGTATTGCGGCATACAAACCATTGGGATACCCATTGACAAGCGAAAGCGATACACCATCCGACGTGCTATTCGATGCGAGCATTGTGGCGAGTATACTGGTAGAATAGCCCTCGATAAGCAGAAGCGACGAGCGATACGATATGCTATTTTATGAGCGTTATGGCACGCAAAACATTGGGAGAGCCATTGACAAGTATTGCGGCGCGCAAACCATTGGGATTGCCATTGACAAGTATTGTGGCACACAAACCGACAGGATTGCAGTCCATGTGGGCAATCTTTGAGGCATCCGATATCCTATTCGACGCACGTTGCTGCACACAAACAGTAACATAGGTTACACAACTAAAGTAGTAACTTAGGTTTCACAAGACACTCACATTTTTTCTGACTCTCTTGTGTAACCCAAACTTTGTTCATCGGTTAGAGTTCAAATATTTGGTTTTTCCACCATATTTCCTACATGTTGAAAGTTTATACCAACCGATGCTGTATTCGACAAGCATTACGGCATGTAAACTGATGAGACAGACGTTGACGAGTGGAAGCAATGAGTGATACAATGTACTATTCAACGAGAGTTGCAGCGTGCAAACCATTGGGATAGCCGTCGACAAGTATTGCAGCGCATAAACCGTTGGGATAGCAGTTGACAAGTATTGTGACATTTTAACCCTTGAGATAGCCGTTGACAAGTATTGGAGTGCACAAACTGTCGGGATAGCCATCGAGAAGTATTGCAGCATGCAAACTGACGGGATAGCTGTTGACAAGTATTGCAGTGTACAAACTGTTGGAATAGCCATTGACAAGTATTGCAGCACGCAAACCGACGGGATAGCAGTCAACAAGTATTAGTACACGCAAACAGTTAGGATAGCTGTCAACAAGAGGAAGCAATACACCATCTGATGTGCTATTCGACGAGCATTGCGGCGAGTGAACTGACAGGATAGCCGTCAACGAGCGAAAGCAATGAGCAATCCGATGCGCTATTCCAGAAGTGTTTTAGTGCATAAACCATTGGGATAGCCGTTAAAAATAATTGCGGAGGGCAATTATAAGGGATAGCCGTCGACAAGTATCGCTGCACACAAACAGTGGGACAGCCGTCGGCAAGTGGAAACATTGAGTCATCCAATGCACTATTCTACAGGTATTGCGTTGCACAAACCGTTATGATAGCTGTCAACAAGTATTGCGGTGCGAAAACCATTGTGATTGAACATAGTAGTAACTTAGGTTACACAAGACAGTCACATTTTTTGTGACTCTCTTGTGTAACTCAAAATTTAGTCTTTCGTTGGAGTTCAAATAATTGGTTTTTCCAACATATTTCCATCATGTTGAAAGTTTAGAGCTTTCGATATACTATTCAACGAGCAGTGACACGCATAATCAGACTGGATAGCCATTGACGATCGCAAGTATTTAGCCATCCATTACGATATTCGACTAGCATAGCAGCGTGCAAACCGTTGAGATAGCTGTCGACAAGAATTACGGTGTGTAAACAGTGAAAGCCGACGCCGAGCGGAAGAATGAGCAAAGTGAAAACATCCACGGAGCAATACGGCACGCAAATCATTGGGAAAGATGTTGACGAGTGGACGAATGACCAATACACTGCCATCCACTGCTCAATAAGGTGTACAATCTGTTAGGAAAGCCATTGACAAGCTGAAGAACAAGGAATTCGCTGCCATCCAAGCAATAGGGGGTGTGAATTGTCTGAAAAGCCTTTGAGGAGTGCAAGAACAAGCGATGGGCTGTCAGCCTGTGAGCAATATGGAGCGCAAACTGACGTAACACCCGTTGACGAGTGGAAGAATAAGGAACGCGGTGCTATCCGCTTAGCACAATGGTACGTAAACCATGAACGCCATTGACGAGTGGAAGATAGCGTGATGCGTTGCCATCCTCTGAATAGTATGGCGCACAAATCATTAGGAACGCCATCAAGGAGTGAAAGAATGAACAATTCACTGTCATTGGCAGAGCAATACAGTGCGTAAACTGTCGTGAAAGCTGTTCATGAGTGAAAGAATGAGCAATGCACTGCTATCAACTGAGTAATACGGCGAGAAAAGCGTTGGGAAAGCAGTTGACAACTGAAAGAATGCGCAATCCGCTGCCATCCTGAGAGTAATACAGCATGCAAACCATCATACAAGCCGTGGACGAATGGAAGAATGAGTAATCTGAAGCCCTCCACTGAGCAATACAGCGCACAATCCATCGTCAAAGTGATAGATGAGAGAGAGAATGAGCGATCCACCGTGTCATCCGCTGTGCAATACGGCGGGGAATCCATCCTGAAAACCATTGATGAGTAGAAGAATGAGCAATCCGCTGGCATCTGCTGAGAAATATGGCGCAAAAACCGTCGTGAATGCCATTGAAGAGTGGAGGTCTGAGCAATCCGCTACAATCTGCGGAGCAATACGGCACGCAAACCGTGGTGAAAGCCATTGATGACCCGAAGTAAGAGGAATTTCCTACCATCCACAGAGCAGTACGGCGCGCAAACCATCATAAAAGCCATTTACGAGAGGAGGTATGAGCAATCTGATGCCATCTGCTGAGCCATATGGTGTGCGAACCATCGTAAAAGCTGTTGATGAAAGGAAGAATAAGCAATCCGCTGCCATCTGCCTAGCAATACGGCGCGCAAACTGCTATCCGTCGTGCAATACAGCACGCAAATATCGGGTAAGTCGTAGACAACCGGAAGAATGAGCGATACAGCAAGCAATCTAGGGCAGGTGAAATGTTAGCAATGTCATTGACAAGCAGATGAAAGGAGTGAACCCACGAACGAGGAATATTGCCAGCCGCAGAGCAATAAGGGGCACAAATCGTCGTGAAAGCCGTCGACGAGCTAAGTAATGAGCGATTCGGCAACCAATGTTCGGTACCTGGAACATTAGCAATGTCATCGACCAGCGGAAGAAATGGATGAACCCACGAACCAGATGTAGAGTCATCCGTGAATCAATTCGGTGTGTAAACTGTCGAGAAAGCCATTAACAAGTGGAAGAATGAGCAATCCGCTGCCATCTGCAGAGCAGTACAGCGTGCAAACCATCAGGAAAGCCGTTGACAAGCGGAGGTATGAGCAATCCGCTGCCATCCGCTGCGCAATACGGTGGGCAAACCATTGGGGAAGCAATTGACGGGCAGAAGAACGAGCAATGCACTGCCATCTGCTACACAATATGGCATGCGAACCACTGGGAAAGCCAGTGACAAGCAGAGGTATGAGCAATCCGCTGGCATCCACGGAGCAATACAGCGCGCAATTCATCGCGCTAGGCGTTGACAAGCGTAAGTATGAGTAACCCGCTACCATCCGCTGACCAATACGGTGCGCGAACCGTCATGAAAGAGATTGACGAGCGGAGGTACTGGCAATCCGCTCCCATCCGTGGAGCAATTGGGTGCGCAAACTGTAAAAGGCGTTGACGAGTGGAAGAACGGGCAATGCACTGCCATCCGCTGAGGAAATCGGCATGTAAACCGTCAGGGAAGCCATTGACAAGCGGAAGAATGAGCAATCCACTGCCATTCGCTGAGCAATACGGCCCGCAAACTGTAAAATCCATTGACAAGTGGAAGAATAAGCAATCCATCATGAAAACTGTTGATGAGTGGAAGAATAAGCAAGCCGCCGCCATCCACTGAGAAATAGGCCGGGCAATCCATTGTGAAAACCGTTGACGAGCAAACAAACAAATGATCCGCCACGCCATCCGCTGTGCAATACAGTGGGCAATCCATCATGAAAACCGTTGACAAGTGGAAGAATGAGCAATCGGCTACCATCCGCTGAGAAATACGGCTGGCACTCCGTCTTGAAAACCGTTGACAAGCAAACGAACAAGCGATCCGCCGTGCCATCCGTGGTACAAAACAGCGGGCAATCCATCATGAAAATCCTTGACAAGTGGAAGAATGAGTAATCTGCTGCCATCCGCTGAGAAATACAGCGCAAAAACCATCGTGAAAGCCGCTGCTGAGCTGAGGTCTGAGCAATCCGCTGCCATCAGCGGAGCAATACGGCGTGCAAACCGTCATGAAAGCTATTGACGAGAGAAAGAATGAACAATCTGCAGCCATCCGCTGAGCAATACGACATGCGAACCGTTGGGAAAGCCGTGGACGAGTGGAGGTATGAGCAATCCACTGCCATCCGCGGAGCAATACAGTGCGCAAACCTTCGTGAAAGCTGTTGACGACCGGAAGTAAGAGGAATCCGCTAATATCCACTGGGCAATCCAGCGCATAAACTGTGGTGAAAGCCATTGACGATCGAACGAACAAGTAATCAGCCAGGCCATCCGCAGTGCCATATAGCAGGCAATCCATCGTGGAAACTGTTGACGGGTGGAAGAATAAGCAATCCGCCGCCATCCGCTGAGAAATAGGGTGGGCAATCCATCGTGAAAACCGTTGACGAGCAAATGAACGAGCGATCCACCACGCCATCCACTGTGCAATACAGTGGGCAATCCATCATGAAAACCGTAGACAAGTGGAAGAATGAGCAATTGGCCGCCATCTGCTGAGAAATACGGCTGGAAATCTGTCTTAAAAACTGTTGACGAGCAAACGAACAAGTGATCCGCTGCGCCATCAACGGTGCAATACAGAGGGCAATCCATCATGAAAATTATTGACGAGTGGAAGAATGAGTAATCTGCTGCCATCCGCTGAGAAACATAGCATGAAAACCGTCGTGAAAGCAGCTGCTGAGCAGAGGTCCGAGCAATCCGCTGCCATCAGCGGAGCAATACGGCGTGCAAACCGTCATGAAAACTGTTGACGATTGGAAGAATAAGCAATCCGCCGCTATCTGTGGAGCAATATGGCACAAAAACTGTCGTGAAAGCTGTTGACGAGAGAAAGAATGAGCAATCCGCCGCCATCCAGTGAGCAATATGGCATGCGAACCGTCGGGAAAGCCGTGGACGAGAGGAGATATGAGCAATGCATTGCCATCCACTGAGCAATACGGCGCGGAAACAGTCATGAAAGCTGTTGACGAGAGAAAGAATGAGCAATCCGCAGCCATCCGCCGCGCAATACCGCAAGTGAACCGTTGGGAAAGCCGTGGACGAGTGGAGGTATGAGCAATCCACTGCCATCCGCCGAGCAATACAGTGCGCAAACCGTCGTGAAAGCCGTTGACGACAGAGAGAATGAGCGATCCGCCACGCCATCCGCTGTGCAATACGGCGGGGAATTCTTCATGAAAACCGTTGACGAGTGGAAGAATGAGCAATCCGCTACCATCCACAGAGAAATACGGTGCGAAAACCATCGTAAAAGCCATTGACGCGCGGAGAGCTGAACAATCCGCTGCCATCAGCGGAGCAATACGGCGCACAATCTGGCGTGAAGTCCGTTGACGAGCGAACGAATGAGCGATCTGCCTAGCCATCTGCTGAGCAATACGACATGTAAACCATCGTGAAAGCCGTTGACGAGTGCAAGAATGAGCAATCGGCTTCCATCCACAGTGGAATATAGTACGCGAACCGGCCGGGGATAACAGACGTCGACGAGCGGAATAATGAGCGATACAGCGCGCAATCTACGGCACGTCGAAAATTAGCAAAGTCATCAACAAGTGGAACATATGGGTAAACTCACAGATAAGCCGACTTACTTACCATTGAGCCATACGGCATGCAAACAGTTGGCAAAGTCGCGTACGAGCAGAAGAATAATCGTTCCAGCGAGCGATACGACGAGAAATACGGGGTGCAAACCATCATGAAAGCCGTCAACACACGGAAGAATGAGCAATCCGCAGCCATCTACAGAGCAATACGGCACGAAAACCGTCGTGAAAGCCATTGACGAGAGAAAGAATAAGCAATCCGCCACCAACCGCAGAGAAATAAGGTGCGCAAACCGTCGTGAAAGCCGTTGATGAGTACAAGAATGAGCAATCCACTGCCAACCGTGGGGAAATACGGCGCACAAACCGTTATGAAAGCCATCGACGCGTGGAAGAATCAGCAATCCGCTGCCCTCCGGGGAGGAATATGGTGTGAAAACCGTCGTGAAAGCCATTGACGAGAGAAAGAATGAGAAATTCGCTGCCATCTGCTGAGAAATACTGCACGCAAACTATCGTGAAAGCTGTTGACGAGTGGAAGAATGAGCAATCCGCTGCCATCCGCTGAGCAATAAGGCGTGCAATCCGTCATGAAAGCCTTTGATCAGCGGAAGTATGAGCAATCCGCTGCCATCCGGTGACCAATATGGCACCCAAACCTAGTGAAAGCTGTTGATGAGTGGAAGAATGAGCAATCCGCCGTCATCCGCTGAGAAATACGGCGCGAAAACCGTCATGAAAGCCATTTACGAGTGCAAGAATGAGTATTCTTCTGCCATCCGCTGAGGAAAACTGTACGCGAACCGGCCCGGAATAATTGACGTCGACGAGTGGAAGAATGAGCGATACGGCGAGCAATCTACAGTGCATAGAACGTTAGCAAAGTCATCGTCAATCGGAAGATATGACTGAACCCACAGATGAGCCAACTTACCTTCCATCGAGCTATACGGCACCCAAACAGTTGGTCAAGCAGTCGACAAGTGGAAGAATAAGAGATCCAGCGAGCGATCCGCCGAGCAATTTGGCATGCAAACCGTCGTGAAAGCCGTCGACGAGCGAACAAATAAACGATTCGGCGACCCTGCTGCAGTGCCTGGATCGTTAGCATATTCAATGACAAGTGGATGAAATGAGTGAACCTACGAACGTGACGACATTTCATCCGATGAGCAATACGGCGGGTGAACTGTCGATGTGTGGAAGTAATGTAAGATCTGCCGGGATATATGGCATACAAAGCCTTGTGCAAGCCCGTTGCGAGTTCATCAGTCGGATCCTGATCGTTTCATTTCATCATTTTGTTCAATTGATTTGGCGTGTACTAAGAACTTGACAATATCGCGCAGATTTGTTGCTCGATATTGTCACATACTTATAGTTCTCGTAGGTCAATCCTCGCCAAGGCACTAGCTACAGCAGTGGCAGGCTTGGCGCTGCCGCCGCAGTGGTTAGGGTTTTCAGAGATCATACTGGCCATGGCGCTACCTTTAGCAGCGGCAGGCTTGGCATTGCCGCCGCACCGGTTAGGGTTTCCCGAGGTCATCCTTGCCATGGCGCTACCTACAGTGGCGGCAGGCTTGGCATTGCCGCCACAGTGGTTATGGTTGCAGGCAGAAATTAACTTGGGAGCAAGATGGCTAGACCGTCATCGAGAGGGAGTATGGAGCTATTCAGTGCATTAGGAAAAAAACAAATTGAGTCCTGAGTGTCCGGATGCACTAGACACTCTGGACACTTCGGACGCAACCTGCTTAACTCGGACACAGTTCGCCATGGCACCGTGCTTCCGGACGCATCTCGCCACGGCACCGTGCGTCTGGACGCAGCTCGCCACGGCATCTGCTTACCGGACGGAGCATGTCAGGGCATTTTCCTTCTGGATGCAGCCGTGTCAGAGCATTTTCCTTCTGGACACAGCTGTGTCAGGGCATTTTCATTCTGGACACAGCTGTATCAGGGCATTTTCCTTCTGGGTGCTGCCGTGTCAGGGCAAATGGCGTCTGGACGACGCATGTCTTGGCACCACGGTCACGCTGGCTGTCAAGGCACGGAACATTGCAGCAAATACTCTTGTGGCATTCGCAAACACGCAGCGGGTTCCAGGCATAGTGACTCAGTCCAGTTCTATTCATTCTATCTAACGTACATCTATATATGCTAATACGACACTACGGACGGAAACAAAGGAAAGTTGGCAAATACGACACAACGCGTTGAGCACAACGCGATGAGCACAACGCGATGAGCACGACGAGATGGGCACGACGAGATGAACACGACGCGATGGGCACGATGACTATGAGGAGGCTGGCGATGAGCACACCGCCGGCGGGGAGGACGATATCACGTAGGACGCGGCGAGTATGATTGCGAGCTTTGTGAAATGGTTAGCACAGCTCTCAGAGTGACAGACAGTGGGAAGTTGTACAATACAACGTGACGAGTACGATGTCAATGAGGGTGCCAGCGGCGAGAACGATAGCAGGTAGGACGCGGCGAGTATGATGTCAATGAGGGTGCCGGCGGCAAGAACGATAGCGAGTAGGCCGCGGCAAGTATGAGCACACGTAAGACGCAGTGAGTATGATGTCAATGAGGGTGCCGCCGGCGAGGATGATAGCAAGTAGGATGCAGCGAGTATGATTGCAAGTAAGACACGGCGAGTATGATGGCGAGCTTTGTGACACGGTTAGTACAGCTCTCGGAGAGACAGACAGCAGGAAGTTGTACAATACAACGTGACGAGTACGATGTCAATGAGGGTGCCGGCGGCGAGAACGATAGGGGGTAGCATGCAGCGAGTGTGGGCGAGTAGGACGCAGCAAGTATGAGAGCGAGTAAGATGCGGCGAGTATGATGGCGTGAAAGGGGCAATGAGTAAAATGTCGATTAGGAAAATGTCGACGAGTAGGACGAGGTGAAAGGAGAAGAAAAAAGGGGTCTATCTATGAGTGTTGAGCCGAACCTTGCGAAAGCGCAAGCGTTAGTAGTGGCTTGGCGCTTTCTATTGCCATCGTACTGGTCGCATCTTTCACGCCATCATACTCACCGCGACTTACTCGCCGCGTCCTACTCGCTATCCTCCTCACCGCTGGCACCCTCATTGACATCGCACTCCTCACTGTGTATTGTACAACTTCCTGGTATCTCTGTCACTCTGAGAGCTGCGCTAACCTTGTCACAAAGCTCACCATCATACTCGCCGCGTCTTACTTGCAATCATACTCGCCGCGTCCTACTTGCTATCGTCCTCGCCGCCGGCACCCTCATTGACATCATACTCGCCACGTCTTACGCGTGCTCATATTCGCCGCGTCCTACTTGCTATCGTCCTAGCCGCCGGCACCCTCATTGACATCATACTCGCCGCGTCCTATCCGCTATCGTTCTCGCCGCCGGCACCCTCATTGACATCGTACTCGTCACGTTGTATTGTACAACTTCCTGCTGTCTGTCACTCCGAGAGCTGTGCTAACCATGTCACAAAGCTCGCCATCATACTCACTGCATCATACTTGCAATCATACATGCCGCGTCCTACTTGCTATCATCCTTGCCGCCGGCACCCTCATTGACATCATACTCGCCGCATCTTACTCGCGCTCATACTCGCCGCGGCCTACTCGCTATCGTTCTCGCTGCCGGCACCCTCATTGACATCATACTCACCGCGTCCTACCTGCTATCGTTCTCGCCGCTGGCACCCTCATTGACATCGTACTCGTCACGTTGTATTGTACAACTTCCCGCTGTCTGTCACTCTGAGAGCTGTGCTAACCATGTCACAAAGCTCACAATCATACTCCCAGCGTCCTACTTGCTATCGTCCTCCCCGCCGGGGGCGTGCTCATTGCCATGCTCCTCATAGTCGTTGTGCTCATCGCATCGTGTTCATCTCGTCATGCCCATCTCGTTGTACTTATCGTGTTGTGCTCATAGCGTTGTGCTCATCACGTTGTGCTCATCGCGTTGTGCTCAATGCGTTGTGCTCATCGCGTGGTGCTCAATGCGTTGTGCTCATCGCGTTGTGCTCATCGCGTTGTGCTCATCGCGTTGTGCTCAACGCATTGTGTCGTATTTGCCAACTTTCCTTTGTTTCCGTCCGAAGTGTGGTATTAGCATATATAGATGTACATTAGATAGAATGAATAGAACTGGACTGAGTCACTATACCTGGAACCCGCTGCGTGTTTGCAAATGCGACAAGAGTATTTGCTACGATGTTCCGTGTCTTGACAGAGAGCGTGACCATGGTGCCATGACACGCATCGTCCGGATGCCATTTGCCCTGACACGGCTGAGTCCAGAAGGAAAATGCTCTGACACGGCTGCATCCAGAAGGAAAATGCCCTGACACGGCTGCGTCCAGAAGGAAAATGCCCTGACACGGCTGTGTCCAGAAGGGAAATGCACTGACACGCTCCGTCCCGTAAGCAGATGCCATGGCGAGCTGCATCCGGACGCACGGCGCCCTGGCATACGGCGTCCGAAGGCACGGTACTATGGCGTGGTGCGTCCGGACGCATGGTGCCCTGGCATATGGCGTCCGAATGCAGGGTGCCATGGCGTGCTGCGTCCGAATTCACATTGCCTGTGCGTTTCGAATTGGGAGTGGTATGTGCCCTGCCAGGGTGCGTCAAGAGCGTCCCGAGCACCTGGTGCGTCTGGACGCAGCCTGTGCATCCGGACGCAGATTTTTTTCCCTGATGTGAGCCATCTGCTGAGCAAAACGGTATGCGAACCTGTGGGAGAAAATAGCCGTCAACGAGCCGAAGAAGGGGCAATGCGGAAGAATGAGCAATGCGCTGCCATCCGCTGAGCAATACGGCACACAATCTGTCGTGAAAGCCTTTGACAAGCGGAAGTATGAGCAATCTGCTGCCATCCACTGAGCAATACGGCGCGAAAACCTTAGTAAAAGCCATTGACGAGCAGAGGTATGAGGAATCCGCCGCCATCCGCTGAGAAATACGGCACGAAAACCTTAGTGAAAGCCATTGACGAGTGCAAGAATCAGTGATCTGCTGCCATCCGCAGAGCAATACAGCACGCAAACCGTCGTAAAAGCCATTGACGAGCGGAAGAATGAGAAATGCACTGCCATCCGGTGAGCAATACGGCGTGCAATCCGTCGTGAAAGCCTTTGACGAGCAGAAGTATGAGCAATCCGCTGCCATCTGCTGAGTAATACAGTGCCCAAACCGTCGTGAAAGCCATTGGCAATTGGAAGAATGAGCAATCCGCCGCCATCCGCTGAGAAATACGGCACGAAAACCTTAGTGAAAGCCATTGACGAGTGCAAGAATGAGCGATCCGCTGCCATCCGCAGAGCAATACGGCGTGCAAACCGTCGTAAAAGCTGTTGACGAGCGGAAGAATGAGCAATCCGCTACCATCCGCTGAGCCATACGGCGCATGAACTGTCGTGTAAGCTGTTGACGAGCAGAAGAATGAGGAATGCGCTGCCATCCGCTGAGCCATGAGACACGCGAGCCATCGTGAAAGCCGTTGACGAGCGGAAGTATGAGCAATCTGCTACCATCCGCTGAGCAATACGGTGTGCAAACCATCGTGAAAGCCGTTGATAAGAGAAAGAATGAGCAATCCGCTGCCATCCGCTGAGAAATACGGCGCAAAAACCATCGTGAAAGCCATTGACGAGTGCAAGAATGAGCAATCCGCTGCCATCTGCTAAGCAATACAGCACGCAAACCGTTGTGAAAGCCGTTGACCAGAGGAAGAATGAGCAATACCGCAAGCAATCTACCGTGCGTGGAATGCTAGCAAAGTCATCGACAGGTGGAGGCGATGGGTGACTCCACGAGCGGGCTGTAGTGCCAGCCATGGAGCAATACAGCACATGAACCGTTGGGTAAGCCATTGACGAGCAGAAGAAATACCGCTCCAGCGAGCCATCCGTCAAGCAATACGGTGCGCAAACCATCAGGAAAGCCGTTGACAATCGAAGAAATGAACGATTCGGCGAGCAATCTACGGCACGTGGAATATTAGCAAAGTCATCAACAAGTGGAGACGATGGGTGAGCCCTCGAGCTGGTAGTAGTGCCAGCTATCGAGCAATATGGCACACGAACCGTTGGGTAAGCCGTCGACGAGTAGAAGAAAAACTGATCCAGTGAGCCATCCATCAAGTAATAGGCATGCAAACTGTCGTGAAAGCCGTCGAAAACCAAAAGAAGGTACGATCCGGCAAGCAGTACAGCGAACGAAGCGTTAGTAACACTGACTACGAGTAAAAGATTGAGAGATCCCTGCATCGGCGGCAGGCTTGGAATTGCCGCCGCAGTGGTTAGGGTTGCATGCAGGAATTAACTGGCGGGTGGAGAAGCATCCACGTAACAAGATGGCTAGACTGCCGTCGACATGCAGGAGTAATGAGCGATCCGCCCTGCCATCCGCCGAGCAAAACAGTACACGAATCTACGGCATGTAGAATGTTTGCGTAGTCATCGAAAATCGTAAGACATGAGTGAACCCACGAATGAGCTGTAGTCCCATTCGCCGTGCCATATGACGAGCGGAAGGTTGCGCAATCCACTGAGCTATCCGCTGAGCAATACAGTGCGCGAATTGTCGTGTAAGCCGTTGACGAGCGGATGAACGAGTGACCAGCTGAGTGATCCGCTGAGCAATATGCTGCGCGAACCTCGGTGCGGATAGGTTGGCGGATCACACAATCTTCCGGTCGTCAACGGCTATCCAGACAATTCGTGCACCGTATTGCTCAGCGAATCTCACGGCGGATCGCTCAATCTTCCGCTCGTCGATGGCTTACACTACGGTTTGCCCGCCATATTGCTCAGCAGATGGCAGTAGATTGCTCGTTCTTCTGCTCATCAATGGCTTTCATGACTGTTTTTGCGCCGTATTGCTCAGCGTATCACTCGGCGGATCGCGCAATCTTCCGCTCGACAACAGCTTTCACGACTGTTCTCGCACCGTATTATGCAGAGGATCACTCTGCGGATTGCTCAATGTTCCGCTCGTCGACGGCTTACACAACGGTTTGCCCGCCGTATTACTCAGCGGATGGCAGCAGATTGCTCAATCTTCCGCTTGTCGATGGCTTACATGACCGTTTGCCCACTGTATTGCTCAGCAGATGGCAGTAGATTGCTCATTCTTCCGCTCGTCAACAGCTTTCACGACTGTTTTCGTGCCATATTGCTCAGTGGATCACTTGGCATACCGCGCAATCTTCCGCTCGTCATATTGTGCGGCAAATGGGACTACTGCTCGTTCGTGAGTTGACTCATTTCTTACGCTTTTCGATGCCTACGTAACGATGCTACGTGCTGCAGATACATGTACTGTATTGCTCGGTGGATGGCTGCACGGATCGCTCATTACTCCTGCTCGTCGATGGTAACGTTAGCAAAGTCATTGACATGCGGAGGTGATGGGTGAGCCCTGGAGCTGGTTGTAGTGCCAGCTATCGAGCAATGTGGCACACGAACCGTTGGATAAGCCGTTGACGAGCAGAAGAAAAACTGATCCAGTGAGCCATCCGTCAAGCAATAGGCATGCAAACTGTTGTGAAAGCCGTCGAAAAGCAAAAGAAGGAACGATCCGGCAAGCAGTGCAGCGAACAAAACGTTAGTAACACTGACAACGAGTAAAAGATTGAGAGATCCCTGCATCGGCGGCAGGTTTGGCATTGCCGCCGCAGTGGTTCGGGTTGCATGCAGGAATTAACTGGCGGGTGGAGAAGCATCCATGTAACAAGATGGCTAGACTGCCGTCGACATGCAGGAGTAATGAGCGATCCGCCCTGCCATCTGCCGAGCAAAACAGTAAACAAATCTATGGGACGTAGAATGTTTACGTAGTCATCGAAAATCATAAGAAATGAGTGAACCCATGAACGAGCTGTAGTCCCATTCGCCGTACTATACGACAAGCGGAAGGTTGCACAATCCACTGAGCTATCCGCTGAGGAATACAGTGCGCAAATTGTCATGAAAGCCGTTGACGAGCGGATGAACGAGTGATCAGCCGAGTGATCCGCTGAGCAATATGCTGCGCGAACCTAGGTGCAGATAGGTTGGCGGATCACACAATCTTCCGCTCGTCAACGGCTATCCAGACAATTCGTGCACCGTATTGCTCAGCGAATCTCACGGCGGATCGCTCAATCTTCCGCTCGTCGACGGCTTACACTACGGTTTGCCCGCTGTATTGCTCAGCAGATGGCAGTAGATTGCTCGTTCTTCTGCTCGTCAATGGCTTTAATGACTGTTTTCGTGCCGTATTGCTCAGCGGATCACTCGGCGGATGGCGCAATCTTCCGCTTGTCAACAGCTTTCACGACAGTTCGCGCACTGTATTATGCCGCAGATCACTCAGCGGATGGCAGCAGATTGCTCAATCTTCCGCTTGTCGATGGCTTACATGACGGTTTGCCCGCCGTATTGCTCAGCGGATGGCAGTAGATTGCTGATTCTTCCGCTCGTCAACAGCTTTCACGACTGTTTTCGCGTCATATTGCTCAGTGGATCACTCGGCGTACCGCGCAATATTCTGCTTGTTGTATTGTGCGGTAAATGGAACTACAGCTCGTTCGTGAGTTGACTCATTTCTTACCCTTTTCGATGACTACATAAAGATTCTACGTGCTGCAGATACGTGTACTGTATTGCTCGGTGGATGGCTGCGCGGATCGCTCTTTACTCCTGCTTGTCGATGGTAACGTTAGCAAAGTCATCGACAAGCAGAGGTGATGGGTGAGCCCTGGAGCTGGTAGGAGTGCCAGCCATCGAGCAATATGGCACACGAACCGTTGGGTAAGCCGTCGACAAGCAGAAGAAAAACTGATCCAGCGAGCCATCCGTCAAGCAATAGGCATGCAAACTGTCGTGAAAGCGGTCAAAAAGCAAAAGAAGAAACGATCCGGCAAGCAGTGCAGCGAACAAAGCGTTAATAACACTGACTACGAGTAAAAGATTGAGCGATTCCTACAGTGGCGGCAGGCTTGGCATTGCTGCCATAGTGGTTAGGGTTGCACGCAGGAATTAACTGGCAGGTGGAGAAGCATCCACGTAACAAGATGGCTAGACTGCACGCGCCGTAAATTGCTCGCCGAATCGTTCATTTATTCGTACGTTGACAGCTTTCACGATGGTTTGCATACTGTATTGCTTGACGGATGCCTCACTGGAGCGGTTTTTCTTCTGCTCGTCGATGGCTTACCCAACAGTTCGTGTGCTGTATTGCTGGATGGCTGGCACAACGGCCAGCTCATGGGCTCACCCATCGCCTCCGCTTGTCGATGACTTTGCTAACGTTCCGCACGCCGTAGATTGCTCGCCGAATCGTTCATTTCTTCGCCCATCGATGGCTTTGAGGATGGTTTGCGCGCCGTATTGCTTGACGGATGGCTCGCTGGAGCGGTTTTTCGTCTGCTCGTTGACAGCTTACCCAATGGTTCGTGTGGCATATTGCCCAATGGCTGGCACTACAGCCAGCTCGTGGGGTCACACATCACCTCCGCCTGTCGATGACTTTGCTAACGTTCCACACACGGTAAATTGCTTGCAGTATCGCTCGTGTGACACTGGGGTTGTCTCGTAACCGGAGTGTGGGGGGATTCAAAGGTAATCAGGCTACTTTCGATAATTCACAACGGAATAATCTTAGATCTTGTGTGCGGGTTTGGGTTGGTAGTGTTGGTGAGGCTGTTCGTGCAGGTCTCCCTCCTGTTTCCGAGAGAAAACCTTTTTCTTTTATGGTGGAGGTCGTAGCGTGAGATTTGATGAACCAGCGTGAGTGCTGGTGACTCGGGCTTGGATTTCCCCGAGGTGCGGGGACCCCGTGGGTGATCCATTGGTCATAGCAGGGTGTAGATAAGGGGAGATGAGGTTTCCATGCACCTTGCGGCACCCTAGGCTCAGAGTCCTCCGTCTCTCC